>WNFI01020406.1_pt1 | contig 15034 bp, 17 predicted proteins | sample 5400471 | NCBI WGS metagenome assembly WNFI01 (sample SAMN13153348, study PRJNA577476) | soil metagenome | isolation source: 100 cm saprolite on Douglas fir-dominated hillslope | place: USA:California | collected 2013-09-17
CCATCGCCACCCCTGCCGGTACGTTCTTCGGCAATTACTCCTCCGGTGCGGACCTGCAGACCGGCAAGTTCGATCTGGCCATCTTCACGACGGGTTACTATCCGGATCCGGATCCCCTCAATGCCTGGTTGTGCTCAGGTGTAATGAGCAAAGCCCACCCAACCGGTCAGAATAACTATCACTATTGTGATCAGACCGGCAAGATGGATGCGCTGTTTGCCCAGGGTTTGGCCTCCGCCGATAGTGCAACCCGCAAGGTTGCCTACGATGCGATCCAGCAGTATCAGTATGACAACGTGCTCTTTGTCCCGCTGTATGCGCGCGCCAATGTGTACGGGTACTCCGATCGAGTCGTCTTCCCACCCAGCTCCGCCTATTGCGGTTGGGCTTGTGCGATTACGCAATGGGATGTCAAATAAGATTCACTAGCGATCGCTGATTAACGGTAGACCTGCAGGGTTTTTCTGGCCCTGCAGGTCTCCATTCGTCTTCCATGCATGGCGATCGGCAGTATTTGGTTTTTCCCTCGCTCTGGCTCTCTAAAAAAATTGCCTGGGGTGAGGCGTATATGCCTACTGGCAGATAAGGAAATCACTTATGTGGTCTTATCTGATACGACGCATTATCCAGGGCCTGGTGATCTTGTTCATCATCACCGGGCTGACATTTCTTCTAACGAATCTGTCGTCCGATCCGATGGCGGAGTATGCGCTGCGGCCGAACATGACGGATGCAGACCGGGCGGCGATCCGCAACCGGCTGGGGCTCGATCAGCCGATCCCGATCCGCTATGTGAAGTGGCTGGGGGTGACGCTCTCAGGGGATCTGGGGAGTTCGTTCTTCTCGCACCAGCCGGTGCTCTTGATGATCGAACAGAGGTTGCCCTTGACCCTCGAATTGATGGTGACCGCCCAGATCGTGACGATCATCCTGGCGCTGATCCTGGGGATCGTGGCGGCGGTGGCGCAATATTCGCTGGTGGATAATGTGATCACCTCGTTCTCGTTCATCGGCTATTCGATGCCGATCTTCTTCATTGCGCTCGGCAGCATGCAGATCTTTGCGGTGCAGTTCAAAGCCTGGCACTGGCCCTACCTGCCGACGGGTGCCGACATCTGGGATCCGAAGGATCCGGTGGCGCTGGCGCGGCATCTGGTCTTGCCGGTCTCGTGCCTGGTGATCATCGGGACGGCGGGGTATTCGCGTTTCCTGCGCTCGAGCGTGCTGGAAGTGCTGGGGATGGATTATGTCCGCACGGCGCACGCCAAGGGCTTGAGCAAACGGACGGTGCTGTTCAAACATGCACTGCGCAATGCGATCCTGCCGTTTGTGACGATCATCGGACTGGACATTCCCTTCCTGCTGGGGGGAGCGCTCGTGACCGAATCGATCTTCGCCTGGCCGGGGATGGGCCGCTTGTTCTGGGAATATGCCCAGCGCGGGGATTATCCGGTGGTGCTGGGGGTGCTGCTGGTGGTGTCCACCGCGGTGGTGTTCTTCACGATCGTGGTCGATATGGCCTACACCATCATCGATCCACGCATCCGATTGGGGTAGAGGCTATGGCTGCTGCAGACACAACCACTCTGGGGAGTCCGAACCTCGGCTCGGTGGAGAGCCTGGGTGCGACGACGCTGACGCCGGGCCAGCTGGTCTGGAGGCGGTTTCGCAAGCACCGCATGGCGATGATCGGGGCGGTGGGGATCGGGATCCTGATCCTGTTCGTCGTGATCGGCTCGGTCATCGTGCCGGAGAGCGGGGCGAATAACATCGACTTGTACTCGCGTCTGATCGGGGTGAGTTCCAAGCACTGGTTCGGGACCGACTCGACCGGGCGGGATATCTTCAACCGCATCATCTACGGCGGGCAGATCTCGCTCTTCATCGGCTTCCTGGCGGTGAGCCTGGAGGTCAGTCTGGGAGCACTGCTGGGCGGGATCGCCGCCTACTTCGGCGGCTGGGTCGACTCGCTGATCATGCGCTTCACCGAAGCGATGCTGACGATCCCCTCGCTCTTCCTGCTGATCGTGCTGGCCAAGTTCCTGGGACAAAGCATTCCGACCTTCCAGATCTTCAACCGTGAGTTCAGCGGGAGTGTCGTGATCGTGATCCTGGTCATCGGCGGCACCTCCTGGATGTACCTCGCCCGGATCGTGCGCGCCAACGTGCTGTCGCTGCGCGAGCTGGATTACATCTCGGCATCGAAGGCGCTGGGTGCGAGCCATTCCCGCATTTTCTTCAGCCACCTCATCCCCAACTCGCTCGGCGTGATCATCGTCTCCGCGACCCTGGGACTTGCCAATGCGATCCTGACGGAGGCGTATGTCTCCTTCCTGGGACTGGGGGTGCAGGCTCCGACCGCCACCTGGGGCAACATGCTCGATGAGGCTCAGTCCTACATGCAGCAGGGTGCCTGGTGGATGTGGGTCTTCCCGAGCGTCTTCATCATCGCCACGATCCTCTCGATCAACCTGATGGGTGCCGCTCTCCGGGACGCCTTCGATCCCCGCTCCGGCAGACATCTCTAAAAAAATTGAAATCAAAAAAAGGACGGGCCACGTTGGCCCGTCCTTTGCATTTAAGTGCAGAATCCTCACGGTGTGATGGGATGGAATATCCCGATCACAGCCAGGGCTCCAAAAATCAATACGACGACGCTTGCGCCGGTCACGACCTCGCGCGGCTCGCGTTGGTCCACCAATTGGAGATTTGGGGCAATGCCTGCGACCGCCCAGCGCGGACCGGCGAACCAGGTGAAGATCAGACCGCCCAACAGGCCGCCAATATGTCCCCAGATATCAATACCGGGCGCGAGGTCTAGGACAAGATTTACCCCGACAATGAAAACGATGTTCCCAATCGCACGGCCGAACTGATTCCCAAACAATTTTCGATTCTGCAGCAGGAAAATTCCCTCCGCACCGATCAGGCCAAAGATCGCGGTCGAGGCGCCCACCGAATACCCGCTGGTCAGCAGGAAGGATAAAACATTGCCCGCAAAACCGCCCAGAACATACAGCAGCAAATAGCGCCAACGGCCGAAATAACGCTCCAGCGAGGGCCCAAAGATGATGAGCGCATACATGTTGAACAGAATATGCGGGATCGAGGCATGCAGCAGAACGGGCGTGAGCAGACGCCACACTTCACCAGCCCGGATGAATGAGTTGATGCGCGCCCCATACAACTCCAGCCAGTCCATTTGGGCCGCGTCATTGGCGAACCCAAAAAGCGAGACACTGACAAGCTGCAAAATGTAGATCAGAGAAGTCAACCCGATGATCGTGTAGGTGACATACGGAACCAGGGTCGGCAGGGCCAGGCGAACCGAGGTGGAGGTGCCGCCGCTCAATGCGGCGGGGGGCGGGGAGGCCGGGTCTGAAGAAGACGGTGGGTATTGATTCACAAATTGACCTTTCGGTGCTGTACGCGGTGATGTTCGGCTTCGATGATGGCGCGGATCGTATCGACAGCGTCATCGTATTGGAGATCATGATTGAGGATCACGTAGTCAAATGCTTCCAGGCGCTTGAGTTCCTTCCGGGCGGTCGCGATCCGGATGGCGAGGGAATCGGATGTTTCCGTATTGCGCTCTTGCAGACGGCGGACCAGCTCGTCTTCTGTGTCGGTCGTGATAAATATCAAGAGCGCGTCCTTGACCAATTTGCGCACCGACTCAGCGCCCTGTACATCCAGGCGCATGACCACATCCTTACCGGTCTTGAGAGCCTCCTGCACCTGTGCCCTGGGAATGCCCTTATAGTCGCCGTAGACGATCGCATATTCGATCAGTTCGTTCCGCTCGATCATGTGGGCAAACTCTTCCTTCGTGACGAACCAGTAGTCCTTGCCATGAGTCTCATTGGAGCGTTTTGGACGCGTGGTAGCGGTGACGACAAAATGGAACGGCAGACCGCGTTCCTGCATGCGCCGCACCACCGTGTCCTTCCCTGCACCGGACGGACCGGAGATGACGATCAGCAACGGCTCGGGTGTCTTGAATTCAAAATCGGGATCAGAGCTCACGGATGAATTGTACCTGAAACAAATCAAGGAGCTGCGGCCGGACTTCGCAGCGTGTCTCAGGCGCGTTATAATTTTTGGCATGCCGACCTATGATTTCGTCTGTCTTCATTGCCAGCAGCGCTTTGATGTCTTTCTTTCCTACAGCGAATATGGATCCAAGACCGTCGTGTGCGCGCACTGCGGCAGCGAAAATGTCCGCCGGAGAATGACCAAGGTGCGGATCGCAAAATCCGGGGAGAGCCGCATGGAGGACATGATGGATCCAGCCGCGCTCGAGGGCATGGAAGATGATCCACGGACACTGGGTCAAATGATGAAAAAGATGGGAAGGGAGATGGGTGAGGATCTGCCGCCGGAGTTCGATGAGGTCACCGATCGTCTTGAGGCAGGATAATCTCCCGAGGAGATCGAGTCCTCACTGCCGGATCTGGGTGGCGGCATGAGCGCGGGGGATGAGGATTAGACTAAAGGGCCGTCAGGATGATCGGCTCGTTTTTGGTCACGATGATCGTATGCTCGAATTCTCGTGCAGGCCGCGGCCGATGCCGTGACCGGTGAGCTCGTGGATAATGTTGTAGCCGCGCCTTCGAGCTTCCATCTGTACGGTTCTTCCGATCTCATTTAGTCTGCGTCCGGCCGTCGCGACCTTGAGCGCCCGTTGCAGTGTCGCCCGTGTCGCCTCGAGCAGCTTGTGGACCTCGGGCGAACGATTGGCCACCCACATCGACGCGCCGGTATCGGCAAAAAAACCATCCAGTTCCGCTGAGACATCGATATGGATCAGTTCTCCCGATCGGAGGGCATGGTCCCCGGGAATCCCATGAGCAATGACGGGTGAAACGCTGATACAGGTCGCGCCTGGAAACTGATACGTTTCTTCGGGTGCAGAGCGCGCACCTTCGGACTGGAGGCTGGCGCGCCCGATCTCATCGAGCTCGGCGGTCGTAATGGCGGGCCGGACTGCGAGCATCATTTTCTGCAGGGTTTGGGCACAGATCCGCCCGATGGCCTTGAGAGATCGGATCTCGTTTTCAGAATCGGCGGTCATATTTTGTGTACGTTCACAATTTTTTCCATATAGGCCCGGTGTTCCACAAAATGTTCCGTGGTATTCCCCAGGATCCAATTCATGACCGGGCGCTTCTCCGGATCATCCGGATAGCGCGGTTTCATCATGTCTTCGAACGACATGGCCTCCAGTTTTGCATATAACCTGGAACAGCCCTGGGTGAAATCGTCCATGACCTCCTGGCGCGGCTTGAATCGATTGCGTTCAAAAAGAACCCGGTTGATGGGATCGTAATCAGAGTTAAAGTTGTCCGTGAGTTGTTGATCGACCCCCAACGCCACATGCCAGGGACTCCCATCGAGGTGGACGCCCATAAATGATTTCATCCATTCAACCAGATGAGCCAGGTGATCTTTGGGTGACCACCCGGCGGGATCCTGCATCGTCATCTCCTGAGCGGTGAGCTGACTGATCATATTCCAGACAGCCGCACGCTCACGATCGATGGCCAGCATGAGTTCCTCTTTGTCCCTGGGATACCAGCGATCAGCCATTCGGTTCTCCTTACAAATGATTCTACCTTAAATAACAGGTCCTCTCCTTTTGGAGAGGACCTCTGCAGGGTGGGGTCAGTCAGTTGCCAAGGTGGAAGACTTCTCTGAACCCCAGAATGAGTGGAGCGTTTTCTCGTGGGGGTGTTCGGGTGATTGGCTCGACGAGATGCTTGCCATGTTCGGGAGCCGGATCGAACTCCGTCTCAAGGCTTCGTCCCGCCTGGGTTCTCTACAATTCGGTAACTAAGCGCCATGACGCCGCTCAAATTCTTTGATTCGATGAGTTTCATCGTTGCATCGCTCCCCTCCCGGAACAACTGTTTTCCGCTTCCCAAAACAACCGGATAGACCAGCAGCCGAACTTCATCGATCAGGTGTTCCTGCATCAACGAGCGTGTCAGCGTTCCGCTGCCTGCGATCATGATATCTTCCCCGCTTTGCTGCTTAAGCTTGGATACTTCCGCCGCCACATTAACGCATCGCTCCCAAAGAGTTCAGCGTATTTGTATTTTGCGATCTCATCATTCCAGTATGGGCGGCTCCAGCCGCCGTGCCCGAACTTTTCAGCTCCACCCGGATCTTCGATGACCCCGTCCAGTGTCACGTATTCTGTTACAAATAATTTTCTCATCTTACTCTCCTGCTGAACCTTAGTCGCTGGATGTGGATGGGAGTGATCATTTTGCACGCTCGTAGATCAGCGCGACGAGGCCGTTCCGGAAGACTTTTGTTTTGAGAAGTTTCAGATGAAGCTTCTCCTGGATGCCTTTGAAGAGGGGCTTGCCTTCGCCCAACACCGTCGGCACGATAAAAATGGCATACTCATCGATCAGGTCGTTTTTGATCAAAGATAAGGACAGGTCGGAGCTGCCGAAGATGGCGATGTCCTTTCCCGACTGCTGTTTCAGTTTCGAAACTTCGCCTACAATATTCCCTTTGATCAGTCTTGTGTTGTTCCAGTCAACATGCTCCAGGGTTCGGGAAAAAACAATTTTGGATAACTGATTCATCTGGGCGGCAACGATCGGGTCGTCCTTGATCGCGGCTGGGGTAGGCCAGTAGGAGGCCATGAGTTCATAGGTCACCCGGCCAAAAATAAGGGTATCCACCTGATTGAGGTTGTTGATGGCATATTCGTTGAATTCTTCATCCACGGTATGCCAGTCAATTTCTCCATTGGGCCCCTGGTAGAAGCCATCCAGGGTGACCAGCATTTGAAAACGTATCTTTCTCACGATCAGCCTCCTGTCAGAACTTCAGATAAACCCCCTCTACGTGTTTGTAACTTGAGAAACTGTTTGCTCTTATTTGATTATCTTGTACTTGATATGGGTTACCAGTTTTGTACCAGTGATGCTTATGGGTTCCATTTGAAGATTCGGTACATGTTCAAACAACCGTTTTCCCTCGCCGATGGTTACCGGAACAATGTGTAACCATAGCTCATCAATTAATCCGGCTGTCAAAAATTGATTCACCACACTTGCCCCTCCGCCAATCGATACTGGCTTGTCACCTGCTGCTTTTTGTGCCTGCTTTAATGCTTCTTTGATACCATCTGTCACAAAGATAAAGGTTGTTCCACCTTCCATCTGGATGGGTTCGCGCGATCTATGTGTCAGCACGAAAACTGGCGTATGATACGGTGGATTGTCCCCCCACCAGCCCTTCCAGGATTTATCGTAGCTTTCTCCGGGTGGTCCATACATATTGCGGCCCATGATGTATGCACCCGCGACTAGGATAAGTTCCGTCCACTCCGCCTGGTGCTGATCTGGTTCTTTAATCCTCCAGGTATATAACAAGTCCTCGGGGATATCCCCAAAGGGTTTCTCTTCTGACAAATGTAATCCAGCAACAAATCCATCAATTGACATTGAAATGCCGCAAATTACTTTCTTCATCTTCCGATTGTATCACTTGCACCGTATCTACTCAGAGTTATTGATTTCTGAATGAGGTATGTTGGGTATTGTGTAATAATGGGGATGTTGACACTCTTGTTTTTAAGAAGAACCCATACATGGCGTTAACCAACATGACACCCTCCTCAATCCATATTCGCGACCTTCATAAAACATACGTGGTCAGCAAGCGGGAGTCCGGGGTGGCTGCTGCGCTGCAAAGCCTGGTACGTCGCCAAACCGAAGACATACCCGCAGTAGATGGCATTTCCTTCGACCTGGCTCCGGGAGAGGTCGTCGGGTTCCTGGGACCGAACGGAGCCGGAAAGACTACCACGCTGAAGATGCTCTCGGGACTCCTGCATCCGACGGCTGGCGAAATCACGGTGCTTGGGTATATACCCTGGAAACGCGACAAGAACTTCCTGCGTCAGATCACCCTGGTGATGGGCCAGCGCAACGAGCTGGTTTGGGACATCCCGGCGCTGGATTCTTTTGAGCTAAACCGGGCGGTCTATCGGGTTCCACCCGCAGACTATCGCCGCACGCTGAATGAATTGACTGAACTGCTGGAACTGGGAGAGCTTCTGCGAAAGCCTGTGCGCAACCTTTCTTTGGGTGAACGCATGAAGTGTGAGATCGCGGCGGCACTCCTGCACCGCCCGCAAATGATCTTCCTGCGTGTCATTGTCATTCACAACGGCCGCCTACTTTTCGATGGCGAGTTATCCCAGCTCGTTGAAAAGTTCACGGCGCATAAGACCATTGTCGTACAATTGGCGGATGTACAATCCGATCTGCGCGGATATGGGGAGGTCGTCTCGCGCGAGGAAGGTCACATCACCCTGCGAGTTCCCAAGGCCGAGACCGCACGCATCACGGAGCGGCTGCTGGTGGATCTGCCGGTGATCGACCTGCTTGTAGAAGACCCGCCAATCGAGGAGATCATCGAGCGAGTCTTCGCCCAGGAGGATTCATGAAAAACCTGGCGGGCCTGTACATTCAGCAATTCAAAACCACATTTGCTGCGACGCTGCAATACCGCGCCTCACTCTTCATCTGGATGATCGGGCAGGTGTTGGAGCCGCTCGTGTATCTCGTCGTCTGGTCGACAGTGGCAGACAGCCGCGGCGGGAGCGTAGGCGGTTACACGACATCGCAATTTGCGGCCTACTTCATTGTATTCATGCTGGTCAATCAACTGACCTATACATGGGTCATGTATGAATATGAATATCGCGTGCGCGAGGGTCTCCTGTCATCTGCGCTGTTGAGGCCTGTGCACCCGATCCACGCCGACATCGCCGAAAATATTTCCTCCAAGGTGATCAGTCTGCCGCTGATCATGATCGTCGCGGCGGCCCTTGCCCTCATTTTCAGGCCGACGGCTGTTCTCCAAGGTTGGGCGGTGTTCGTCTTTTTTCCCGCCGTCTTTCTGGCTTTTCTTATCCGTTTTCTTGTGGAATGGATGCTGGCTCAGGCGGCCTTCTGGACCACGCGCGTGGGTGCAATCAACCAGGTGTATTTTGTCCTGGTTTTATTTCTCTCCGGCCAGCTCGCACCGCTGTCCCTGTTCCCGCAACCGATCCAGCTGCTGGCATCAGTCCTCCCGTTCCACTGGATGATCGGTTTCCCGGTCGAATTGATCCTGGGGCACCTGACGCCCCTCCAAGCCCTAACAGGAGTGGGCGTTCAGCTCGCATGGCTGATTGCCAGCCTGGTCTTGGTGCGAATTGTCTGGCGGGCGGGAATCCGGATCTATACGGCGGTGGGTGCGTGAACGCCATCCGGCTCTTTGGGGTTTATCTGCGTATTAATGTTTTGGGCGAGCTGGCGTACCGCGTCAATTTTTACTTGCAACTGTTTCAGTCGGTGGTGGAGCTGGCGACCGCGCTGGCGGGCCTAGCAGTGGTCTTCTCGTTCACCAGCAGCCTGCATGGTTGGAGCTCAAATGAAATGCTGGTCCTGATCGGGGTTTATTTTATGGCAGGCGGGCTCATAGGCCTGGTGATAGAGCCAAGCCTGGAACAATTTATCGCGTCCGTTCGGGATGGATCGCTGGATTTCACGCTAACCAAGCCGGAGGAGGCACAATTCCTGGTCAGCCTTCAAACCGTGAATATTTGGAAGGTGATCGACATCGTGATGGGGCTCACGGTTCTTGGGACTTCCCTCGTGCGCCTGGGAGTCCGAGTGGGAATATGGCAGGCCGCCAGCTTTGGCTTGATGTCGCTGGCCGGCCTGGTGATCATCTATAGCTTCTGGTTGATCCTCGCCACGCTCGCGTTCTGGTTCGTACGAGTCGAGAACATCCTGGTGATCTTCCAGAGCATGTACGATGCCGGCCGCTGGCCGATCAGCCTCTATCCCGGCTGGCTGCGTTTTGGACTCACATTTGTCGTGCCGGTAGCGTTTGCTACACCCATACCTGCCGAGGCGTTGACCGGGCGCCTGAACGTTCAAGGCCTCCTGGGCGCAATCGTTCTGGCTGTGCTGCTCGTGATACTTTCGCGCCTATTTTGGCGCATTGGCTTGGAACATTACACGGGCGCTTCAGCCTGAAGTTGCCTATGTATCGGGGGGGGCGAGCGTGCAATGTATTATGCGTGGGCGGTCTTGGCAACGCATCAAAAGGAGTCGGATTGCTCCATAAGCATGGCTTTGATCTGGTCGTCTGGCCACAGGGATTTCCATTTGTTTTCATCCATACTGAAATAAAAGCATGAATAGTTTTCATTGAGAATGAAAACTATCGGGGGAGACTGCTCGCTGTTTCCATGGCTACTTGTATTTCAAGCCGGGCTTTCAGAACCCAGCGCATCAACGCTTCGAACCACTTGTTATCAGGCTAGCCAGCCAAAACGCCCGAGCCGGCACACCGGCCCTTAGACCGGCACACCAAGCCAGATGACTTCCAAAGGATCAAACAAAAACTCCCCGCTGATATTTCATCGACAAGGAGTAGTGATCGAACTTGCGCGACCCCTCACAGAAACGTGAGGGATCGCGCATTTGGCGCCGTGTCTTGTATCACAAGTCATTTGGCAATAGTAAAGTGCAGAGCTCCGAGGTTTTCAGAACCTCGGAGCTCTTTATTCAGCAGCGTGATTCGCCGAAGTCGTTATTATAGACAGATTGGGTTGATGACCAACGTGCCAACGACCAAGTAGGGTCCTGACGCGTTACCAACCAGCGTAACCCCGTTAAGGGTGAGTGTGCCACCCGAGAGTGCGGCGTTAATCCCATATGCGCCATTGTCGCTTAGTTCGCTGCAATTCACGACGACGTTGCCAACGTTAGTAGCCTCCAGGCCATTATTGAAGTTGCCATTGACAGTCACATTGGAAAGGGTGATGTTGCCAGGAGCGTCAGCCAGTAAACCGGTAAAGCCGTCGTTCGTAAACGCACTGTTCGCGACTGTGATTTCGCCGTTTGAGCTGTGGAGAGCGGCGCCATAGGCGACATTCGAATCGGATATGACGTGATTGAAATCTATGTTGCCGGTAGTAACGATCCCCAAACCGGATGCGCCTCCGTCATGAGCAACCGTGATATTCTGAACCCTCACAGCGTTCTTCCAATTGAGAACATATATTGGACTGCTGAAGACCGAGGTGCCACTGACTTTGCCCGCTGGCGTTCCAGTCCAGCCGCCCTGCACCTTCAAAGTGTCGTTCGCGAGTCCAATCAATATGCTGCCATCTATCTTAATATCCGATGCAGAAGTGTCAACACCCTGCTGAATCCAGATCACGCCGTTGGCAGGTGTCACGGAACCCAAAGCGCCGGCCAACGCATCCAGGTTTAGATACGACGCGGTGCAGCCGCCTTTTCCAGGTTTGGGCTTTACGCCCGACGGGCACCAGATCGATTCGCCCTGGTTGTTTCCCTGATTCACCGAAGCCAGCGCGGGCACGGTGAAGAGCACGCTCAGAGCGCAGACGATCAAGGTGCAGGCGGAAAGGATTGAAAATCCTCTAATCTTTAACATCTCTAGCTCCTTTCGTGAACAATGGAACGAGAATCCGGCTTTCTTCCAGCCCAAACGTGAATTGAAGATCTGAGGTGGGACTTTGGGTACACCTTCTTTCGATCTATTGAAGGATGCAGCCTGCAGTCGATTGCCCATTCATACAATCATCATCATACCATTCCAGTGTTATTCGTGGGGTTTTCTTTGCCCTGTTTACTGGATTCGCCGCCGGCCCCCTTTGGGGAACCAGCGACCATGGGTACTCAGACTCAAGTCCAGTCGTGGGCATCCCAATTTTTGGGGGATGGTTACCAACCTTCTATTGGTCATCCGTCATATCCATACGTCGTACTCTCCCGTCCGGTATGACCCATTCTAACCATTTTTGCGATGACGTCTCGAAGATTAAACAAAAACTCCCCGCTGATATTTGATCGGCGAGGAGTACTCTTCGAACTTGGTCCGGCTTAGTAGCGCTTGCCGCCCCCGCGTTGAGGGCGATGGACACGGCCGCTGCCGCGATTCCCAAAACTGCCGGTGCCGCGCTCTTCACGTGGACGGGCGAGACTGACCTTCAATTCACGCTCACCCATCTGAAAGCCATTGAACATGCTGATCGCCTTCTCAGCTTCGACCTGGGTTGTCATTTCGATAAATGCAAAGCCCTTGGATTGGCCGCTGTCCCGGTCCTTGATCAACGCGACCGAAGACACCGTGCCGGCCTGGGTGAACAGGGTGCGCAAGTCCTCTTCAGAGGTTGAGTACGAGAGATTGCCGACATACAACTTGGATTCCATGTTTCTCCTCAGCCCACCGAAAGCGGGCGTAAATCAGGTGTCGGACGACCTCGAAAGAGAATCACCAGACATATTGACGACGGCAGGAGTATAACACAGCGGGCGCGGCAGACGATCAGTGCTTCTTGTTTAGTTGAGCCAGGATCGTCCTGCGCAGATCGGCCTGGACATTGTCCCATTCCTGCCGCGCATCGATGACGCTCCAGCGCAGCGGATCCTCTTTCGCCATTTGCAAATACCCCTGGCAGACGCGCCGATGGAATTCGAGGGGATAGGCATCTAATCGATTCCATTCCACCCCGTTCTGCGTTTTCCGTTTCAGTCCTATTTCCGCATCCACATCCAGAAGGATCGTGAGGTCGGGGTTCAGACCGCCGGTCGCATACTGGACCAGGGACCGCACCTGGGCAAGATCCTGCTGGTGTCCGTAGCCCTGATAGGCAATGGTTGAATCGTAGTAGCGGTCGGAGATGACGATCTCGCCAGCCTCCAGCCGCGGGCGTATGACCTGCTGCACGATCTGGGCCCGCGCAGCCTGATACAGCAACGTCTCTGTGCGCGGGTCCATCTCTGCGTTTTTCAGATCATGCAGGATATCCCGGATCTGTTCGCTGATCGACGTTCCCCCTGGCTCGCGGGTCGGAAAGACATGGTAATTCTGCTGGCGCAGATATTCAACGAGATGAGGGATGTGTGAGGTTTTGCCCGAGCCTTCGGGACCTTCCAGGGTGATAAACATGCGTTGGGTTCCCAGTCTGCCTCATGATCGAGAATATTGAAGCGTGACTACTCCCCACGCCTAAAGGCGTGGGCTTTGGGCCGCCGTTTTGTAAGGTGACCCTCCATCACCTTATGCTTCTTTTGAGTTTCGGGAGAATCTTAGTCAATATGATCGAATCGGTGCCGCAGGAATGGTTGATCGATCCCGTCTCGCGGGCCACTTCAAGCTGCACCCATCAGATCACGAATGACTCATCGGGTCTGGCATATAGATGCCCGACAATGCGTCCCAGAGTGCCTCAGCCATCTCCGCACAAGAGCGAGCCGCGAGATGCTGTTCATCATCAGATAAGGCTTCGATGCGCTCCAGGAGCTTTTGCCCTTCATGCTGATTGGTCCGGTGAAGTTCGAAGTATAGCTCCGCATCCGTGGGGTATTGATAGTGGGTTTTCAGGCCATTCAATTTTGACTCTGCCGTAGCTGGCTGTTGTACCTCGAAGGCATAGAGGGCCCCGACCGCCGACGCAGGGTCGGTAAATAGATGAGTTGTGCCGCGAAGGAGCATCTCGACTTGCGGAATATGAGGCTTGGTCGTTACTTTCGTCCCCAGCGCAGTCGCAAAGCGGTCCCAGAGTTCCGCATGTTCCAGTTCTTCCTGAGCGGTCTGGGCATCTCCCAGAAGCTTCCAACCGTCCGGCAGCAGCCTGATAAAGGCTCCGTATTCAGAAGCGTAGGTCTTGAGTGCATCCGTTGGAAGAGTACCGGCGCTCCAGGCCTGATAGAACGGATGCTGGAGCAGATCCCATTTGGAAACGACACGAGTAAGCTCTTGGGCGATCGACATTGCATTTCTCCTTTGGCTGATTGATCATGAATGTGGGAAAGAGTCCCACCGGCGAAGGTTCGGTGCGAAACCGTGAAATGTTATTCCACAATCCCACTCCACGGCGACCGCCGCTTCCGTCTACTCGTGGAATATGCGGACGTGTCTCCTCGGCTCCTTGCCGTAGGAATGGCTGATCAGTTCTGCATTGCGGGCCATCTCATGCTGCACGCGCCGCACCAGGCTTGGTCCGGGCGGCAGGTCCACCCACCGTTCGCCGTTCAAGACTGCCTGGATGGCCTGCTGGGTCTGTTCCTTGACCGAGTCGATCTCGGAGGATGAAAATTGCTCGCCTTTCACATTGAACAACTCGCCCAGGAACTGTTCCATTTGTCCAACCGTGCTGGATCGCAGCACATAAATGGGCAAGCCGCGGTGCTCTGCGTCCACGATCGGCTGTTGACGATCCCGATAGTAGGTCCGCAGGGTAACCAGAGCATCCGCCTCTCCGGCTTCCTTCGCGACGATCACCGGCACGCCCAGCCGCTTCACCGCTTGCAAAAGCCGGTTGCGTGCCACCCCATACGGGTAGATCTTAACCGTTTGCTTCACGCCGCGGATCGGCTCGAAATGTGGAATGGCCGGGGGCACAGGAACTGCCGCCGGTTCTTCAAATGCTGCAACGGGCGTGCGTCCACGCCGGGGAGTTCTCGGTTCCTTCGCATCCAGTCGAGATTGCGGTGCAGGCACGGCCTTCTCGATCTGAATTCTGCCATCTGCATCCCGGGTCCGGATCTCCGGTGAGAGCGGATAGCCGCGCAGCAGGGCATCCACCGATGCCATGATATCCACGTGGACTGCGAATCGATCCCGATTCTGGATCTCGATCAGTTCATCGAAGGTCGGCGGGGCGCGCCGTTCGAGCACGGTCTTCTGAGTTCCGCGCCGGCGGGCTTCCTCGTCCGAGAGAGTCACCGCTTCGATCCCGCCCACCAGGTCGCTCAGGGTTGGATTGAGCAGAAGATTATCCAGGGTGCGGCCATGCGCGGTACCGATGAGCTGAACACCGCGCTCGGCAATCGTGCGGGCGGCAATGGCTTCCAGTTCGCGCCCGATCTCGTCAATGACGATCACCTCGGGGTTATGGTTCTCCACTGCTTCGATCATCACCTCATGTTGCAGCATCGGTTCGCGCACTTGCATGCGGCGCGCTTTGCCGACCGCCGGG
>WNFI01297017.1_pt1 | contig 15034 bp, 17 predicted proteins | sample 5400471 | NCBI WGS metagenome assembly WNFI01 (sample SAMN13153348, study PRJNA577476) | soil metagenome | isolation source: 100 cm saprolite on Douglas fir-dominated hillslope | place: USA:California | collected 2013-09-17
TTTCACATACGCTGGGACTCAGTACGAGGCAGCGTCTTCGAACGATCGTTGCTCAAGCGACCTTCACAGAAGACGCTTTCGTGGACGCCACCGAGATATTGGCATCCTCGCCGGAGTCCTTTGCGCGCGAGTTTAAAGAGCGATTGCGCACACGCGAAGTGGGTGAGAGCGACCTTCTACCGGAAGACCCGCGCCACTGGGACAATCTGACGGCGGTAATAGCGCGGTCACAAACACTTGCCGACTTTATCGGCGACGAGCTAGCAGAGGAGCGAGTCGCACGACTGACTGGCGAACCCGATAGCGGTCTGCTGACGATCGCGCTCAGTTTCGCAGCGCCCGAGCTAGTACCGCACCAGCAACTGGCTGGCCTTGGCGCGGACGCGTTACTGAGAGCCGTAGAGGCATTGGTCCAGGTCGACGACCACTTCGCTCTGATCGGTGCATTCGAGATTTGTGCGCGTTGGGTACCAAATGACGCCCGATTTGTGTCTGTGGCAGATCAGGCGCTCCAACGCCTTTTTGGAGACATTGAACAACTTAGAGTACGTTGCACGATGTTTGCCGTCGCGTTCATGCTGGCCACGGCGCGACTGGCGGTTCATTCGGCCACGCGCGCGCAGCCTGTTTTCTGGCGGCGCCTGTGTGCGGCGTGCCACGCGTCACTAATCGTTCGGACAAGCCGAGGATCAACTGTTGATCGAAAGGGCTTTCTTCGGTGGGCGTCCCGAATGCGGGGACGGGACTTCCTCCTCTCAACTTACCAAGACATGGCGACGGAAGCGCGTTGGCGGCCTGAATGGCTCGATTCCGGCATTCTGGTGGCTGACGTCTTTGGTCGAGTCATTTCCGCATCTTCGCAGGTTTCGAAACGTGACATGCCATCAAGTTGGGCGGAGAAGATCGAAACTGTAAGGGCGTGGATCGACGAGCAGAGTCTTTGGTTTCCGGCGCAATATCCGTCGGTACTTCAGGGAGCGCTTGCCCCCCCGACACCCGACGGAGAACTGAAGGAGAGAATCGCGGACGTCGTGCGTCATCTCCTCGACGAGCCGTCCCCGACCAATCTCGCGAGACTAACTCCTTTTGTCGAGATGCTGGGAGCACCGCCGGGCGTCGCCGAGGGCGTCCGGAAGGTTCTGTTAGAAATCCAACGGGGCGCCAAGGGTTGTGAAGACGATACGATTCAGACAGCACTCAGCACGGCCGCCAGAACCGCTGTCCTCGCTCGCGACGTGTCGTTGGCTGATGTTGTCGCAAATACATGCATCGATAAATTGCGAAACCGAGCAAGCACCGACCGCATGCCCGAAGTCGTGCTGTGCCTCCTCGAGTGCGCAGCTGCTGACGCCGACCGCAACAGGGCGCGGGCGACGCTCGCGCACCGGCTTGAGAGACTTGCGTTCATGATTCCTGTTGGTCCGTTCGCACTCGAGTTGACTGCGATGCTTGAGAGTTTGCAGCGCTTGGACCCCGATCTAGCACCTCTGCTGGGACGCGCTATTCACGCGGCCAGGTTGGCGGTCCCACGGGCATAGATCTACGTTTGAGACGCTCTTAAGGGTGCACTAGGACAATCGCTTGGTCGTCCTTCCTTTGACAACCTGCGACGCCCGCTTCGTCGTCAACCGATCCCGGTCGGTCCACGCTGGGGGCATCTTCCTGACAAAGAGGTCAGTCTCTTCAGCGAGCGCAATGTGGCCGTCATCGCGAAGGACTAGACTGACCGCGCGCCACCCATCCTCGACCATCTTTCGAGTCCTGATGACGCGAGCTGTCCCCAGCTCCTCGCCCATGTGCAATGTTCGACGTCGGCTGTGGTAAGCTGCCGTGCACGGCCAGCGGTGTGCAAATAATTCTTGTCGCGTTTAGGCGAACAGCGAAAGCTGCGGGACGGCGCCACGTCGGGGTACGACGCCAGTGGGTCTCGACTCGATCCACAGAATGATGTCTTCGTCGATCCACCCCACGGAATTCTCGCCCAGCTTGCGTCTTGCCGGAAACAGGCCGGCTCGTTCAAGCCGGTAGATGGTCATGCGGGAGAGGCCAGTTACCGCCATGACTTGCTTCGTTCGGAGAAGTCGCATTGTGGCCTCCAGCATTCAGCGTCGTTTCAAGTGAGGTTTTCTGGCAGCCTGCCATGCTCTTGCGACCAGTGCGACCACCATATCGGCTGTGTTCATCTAACTTTGGCCGCTGCAGCGGCTGATTGGGCCGTCTCGGATTTGCATCGGGCCGCTCCCGTGGTAGCGCATCGTTCGTGAAGGCATTTACCGCCGGAGGCGCCAGAGTTATTTCCCCAGTGGCAACGGCTGGCTCACTTGCGAGGCGCAATCGCGACTCGTACTCGACCGCGAGGGATGCGGCGGCTATTCCGCTCTCCCAGAATCGTAAAACTCCATGGCCGTTTGGGAGCAGCGGGTGCTGCCGCGAGAACAATCATGCGAGTTCTGGGTCGGATAGAACACTTGGTACGCTTCGCTTCCATGTTCACTTCCGGTCTTGTTCTGGACGCTATGCAGAGGCCGAGGGTGCGACCCGTAGCGGGCATCATGCCCCCGATGACTGAGAGGCGCGCCTCGCATATCTAGTGCATTCCTGTCATTTCCGTTGGCTCTGTGTGCCTTCGCGGCAGCGCACCGGCCGCGCCAGCCCAAAGCCGCTGTCACGGCCGGTGCTATCCTGGCCGCTTCCGCTCACACGTTGATGAGTATGGTTCGGCTCTAGGCGGACCCCAGCGGTCCCTGCGTTTTGGCGAAGGGACCGCTGGGGTCCGCCAAAACAGGAGCCGAATCTATGACACTCATCACTTCCGCCCAACGCCAGAGACTCGTCGACAACGGACGCGCTCAACGCGCCTCCATCGACCGGCAGGCCCAGGCGCTGGACTTTGAACCCGTCGTCAAACTCTTCACCCCGGATGCCAATGCAACTTGGCTCCTTACGGAGCTCACGGAGGATGACGGGCTTGCTTTTGGTCTAATCGACCTCGGCGTCGGGGAGCCGCAGCTCGGCTATGTGAGCCTCAAGGAACTGGCCGTCGCACGCGGTCCGTCGGGCTTGCCGGTGGAGCGCGATCTTCAGTTCGCGCCGACGCGAACGATCGCAGCTTACTTCGAGCTGGCCCGCGAACATCGGCGCATCGTCACGTGATACGCTGACCTTGCCGCCGGCCGTAAGGTCGGCGGCTCTACTTCCGGTGCAGTGATGGTGGGTTCTGCTCAAGGCCGGGCCGCGACGACTCCGGAGCCCTGTACACGTCACGCCTGGCTTTGATCGATCACTATTCGCGACTATCACCAAGAAACTCTCGCTGTAATTAGCGGTGTGCGACGGGTAGGTCTTGCACAGATTGAGAATCTTGGTTCGGCGGTAGGCCATCGATCTGTGTAGCGCCACCCGTATAGGACAGGAAGTTGAGACTCGACTGGCCACACACTACGCGGCATCAGCTGTCCGCGCTCACGGCAAGTGGAATAGGGCGCGGTCATCGGCTCGGGTGAGCGCTTTATCCAACCATCCACGCAGAACCGCCTCCTGGAGTTCACCCTGATCTACCTTCGCCAACACAATCGCCCCGACCAGAATCTTCCTTCTCGTCTCTTCCCGCCGTGACCGGCGCGATTCCAGCGTGCGCCGGCGCGCATCGATGCGGACCTGCCGCGACTTGAGTTGCTTCAGCCGCTCCTCCATCCGTGCAATCTTGTCGTCAAGTTGTGGCATGCCAGTCCCTCCTGCCGCACAGCGCGGCCCGGAGTGAAGCTTCTCACCCTCTTACGCCACACCGGATCTGGATATCGACTGCCTTTGTTCAATAAGAGCGTAAGTGTCTGGCGCCCTGGCAAGGCCAGGCGTAGCGTCGAACCCTCAAGGGCGGCGAGCGAAGGGCGCACTTGCGAGTTGCCGCGCGGGCTGCGCCCGCTTGCAACTCTTGTCGGCCCTTCGGGCCGACGCGTGCGCCCAGCGTTCGCGTTTCGCGCCGGACTACGTGGAGGCCGCGGCGCGTCCGACGGAGCGGTGGCGATGCAGGAGGCGAGCATGGATTATTCGCTGGAGTGTCACTGCGGCGCGCTGACGTTTACGGACGGCACTGCCGTGTCGCCAGCCGCTTCGTCCGTGCGCGTCTGCCGGAGTTTGTTCTGCCGTGTGTACGCCACCCCAATGACCTCGGGCCCAGCCGGGGCGCTCGCTCTTCAGGCTACTGATCCGCCGCTCCTGGATGACAGTCTTTGAGTCGCCATGGCGATCTATCATGTCGAACATACCGAGATTATTCTTTCCCGCGGGGCCACGAGGCAGGACATCAACTGGGCGCGCAATCGCCAGGATCTGTGGAATGCCGCCGAGCGGGCGGAGAAACGAAAGGACGCGCGGATCGCGCGCGAGTATGAGCTCTCGCTCCCCTGCGAGATGACCGCGCCCCAGCGTCTGGCGCTGACCCGGGCCTTTGCCCAGGAGCTGGCAGACCGCCATCAGTGCGCGGTGGATGTGGCAATTCACCGGCCGCATTGGCACGGCGATAAGCGTAACCACCATGCCCATCTGCTGACCACGACCCGGCAGATTGTCGCCAGTGGACTTGGTGCGAAGACCGCGGTCGAGTGGTCCAACACCGACAGGCGCAAGCACGGACTGCAATCCGCTTCGGAGGAGATGAAGGAAATCCGAGCGCGGTGGGGAGAGCTGGCCAACGAGCATCTGCAGTCTCTGGGGATCGATGCGCACATCGATCATCGAAGTCTCAAGGACCAGGGCATTGAGCGCGAGCCCACCGTACATCAGGGTCCGGCGGTTCACGCCATGGAGCAGCGTGGGATCGAGACAGAAGTCGGTTTCCGTCTCCAGGACCAGGCGCGCGAGCGGCTGGAGCGGGCGCAGGAACTTGGCCGTCTGGAGCGCGAGGCCCAGCAGCTGACTCAGTCCGTGCTGGTGCTCGACCAGGACATCCAGGCCGCACTGGCGGCGCGCGACGGGCCGGCTGTGGAGCGGAGCGGGGGACTCGATCCCTACGGCACTGCACCGAGTGGATTGGTCCTGGAGCATGACCCCGAGGCGCTGCGGCAGGCGGCGCGCGCGCGCTGGCTGGCCTATCGCCGGCAGGCAGAGATCGCACAAAAAGGCCCGGAGCCGACGCACGACCTGGCCACCGGATCGGAGCCCGATGACCTCGAGGCGTCACACCCAAAAAAGAAGCCCACCCATCGCCTCGAGGGGCCGGATAACGATCTTTCGTTGTAGGCACCGCGGCGGCAGCGCCCGGTCGCCCTGGCGTGTATCTCGTCATTCGCAGGCGAAATCCGTCCTGACGCCACGCAGGGGCTCGGGATTAGGCTCCGTTCCAACTGATTGCATCGGCTTATCGAGCGTGAACGCGCATGGCGCTGCCCCTGGATTGGTTTCGCTACGGCTGGCATCCCATGCTCGGACTTGGCATCGTCGTCACCGCGTCGACGTGGATCGGCCTGATGATACGGCGCGCGTCGTTCATGGCTTATCTGGCCGCTGTCTTGCAAAGTCCCTTTCTGGTGCTGGCAGGGCTGATCCTTGGTACCCTCTTCCAGTGGGCACTGGATCGCGCGGGGACGGGCGGTGCCATCCGGACCTATCTTCCGGTGCTCGTGTTTCCCGCACTGGGTTTCGTCGCGGGCCGCACTGGTTTCGGGCGTAGACCTTCGGCGGGCTACGCGCGAGGCACGGTCATCCAGGATGCCGGCGCCCTCCGTCGCGCGCTTGGGGGCGCCTGGCGACGTGATTCGCAGGGACTGACCCTGGCCGGTGTCCCGATCCCGGCATTGGATGAGACTAAGCACTTCAAACTCATCGGCACCACCGGCACCGGCAAGAGCAGCGCGATCCGTGAAGTCCTGCGCGGTGCTTTGGGCCGGGGTGATCGCGCCATCATTGCCGATCCGGATGGGGGTTACCTTCAGCGCTTTTACGATCCCCAGCGCGGCGATGTGATCCTCAATCCCTTCGACACCCGTTCAGTGCGATGGGACCTGTTCCGGGAAATCCGCAACCCGTATGACTTCGAGCAGCTCGCGCGCTCGCTTATCGGCGAGAGCAGCGGTCAGGATCGCATTTGGCGCCAGTACGCGCAGACCTACTTCGCCGCTCTCCTGCGACAGACTCACGGGCTGGGCGCGGCCCACATGGCGGACTTCCATCGGCTACTCACCCGGGCGCCCGCGGAGGAACTTCGCCTTCTGCTGGACGGGACGGCCGCGGAGGCGTTCCTGCAGCCGGGCAACGAAAAGATGTTCGGTTCGATCCACGCCGTGACGCGCGTGCACACCAGCGCGCTGGAATACATTCAGGCGCAGCGCAGCCCCCTCTTCTCCATCCGGGATTGGGTCAGGCAGGGCACGGGCGTGTTGTTTCTGCCCTATCAGCCGGATCAGATCGCCGCGCTGAAGTACATCATCTCGACCTGGATGCGTATCGCGATCTTCGAGGCGATGAGTCTGGGAGAGGGGGATCATCGCCTGTGGTTCGTGATCGACGAGCTCGATGCACTTGGGGCGATTGATGGCCTGAAGGACGCACTGACCCGCTTGCGGAAGTACGGCGGCCGCTGCGTATTGGGATTTCAGAGCATTGCCCAGGTGCGTGGGACGTACGGCGATGCGGAAGCCCAGACCATTGTGGAAAACTGCGGCAATACGCTGATCCTGCGCTGCTCGGCATCCGAGAGCGGTGGTACGGCGCAGTTCGCGTCCCGACTGATCGGAGAGCGCGAGATCGTGCGTCAGCAGATCACGGAGAATCGCAGTGGCGGCTTCTTCGAAACCCCGCAACGTTCGGTCAGTCGCAGCGAGCAGCATGCCACCGAATCCGCCGTACTGGCATCGCAAGTCGAGCAACTGCCCGATCTGAGCGGGTATCTCAAGTTCGCCTCGCTGCCCGTGTGGCGGCGGGTGTCGATTCGCGTCGGGTAACCATCGTCCTGCGGGAAGCAGGACAAAGAGGATCAATGCAGGTGCTGCTTTTCACGCCAGGCTGCCTGGACCTCGAAGGGTTCAGGAAGAACGGCACGGTTGCAATCATGTCGCTCGCGGCCTCGAGCGGTGAAAGTGAAGTCTCCTGCCTTTGCCTCGCGCCCGGAGGCAGCGTCACGGTGCCGCCAGCGACCTATGCGCAGCTGTATTTGGTCGTCAATGGACAAGTTACCGGGGTGTTCGACCACAGCCTGCGGATCGAGATCTGGGCGGGCGTGGGGATTGCGCTGGAGGCGTCTGACTCTTGTCGGCTTGAATCAATAGCGGGAGCCGTCCTGATTGCCGTTGAGTCCGCCGGGATAACCGTGGACCCCTGCGGGCTCTCAGTGCCGGAGCGTGTAAGGGGACAGCCGTGGCCGCGAGCATGGTCGGTCTCTGGCGAAGGTCTTCGACCGGGATTCCGGGGATGCAGTCAATCCAGCGGCCCTCAAAACCTATGCCGACGTGCTGGTGCAGTACCACAGATTCGAATGGATTGGGAAAGAGGCCAATCAAGTTGGGGTAAGTGGAGAAGCTCATCCAATCGTGTCTTCGTATGAGCAGTTCAATGCCGCCTAGGAGGCATGACCCCGGGTGACCGAGGCGAACATTCGACGTCGGCCGTCCCCGGGTTTATGCTCCAACCACAAACGGCCGAGGAACTGCATGGAGGCAGTAACTGTGGCGCAAAAGAAAAAGTCTAGACGAATACGGAGCAAAGGTACCGCTGGCGCTTCACCCGCACCCGCACCGGCGGCGACAGCAGGATCACCAATTGGTGGTACGCAGTCTTCATTCGTCGGGCCGAGCGTCGCCGTGCGCGGTCTCGTTCAAAAGACGTTTATATCCGCGCGAGTTTTGAGTGGATTCACTGACGTAAATCATCAGGAACAATTGATTGGCGAATACCTCGCGACATTAGACCAAACACGACGACAGCGCTTGCTCGATGACGCGGACGCGTCTCGGCGCTTCGTCTCAGAACTAGCGCCATTTCAAGGCGGCTCAGCTGTATTGCGACCGATCACATCGCAGTATGTATCCGCGATCGAAGCAGATCCTCTTTTCAATCAGGTTTTTGGGGTTCGACCTCATCAGTTTGCCTATGTGGATTTAGGTATGTTGATTGCGCTGCAGCCTTGGGTCGAGCCGCGCTTGGACCCGATTCCGGCGACCGAAGATGAATTGATGACTTTTGCTCTACCAAACAATTGGGATATCCCAGCCGAGGTGAGCTTTATCCCGCCGATGGGGCCAATTCAGATCCTTACGAGTAGTCCATCGTTTAGCGGCCTTCGAATGGAATTCGATGCTGCGACCGCAACCGTAAAATTAGGTGCGCCAAAGCACCTCAATTTGATTCAAGTGATCCACTTTGCGGGCCGGCATTTTCTAATCAACGGCTATCATCGCGTAACCGATGCTCTCGCCGCGAATGTTCGCGAACTGCCGGCGCTAGTTACTCAGGCGATGTCCCCGCAAGAACTTCAACTGCCGGGAATGGGACCGTTCAACGCTGGCTATGTACAAGGTTTGCCGCGCCCTCCGCTGGTTTCCGACTTCACAACGGCCGCCTCGATTGCTGCAAAGATGCGAGAGCGACGGTACGGGATGCTCGTGGATGTGACCATTAAGCCGCTAATGATAGGAATATGAATTCCGGAGGCGGCCCCAAATTGGTGATCGACGAGCGGTTTCTCCTTTACATTGACATCTTGGGCTTCGCTGAAATGACGAAGCGCCAGCCGCGCAAGGTTGCTCGACTATACGCAATTCTCGATTCGCTCAATGTCCATCGACACGAGACCTTCAAGACGATTGTTTTCTCGGACACGGTCCTCGTGTACAACCCTAAGGTAGTAACAACCGATAAAGATCGCAACTATCTGGTTTGGTACCTAATTGAGTTCGCTGAGGATTTGCATCACCGGCTCACCGGGCAGGACATTTACTTTCGCGCCGTGGTAACGACCGGCAACTTTTCCCACTACGCACTCAAAAATATCGAGTGTTTTGTCGGTGAAGCACTCGTGTCCGCGTATCTCCACGAGAAGCAGATTCCCTCGATAGGGCTATTCATTGATAATGAGTGCAACAAGTACAACGAGTACTTTCGCGTGGCACGGTTCGATAACGAGTGCCATTTTGTATATCTAAATCGCAGTCTGGAGACGTTGGAACAGAGCACCGGTGGCGAATACCCGTTCACCGACCGAGGTTCAGGAATCGAAGATGGGACTCCATACACGCCTTGGCAGGTTAGATTTCTGAAAGACGTGTACGAAAATATGCGAACCCATCGGTCTCCTTCTGTGCGAACGAAGTTTTTGACCGCATGGGATTTCTATTCGAAGCGGTATCCAGGGATGACTCGAGAGCTAGTGAACAAGGCATTCTCCCTGACGGCACTCGGACCGGCGGGAGCTTGGCGGTCCGAGGCCAAAGCGATGGAGAAGGACATCAAGTCCAACAAGCGGATGGGCAGCGGTACCCAGCTTTCGCTTCAGGTTTCAGGCACCGCCAGGCGCAGACACTCTACCCGTTGACAGCTTTTGAAGATTATGAAATTCGCACTCGTCAATGGCGAACGCCTAGAGGCACAGCCCAATCTGTCAGGTAAGTGTCCAGCTTGCGATCAAACGATGAATGCAAAGTGCGGGCCCGTCAAGATTTGGCACTGGGCTCACAAAGGCCGTCACACTTGCGATCCTTGGTGCGAGAACGAAACCGAATGGCACCGCACCTGGAAAGGGCATTTTCCCAAGCACTGGCAGGAGATTGTCCACCGAGCCGACAACGGGGAAAAACACATAGCCGATGTAAAGACCGATCAGGGATGGGTCATTGAGTTTCAGAATTCGCCGATCAAGTCCGAAGAGCGTCAGTCTCGCGATGCTTTTTATGACAAGTTGGTGTGGGTTGTGAATGGAGAAAGACTACAGAGAGATCCGAGGCAATTCTTCGCGGCCGTGTATAGAGCTAAATCCATTGTTCCGAATTTGCAAATATGGAGAACGTTCTCTGATGAATGCGCAATTCTACGCGAGTGGGCCGGTGACCATGGACCCGTCTTCCTTGATTTCAAAGGTGAACGGGAGTTGTGGTGGATTCGCACGGGATTAACCAAAGGATCGGCCTATATCGCGCGCTTCTCGCGCAGTGAGTTCATCGAAAGACACCGTGATGGGGCGACACAAAGCGCGCGCGATTTCGATGAGCTCCTCAACGTCTATAACAAATTAGTCCAGGAATATGAGTCGTATCTTAAGACTACATCGGAGCGACAAATCGATCCGTTAGCCCTCATTGGCTTCCCGAGAAATCAGATGCGCAGGCGTAGCAGACGTCTCTAGATTCGACATGCCGTGGCAGCATGGACACAATCAGAGTGCTTGCGAATTGGCGGCCAGTGTGCGTTGGAGGGTCTATTAGGCTGAGTTTATGTTTGTTATTTTCCGTGGGATATATCTATACCCCCTAACGCTACGGTAGAGCGCCGAGCTGGGTGGGGAGGGGAGGTTAGATGTGGTCCTCATGGTATCAGCGGTTGCGCGGCGGCCCGAATCTTTGATTGGTGGCGTATGCGCGAAAGGAGACTGGGGAGTCGCTAGTTGTTGAGCGTGAATCGGACGGCAAACGGAAAGCAGGAGGGGACGGGTCGGCCGTCTTCCGTGGTGCTGCGGTAGTGACCCGAGCCGGCTTTGGCGAGCGCCATTGCGCCGGTGTCAAGCCGCGAGCTGCCCGATGATTGGGCGATCCGTGGATCGCTGGTCAATCGCCCCTGATCGTCGACGCAGACCTGAACCGCGGCGAGACCCGACTCGCCCAGACGGATAGCGCTGGCCGGATAGAAATCCTGCGTGGTCGGAAATCCCTTGCCTGGGCCACCGAGCTTGCGTGCCACTGCGTGCATCGGCCCAGTCGGCGCCGGTAGGGGATCGCTCGTGGGCTCGTATGAGGGCTCGCTGATTGGAGGCACCCAAGCTAACGGAATGACGGTGGGTATACGGGTCCGGTGCGTAAAGTCCGGTCGAGGGCCCGGGGGTGGCGACTGGGGTGTGTACGGCTCGTCGTAGATGGTGCCGTGAATCGGGGGCGGTGAGTGCGTATGCGTGATAGTCCGCACGCCGTAGATGAAGGCGAGAATGGCGGCGGCGTGCAAGCCCAGGATGAGCATGAAAACGGCCGCGCGCCGTGGAAGCGGCGATAAAAGGGGAAGGTTGACCTCGGTGAGTATGCCTTGGCCTGTGCTCGCCGCACTCACTCGAACGCTGAATCCGATGGCGTCGTGCGCGATGACCTGGCGTGCCCAGCAGCAGCCGAGGGCAAAACGCAGCTGCGCAAGCCGGCCCTTCTGTGCGCTGAGATCTGCGAGCCATTCCTCTTCGAGCCGCTCGGACAATTCGGCCGGAGCGTGGCGGGCCCGCAAACCCGTCTGCGTTATGCGATACAGGCGACGGCGCGGGCGGCCGACACTGGACGGATCTACGTTTTCCCAGCGGCTCACGAGCCAGCCGGCGGACTCGAGTCGAAGGAGAATAGGATAGAGCGTGCCGGAAAAAAGGTGGCCACGCTTCTGCACGTCGGCACCGGCAAGTTCGTCAGTGGGGCTGTCGAGGAAAGCTTCCAGGACCCTTAAGGTCTGGAGGGACATCCTGACGTGGCGGTCCGGCTTACCCATAGTTGTAAGTCTACATAGGGTAAGAGGAAGAGTCGAGTTTCTGGGGAAAGGCGCTCTTACGGCCGGGAGTCGTGGCTATTGAAGTGACTGAGCAAACCTCAGTCGGAGATCACTGCGACCTTAAAGTTGTCGTGTTCCGCTGCAGGCGAGTCCTTGCAGCCGCAGGTGATCTTGAAGAGTTCGCTGGCGCCGGGAGAGAGGACACCGGAGATATACGTGGAGTACTGGTCCACGAATTCGCCGTGGTCGAAGACGTCGGCTTGAATGTCGATACTGCGGGTGGATTCGGCGCGCCTTTCGACGACCTGGATTGCTGCGGAACTGAAGGCACTGGGCGTAGTACCCTGTGGACGGCAAGACCGATCAATCTGACCGAGGAACGCGCATGACCAGAGCGATGTATACCCACTCCGTCCCTGTCTTCAAGCAGATGCTGACCGCCCTTAAAGCGATACTGGCGCAGGCCGATGCGCAGGCGGCTGCCAAGTCCATAGAGCCTGACGCCTACTTACAGGCACGGCTGTATCCGGACATGTTTCCGCTGATCAAGCAGGTGCAGATTGCTGCGGATTTTGCGCGTGGGGTGTCGGCGCGGCTGGCGGGCGTTGAGGTACCCAGCTACGAGGGGAAAGAGAGGAGCTTTGCTGATCTTGACGGACTGTTGACCCGGACATTGGCGTTCTTGGATGGCGTACCGGCCTCAGGATTTGAAGGGAGCGAAACGAAGGACATCGTGCTGCGTCCGGGTACTCCAAAGGAAAAGAAAATGAACGGAGAGGCTTACCTTGCCCACTACGGCGTGCCGCAGTTCTTCTTTCATGTCACCGCCGCGTACGCTATTTTGCGGCACAACGGACTGGCGATCGGGAAGCGGGATTATATGGGGGGCGCTTAGGCACACTCTCAGCGGCGCGGGCGCCGCCGGGCGTAGTGCTCATGGTGCTCGTCTAGTTCTCGAGTTCTTGGCCGGTCAGCTTAGTCTATGCACTGGGAGAGGTTTCTGTAGGTTCCTTCAACCGGTTTGGGGAAGCGGGGGCTGATAGGATGGGCCCTCCATATAAGGAGTAGCGAGTTGGCTGTTCCGGACTTTCAGAGCCTGATGTTGCCGGTGCTGCTGGAGTATGCGGACGGGAAGGAGCGGGCTTCGAGCGAAGTGCGGGAGGTTGCAGCCCGGAAGTTGAGCCTATCAACGGCTGATATCGCAGAGCGGCTTCCGACTAGCCCTCAGACCCGGTTGGCCAATCGTGTGGCGTGGGCACACAGCTACCTAAAGCAAGCCGGAGTCCTTGAGTCACCGCGCCGAGGGCACTATCGGATTACGGACCGCGGCAGGCAGTTACTGGCCTCGCCTCCGACGCGGATCGACATTCCCTTTCTGGAGCGCTATCCGGATTTTCAGGAATTTAGGGCTCGCAAGGGTACACGCACCGCCTCCTCATCTGAAGAGGTGTCTACTGGTGACTCAGTGGCTTCCGAGCCAGATACCGTGCTGACGCCGGCCGAGCAGGTTCGGACGGGCGCCGCCCTTCAAAGAAGATCGATTGGGGTTGGAGAGTATCTATGTCCAGGCGAAGCGCTGGGAGGCTTCGGTCGGGCGACCGGTCATTCAGCAGTTCGCGGGAGCTCTGGCCGGGAATCATGCTCGGAAAGGCGTCGTGCTGACAACGTCCACATTCACTCAAGATGCCATTACCTATGCCAGGACGCTGCAGACGACAATTGTGCTCATCGACGGGAAGCAACTGGCGGATCTGATGATCGAGTTCGGGATCGGCGTAAGTGATGTCGAGACGATCAAGTTAAAGCGGGTGGATGAGGATTATTTTGGAGAGGAGTAACGACGGGTGAGCAGTTGAAGGCGTTTCTCATGCGAAGAGTGTTGGCATTCATTGCTTTCAACGTCTATTCGGGAAGCGTAGTTTGGGCATTTCAATTAAATACTGCTTACCAGTTTGATTCGGCGATGATTAGGCGGCTCCATGGTGCAGGCGTTGATTCTCCAAGCCACTGGGGCTGGGGCAACCACTACATCTGGCGTCTCACTGCCGCTGTCGTGGCAACCGTACTCGCAGGTTTCTTAGCCGGGGCAATAGCCCGCACACGCGGGGGACTTACGGCGGCAGTGTCTAACCTTCCCAGCATAGGAATCTCGATAGCTCTAATGTCCTATTTGCTTGGTGACAATTCGGCCCTTGTTTACGGTGATCAGACATTTACAAGTCACACGGGAATGATTGTGGCTATCTTAGCGGGAATTCCGGCGACCACGTATTTTGCTTATTTGAGTGGTCAGCTTGGAGCATCAATACAACTGGAGCAGTTTGGAGAGCGAACGGTTCTTGGAATTGCTGGTTACCACTGGGTATGGCTAGTGGTCCCAGTTTATCTTTATGCAATGGCAAGTATCATGCCGATCGCGAACTTTCTCTCGTTTGGGTTTTTAAGTGACAATGGTAGCCTAATAAACATGGCATTATTTATAACCGCAATCGCCTCATTGTTGCCATTGGCTTGGACGTATTGGAATTTGAGGATCCCGACCGACAATTTCGCAGGATCTCTGCGAAGCGTTCTGATCAATGCTGGCATAATCGTCTTGGGGCTAGTGGGCGTTGCCGCGGTTCAACTCGCCAATAAAGTGCTCTTGGGCAAACTCATATTGTTCTCTTAGAGGGTAATAGCGGCACCAGGCATGCGGATTGTGCGATCGGCAGGTGAAGTGTTGTGTGAGGTGCGAAGGGGACTCGCGCGCCGGCGCACCATTGGGCCGACGTGATGCCGAATGAAGCCTTCTCCCGCGTCAAGAATGATGCCCAGCTCAAGGATCAAGGTTTGGAGGTGGGCGATCAGGAGGCGACCAGGTTGAGAAGAGTGGATAGGGATTATTTTGGGGACGGACTTGATTGATGCGATGAGCGTAAAGAAGGCTGAAGGGAGGCGGGGACTATCAAGTTCCTGGTCTCTGGGCGCTTCTGAGCGGGATTGGGAGGAGGGGGTTGGGCCAATGAAAGTACCGAAGTGCGGGCCCCTGTGTCTGGTCTGACAGCTTTGCGGCGGAATCCGCCGATTGCTCAGCTTGGCGGCATTGTCATGCTGGCCTGGGGATTGGCAAGTGGGCATCCTTATGGGTATTTCATCCTCCTGCGCTGGATTATTTGTGGAATCTTCATATTCCTCTGCGTCCGGGCGTATCAGCTGAAATTGGTTGGGTGGGTGTGGGCTTTGGGGATTGCGGCGGCGATCTACAACCCAATTGTCCGAGTTCATATGAATCGTGAACTGTGGTCCGAAATCAATGTCGTCACGATCGGGTTACTTGCGGTGACGGTGTGGGTGCTGCGCGGGAAATGACTGTACTAGACGGCTTCATCGGAAG
>WNFI01145995.1_pt1 | contig 15032 bp, 10 predicted proteins | sample 5400471 | NCBI WGS metagenome assembly WNFI01 (sample SAMN13153348, study PRJNA577476) | soil metagenome | isolation source: 100 cm saprolite on Douglas fir-dominated hillslope | place: USA:California | collected 2013-09-17
GAACGGGTACATGATCAGCGGCATGTTGACCCGCGGCAAGAATTGCGAAGACGGCGTATTGTGCGCACCGAAACTTTCGGAAGTACAGGGCGGCGACGCGGTCTATCCCGCCACCATGAAAGCGGAGTTGCTGAAGAACGTGGGCGATTTCTACATTGACTGCGAACGCATGCCTGCGGCCTCAGATCTGAAGGGACACGAAGCGGAGTCGATTGACTCCTGGTTGAACAAAGTCCAGCTCATCCGCGATGAGCAGACTCATCTCTTTGACTACCTTTTGGATCATCATCCCACCGACTTTACCTGGCTGGGACAATCTTGCGAAGACCGGACGGGCCATTGGCTCTATCCCATAGCGCCCTACAACGCGGGCTACAACCCGAAGATCAACGCGGTGCGCACGGAAGCCTTCCCCGACCAGTATGTAGCCTTCGATAAAGTACTGGGCGCTGTTCTAAAGCACATTGACGACAACACCTACGTCATCATTGTTTCCGATCATGGCATCAAGCCGCTGCGGGAGTTCGAAGAGACCGACGCCCACGCGCACATGGACCACGAGAAAACCACGCCGGTCATTGCCAAGCACGATTTCGCCGACGGAGATGATGTACCGGGTTCGTTCTTTGCGATGGGGCCGGGCATCAAGCATGATCTGCGCCTGATGGGATTTGAGGCTTCGGTATACGACATTGCGCCCACGATTCTGCACATTTACGGCATTGAGCAGCCGATGCAAATGCGCGGGCATGTACTGAGCGAGATTTTTGAAGGATCAGATAAGGCCATCGCACAAAAGTAATTGGCAACCGATTCCTCGTGTCTAGCCGAGCGTCAGGACGCCTTCGCTATCGCCTCTTGGCGCTCGTTCCATTCCTGCCTTTCTGTGTGATGGCAATCCCGTGCCCTGCCCAGAACCGCGACGTGCTTTGCACCAATGGCAGCGGCAAGTTCGAGGCTGAGTTCCATACCGGAGTCAAGCTGCGAATGGGAGCGGCGAAGAATGCCGGGAGGGGGCTCGCGACGCGAGTCTGTGAGGCAACTCTCAACTGGAACCAGCAAGAGCTAGCAGTTGCGACCAATGCCGCAGAGCTCGACGTTGATGTATTTGGCGCCGACTTAGGGCTTGGTATGCCAGTCGCCGCATTTCAGGTAAAGAAATCCGACGCCGAGTGCTGTATGGCGTACGAAATTTATTCCCTGCAAAAGCCCCCTCGGTTGCTGCGCACCATTACGGGCGGAAACTTCTTCAGTGCCTCGGACACAGACCTGGATGGTCGGGTCGAGATATGGACGGCTGATGCGGCGGCGGTGGATGGCTTCGAGAACCTGACATTCGGGGAATTCGACTTCGCGCCAACCGTCGTTCTGCGTTTCGAGCGCGGCCGCCTGGTGGATGTGAGTTCCGAATTCCTGCCGTATTTTGATCGACAAATCAGAAAACTGAGAGCGGAGCTTGATGCGCAAGACATGCGCGATTTCAAGAACAGCGATAGCAAATTCACCTCCACGGCCTCCTCCGTGGAGGAATTGCACCGCTTGCGAGTTGTGCGAATCAAGGTGCTCGAGGTCGTCTGGTCCTACCTTTATAGCAACCGTGAGCCGGAGGCCTGGCGTTCGCTTGCGGAAATGTGGCCTGCTTCTGACGTTGAGCGGATTCGGGCAGCGATCTTAAAGGCACGTGCTCACGGAATTCACGCTCAAGTGGATGGGGGATCCTCAGGAGTCCCCGCGGGCCGGAAAAAACACGCGCTGGTTTTCGACACTATCGGCCGCTCAGTGGAGAGTAAGTCTGAAGTGATTCCTGCGCAACCGATTTTCCTGCGGCGGCCCGCTCCATTATCTTCGGAGCAAGGTTTGCCGGAATCTGAGTTGCTTTTGAACCTGCTGATCGATTCCGCCGGTAAAGTTCGATCCGTCGAGCCAGCGGGGAATACGAAATCCCCTAATGCGGACGTGATCAATGCCGCAGTGCAATGGACATTCATTCCTGCTCTCAAGGACGGTCGCGCGGTCGCTAGCCGTCTGCGTCTAGCGGTATCGGCCAAACAGTAGTTTTCTCCTTGACGGGAATTTGGGAGGACTATTTTACGCCCCGCAGCTCTTTGGCACGGGATGCCGCGTGCTGAGAGTCGGCCATCTTGCCCAATCCTGTATAAGCCTGCGCCAGCAACTCGAAAACCTCGGCGATGCCTGGCCTCAACTTAGCGATGAGCTCAAGTTGTTCCGCAGCTGCGTTGAAGTTGCCCTCGGCGATCTGCGCCCTCGCAACGCCGATTTGCGCCTCGACACTCTTGGATTGGAGCAGAAGAGCGGCCTCGAACTGGTCTTCGGCAGCCTGCGGATTCTTCACCTCCAGATACACCTTCCCCAGCAGCAAGCGAGCCTCAAATTGGCCGGGCATGAGTTTTAGGCTGGCCTCCAACGCATCCCGTGCGCCCGCCGGATCGTGCGTCTTCTCGAGGGCCTGCCCTTCATAGAAGGCCGCAGTCGCGTCATCGGGACGCACTTCGAGAGCGGCTTTCAAATGTTGCGCGGCGGTGGCATAGTCCCCGGCTTTTAGCTCCAACTCGCCCAGTTGAAGCAGCGCGGTCGGTGATTTCGGATCGAGTTGCAGCACTTTCTTCAGCGACTCGCGCGCTTCTGCCTCGCGGTCGTCCTCCGAGGCTATCATTGCCGAGTGCAGCAGGTTCTGCTCTTCAATCTTGTCTTTGGGATCAGGCAACAGCGAGGGCTCGGGAACATTGGTCGCACTCCCCACGTCGGCCCGGCCCAGATAGCCGAGCGCTTTCAGTTCATCGATTGTTCCCTGCCCTACCATACCTTTTGCCGGCGCGGGCGGCGGCGCTTTCGCGCGCAATTCAGCTAGCAATCCGCGGGACTTCTGAACCTGCGCATTCCAGGGCTCGTATTTATTGTCCAGTTCGGCAGCATCGGCGCGCAAGTCATACAGCTCAGGGCGCGGCGCCTCGATAAACTTGAATCGTTCGGTGCGCACCGAGCGCAGCGGCGCCCATCCGAAACGCAAGGGGTAATCGGTCTCGCCGAGGGCGATTCGCGAAGCCATGTCGGCCCCCGCGAAATACGGCTTCATCGATTCGCCGTCGAGCCGCTCTGGATGGGAGGCGCCAACCAGATCGAGCACAGTCGGCAAAATGTCTGTAGTGCGCACTTGCGCGTCGACTCCTTTGACTTTGCTCGCACCGCTTCCCGCCGACAATTTGAGAATCAGCGGAACGTGCGTAGTCGAGTCATACAGAAAGATTCCATGAGTATTTTCGTGATGCTCTCCCAGGCCTTCTCCGTGATCGCCTACGACTACGACCAGCGAGTTTGCATACCAGCCATGCTTCTTGAGATAGCCAATAAAAGTAGCCAACGCCGAATCGGCGTAGGCGATCTCGCCGTCGTACAGGTGATCCTTGTAACGCTGCGAGAATGGCGCGGGAGGCTCATAGGGATCGTGAGGATCATACAGGTGTACCCACACGAAGTGCGGTCCGGCTGGATGCGCGGTCAACCACGTTTCCGCATGTTGCACAACGTCCATGCCGCGGCGCTCCACCCGGCCCCAGCGTGATTTGCTGTGCGAGTGCTGGGGAAAATTGTCATAGAAATCAAATCCACGATCCAGACCAGGAGCCAGAGTCTTACTGTCGAGAATCACTGCGCCGATGAAGGCCGCGGTGTTATAACCGCGTTGGTGCAGCAGTTCCGCCCAGGTTGCATGCGTGCGCGATAACGGCACGGCAAAGTCCGTGACCCCGTGGGAACTCGGGAGCAGTCCTGTAAGAATGGTGATGTGTGAGGTGTTGGTGATCGGACTCGGAGTAAAAGCCTGCGTGAAACGGACTCCATCCTTCGCCAGCCCATCCAGTGCGGGCGTCTCGATGTTCTCGTAACCGTAGCAGTGGACGTGGTCTGCGCGGAGCGTGTCGATGGTTATGAGAAAAACATCTGGCTGCCGCGCTTTTGTCTGCGCTAACCCATCCGCGTTCAGGGTTGCGGCCAGAGAGCAAAACAATAACAGGCGAGGGATCCTCACGGTGATTCAGACTAGCATAATCGCAGCACCCCGCAGCGCAGTCGCGCGGCCACGCCGAGTATAATTCTCTTGTCCATGCTTTCTCTCCGGCGGTTCGTATTCCTACTGATAGGCAGCTTTCTACTCGCCTGCTGCGAATTGCTGGCCCAGGTGAAACCTGCGCCCAACGTGGTGGTTATCACCATTGACACTCTGCGCATTTTCACCGGAACGTACCCCATGCTCAGCGGCATGCACGATTTCAGCGGCAACCAGCTGAATCCCAGCCAGCCTACCCTGGCCTCCGTACTTAAGCGACACGGATACACGACAGGTGCGGTCCTTGGATCGGCCGTGCTGGACTCGCGCTTTGGCCTGAACCAGGGATTCGATTTCTACTACGATCATTTCGACTTCAACCGGCTGCAAGAGTCGAATCTGGAGGAGATGGAGCGTCCGGGTAATCTGGTGGCTAATGTGGCGCTGGACTGGCTGGCGAAGAATCGAACCAACAAGTTTTTTCTTTGGATGCATCTCTACGACCCGCACTATCCCTACCGGCCGCCTGCGCCTTACAGCGAACAATACAAAGATCGTCCTTACGACGGCGAGATTGCTTTTGCAGACGCGCAGGTCGGACGGCTTATTACTTTTCTCAAGGCAAATGGCCTCTATCGAAACACCGTTATCGTGCTGGCCGGCGATCACGGAGAGAGCCTTGGCGAGCACGCCGAGAGGAATCACGGCTTCTTTATTTATAACGCCACGCTGCACGTGCCGATGATCATTCGTTTACCAGGGAACTCTTCGCCGCGGGTCGTATCCGATTTGGCAAGCCTGGCCGACCTGATGCCCACAATTCTCAGTATCCTGAAAGTTGAAGTTCCCCCGCAAGTGCAGGGCTTCAACCTGCTGCCGCTGATGGCTCCAAAAAAGGCAGAGGAATCCCGCAGTCTTTATGCAGAGACTTTCCTGCCCCGCCTGCACTTCAACTGGAGCGAACTGAGGTCCGTGGAAACAGAAAAATATCACTTTATCGATGCCCCAAAACCGGAACTCTACGATTTATCCAGAGACCCCGGTGAAACGCAGAACCTCTACGCCGAGAAGAAGGCCGTGGCGGAGGAGATGCGCGCCCGCCTGACCACGCAGATAAACCAATACAGCGCAGGCCCGGAACTTGCGCAGAAGACGGGGCTTGACCCCGCGCTGATGGAACGGTTGAAATCCCTTGGATACGCGGGCTTTTCCGGTGGTGGCAATCCTACAATTACGGACCGCTCGCTGCCCGATCCCAAGGAACGCATCGTTTGCGCGATTATCCTCATGCCGTGCAGGAACTTCAGCGTGTCCTACAAATCAGCCCGGACTATGCGCTTGCGGTTTTCAACCTGGGGCTTGCTTATGCTCGCACCGGCGACTTCGACCGGGCCATTCAGGAGTTGAAGCACGCTTTCGACTTGGACGCGACGAATTTCTCCGCAGCTTATAATCTGGGCGCCGCATACGGACAGAAGCAGATGGTTCCGGAAGCGATGGCTGCCTTCCGCCAAACCATAGCCATTGCTCCGGAGTATGCGCCTGGACATCGGGCCTTAGGCGAAATGCTGCTTTACCAGGGGCAACTCGATGAGTCAGTCGCAGAATTGCGGCGTGCGGCAGACCTCGATCCACAGGATGCCGGGACTCATGCGGCTCTCGCAAAGGCGCTATCGGCGAAGGGTTTGAAGGCGGAAGCGGATGAAGAGCTGCGTAGAGCCCAGCAGGCCCGGCCTCAGTAGCGGGCTTTACGGTGAGCTAGCAAGCGGTTGATGACAAGAGCGAATCTATCCCAATGAAGAAGTGCGGACTCGCGGTCATGTTGTGGCTCGTGCTACTGTTAGCCCAAGCCCTCGGAGCGGGCGCTCCCCCCGCACACAAGCCTGCGCCCAACGTGATCCTTGTTACCATTGACACGGTCCGCGCCGACCACCTGGGATGCTACGGCGCAAAAGACGTTCAGACGCCCACGCTCGATGCCCTCTACGCGACGGGAGCAGTGGTTAGTTCCTTTGTGCTCGACCGCAGTTGGGGATTAGCTCGTGGCTTTGATTTCTACGACGACGCGTTTCCGCCGGAGCAATTCCTCCACAGAGATTTGGGGCTCGTGGAACGCCGGGCCGCCGAGAGTGTGACTCGCTCCTTGTCGTGGTTGAAAAAGAATCAGCGGCGGCCGTTCTTTTTCTGGCTGCACTTATACGATCCCCACAGTCCTTACGATCCACCGGAGCCCTATCGTACGCAGTACCGCAGCCATCCATATGACGGAGAGATCGCTTACGCCGACCATGAACTTGGACGCGTGATCGCGTGGCTGAAGAGGAATCAAGGCTACGATCACACTTTGATCGTCTTCCTCAGCGACCACGGCGAATCTTTGGGCGACCATGGCGAGCAGGAACATGGTTTCTTCGCGTATAACTCTACGGTTCGCATTCCCCTGATCGTGAAACCACCTGCTGGGAGCGGCTTTCGACCGGGCCGAGTGTCGCGACCGGTTGAGACGGTTGCAGTTGCTCCTGCCATGCTCCGGTTGGCGGGAGCTCATGATGAGATGGAAAAGCTGCTTCGGCCAAGGGACCTGATGTCGCCCAACTCGGGCCCTGAAGGCGAGGCCTATAGCGAGACGTTCTATCCCTTCAGTTCTTTTGGCTGGAGTCCACTGCATACTCTGGAAACCAGCCGCTACCATTATATCGATGCCCCTGAACCGGAGCTCTATGACTTGACCGCCGACCCGGAGGAGAAAACCAATGTCGCCGCGCAGCAACCCGCCACCGTTGCAGTGCTCAAGGAGAAACTGGAGACTCGGCTGCGGGATCGGCCGTTCATCTCCAGCGGCAGCGGTAGCTCCGAGCTAAGTCCGGATGCCCTCGAGAAATTGCGCGCTCTGGGCTATGTCGCCTATCGCTCTCCGGTTTCGGCTGAGGCGCTGGCAGCGGGATTGCCGGATCCCAAGAGCAAGTTGTGGGAGTTCAACTCAATCCTCAAGGCTGAGGATGCTCTTCAAGCCGGGGAGGTGGAACGCGCGAAGGAACTGTTGTCTCCGGTGCAGCAGCGCGATCCAAAGATGTATGTGATCCCGTTTCTATTGGGCGAGGCCGAGCTGCGGAGGCAGAATTGGGGAGTTGCCGCCGAACAGCTGCAGCGCTGTATGGAACTCAATCCGAATTTCGACAGTGCGATGACTGGCCTGGCGCGAGCATTGGCGAAACTGGGACGCGTAGAGGAAGCGAAGACCTGGCTGAAGAAGGCGACCAGCAGCAATCCAGAGAACTATCGCGCATGGTATGAGCTAGGTTTGTTCGAGGCCGGGAGCGATCCGGCGGAAGCTCAAGCGACGTACGAGAAGGCCGTCGCGATTCAGCCCAATTTCGCACCTGCGCAGCGCGAGTTGGGCGTGCTGCTCTTCAACCAGAAGAACTACGCGGCTGCGGCGCCGAGGTTTGAGAAGGCGATCGCGCTCGGATTGGAAGATGCTCAACTGGATAACTTCCTCGGGATTTGCTACAACCAGACCCATCAGCTGCAAAAGTCGATCCGGAGCCATCAGGCGGCGCTGAAACTAGATCCGAAACTGGCGGAAGCGCACCTCAACCTTGCCTACGACTATCAGTTATTGCATCAGCCGAAGATGGCGCGAGAGGAATACCAGCGGGCGTGCGACACCGCGTGGGTACTATCCAACGCGCACCTCGCATCCGGGGCAGCTTTCGATTCTGCCGTACGCTCGCCACGAAACGATTTCCACCAGCGCAGTAGAGGTTTCAGTTGCGAATCATAAGGCCTACGGCTCTTGTTATCCAGGAACTCCATATTCTGGAACTTCGCGTCCCGAGCCACGCTGATAGTAATGGCGTGCGCATCCTGTATCACCAGAGGAGGCACATCCCGGGGCACATTGAGCGCTCGAAATCCAGCGCTGTCAATGATGCCGCCCAGCGCATTCCAGTCGGCCTCTGACAATACACCTTCGTAAACCTTGCGGTCGGTATCTCTTCCCTTGCTGCGGTTCGCTTTCTCGGAATGGAAATGGCGATCGGCGAAAACCACAGTGCAGTATTGCTCGGAGGCCATGCTTCCCGCCTGCACCTCATTGAGCTGTAGCCGAACTGTTGCGCTTTTCGCCGTTTCGTTCTGGACCGCCAAAGCTGCGGCCACCCCAATTGCCACGACACCACAAACAATCGCTATATGACGAGTCATCGTTTCATCCAATGTTCATCGGTGCACAATACTGAGGCTTCGACTCTTTCAGGTCCGACTTGCTCTTCTTTTCCAAGCCTTCGAACCACTTCATGAGCGGGCTCAATACTTTCTTGTAGGGCGCTCCATTATCCAAGTAGGTGTCCATTCCTGTGGAGGGCCCTGTTGTCGCTGAAGTCATGGCACCCGTTTTCACCCGCTCCTTCACTGTCGTGAAGCTCTGCGTGGTTCCGGCGTGGTCGATTTGCGCATCCAGGCTCTCGATGTCTCGAACCGCTTGCGCATCGGCGGGAAGGTCTGGCATCTTTGGCGTCTTGACTTTCTTCAGGCCTTCATCATCCAGGATTGCTTTCAAACGCTGAAGATCGTCGGCTCCCAAGTTACCTTCCGCCCGCTTCACCTTCGGTTTACCTACGGTCGCCTCTTCCCTTTTTTCCAGAACATATTTCCCATCGCCATACACTACCAGGCATGACAATGAATTAGGGTACTGCCACACGTCTCCGGGATTGCCGTAAGTAATGCCATAAATACCCATCCCATGCTGAACATTGGCGTCGATATTCAGATAAGCCCTCGATTGCTGTAGTCGTAGCAGGGGTGTGGAGGCGTTTTGACAGGCGCCAATTTCTGACGCAATGAGTATCGCGAGAACTGGCAGGAGCTTGACTAACGCACGGGTGTTAAAGACTTCCACATATCCTCCCCCGGATGAGGTCCCCATACTACACCGGAATCGACAACTATTGTTCAAAAATCCTACTCGGGCGGGTGAGCTGGGGTGTTCTCATTCTGCAACTTGTAAAGCAGTTCGTTTGCCTTTGGCACAGCAGGTGCAGAAGGAAAATCTTTCAGAAAGGCCTGCAACTCGGAAATCGCATTCTGCCGCCGGTTCTGCTGAAGATAGAGGTTCACTAGTTGCAGATGCGCTTGCCACATCTTCGAATCCAGTTGCAGGGATGCACGCAGGCTCTTCTCCGCTTCACTCAGCTTGCCGGTTCGTCCATAGAGAGAGCCTTGAAGGAAACTTCCAAAGGCGGAATCTGGTTGGCGTTGCAGTCCCGAGGACACCGCTCTTTCCGACTCGGGATAGCGGCCAGTCAGCAATAAAACGTTGCCCAGATTAAAGTAGGCCTGCGCATCGTTCTGATCGAGCCGGATCACTTCTTGAAATTGCTCTTCTGCCGACTTGAAATCTGACTTGCCCAGATAAAGCGACCCAAGATTATTGTGGGCGGGATAGTAGTCAGGGGATATCTTCAAGGCGCCCAAATAGTGCTCGATGGCTTCCTCGTGATTTCCCTTGCGCTCGGCGTCGAGTCCCCGTTTATATTCTTTGAGCGCCGTCTTAGGGAAGTGTTTGTTGTATTCTGCTGGATCGACCAGGTAGGCACTGCCGCCCGAAGCGCGCGCGCCCAACGGGTCGTCTTTTTTAACGTTCTCGCGGGGGCTCAGGGTGATCAGAACCAGGGTATAGGGGTTTACGTCAGGGTTTACATTCACCCGTTCGTCCACAGGTAAGTAGNNNNTCTTTTTTAACGTTCTCGCGGGGGCTCAGGGTGATCAGAACCAGGGTATAGGGGTTTACGTCAGGGTTTACATTCACCCGTTCGTCCACAGGTAAGTAGTCCTCGTCATGAACGACTACGTAATACTCGCCACCGGGAAGGTTGAGGAAATAAAAGTGCCCTTGGGCATCGGCGTACATGCTTCCCATTGCAGCACCGCGATGCTGCAATTCGACAAGGATCTGGCGTCCCGGGGCATCGCCTTTGAGGACTCGAAGTTGTCCGACTATCCTGCCGAATGCCTGCATCTGTGCGTGAAGGGGATAGGACAGGAGCAACGTCAACGCAGCAAGGAGAAAGGGAACAAGTCTGCGGATCATTGCCTTCACCACAAAAAGAGGAAAGGGCCCGTTCCCGGAAGAGAACAGGCCCAGAAAACCACCCCGGTTAGAAGCTAAACTTCAGGCCAAACTGCATGGTGCGAGCGCCAAGCGTACCACCCGCCTTGCCGAAGAGTGGGTTGCGGATCTCGTTATTGGCTCCGCCGCCAGCGGCGGCCAATTCGAAGTTGGTTCGGTTAAACACGTTGAAGGCGGAAGCGTCGAATTTCATGTTGACCCGTTCGGTCAATTTGAAGATCTTAGCTAGCGTCAGATCGGTTTCCCACAGGCCGGGGCCGACAAACGTATTACGCCCCAGGTTGCCGCTACAGCCCAAGCATGGAAACGTAAACACCGGCAACCCTGACTGCGTATAGGTCCCGCTGCAAGGGCCGTTGGCCAGATCTCCCCCTAATCCAGTTACTGGATCCGTGGGACACCATCCATTCGCCCACGCGTTGTGGCTGAGACTGCCGAAGCTGGGAAGGCTGCTATCCGGACGTGCGTTCGATTTTCCAAGGCCCCCCGCCGTACTGGTAGTTAGGAGGAAGTCGCCACTCAGGTTCTGACAATTGCCGTCGGCGACGTCGGCAGCGGTGCAATTCTTCACCGTGATGTTAGGTGGCACCGGAGTGATCTCCTTCAGCTTCGATCTGTGTGAGTCGTAGGGCTGCCAGTGCGCACCGGTCTGGAAGGCCCATATCCCGTTCAGGGACCAGCCACCCGCAACGTATCCTGCGACACCCTTCAGGTTCTGGCCTGGCAATTGCAAAACGTGACTAATGACCAGGCGCTGTCGGATGTCATAGATGGAATCGCCCCGGTCCAACCTGGGAAGGAGCGGATTGCTGGTGAAGCCCTCGCCGCCCGCCGCGCCGTTGGCGGTGGTTGCGCCGCTATGCCATGTGGAGCCGTTGTCGATGGAATGGCTGTAAGTGTAATTCACGTTCAATGACACCCCATGGCTCATCTGGCGCCTCAACGAACCCTGCAGCGAGTTGTAGTTGGAATTCACCACGTTCTCCCACACCCGTAGCCGTCCGTAGTTTTGGTTAGGCCGGCCGCCGAAGCCGATCTCGGTTTCGCCGAGGTTATTGACGAGGGTTGATCCGACGGGCAACGCAGCCCCCGGCGCTCGGTTGGTGTCCTCCGAGCGGAAGAGCTTGTGGCCGGTGGTGCCTACGAAGTTCACTTCCAGCACAGTCTTGGACAGGATTTCGTGCTGAATGCCGAAGTAGTAGTTGTACACGTAGGGATCGTCAATTCCCTTCGGGAAGATGATTCCCGTGAGCAGCGCAAAGTTAGGATTCAAGGGATTCCAGCCGTCAATATTGCCTTGCGCTTGGGCTCCGATCGTTCCCTGGCCTTGAGTGTTGCCAGCAGCTGATCCGATGAAGGTGGGAACGGTACCGCCCGGTCCAAACTGAGCGCCGCCGGTCGGCACGCAGTTATTCGGAAGGGCGACTCCCCCCGTGCAGTTGGTCGGGCCGTAGACGACACCGCTAGTGTCAAAGCCAAAGGCGTTGGCGATACTGTTGAACGAATAGTAGGGGGGATTCCAGCGCGAGTTCGAGAGCGGGTTGTATAGCGTACCCTCATAGGATAGGCCGAACCCGCCGCGCAACGCCGTCTTACCGTTGCCGAACACATCCCAGGCGAAACCTACACGCGGGCCGAAATCCTTGTGTCGGCCCTTGCCCAAGGTCGAAGCCGCCGCAAAACCACCCGGTCCGCAGACGCCCGCCAGCGTTGAAAACGCTGTCGCCGAAGCTGACGTGCAATCGTATGTAGTGCCGTTGATCGTGCCCATCGTCCCGTGCAGAACGTTAGCATTTTCCAACTGGGTAAGGGGATCGTTTCCGGGTCCAGGAACAAATGTGGTTGCCTTATTGTTCTCCTCGTTATGCCGCTTATATAAGTCGTAGCGCAAACCCAGTTGCAAGGTCAGACGCTTCGTGACCTTCCAGTCGTCCTGGAAGTAGGCCCCAAACTCCACATTCCGCCAGTGCCGGATGTTGCTCTCCAGGTTCGCGTTGGGGAGGGTCTGGCTTGTCACAAGCTGTTGTATGCTCGACTGCGAGCACGGAGGCTTGCAGAACCCGGGATTCACGCCCGCCGCCTCTCCATAGGGCGCATCGGCCGCGAAGAAGACCGGATCGGTGAAATAATAGGACGGACGCGCCACATTGAACTCGCTGTTTTCGATGTTGCGCCGCACGTCCGCACCAATCTTCATGTTGTGGTGTCCATGGCTAACCGACACCATGTCGGAGTAGGTGTAGATGTTTTCTTTGAAGAACTGCGGGTAGCCGTTGTAGGAGCCGAATCCGACAGACAGGTCATCGAACGAGGTTGAAGGGATACCGCCTTGTCCGGTATTTATCAGGCCAACGTTCTGCGTATAACCCGCCCGGAAGTCGTTCAGGACGCTGGTGCTAAAGGTATGGACCCAGCTCAACTGGCCGTTGGGCGACCGCCCGGTAAACGGGTTGGTAAATCCTCGGGTGCAAGTGGAGCTGCAAGGTCCATGGTTGTCTGTGGTGCGCACATAATTGTAATTCGCCGAGAAACGGTTGTTGGTGTTCCAGTTGTAGTCAATGCGCAAGGAAGCCTCGTTCCCGTTGAACAAGTTAGAGTTGATACCGCTTCCAGTTTGCGACTTGAACAGGGATACGCTCGATAATTGGAATGGCATCGAGGAGACACCGGTTGATTGATCGCGTAGGATAAAACCGTTGTTCTGGGCCAGTGCGGTGCTACAGGGAGACCCCGTGTAGGACAAATTCACGTTGTTGTCAATCGCTGGCACTACCCCGAGAAGGTTCTGCATCCGAGTCGCAATTATGTTTGACTGAGCCAGCGGGAGGCCAAAACCCATCGAATACGTGTCCGGACAGACGTAGTCGGCGTAGTTCGCGACAGGATTCGTAGTCGGACAGTTACCCATCGAATCCAACACGCAGCCAAGTCCTGTATCGTTCACGCTGACACCAGTGAAGTATTGATCTGGCGTGTTTAGCGTGGTTCCGGCAACATTCTGGGGGAACTTGCTGTAGAGTAGGCCCGCCACCGAGTTAGTGGCTGGGTTACCGTTAGCCGGCGCATCCGCGGCGATGACCGCCTTCTCCCACTCAGGTGATTCAATGGTAATGGGTGTCGGAGTGCCCGTGGTTACGAAGCGGCTTCCCTGGTAGGAGCCGAAGAAAAATAACTTGTCTTTCTTAATCGGTCCGCCAAGGGTGAAGCCAAATTGGTTCCAGCGAAGTGCCGGCCTGGCCACAGCTTGCTGGTTCAGGAAAAAGTCGTTGGCGTTGGCGGCGTCGTTGCGGAGGTACTCCCACAGACTGCCGTGGATCTGGTTGGTGCCCGATTTGGTCACCAGGTTGATGGTGCTGCCTGCACTATTGCCGTACTGGGCCGACATATTCAGGCCCAACTGCTGGAATTCCTCGACCGTGTCCTGAATCGGTGTGTTGACGTTGCCACCGCTCAGGCCTTTGTTGGACACGCCGTTAATGAGGAAGCCATTGAAATCCTCGCGCACTCCATTGACCACGGTACCGTGGCCGTTCTCGAAATCAGTGCCCGCCACGTTCACGGCGCCGGCGCTGACCTGCATTAAATCGTAAACATTGCGGCCGTTCATTGGAAGATTGGCAATCTGCGCGGCACCGACCGTAGTAAACAATTTGGTGTCCTCGGTTTGCACGGTCGCAGCCTCGCCCGTGACCTCCACGACTTCACGGGCCTGGCCCAACTGCATCTTCGCGTCCACGCGAGTTATGCTGCCCGCGTCGAGATTCACTTTGTTATCGGTAAAGGTCTTGAACCCGCCAGCCTCGACCGTAATCTTATAAACGCCGACCGGAAGTTCCTTGGCACTGTACTCGCCAGTTCCGTTCGTGGTGGTAGTCACCGAGAGGTTCGTCGCCGAATTGGTGATGGTGATTTTCGCGCCAGCAAGGGCGGCGCCCGTCGAGTCTGTGACTGTGCCGGTGAACTGGCCGTTTTGAATCTGTGCCATCGCACTCAGCGTCAGCAAAAAAATACACAGTGAAACCATGCAGGACTTCATCATTGGCTTACCCTCGCGCGAGATGTTGGTGCACGTAATGTCAGCAACTCCCAAGAAAACCAAACAAAAACCGCCTCGTGTGACCACGATCACACGACATTGTTAATTCGCCCGCATTTTGACGCTAATTGATGGCGACTGTCAAGAAATGTTTAGTTGATTCATACTAAAGGCCCCTCCCGCTCCAAACCGGACATTCAGCCGGTCACTGAACACCGAGTTTCGCGACACCGACGATTGGAACAGTCGGCGGCGTCACTGCTGGTCAGAAAGTGATCTTCGCCTTGTTAAATCAACAACTTGCCCTTTGTGCTGGAGTTCATTCCGAAGAAGTGCGGAGGCTATGCGTGTATGCGGATTGAGGATGGACCGGGCAAATCTAGAACTACGGTGAATCCGGCGGATCAGTTCTTAGAGTGCTTCTCTTGATTCTGGCGGGCTGCTGTCGGCCCTTTTGGGGGTCATGAAGATGCTGGTTGACCAAACCTTTTCCCTCCTCGATCACCAGCTCCTGATCGACGTCCTGAGCACCGATACGATCGACCGCACCAGAAGGCCAATGGACTATGATGGAATCGACCCGGCTCGTAGCGCCCAGGCCGAAATGCAGGCGCGGATCACTCGCCGACTCAAAACTCGAGTTCGCGCGAACCTCCGCACTCTGGATCAAAGCACCCGCTTTTATTTCAACCCGGGCGCCGAAACCATCTCGATTCGAATGAGTTCCCACAGTCTTGATTCGCAGCCAGTGACCGCTCCTGGCTGTCTCGTTTCGCAGCAGTATAGGAGAACCGTCCAGC
>WNFI01167358.1_pt1 | contig 15032 bp, 11 predicted proteins | sample 5400471 | NCBI WGS metagenome assembly WNFI01 (sample SAMN13153348, study PRJNA577476) | soil metagenome | isolation source: 100 cm saprolite on Douglas fir-dominated hillslope | place: USA:California | collected 2013-09-17
CGCGGCACCTGCCCGCTCGACGCCGAGACGCTGCTCTCGCTCGGCGTCACCGGTCCGCTGCTGCGCGCCGCCGGCAACCCGTGGGACCTGCGCAAGGCCGACCCGTACAGCTCTTATGAGGACTTCGACTTCAAGATCCCGATCGGCACCGAGGGTGACAACTACGACCGCTATGCAGTTCGGCTCGCTGAGATCTACGAGTCGGTGAAGATCATCGAGCAGGCCATCGATGGGCTGCCCGAGGGACCGTACATGACGACCGACCGCAAGGTCGCGCTGCCCCCGCGCCACGAGCTGGCGACCTCGATGGAGGCGCTGATCCATCACTTCAAGCTCGTCACCGAGGGCTTCCGCGTGCCGCCCGGAGAGGTGTACTTCCCGATCGAGTCGCCGCGTGGCGAGCTCGCCTGCTTCGTGCGCTCAGATGGATCGTCCAAGCCGGCGCGGGTGCACATGCGCGACCCGTCCTTCGTGAACCTCCAGGCGCTCTCGCACATGGTCAGGGGCAGCTACATCGCCGACATGATCGCGACGGTCGCGATGCTCGATCCGATCCTCGGGGGGATCGACCGGTGAGCCCGCTCGGATGGGATGCGCCGGCCGACCTCGAGAAGGACCCGGCGGAGATACCTGACCCGGAGACGACCGACGTCCCGGACGCGCTGCGCGAGGAGATCGAGGCCCACATGGCCAACTACCCCGACCGCCGCTCGGCGGCGTTGCCGGCGCTCGCCGCGGCCCAGCGTGTCCACGGCTGGTGCTCCCCGGAGGCGATCGACCAGGTCGCCTCCGTGATGCGCGTGACGCCCGCCTACCTGGACTCTCTCGTGACCTTCTACGACATGCTCGAGTCCCAGCCGGTGGGCCGCCACAGCGTCTACATCTGCACCAACATCTCCTGCTCACTGCGCGGTGCCGACGAGCTCTACGAGGCTGCGCTCGGCGCGGTCGAGGAGGATCCCGAAGTGAACGTCCGCGCCTTCGAGTGCCTCGGCGCGTGTGACATCGCGCCGATGGCCTCGGTCGACGGGGTTTACGTGGGGCCGCTGAGCCCTGCCGACCTGCCGGCGCTGCTCGAGGACATCCACGCGGGACGCCCGGTGCTTCCGGACCGGCAGCTCGCGCGGCGCCCGGTCGCCGACCCCTACGCGAACACGCGCGAGTTCCCCGCCCACCCCGTCGAGCCTCCCCCGGCAGATGGCGCGAACCTCGAGCTGCCAACGGAGTCTCCGCTCGGCGCGATCGGCGAGGCGGTGCCACTCGAGGACCTGCCCGAGCAGGATCAGGAGGAGGGCTCCTGATGGCCGCGCCCGCAGCATCTCCGCGGCTGCTGTTCACCGACATCGACGAGCCGGGGCTGCGCACCCGGGAGGTCTACGAACGCCGAGGCGGCTACGAGTCGATGCGCAAGGCGCTGGCGATGGACCCCGGCAAGGTCCTCGTCGAGCTCGAAGCCTCGGGGCTGCGCGGTCGCGGCGGCGCCGGCTTCTCGATGGGCAAGAAGGTCTCGTTCCTGCCGAAGGGCTCGATGGACAAGTACCTGGTCTGCAACGCCGACGAGTCCGAGCCGGGCACCTTCAAGGACCGGGAACTGATGCACAAGAGCCCGCATCTGCTGATCGAGGGGATCGTGATCGCCTCCTACGCGGCGGGCACCAACCGCTCGTTCATCTACATCCGCGGCGAGTATGTCGAACAGGCCGACGCGCTCGACGCCGCGCTGGCCGAAGCACGCGCGGCGGGCTACGTCGGCGAGGACATCCTCGGTTCGGGTCATTCGCTCTCGCTGGTCGTGCACCGGGGCGCCGGCGCGTACATCTGCGGCGAGGAGACGGGGCTGCTCGACTCCCTTGAGGGCAAGCGGGGCAACCCCCGGCTGAAGCCGCCGTTCCCGGCCAACCAGGGCCTCTACCAGGGGCCGACCCTGATCAACAACGTGGAGACGCTCTCGACGGTCCCGGCGATCATCCGCCTCGGGGGCGAGGAGTACGCGAAGCTCGGCACGGCGACCTCGGCCGGCACGAAGGTCGTGTCGATCTCCGGCCACGTGCAGCGCCCGGGCAACTACGAGATCGAACTTGGCATCCCCTCGCGTGAGCTCATCTACGGGCTCGCCGGCGGACCACCGGAAGGACGGGCCATCAAGTGCTGGTTCCCGGGCGGCTCCTCCTCGCCGGTGATGACAGCCGCGGACCTCGACGTGCCCTACGACTTCGACTCGATGGCCAAAGCCGGCTCGATGATCGGCTCCGGCGCGATCATCGTCGTGGACGACTCGACGCCGATCCTCGACCTGGCGATGAAGACCGCCAAGTTCTACCGCCACGAGTCCTGCGGCAAGTGCACGCCGTGCCGGGAGGGCACCAACTGGACGGTGAAGATGCTGGAGCGGATCGACGAGGGCGAAGCGACGCCGATGGACCTCGAGATCATGGCCTCCGTGCAGGATCACATCATCGGCAACTGCCTGTGCGTGCTGGGCGACGCGATGGCGATGCCGATCGGCTCGATGATCGCGAAGTTCCGTGAGGAGTTCGAAGCTCACATGGAACAGGCGCGTCTGCGCCGCGAGCCGGGGACGCAGAGAGGCGTCTCTTAGCGATGCCGCGCCCGGAGCCGCAGATGATCGGCTTCTCGATCGACGGTGTCGAGGTGCAGGCGCCGGAGAACACGATGCTGGTCGACGCCGCCAAACTCGGAGACGTCGAGATCCCTGTGTTCTGCTACGAGCCCAAGCTCGGCAGCCCCGTGGGCGCATGCCGCATGTGCCTCGTGGAGATCGACGGCATCCCGAAGCTGCAGACGGGCTGCTCGACGCCTGTCAAGGACGGCATGGTCGTCTACACACAGACCGATCGGGTCAAGACGGCGCAGCGGTCGGTCGTCGAGTTCCTGCTCATCAACCACCCGCTCGACTGCCCGGTCTGCGACAAGGGCGGCGAGTGCCCGCTGCAGGACATCTCCTTCGGGTGGGGCGCCGGCATCTCGCGCTTCATCGAGCCCAAGCGCCACTTCGTCAAGCCGCTCGAGCTCTCGCCGCTGATCGCGATCGATCGCGAGCGATGCATCCTCTGCTACCGCTGTGTGCGCTTCTCCCAGGAGATCGCCGAGGACTACCAACTCGTGCTGCTCGAGCGCGGCGCCCACTCCTACGTCGCGACCTTCGACGGGCACCCCTACGTCGCACCCTTCAGCGGCAACATCGTCGAGCTCTGCCCCGTCGGCGCCTTGACCTCCCGCCCGTACAGATTCCGGGCCCGTCCCTGGGACATCGAGGGGTCAGGCTCGGTCTGCACGATCTGCCCCTCGCAATGCAACGTCGAGGTGACCGTCCGCGACGAGCGGGCGCTGCGGGTGCTGGCTCGCGACAACGACGGCGTCGACGACGGGTGGCTGTGCGACAAGGGCCGCTTCGGCTACCAGTCTTTCCACGTCCCCGAGCGCATCACCGAGCCACTGTTGCGAGATGGCGGCGTGCTCCGCCCGGTCCCCTGGGAGCGTGCCCTCGAGGAGGCCGCCGCGGGCCTGCGCCGTGCCGGCGAGCACGCCGCGGCAATCACGGGAGGGCAGGCGACCAACGAGGAGGGCTACCTGCTGGCGCGTGTGATGCGGGAGGGGCTCCGCTCTCCGCATCTCGACAGCCGCCGTGGCGGGGCGCTGCCGCTCGAGCTGCATCGCGCGCTCGCCGACCCCACGCTGCAGGCGGAGGTCAGCGATCTCGAGTTCGCGGATGCGGTGCTGGTGCTCGCCGCCGACCCGGTGAACGACGCGCCGATCCTCGACCTTCGCCTGCGCAAGGGCATCCGCCGCCACGGCCTCGCGCTCGCGCAGGCGATGCCCGCCGAGACCTCGCTCGAGTCCGGCTCGAAGCTGTCGCTGCGCTTCGCCCCCGGCCAGGCCGCCGCCTTCGCGGTGGCGCTCGCCGTCGCGCTGAAGCAGACGCCCGACGCGACTGAGCTCGAGCGGCTCGCGACGCTCGCGGGCAGCGACCCCGACGGCCTGCGGGAGCTGGCGGCGATGCTCCGCGGCGACGGCTCCCAGGGCACCGACGGGAAGCGTCGGGAGGTCGTGATCCTGTTCGGCGAACGGCTGCTGTCGGGTCCCGACGGCGCGGCCGGCGCCACCGCCCTGCTGCAGATCGCCAAGCAGCTGGACCTCGGGGGCATTGAGGGCGCGGGGCTGCTCGAGATCCCGAGTGGCGCGAACGGCCGTGGGCTGCGCGAGGCCGGGGTGCTGCCGAACGCCGGCCCCGGCTACAGCGAGCCGTCGCTCGCCGCTGGCCGCTCCGCTCACGAGATCGCCGAGGCCCTCGCGGCGGGAGAGCTGAGCGCCCTCTACCTGCTGCAGAGCGACCCGCTGCGCGAGCTCCCCGATGCGGAGCTCTGGCGGCGCGCGCTGTCGGCGGCCTCGACGGTCATCGCCCACGCGAGCTTCATGACGGAGACGATCGAGGAGCACGCCGACGTGGTCTTCCCGGCCGAGGCCTACCCGGAGAAGGAGGGCACGATCGTCCACCCCGACGGGCGGCTCCAGCGGCTTCGTCCTGCGATCGCCCGTCCCGGTGAGGTCCGCGCGGGCTGGCAGGTGATCTCCGAGCTGGCCCTGCGAATCGGCCTCGACCTCGATGTGCTGAGCGGCGCGATGGCCTCGCGCCACCTGTTTGAGGCTGTCCCGTTCTATGCAGGCCTCACGCTCGAGGAGATCGGCGGCCGCGGGGTGCGCTGGCAGCAGCGCGAGGCCGCGGCCCGTCTCCCCGCGGGGGCGAGCGTGAGCGAAGAACCGCCGTCGCTGAGCCCCCACGAGGGCGATCCCGCGGCGGCTCTGCTGGCGCGCGAGATAGCCGGGTTCCGTTCGGTCTGGGACGCCCCCGAGGTCGAACACTCACCGGCGCTCGAGTTCCTCGCGCCGAAAAGGTCTGAGGGAGCCGCCCGGCGCTCCATGCCGGCCGGCGGGGAGCTGGTCAGCGGATGATCGCCACCGTCGGCTACTTCGAGCCCTGGTGGATCCAGATCATCAAGGCGATCGTGATCTTCGCCGTCGGCCTGCAGCTCCGCCGCCCCGCTGGTGTCGATCCTCACCGCCGTCGCGGCGTTCGCGATCATCCCCTTCGGGAACACCCAGGACATCTTCGGCACCAAGGTGGGCCTCTACGGGATCGACGTCTCGATCGGCCCGCTGTACCTGTTCGCGTTCGGCGGAATCGCCTTCTACGGCATCACCGTCGGCGGCTGGTCGTCGGGCTCGAAGTACTCGTTCCTCGGCGCGATGCGGGGTGCCGCCCAGCTGATCTCCTACGAGGTCTCCCAGGGCCTGGCGCTCGTCGGCGTCGTGATCACGGCGCAGACCCTCTCGCTCACCGGCATCGTGACTGCGCAGAAAGGCCTCTGGTACTTCATCCCGCAGTTCTTCGGCTTCCTGATCTTCCTCGTCGCGAGCTTCGCCGAGACGAACCGGGCTCCGTTCGACCTGACAGAGGCCGACGCCGAGCTCGTGGGCGGCTACAACACCGAGTTCGGCGGCGGGCGCTTCGCCTCCTATTACTTCGCTGAGTACCTCAACGTGGTGGTCGTCTCGGGGATCGTCACGACGGTCTTCCTCGGCGGCTGGCTGCTGCCGTTCGGGATTCATCCCCCGGGCTGGGTCGACCCCATCGTGGTGCTGTTCAAGATGTCCCTGATCACGTTCCTGTTCATCTGGGTGCGGGCGACGCTGCCGCGGCTGCGTTACGACCAGCTGATGAGCTTCGGATGGAAGGTGCTGCTGCCGCTCGCCACGCTGAACGTGCTCGTGACCGCGATCCTGGTGGTGGCGACGCACTGATGAGCACGGTCGACCCCAACGCGACGGCGAACCTGAACGTGGCCGCCTGGAACCCCGGCGAGGACGTGATCGAGGTCGTCCGCACGCCGCCCCCGGGGCCTGCGCGGGCCAGCTGGCGAATCTTCTTCGAGACGCTGAGAGGGCTCGCGACGACCTTCGGGCGCTTCCGCGAAACGCCTGTCACGGTCCAGTACCCGGAGGAGAAGACGGCCGTTTATCCCCGTTTCCGGGGGCGCCACAAGCTCCATCGTTTCGAGGACAGCGGCCTCGAGAAGTGCGTCGGCTGCTCACTCTGCGCGGCCGCCTGCCCGTCGGACTGCATCCGCGTGGTCGCCGCGGAGAACACCCCCGAGAACCGCGTCTCGCCGGGGGAGAGGTACGCGGCCGTCTACGAGATCAACCTCTCGCGCTGCATCTTCTGCGGCTACTGCGAGATCGCCTGCCCGTTCGACGCGATCACGATGGGCCACGACTACGAGCTCTCCGACTACGACCGCACCGACCTGATCTTCACCAAGGAGATGCTCCTCGCCGAGCCGCTCGAACGAACGCCGCTGAGGAACGAAGGGGAGTGATGCGCCTTCCCGACAGTGCGCGGGACTCGCTCCCGTCGAGGAGGGCGCCGAGGTGAGCGCCGTTTTGTTCTTCATCGCCGCGATCGGCGCGATCACGGGTGCCGTGGGGGTCGTGATGCTGCGCAACCCCTTCTTCTGCGTGCTGGCGCTGGTCGGCCACCTGGTCTCGTTGGCCGTGCTGTTCCTGCTGCTGCGGGCGGAGTTCGTGGCGGCCGTGCAGGTCGTCGTGTACGCCGGGGCGGTGATGGTCCTGTACGTGTTCGTCGTGGCCTACGTGGGCGGCGAGGGAGAGAGCATCGGCGAGCGGCTGCACGGCGCGGCCACGGGCTCCGGCGGCTCGGGGCTGCGTCTCGGCGGCGCGGTGCTCGTCGGCGCGCTCCTCGTCGAGCTGCTGATCGCGCTGCTCGGCACGGGCCTCGAGGCGGTCGACTCCTACGGGGCCGGCTATGTCCCCGGCCCCCACGCCTACGGCACCCCCGCCTACATCGGGAAACTGCTGCTGACGCGCTTCCTGCTCGCCTTCGAGATCGCCTCGTTCCTGCTGTTGATCGCCGCGGTGGGCGCCGTCGTGCTCGCCCGCCGCCGCGGCGGGCTCGAGGAGGGCGATGCCGAGCGACGGATCACGCCGCTCGACCTGCTGCGGCCGTCCGGCACAGGTACCACGGCGGAGGGAGTCGGGAGGGACTGGGGATGACGATCGGCTGGTATCTGGCCGTCTCCGCGATCGTGTTCTCGCTCGGCGCGATCGGCGTGATCACGAGGCGCAACCCGCTGGTCGTCCTGCTGTGCTTGGAGCTGATGTTGAACGGCGCGAACCTCGCGCTGATCGCCTTCGCGCGGATGTGGGGCAACGGCGACGGCCAGATCCTGGCGATCATCGTGATGACGGTTGCCGCCTGTGAGGTGTGCATCGGGCTCGGCATGATCGTCGCGATCTACCGGCGCAAACTTCCGATCGACGTGGACGAGCTCCGCGAGCTCCAGGGATGAGAAGGCTCCGGTACGTCACGTCGTTGCTCGGGTGCCGCTGGCGCGGCAGTCGAGCAACGACGCAACGCACCTCCGCTACCGACCAGTTGGGGACGGCGGCGTGAGTACTACGACCTGGGCTTGGCTGGTCCTTGCGTTTCCGCTTGCGGGGATGCTCGTCTGCGGGTTTGGCTACTCGCGCCTGCCGGGACGCTCGGCGGGCTGGATCGGCACCGGGGCGATCTTCCTGTCGTTCATCGCGGCGATCGGCACGCTGATCTCCCTGCAGGGCCACTCGCCGGATCATCGCCAGCTGGTCTCCTCGCTGTGGGACTACGCCTCGACGGTGGGGATCGACGCGAAGATGTCGATCCTCGTCGACCCCCTGTCGGTGTTCATGATCCTCGTCGTCACGGGCGTCTCGACGCTGATCCATCTCTACTCGATCTCCTACATGGACCGCGACCGCGGCTTCGCCCGTTTCTTCGCCTACCTGAACTTCTTCGTCTTCTCGATGCTGCTGCTGGTGCTGGCCGGCAACTTCCTGCTGCTGATCGTCGGCTGGGCGTTCGTGGGCGCCGCCTCCTACCTGCTGATCTCATTCTGGTACCGCCGCACGACTGCGACGCGGGCGGGCATCAAGGCGTTCGTCATCAACGTCGTCGGCGATGTCGGGCTGGTGCTCGGCACGTACTTCATCTTCAAGCACACCGGCACGCTCGAACTGCTGAAGACCTTCCACGCGACCGCCGCCGGCGCCTTCGGGCATGGCCGCACCGGCGACGGAGACCTCGAGGCCGGCTGCATCCTGCTGCTCGTCGGGGCGTTCGCGAAGTCGGCCCAGATCCCGCTGCACACCTGGCTTCCGGACGCGATGGAAGGCCCGACTCCGGTCAGTGCCCTGATCCACGCGGCGACGATGGTGACGGCCGGCGTGTACCTGATCGCCCGCATGCACCCCCTCTTCCAGCTCGCCCCCACGGCACAGGACGTCGGCGCGGTCGCCGGCGCGGCGACGCTCCTGGTCGCCGGCACGATCGCGCTGGTGCAGACAGACATCAAGCGGGTGATCGCCTACTCGACGATGTCCCAGATCGGCTACATGATCATGGGCGTCTCGATCGGTGCCTACGCGGCGGGCCTGTTCCACCTGATGACGCATGCCTTCTTCAAGGCGCTGCTGTTCATGGCCGCCGGCTCGATCATCGGCGCGATGGGCGGCGAGCAGTCGCTGCAGCGGATGGGCGGCTTCCGCAAGGCGCTGCCATTCACCTATGCCTGCTTCGTGATCGGCGGCCTCGCGCTGTCCGGCGTGCCGCCCTTCTCCGGGTTCTTCTCAAAGGACGAGATCCTGCTCGTCGCGGGCGAGCAGGGCGGCTGGCACTGGGCGCTGTACGTGGCCGGCTACCTGGGCGCCTTCCTGACGGGGATCTACACATTCCGCATGATCTTCAGGGCCTTCCACGGCGAGCCGGTGACGGAGGCACGCGAGCTCGAAGCCGGCCACCCCTACCACGCCGAGCACCCAACGAACCCGGAGACCGGCGAAGTCGAGGACACCGATGTCGGCTTTCCCGGGCCGGTCCACGCGATCGCCGAGCGGGCGCTGCCGATGAAGGTCGCGATGAGCATGCTGGCCGTCGGCGCGGTCGGCGCCGGTCTCGTGCAGATCCCGAAAACGGACTTCGTGATCGACGACTTCCTCCGCCCCACCTTCGCCGACGCGAGGGCCTACGAACCGCACACCCGCAACGGCCTGCTGTGGCTGGGCCTGGCACTCGGCACGGTGATCGGGCTGGCGGGCATCGCGCTCGCCTACCGAATCTGGGTGCGCAAGCCGGCGATCGCCGAGACCCTTCGCGTGCGCTTCAGGCCGCTGTACGAGCTGTTCCTCAGCAAGTGGTACTTCGACGATCTGATCGACGCCCTGGTGGTCAAACCGAGCGCCGCCGCAGGTCGCTTCGCGAGTGAAGTGTTCGAGCGGCGAGTGGTCGACGAGACGCTCGTCGGGGGCACGACCGGCGTCGTGCGGGCCGGCTCGGCGGCCGTCCGCGCGGTCCAGAGCGGTTTCGTGCGGTACTACGCGGCGCTGCTCGTGCTGGGCGTCGCGGCCGTCGGCTTCTACTTCCTGCTGCAGAGCTGATGCCGGCGCTCTCGATCATGATCTGGCTCCCGGCCGCGTGCGGCCTGATCGGCGCGCTGCTGCCGTCCGCGGTGGGAGCAGTGCCGGCGCCTGCGACGGCGCCGGGCGGCGAGCTGCGACGCCGGCCGAGCCCCGCCGGGCTGCTGGCGCTGCTCGCCTCACTCGCAGCGCTCGGGCTGGCGATCGCGTACCTCGCCGACTACAAGGCGGGGGGCGGTCCGCAGCACGTCACCGACGTGATGTGGATCTCGGCGCTGGGAATCCACTACAAGCTCGCGGTGACAGGGCTGAACGTGGTGCTCATCGGCCTGACCACGCTGCTGTTCGCGGCGGCGATCCTGGCAAGCAACCTGCGGGCTGCGGGGCCGCCGGACCGGCCGCGGCTGTTCTACTTCCAGCTCTTGCTCGCGGAGTCGGCGGTGCTCGGAGCGTTCCTCGCGCAGGACCTGATCCTGTTCGTCGCCTTCTTTGACCTGATGCTGATCCCCTTCTACTTCCTGACCGGCGGCTGGGGGCGCGATCCGCAGGGATCGACGCGCGTGCGGGCCACGACGAAGCTCGTCATCTACACCTTGGTCGGCTCCCTGCTGATGCTCGCCGGCGCGGTTGCCGCCGGCGTGCTGAGCGCCCAGCAGCACGGCGGGAGCGTGGACTTCGCGCTGTCGAGCCTCCAGCACCTTCAGCTCTCGACCGGCTCGCAGGAGTGGATCTTCCTGCTGTTCGCCGCGGCCTTCCTCGTGAAGATGCCGGCCTTCCCGCTGCACGGCTGGATGCCCGACGGCTACAGGGCGATGCCGGTCGAGGTTCTGATGGTCTTCTCCGGGGTGCTCTCGAAGGTCGGCGCCTACGGCTTCCTGGCGATCGTCCTGCCGCTGTTCCCCCGTGCGGCGGTCCACTTCCAGACGTTGATGCTGTTGATCGCGTTGCTGTCCGTCGTCTACGGCTCGGTGCAGGCCTTCACGCAGACCGACGTGCGCCTGATCGCCGGCTACTCCTCGATCGCGCAGCTCGGCTTCATCACGCTCGGGATCTTCGCGCTCAACCCCCAGGGCGCTCAGGGCGCCCTGCTGCAGATGGTCAACCACGGCCTCGTCGTCGCACCACTGCTGTTCATCACCGCGCTGCTCGCACAACGAGCCGGCGGCTCGGAAGACATCCGCCAGATGGGCGGGATCGCGTTCCGAGCACCGGTGCTGGCGGCCGCCTTCATGATCGTCGCGCTGGCGACGCTCGCGATCCCCGGCTCGGGGAACTTCGCCGGCGAGTTCCTGATCCTGCTGGGCGTCTTCAAGGCCAAGGAGGCGATCGCGATCATCGCCTTCAGCGGCGTCGTGATGGCAAGCGTCTATGCCCTGCGCCTCTACATCCGCTCGATGCACAACCGCGTGGCCTCGGGCGTCCACTCGCGTGAGATGAGCGTGCGCGACGGCGCCGTGCTCGTGCCGATCCTCGCCGTGATCCTGTTCTTCGCGCTGTATCCCCAGGGCGCGTTGCACAAGAGCGAAGGGTCGGTGAAGGGCGCTGTCGCGAAGGCGCAGGTGCTGACTTCCCGGGGCGCGACGGGGCCCTACTACGAACAGGCCCCGAAGGTGTTCGCACAACAAAGAACTGTCTCAAGATGACCCTCCTCCTCGCCACCGCCCACCTCAAGGGCCCCCACATCGACTGGGCGGGCCTGTCGCCGCTGGTCGCGCTGCTCGGCGGCGCGGTGATCGTGCTGATGTTCGGGCTGATCCGATCGCATTGGGTGCGCGCCGAGCTCGTCCCCGCGTTGAGCCTGGGAGCGCTAGGAGCCGCCCTGGGCCTGACGATCTGGCAGTGGGGCGCGGACAAGTCGATCGTCTCGGGCGCATTGCGGGTCGACTCGCTTGCGCTCGTCCTCAACCTGATTCTGATCACGGGCGCGATCTGCGCGGTGCTCCTCGCATGGCGCTCTCAGGCGGCCCGCGAAGCCGCCCACGGAGAGTTCCACGCGCTGCTGCTCAGCTCTGTCGCGGGCATGACGCTGCTCGCCTCCGCGCAGAACACGGTCGCGCTGTTCCTCGGCCTCGAGCTCCTGTCGATCCCCCTGTACGTGCTTTGCGCAACGGAAATGCGTCGCGAGCATTCGCTGGAGTCGGGCCTGAAGTACCTGATCGTGGGGTCGGTGGGCTCGGCGACGTTCGTCTACGGCCTGGCGATGATCTACGGCGCGACCGGTGCGACCGACTTCTCGAGGATCGCCGCGAAGCTCTCCGAAGGCGGCCTGTCCACCGACGTGCTGACCCTGACCGGCATCGCCCTGTGCGTCGCGGGGCTCGCCTTCAAGGCCTCCGTGGCGCCCTTCCACCAGTGGACACCCGACGTCTACGAGGGCGCCCCCACTCCCGTCACGGCCTTCATGGCCGTGACGACGAAGGTCGCCGCCTTCGGCGCTTTCCTGCGCTTCTTCGACGTGGCCCTGATCGAAGCCCAGTCGAGCTGGGGCCCGGCGCTCGCGGCGCTCGCCACGATCACGATCATCGTCGGCAACGTCGGCGCGCTCGGCCAGTCCTCTCTGAAGCGGATGCTCGCCTACTCCTCGGTCGCGCAGGCGGGCTACATGCTCGCCGGGATCCTCGTTGCTTCGAAGCTCGGGGTCCAGGCAACGGTCCTGTACCTGATCGTCTACCTGATGATGAACATGGCGGCCTTCGCGGTCGTTGTCGCGCGCGAGCGAGAAACCGGTCAGCGCGACTCGATCGCCTCGCTGGCGGGTCTCGGCCGGGAGCGACCGCTCCTCGCCTGGCCGATGACGCTCGCGATGCTCGGCCTCGCCGGGATCCCCGCGACCGCGGGCCTGATCGGAAAGATCTATCTGATCGAGGCGGCAGTAGAAGGCGGCTATGCGTGGCTCGGCGTGGTGATCGTCGTCGGCTCCATGATCTCGCTGGGCTACTACCTGCCGGTGATCGCCACGATGTGGATGCGCGACGCGCCCACCGCGCGCGTAACGCTCGCGAGCGGCGGCGAGGGTAGCCTGCCAGCGCTCGCGGGGGGCTCCTCGGAGCTCGACGAAGAGCATGAGGCCGTGGTCAGGGGTCGCCAGCCGGAGGTCGTGCTCGTGGCCGTCGTGGCGGGCGCCGCGACGTTGTTCTTCGGGATCGTGCCGCAGCCGCTGTTCGAGCTGGTGCGCCACACCGGCTCCGCCCTCGGGCTGTTGTAAGGGCACACGCGAGAGCCCGCGTGTGCATTGGTATCTACACCGCGCCGTATCTACCATTGCGCACGCGCCAGCTCAAGCGAGGATCCAACCCGCTGCGTATCTACCATCGCGCACGCGCGGGCTCAAGCGAGTATCCGACTGGCTAACTGAGCCGACCCGAGGCCTCGGCGGCCGCCTCGGCTTCGCCGAGCTGGCGCTCGACGAGGTCAAGGCCCGCCTCCCAGAAGCGGGGATCAGCGAGGTCGACACCGACGATCTCGCCGAGCGCCTCGGGGCTACGCGAGCCTCCCGCGGCGAGCATCTCGAGATAGCGGGGCACCAGCTCGGGACCGAGCTGCTCGTAGCGCTCGTACACCGACAGCGCGAGGAGCTGACCGTAGGCGTAGCCCACAGCTGGCCGAAGCGCTCAACGGAGAGCTCACCCTGCTCGCGGCGGTTGGTGTGGACGAGCGCCTCGAAGCCGTTCATCGCGATCTGCCGGAAGACGGTCGCGATCGTGTCCTCGAGGTTCTCGGCGAGCAGCGCCAGCCGCGAGGCCGGCGAGGTGTCTTCTTCGAGCAGCTTCCCGAAGACGATCGTCTCGCCGAACACGGAGGCGGTCTCCGCCAGCGTCAGAGGGGTGTGCTGCTGGAAGATGCCCTGCTTTGCAGCCAGCGCGAAGTGAACTCCGTGGCCCAGCTCGTGCGCGAGCGTCAGCACGTCGCGGCGCTTGGAGGTGTAGTTGAGCAGCACGTAGGGGAACTCCGACGGGACCGTCCCGGCGCAGAAGGCGCCGCCGCGCTTGGCGGGTCGCACGGGCGCGTCGATGTGCCGCTCGTCGAAGAAGCGTTTGGCCAGCGTTCCGAGCTCGGGCGAGAAACTCGAGTAGCAGTCGAGGACGATCTCGCGAGCGGTCGCGTAGGGGAAGGAGACTTCGTCCTCGCTCACCGAGGCCATCCGGTCGTAGTCGGCGAGGCGGTCGAGCCCGAGCAGGCGGGCCTTCAGCCGATACCAGCGGCGCGGGATCTCATAGCGCCCCCGTACTGCCTCGATCAGCGCTTGTACCGACTCGTCGCTCGCCTCGTTGGCGAGGTTGCGGGCCGACAGCCAGTTCGGATAGCGGCGCAGTCGGTCTTCGGTCGCCTTGTCCGCGAGCAGCGTGTTGAACAGGAAGGCGCGCGTGCGCAGCCCCGGGGCGAGGGCCGTCGTGACCGCCTCGGCGCTGCCGCGGCGCACCTCGCGGTCGGCATCCTGCAGCCGGCTCAAGGCGACGTCGAGCGGTACCCGCGTCCCGCCCTCGGCGTCATTGCCCCCGGCCGGCAGGTCGACGTCGATCACCGAGGTCAGCTCCTCGAACAGCCGCGTCCAGGCGGTCGAGCCGGTCAGCGACTTCTCGGTGACGATCCGCTCCTCGGGCTCGCTCAGCAGGTGGTCGCGGTAGCGGCGGATGTTGCGCAGGTAATGCCGCGCGAAGTCTAGGCCGTCGCCGGCGAGCATCTCCTCGGCGCGATCGTCTCCGAGCGCCGCCCACTCGAGCTCGAAGAACAGCAGGGTGGTCTGGATCGCTGTCTCCTGCTCCTGCACCCACTGCATCAGCGCCCCGGTGGCGGGGTCGGCGGTGTCGGTCGAGAAGTGCAGCGCCGCGTAGTAGCCGGCGCGGCCGACGAGCTCCTGGATCTCCGCCAGCTCCCGCATCGCCGCGGCGAGGCCGTCGCTGTCGAGCTCGCCGAGCTTGCCCGCGTGCTCGGCGGCGAAGCTCTTGGAGCGCTCGAGCGCCTCGCCCATGCGCCCCTCGACGCCCTCTCTGCCCTCGCCGGCGACCAGCGACTCGAGGTCCCAGGCTGCCGCCTGCAGCTCCTCGTCGATCTCGGTCGGGGCCGCCATCTGCGGGTGAGCTTAGCTACTCGCTGGAGATCGCCTTGAGCATGTCCAGGCGGGCGGCTCGGCGAGCCGGAAGCTGGGCGGCGAGCACGCCGGCGAGCGCCGCGGCGAGAAGCAGCACGACCAGCGTGCCGACCGGGATCGCCTGCACGTAGCCGGTGCCCGAGAGGGCCAGTGTCGTCACCAGAACAGCCCCGATTACGCCTACGAGCAGCCCCAGGACGCCCCCGATCAGGGCCGTGATGACCGACTCGTAGCGGATCATCTGGCGTACCTGGCGGCGGCTCGTACCGATCGCGCGCATCATTCCCAGCTCCTTCGTGCGCTCGTAGATAGAGAGGATCAGCGTGTTCACGATGCCGAACAGGGAGACGATCACCGACAGCGCGAGCAGCACGTAGATCAGCGTCAGCAGACTGTTGATCTGGCCGGCGAGGTCTTGCTTGAACTGCGCCGCCGTGCGCGAGCGCGTCTGCGGGTA
>WNFI01001899.1_pt1 | contig 15030 bp, 15 predicted proteins | sample 5400471 | NCBI WGS metagenome assembly WNFI01 (sample SAMN13153348, study PRJNA577476) | soil metagenome | isolation source: 100 cm saprolite on Douglas fir-dominated hillslope | place: USA:California | collected 2013-09-17
AACTCAATTGGACTGAGGAACTTACCGAAACCTGCTAGCGCTTCACCTGAATGACAACTGAAGAGCAGCCAGCGAGCGTAGAGCGTTTACCGCCTCCGTTGCCTCTAACACAGGAAGAACAGCCAGGTCAGCAGCAACCGGCGTCACGAATGAACGAGCCGTCTTCTCCAAGTATAGAAGCCACGGCCGTCCCGTCACAGGCAAACCTCGTAGCGGGAGCGCCAGCTACTTTGTCGCCTCCCGTCATGCATACTCCTTCACTACCCGGACCTACAATTCTCCCCCCACTTCCCGTTTCATCTCCATTCGGCGTGCGACCACCTTCGATGCTCAGCATGAGCCTGGGATCAATGCCAGGGACACCAGCTGCGATCGGACCGTTTACAGATTCTGGGATATTGACTCCTGGACTCACTGTAAATGCCCCCTCCATGCAACCAGTCTCTCCTGGGGCTCGCCCCCTCAACGTGAAAGATGCCCTCTCGTATCTGGAATTGGTGAAGGTCAAGTTCAGTGACCAGCCGGATGTCTACAACCAGTTCCTCGATATAATGAAGGACTTCAAAAGTCAAGCGTGAGCTTTTCCCCAGAATTCTCTCCAAGGTGATATTACTTAAACGTTCCTGAAGGATTGATACGCCTGGCGTCATCGAACGGGTCTCGAACCTCTTCACTGGACATCCTTCTCTGATCCAAGGATTTAATACGTTTCTTCCGGCCGGCTACCGTATCGAATGCTCCCAGGATGGGAAAGATACCAATGTCATTGTCACTACACCCACTGGCACAACGACAACGACCTCCGGAATGACTAGTCTGTCTCGCGTTGCTAGCGGGGCGGAAAAGAACCCACCGAATGTTTCAAGCATACCTTGGGCCCCCTCAAATTATGCCTCAGAAGTTAATGGGGCACCTTCATTTTCTGGTCCCAGTGAGCAAGGTAGCAAAGGGGCCGTCTCTGGACCGCCCGCTCAGCCAGAGTTCAATCATGCCATTCAGTTCGTAAACAAGATCAAGAATCGCTTTGCTCAAGAGACGGAGACGTACAAACAATTTTTGGAGATCTTGCAGAAGTATCAGAAGGAACAGCGTCCGTATCAGGAGGTATGATCATTCTCAGTACCTGGATCGTGGCTAAACGGGTCTCAGGTGTATCACCAAGTGACCCAACTATTTAGAAATGCCCCTGATCTCGTCGAGGAGTTCAAGCAATTTCTTCCGGACCCTTCTGGTGCTTCCTCATCTGGAAGTGGCCTTTTCAGTGTACTATCCTCCGCACGCGAGATTGACGAGGGTGAGTTGCGCGACAAAAGGAAAGTTGGGAGCGGAGGGACTGGGAATGCAGATAGGTCAGGTGCTCACGCTAAGCGAAAGCGTCGGGTAATCGAAAAGGAAGTAGTCCCTCCTAAAGCAGCACCGGTCAAGGTGTGTTCCTTTACCTGGTCGTCCTTGCACGTTAATTCTCATACTACGCGTCTCAAAGCGCACGAAGCATACTCATAAATCCGAGGGTGACGGTACCTATGGCCCAGCCAGCTCACCGGGTCCCAGCGGCGTAAATGGGAGCAATGTACATTATTCTTCCACCCAAACGCAAGCCAATGGTATCCATGTCGCGCCTGTTGTCGATGAGCGAGAGTTCTTTGAGAACGTAAAGAAGTTCATCGACGACAGAGCTACCTATCAGGATTTCGTCAAGCTTCTGAACCTGTTCTCCCAGGAGATAATCGATGTATGGACGCTTATTGATCGTGTCCGCCATTTTTTAGGCGATGGAGAGCTATTTCGGCAATTCAAGGACCTGTTGGGGATCGATGACCGTCATGTTGTTGAGGTGGAAGGTGGATTGAAGGGCGTTAGTGGTGTTATGTCCGCACTGGAGCGTCCGCGAGTTGATTTGAACAAGTGCAAAAAGTATGGCCCAAGTTATCGTAAACTCCCACGATTGGTACGCCTTTCCCTACCAAGAAATTACGAAAATCTGAAACTGCGAGGACTTTTCAGGAGGCCAAGCTTGCTTGTTCGGGTCGTGATGCCATGTGCTGGGAGGTCCTTAACGATGACTGGGTTTCTCATCCCACCTGGGCTTCCGAAGATACCGGCTTCACCACAAATAAGAAAAATATTTACGAGGAAGCGCTCCATAAAAGCGAGGAGGAACGCCACGAATACGACTTCCATATTGAAGCGATCGTTCGCACCATTCAAATTCTCGAGCCTATCATGGCACGAATCAACCTTATGGATGCTGACGAACGGACACACTTTAAGCTCAAGCCGGGTCTTGGAGGCCAAGGCAAGAGCATCTATCAACGCGTTATTAAGAAGGTGTATGGACGTGATCATGGCCTCGAGATCATTCAAGCTCTTCATGATAGTCCCAGTATCGCTGTTCCCGTCGTGCTCAACCGTCTCAAACAGAAGGATGAGGAATGGAAGCGAGCGCAACGGGAATGGAACAAGGTTTGGCGAGAGATGGATGCGAGAAATTACTACAAGAGCCTCGACCATCAAGGAGTCAACTTCAAGGTTAACGACAAGAAAACTGTCGCTGCGAAGCAGTTGGTGCAAGATATCGAGGCCAAACGAAGAGAGCATGCTAAAGAGCGTGCGAAACTCGTTGATCCAAGTTTCGCTCGGAGCCTACCAAAGGACCATTATGCGTTCAAGCTTGACGATCACGCTATTCTGCAAGATATTGTGAAACTTGCCATCTCGTTCCTTGATCGAACCAGCACCGCACAGTTCTCTCGGTCAGATAAGGTTGATATCGAATCCTTCCTTCGTGATTTTGTGCCACTATTTTTCATGCTCAACAAAGGCGAGTTCGACGCTGGTTTTCAAGAAGCAATAAATGTTGTCGCTCCCATTCCGCATATTTCGTCTGTCCGAGGTAATGATGCAGAGAGTGATGCCGCCAGCGATGCTGTTATGGAAGATGGAGACGATGCAGCGAGCACAACCAGTGGTAAGGGGAGGGGCTCTCAGCGGAAAGGGTATGGTGCGGTATCTGGTGCGGATCTTCGCAAGCAACTCCTCAAGAGTGGGACGCACCCCAGAAATCCGCGCAAGGAGGCCGCTAGTAGCCAAACCCCTTCGCGAGCATCACCATCACCCGTACCAGTCGAAGGAGGCGCACCGGACGCTGAAATGAAGGATTCATTCGTTTCGATGTCTGCTCTTCCTAATGAACTTGCCCCACCTGCAGCCGCTGAGAGTGATCAGTCATGGGTGAAGTACGATTCGAATGACGTCGAGGCAAAAAATGCTTTCGCCTTTAAACCGTTGACACAGGAGACCACTGCCCGAAAGGTCAACTTCTTCTCCAACAATGCATTTTACGTGTTGCTACGTCAAATTCAAGTCAGTATCTGCATTCACGGCTTTCTGATGTTACTTACCCTTGTCTCTCAGATATTATATCAAAGACTGTACATGTGTAAGCAAATTGCGCAGGATCTAGCTGCCGACACGGCAGTCTCGTGGCTAGCGAACTCTATCGCCATTGACTTGGGATTACACGATACAGTTGGCCCAGGGCAATCACGACTTCTGACGGATGGTCCAAATCCTGCAAAGTACTTCTACGGCTTCCTCCTGCAATGTTGTGAGCAGTTATTCGATAATCAAATGGACGTAATCACTTTCGAGGACAATCTACGGTTCATGTTCGGAACGCGTGCTTATCTTCTCTTCACTGTGGACAAGGTCGTCGCAGTGATCATAAAACAAGTACGATGGTCTGATCATAGCCTTTTCTTCCCTGATTCCTGAGCCTTTGCAGGTGCAAACCATCGTCGCTGATTCAAGGAGCCAAGAACTGTTTTCTCTTCTCCGTCATGAAAGGGCATCCACTGCATTCTCCAATCAGCAGCTCATTAGCTACCGCCGTGAAGCCGAGTCTATCATTGGAGCCGAGGAGAATGTGTACCGTATTTGCTGGGTATGATTGTCCATCTGTCCATCGTTGTAGCCGTTCATTTTTTCCTTCCATAGCTTATTCCATCAAACATCATACAAATACAGCTCCTGGGAAAAGACGATATCAGTACCGACGACGCAACCACCTTGACTGAGCGTTGGCGACACTATATCGAGTCCTACACTCTAGTTCGTGTACACATCCATACTTATTTAGTCTATGCTTAATTTTCTGTTCAGCCTCATCAGACAGAAGGACTGCCATTTGACATTAAAGCACCTTTCTTGAAACGGTTTGTCTTAACCAGGATGTGATGATCGATCCTTATCACTCCTTTAGGTCGATTATGATGTGATGGATTCCCGCGTCGAGAGGCTGGAGGGGAAGGCCCAGAAGAAGAAGGTCTTAGATAAATGGCTGGACGCGAAGATATCAGCGTCAAATTCCAAATCTGTTGCTCATGATGCCTCGTCCACGGCTGCGTCGGCGCTAGTGGGAGCAACTATGGTCGCTGAGGAGCCATCAGCCAAGTACGAGACCAATGCCTCGGAAGACGTTGAGATGTCGACAAACATCAGTATTGAACCAACTAGCCGGAAAGGAGTCGAGGCTGTCGTTCTTGGGAAATTGGTTGTTTCAACTTTTTCTGAGGAATTGGAGGTACCTCATCCATGAAAAGCCCCTAACCCTCGCGCACGCGTAGAAGACCTGACTATTTTCAATAGCTATTTCTGGTCTCCATCAATACGTGTCCTTGTATTTTGTTGGACATTGATTCTTCACATCCTTTGTGCAAAATTACCCCCGATACCATTCCGTATGGTGAATGATGCATTTCCTCGGCAGGACTCCGGTGTATGTCGCTACTCCATTTTTTTCTCACGGTGTTTCTGCGGTCAAGAACAGACAATTACGGGAACCATGATCCAAGGGAATATCTGCATTTGAAACCCGCGCGCCAGAATCTTCCGCTACACATGTTATCAGGATGAGGGAGGCGCAAATTAAATACCAATTTTGGGATAGCAAGGACGGGTGTAAGAAGTCAATAAGAGCCAACCAGGCAACTGGGAGATACTGCAGAACAGAAGTGGGGGTCACCCAAATGCAGGCCCCTTTTCTCCAGAGTTGTGATGTTGGATTGATGCTGAAAGCGTGTAATGAAAGATCTTCCCTGATTCAAGGTCACGTCTATTGCCTGGCTTCAGATGAAGAAACTCACCATGGAAAGGCTCTAGTCAAATTAACGGAGCGTGTATGCCTTTTCCGGTCATTAAAACTATATCCGATGCTCGGCTCCTTATTTTTACCGTTGATGGTAACTTCCAGCGTTGGAGAAGCCTTGAAGGAAGAAGGATTCGAAGATGGGCATGAGGTGATGAATGGTCCTACGGGAGCGATTATTGGCTCTTCATTCGAACTTAATAAACGCATTCAAGCCCGCGACGAGAATTTATAGAATCAAACGAGACTGTACATGAGATCGAGAGAGATTTTAAAGAAATCGAGGATGAATTGATTCCTCAAAAGAGCTGCGAAGTCTCGAACTTGGAGACCAAGAGTACGAGTGATGAAGAGAATCCTGTGGAGGAATCGGATGGAGAGTTAGCAGAAAAATATCACCAGGAACTATTAAAATCGGAGGAGAATTATGGAGTTGCGGACCTGAACAGTATACGATGCCCGCCTTCATACTTAGCGGCCAAAATCCAAGATCTTTAAAAAATCCGTGTACTATGATTAGCGAGTTAAATGTAATGAAGAGCGATCATGCATGTTTTGGATTGCAACCAGAACTCTTTCAGTGGTGATCAAAACGCTTTATTACTGTAAACACTCCCACGGCATTTCCGACAAATTAAATTAAACAGAGGTCCGGGGCACGTGCTCCGGTATATGGTGCGTACGGAGTTGGCCGATTTTATTGTAGCCTTCCGTAACCCGGAACCAAGTGGAACGAGCGCTCACCTAGTAGACGATGTTTGGTCACTTTCACAACTTTCTGGAAAGTCGGAAGACGGTAGTACATGCCCTTGCGCATCATGCAATGTGAGACTGCTTTCTTTGACGAGAAGACCGTCTAAATCGCTGTCAGTTTGGAATTCCGGAGTCCGAATATGCTGGTGTGTCGGGATGCTTGTGATGCTTTCATGATAAGCCCGCAGATCCCCACCGCAGATTTTCCTCATTACTTAATATGATTCTCATTACGCGGAAGGAGGCCTGCCTGAAACTCATCCTACCTCCGGGTCCCGCTCGCCACTTTATCACGGGCAGTTTAAAACTACATCTTGTTTACCCTCTGGGCCACTCCTGTGCCGATGTGTTGGCTTCGCTGTTTTTACCTCTTGTATCGTGTTAAGACCCTCCTGAAGACAAGCCGATTATTTCGTTTGGGGATTCGTGGACCCCTCGCTGAGCGTCTGCGTCGTGCTGTTCGCTTTGTGAGCGACGCGCCTCTCCCATTTCACCCGGATGACCTCTTTGGCTTCCTCCAACATTAGTAATCTCGGTTGGTCATCAAGAATGGAGCTCTGTTAACTCTGAGTCCTTGAACTCCTTCTCCCCAATTTTCCCCAAGTGTCCGTTTATATGGAGTCAGATCTTGATCATATTCACGACACGTGTCTTCTACATTCCAAGATTGGAACCCGACCTTCGATTCAGGCACATTTCACCAAGCAAGAGGCTCAGTGCGGAGGGTAAAGCCCACAGTAGCCATTGACCAATAGATCTCCTGTATCAGTCGAAGACTCCGAGTCCGACCTGGGCGTACGCTATAAAACCCCTGCAATTCACCAGCTTTCAGCTGCTGCAAAATGTTTCCTACGCCAAATTCATACATGGGTCTTGCAACGCAGACCGTTTTATCAGCCAATAGCCACATCTTGGCTAGAATTTGCATTGTCGTATGTGTTTCCCGTCCTAGGATTTGAGAATTTGGCCCAAAGACACTGGGTGTAACAGGACTACAGAGGAAAGATTCTGCTCGATTCTCTTGTGAGGCCCACAGAAGAAATCACTGATTGGCTGGTGGAGCACACTGGCTTTGATGCCTCGTACTTCCTCCCTTCTCGTATGCCAGCCTCAGTCTTCGCCCTCAAGAAACGGCGATCACTGATTCCTTTCTAGAGCCTAATCTGATCGACTTTCAAGTTGCACGCCTGGAAGCTGTTCGCCATTTGGGTGGAAAGATCATCGTCGGGTACAAGTTGTGGGAATCTTTGGATGTACGCTGCATACATGCCGTCATTCTAAGCCCGGGTTGATAATGGTCCGTACACAGATCTTGCAGTTATCCCATCCTGCGGATAAGACCCGGGATGTTGCAAGGTACTTCGCCTTCCAGACAACTTTGCTATCTCAGTGAGCGTTTCTTTTTTTCTTCTTTGTTCGCTCAGGTAACAAACTATTCGTAGCGAAGACAAAGATGGCTTTCGAGCTTTGATGCAAGTGTTCATGCATCGTTCTGTGGGCCAAGGCTTTGAGAATCCTGTAAGTCAGGTGGATTGAAATGCAGGCATGTTATCCACCCAAGTACCGTCGCTCTGCGCAGGTCGAAGACGCCCGTTCCGCAATGGACCTTTTCCGATCCGCTCAGGGAGATTGGGAGAACCTGATTGAGAACTCGGTCTGGCCGGCTCTCATCCCACCTAGAGAATTCGAGCGCTGTTACACCTGACTTCATCAGCAGAACGCTTCAGGCTCCTAACTGCATCGGGGGAAATAAGGGGGTACATGTTTTGGATAAGAAAGCGTTTGTTTGTTTCTTGGGCTTGTGCCCACGTTGTACGTACGTATTATCATAATCAATACCAGACTCCTTCCCAAGCTTCTGATCAATACACTTCTTTTCACATGGCGAACTGTTATACCGGCTGGGCGATAGCGCGCGGCGCTGACCGGGATCACGCTCCCTACATAGTTTTCAAAGAACCATTTATATCCCATCGGCCGGTTGGCAATTGTTCAGTTGGCACAAGCTGAAATCGAAGGCCGTTTGGATTTCCAGCGAACAAGCGTCTGCCGTCGATTATGCCGTAGTTCCCCTACACCGTGATGACACGTATGTCAAAGGCTTTTACGTAAGCAATTGTCGACTGCTCATCAATCTCCGGAATAAGCTGGGTGGAGCAAGCATACTACGCCTGATTCGATCAATATAATACACATATTACGCTATTACGATGAGCTACAATACGATCTAGATCCAACAAATATCCAAAATCATAGGGTCAATAAGTCAGCAGAATGACGCCAGGTTTCGTAATTCACACTACGAAGGGGCAGCTTCTCCATTAAATGTATGTGTCTATCAGTCCTCTACAGGACCATTGCAGCTACATGGGCCCAGTGTGCATGTACTCCTCCCCATCCTCGTCCTCAGGGGCTGGAGGAGCAGACGGCATCAACATTGGATTAGATTCGAGACCGAATTCATTCTCGGGAGGTGCGGAAGGTATGGTATCTTCCTCTTCCTCTTCTTCCACAGAGGGTGGTGCAGACGGAGCATCATCCACTGTAGGAGGCGCCACCGATTGTCCGTAAACGGGAAGTTCACGCCCGTCTACAAGCTGAAGGTCCTGTGCGTCTACCAACCCTAGAGCAAGTTGCAATGCTGTGTCTTCTACTTCTTCGGGGCTACCGTGAGAGGTTGATGAAAATGGGTACGTAGAGTGTGAAGGTGCGGGGGGTGCGATCGGAAAGGCTAGCGGGGGTGGTGGTGGTGGTGCAAGAGGAGTGTGCAATATGAGAGAAGAGCCAGTTTCATCAATGGAGCTGGACGCCGCCGATGCAGACCAAGGAGGGAGTTCTTCGTTACCTGACACCTCCACTCGATTCGTCATTCCCTCGTAAGCGTCCTTGATTTTTATCCCTCCGTCGCGAGACGATGAAGACAGGGATTCCAACGTCGAACACACTCGTTCGCCTCGCAGAATCTCCATCTCGCCGTCTTCAATCTCTTCCAATGATGGTGCTGCGGGTGCATCAACTCCACTTTCTGATCCAGATAGCAAAGGCTCACTACGGACAAACTTGCGCACATTCTCAAGTATCCTCTTGTCATCCGTTGCTACGTGTCCCTCGGTGTAATTACGGAGACTATTACCACCATCATCATGGCTTGGCGAGTGTCCGTCATCCTCATCCTCTCTTAATTCTTGATCCGAATCCACATCATCCGGGCGAACACGGGATGCGGCTTCGAAAGTTTGAAGTGACGAGACTGTACCACGTCGCTGAGGTATGTTCGGAAGCGTGACTCTCCGGTAAGCCGGGGGTTGGGTTGGAAAAGAAACATAGGGGGAATAGATGGGTTCAGGTGCGGAGATCGGTGAAGCATTAGTCTGAGCAGTTGGAGAATACACTGTCGACGTTGAACGAATGGATAATGAGCGGAGGGGTCGGTGTTGAGTAATGGCCGGTGGGGATTGGGGGGAAGGATGGGCAGCATTTGTGGCTGGTAGCAAGGATATTCCTTCTCCGTGTTCTCCTTGTACCACTGACAGATGTTGTTGTTGAGACCGAGTCTCGGAAGGGGATAAATTCAGTTCCTCAATGAAAGAATCTTCGCCAAGGTGAAGACCAGAATCCTCAAATTGAGCAATTGACGATCCATCCCGGGACTGTCTTCTGTGTCGCCTCGTGGACCGCCTGCGAGCGGACTTGAATCGCTCGCGTAGTCCTTTCTTCTTGGAGAGCGATTGGGAGGCGATGACAGTAGTACTGTGAGCACTGACAATGGGTTTCGCATCGGGAACCCCGTCATCACTATCATTGTCCAGGCGCTTCTCCTTAAGCTTCTTCCGCTTCTTCTTGCAGCCCTTTATTCGTTCTTCGACCAAACCGACAAGGGATTTCCTGTTCAACTCAAGGTCCACCCCTGCCTTTGGGGACTTGAGCACGAAGCGCCAACATAATATGGCAGCAATGATCATGCCTGAGAGAACAATCGAGCACACAATTATGATGGGGATTGGGTAAAGCTTAGTACGTGGGCTGCGAGGCTCCCAGCCTTTGGGGAGGGAGGACATATCGATAGAGGTTGGGGTGTGTGAAGGAGTCGATGTGGACGGCTGATTTACCTGTGTGCTTGAGGGTTGTTCAATAGATGGATTACCGTCTGATAAGGGCTTTCAGTTGCATGGAAGCCAAATTCTATCAGTTCGCCGATGGAGAGATATAAATAGCCAAATGGTTATGGCGTACCTCAGCGTCACAGGACTGACGACCGTGAAAAGTCCAGCAGTTGGTGGCAACCCAACTTCCGTTACCCAGAGGCTGAAAGCGTGGCGGAACCCTTGCTGCAATGTTGACAAACTTAATCGCAGTTTGGAGCGGGAGTTCTAACAAACCACGGTCATCCCTCCGTCTCCCCTTCCGTCGATTGGGCCTAGCACTGGATGAAGGAGATGTGATAGTGGTGGGCGCAGGTGTGGGATGGAAATTGTAATTTGGCTCGACAAGCAAGAACGGAAGGACAGGATGACGCGGGTCTTGTGTGGGGGCGAGGGAGGCAAGGGAAGAAAGAAGGTCATCAGAAGGAGGCTTGGCAGGGCGAGGAGCCATAGATAAGACCACAGTTTGGTGCCGTACCAAGCAACCAAGAGGAAGACCAAGACGAGCGGAAGGAAGATGCAATACCAATTCTCCTTATGTAAATATTCACCATACTAATAATAGATCGACCTAAACCGGAGTTAGCCGGATTCATTATTCGCACCTAGAACTCGATCATAACAACTCTATGAACCTCACTCGGGATGGCACCCATTTGGCCTCTTTCCACCATTGCATTTTCTACGATTGGCCGACTGGGATTGCAGTTACCCGATTCACAAACAAGGTAGCAACGGGAGATATTCGGCCCCTGCAGCTCATAGCTTCAACTGCCTTCGGTACTGCACGAAATCACCCAAGTTAATCACCACCCCGTTAGCCCATCTCCTCAACGCCTTCCCACCGGGTTTCTTAACGTTCAATCGCTTCACCATCTTCCTCATTGCGCCCTGCCGCTCAGTCAGGACATTAAGATACCCTCCTTGTCGGAAGTTATGGTCGTACGGTGAGGTCTCATCGGAGTATATGTCAATGATCTCCGATACCGCCTGCAACGTAGGTTCGGGCAATGTTCCTTTCTTCACCATGTTCACTAGATACTGTGAAATAATCTATATATTCGTCAGATAAGCACATATTTTGGGGAGAGGACGGAACGGAATCTGACTGACTTTGTTGGCCTCAACGGCCCTTGTGTTCTGAGCGATACAACCGAGCGTCCCAACGCACTGCACCTTGACCTTCCCCTCCACAACGACGTCACACAGTTCTATGAGAATTTGAACCTGTTCTGCATTGGGAACCTGTAAATTCCAAATCCCGGGATGAGCTTTCGGCGAAGAGGCGAAAGATAACCCCGCTAAAAGAGATCAAAACACTGTAAACATGTGACTTACCTGAGACCCTTTGCATATTCTTGCCAACCCCCAAAGCACACCTACTGCCCCAGCCCATACCTCCCTCCTTCTCCCCGTCCCTAACCCGCTCTGGCACACCTACTGCCCCAGCCCATACCTCCCTCCTTCTCTCCGTCCCTAACCCGCTCTGCGCGCCAAATGCTGCCCCCGGTCTACCAGCACCATTCGCATTCCCGAGTGCACTCCAAACTCCATTCCATACACTCTCTGCACCCTTTACGACGCTCTCGTCGCTCTTTCCTTCACCCTGCCCTTCAACCTTCACGAAGAGGTTGTTCAGACACTCAAGTGCGGCGATGTGGATTGCACCAAGGACCGAGGTCATGGGAGGATGAAGAGAGGGTAACGAGGGAGGAGGAAAGGATAACGGCGTAGGATTTATCAGAGCGAGGAGGGGCGTACTAAGCGATAAGAGGGTAATCGGTGTCCCTGCATGCAAGGCTTCAACGTCTGGCACCTCCCGATCAAAGGTCGGGAGCTCGTTTTCGTTTTCGTCCTCCCCTTCTTCATCGACGCCATCAACCTCCATGTCATTCTCGTCTTTTCCGGGTCCCCCCTTCGAAGCTGCACCTCCTGTAAATAAATACGCGTGAAGGTCCATTCCTAGAACACTGGAAGTGTGCGAACCTGCGGAGCCACCGTCATCGTCCTCGACATCGGGCAAACTCGCACAAATGCCAGAGAGAATCTCGAGCGCAAGCTGTACCGTCCTCAACTGAGCTTCAATCCGTTCCGCTTCGAGCTCGTTAGGGGACTTGTGGTCCGACCCAGGGACGTTTTGCAGGTGTGGGGGGATCTTACGATCCTGGGTAAGCAGAAAACAACCGGCCAATAAAAGTAGATTGAGACGAGGGATGGCGAGTTTCAGAATAATACTCACAGGCTGAGAAGCAATTGTCTCCACAGCATTCGATGCATCCCCCAACGACACATTTAACAAAGGAGTCAAGATGGGCAATATCACTGTCCTATCCAAATCAAGACCCTCCCCACCCATCGCTTTGACAGGGATTGGTCCTGTATTCATAAGTATCCCACACACGAGCACACGGAGCAAGACGGTGTCAATCTCCGACCAGGATTTTCCGTGGGTGGCACCGGTAAGCGTGACAGGGTCGGACTGGACGATGGAGAGTAAAATGGGGATATAAGACGACTTGTTAGCGCGAAGGACCTCGATTGCAGGTATGTTATCGTCTGAGAGAACATAAATGCATTGTGCTAATAATGGAATGACAACCATCAGGATCATGAATGACGACGGAAGAACCGTGTTTCACGCACCTGCCGCATTGACCAGGCTAGGAGGAAGCCGGGTGCGGTGCTCAAGAAAGGGAATCAAGAATGGGATCAATCCAACATTATTTATCGCGTTCAAGGACTTATTCGAGGTTTCACTGTGCGTATATTCGAAATGTTATCTGGACGGGACTGGAAATATAGATCTATTGACGAACTGACGATAGGCACCAGAAGAGTGTTATTAGATTCTCGGCTAACTGAAAGACGAGATTCCTGTCGCTTGGAGTGGGAGATCCGGACAGAAACGTGGACATCGCTGATGTTATCTTGATGAGCGCGTCAGCAACAGGTGACCCAAGCGTAAAAGCCAGGATCTCTACTTTTGATACGTACGGCGTCATGGACGCCAGTATATTCTTGTTATACATCTCTGCACAGATCTCATACCCGCCATCAATGCCCAGATTTCTGGGAACAGAGGGTGACTCAGATTCAATCCAGAAACAAGATCATCAAATCAACCCACCTCAGAGCCCCAGAGGCTTCAACGACTACCTCCTCTACTGAATCCGACAACTTGGCAATAAGGATATTGATTATGTTGTTGCCTTGCAGCAATCGACGCGTCGATGGGTCATTATGTATCAGATTACTGATTGTCGCGCAAGCAAACGCGCGATCCGTAGCATTGGAACTCTCGATCTATCCACCCAGAGCCAGATCTTAACACCACCAATCATACCAATCAACACCTCTATCTGGAAATGAGCGCTGACCTTTTGTATAATCGGTAAGATCGCTTCGGTCTTCGTAGATGTTGACGCAGCAGCTGCGAGACCGTGTGGAATGTGAGAGTCGGGCACACGGATCGGATTATGACGACGTGTGTTCTGCTTCCCTTGAGCCTTCCCCATAGTTTGACCTCAGCGATGTGAGGAAATTTCCGTCACCCCGATGTCAACATAGTACAATACCTGATCACAATATCATTCGGGAACCGAAGTTGCAGGTTCGTCCCCAGGGCCCCGACCGTGCTCTGGAGGGAAAGGGGGGGCGCTGGGTACGAAACTGCTAAATTCGCACCTTATGGTGAACCCTATTTGGTAACTTGAGGAATTAGCAGCATTCATCAGTCCTTGATCAGTCCCTCGGACTGAACTCTCCGTATCCTTTGTGGTGTTGCCGGTTTGCTGGTACCCTTTCGTAACCCAAATTTCGGAGCGACATGGACAAATTGGGTGTTGAAGACACGCAGAACTGATGCGCAGACACACGGATTCTAAGCTGAGGGTTTGCATCAGCATTGGCTGTGGGCCACTTACGAGAGCAGTGCAATCATTGTGGCCCAGGCGCTCGTTCGCGTTACTTCAGAACACAGTATGCGCAATCGGTCGGTCGCCTGGTGCGTATCTCCGTGGACCTTCCAACTCTGGCAACCTCACTCTCTGTTGAATTTGCTCTTCTACTTGAGGCGAACCGGGCGTTCCTTTTAGGCCTGCGTGGCCTTCAGGTGATCTCTCATTCTGAGATTTCATATGAAATTTCTGGCGAAGCGGTTGCTGGGATGAGATTACCACCAACGGCAATTATTCAATGTGATACGCTCAAAGATTCACTTTGAACCAGGAGTCTGTAAGCTACTTTATGAGTAGTGCTCCTCCATTTTGGGATCGTCGACATAGTAGCGCTCGTGCTTCACGGCAGCCTTCTCGTGGAGGTGTTAAGAGCTGAGATCGTCATCATTAACTTGGGCAGAGAATTGGCGGCTTCGTGCATCTGGACCTTCATGACCGCGATCTCATGATGCCCCAAATTTCGGTTTCGGACGCGCGCCTTCTCTAGAGCTCTGTTGAAATAAGTTGGATTGTCACACCCTGTGGCATGCTGCAAGTGTATTAGATAAAGAAAATCGGCACACAGTTGTATATTTTTGAAGGGGGTGGGGGATCCGCCAGGCATCTAAAGTATATATACTGCCCAGCCTGCCCCGACTATCACCGCCCTCAGACCATGCCACCCAGTCGCTTTAATCATTCTGCGCCCTCTTCGTCTCGGGACTCCTCTCATCTTGGATGCACGACGTGCAAGGCTCGAAAGAAGGTTGAGACTCCGGTATTTGTAATCCTACAACATTGTAACTAAACGTTGAGCACAGAAGTGTCCTACTATTTTCGATGAAACAGGCGGTTGCACGGAGTGCCGCCGGTTGGGCATCGTATGTCTTCGACACTTTCCGGATTGGATGAAGGTATATAACTCTGTAGCGTCCAAGTCATCATTGTTTATCGCCTTTCCCCTTCATTCTATCTCTTAAGGATCCAACCGAACTTCAGGCTTATAGAAAATCCATCGGAAAAGATATTGCCTTTCGGCGAAAGCTGTCGCGCC
>WNFI01099973.1_pt1 | contig 15030 bp, 9 predicted proteins | sample 5400471 | NCBI WGS metagenome assembly WNFI01 (sample SAMN13153348, study PRJNA577476) | soil metagenome | isolation source: 100 cm saprolite on Douglas fir-dominated hillslope | place: USA:California | collected 2013-09-17
GCATTAATGGTCAGTATACCTACTTAGGAACGTTCTCAGGTCCAACATCAACCTGTTGATGTGCCTGTCGGCAGGTACCTGACCCAGGCACTGTTCGACAGTCTCTTAGACTCGACTCAGAAATGCCTGGACCGGTGCCATAGTCTCAGTATAGCGATCGCGGTGGATGCTATGGCCAGCGCCGAGAACCTGGACAACCTCGCCATTTTGCCAGAGGTGTGCGGCCTGCTGAGCAATCTCGGGCGTGACTATGGCGTGGTACTCAGGGTCGCCTGTCACCAGCAAGATCGGGCAAGCGACGCGCGGAAAAAGCTCGCGCCAGGGAGCCACAGTTGCCAGATATTGGAAGAACTCGAGATTAAACTCCACTTTGGCTTCTGCCCAGGGAGCAAGCTCTATCTCGTCCCACTTGGGATTGAACATTCGAGCGGCGACGAGACATTCCTCGGGCGAGAGCGCTTTGAGGCTAAGAATGCCTTGCCGGAGAGCCTGCTGCTCTGCTGCTTCTTTATCAGCGCTGGCTAGAGTAGCATCCTTCAAAGGGGGATCTTCCAGAATAATTGCCCGGGCCAGTTGGGGATAGTTGGCAGCTACCGTTGCTGCGGTCATGGCCCCCATCGAATGTCCGAAGAGATACGGTTTCTCCAGATCCAATGCGTGAATCAAAGCTGCAACATCGGCGGCCAGGACGTTGTATGATAAACCTTCTAGGGAGCCAGTGGTGCGCCCGTGTCCGCGCGCATCGGGCATAATCACATCAAAACGCTCCTGTAGGTCGCTGGCTACGCGTGGCCAGCACTGACTACTGTCCATTACGCCGTGTAAGAGAATGATGGACGGCTTGTTCGCGCCACCAGTACGATAGTAGTGAATATCGATGCCGTTGGCATGGATATACCTATCAGGCCACTCTGTCATGTTTTTTCCTCTTGTCTTTCTTCGCTTTGTTACGCATATCAGAAATCAGAAAAGGTGCTCTTCTCACAGTAAAACTATGACTCCAATTGCTCCAGATCCCTGATAATGCATAGTAGGGGTCAGCATATCCAAACCTGAAAACTGTACGTTAAGCCCTGAGCGTAAAAGATGAGCCATCGCTCGTCCCTCATAGAATACGAGGAGTGAGGTTCAAGGTGCTGAAGGCTTCGGTATCCTGCTTATCCATCACCATTGCTCACGCTTGACACCACATACACGGTCGGAAACCGCTCATTGCCGTGCAATTGTTCATCGCCTCCGTCGTTTCTCCGATGGTCTGTTGCATATTCTGGCACCATGCGAAGCCGAGGGAACGTGCTCCAGGTGAACCCATCAGGACAGGAATGGTTTCCCATCAGGTTGATCCACGTGCAATCAACTGTGGCATGAGTGGCCGGCAGAGTTCTTCGGGAAAGGGTTGACCGGTGTGCCGACGGACCAGCATTTCGACGGCACGCTGGGCGAGTGTGATCGAATCAAAGCGAATGGTGGTCAGGGTTGGCCGCATCCATGCACTAAAGGAGATATCATCCGTGCCGACCACGGCTACATCTCGTGGCACCTGTTTCCCCCGATCCACCAGTGCCCCAAGTAAGAGCAGGGCATACTCGTCGTTGTAGGCGTAGATGCCGGTCGGACAATCTGCTCCTGTGAGGGCAGCCTCCACCAGTGTGTGGGCATCAGCAAGGGTGAACTGGAGCGGCAGGATGTCAAGGCGCACTTCCGGCATCCCAGCGATGGCGGCACGCATGCCTTCCAGCCGTTGCTCAAATCCATAGGCGTCCAGCGGATCGGCGGGTTGCACTAATCCCAGGTGACGGTGACCGCGTTCCAGGAGGTGCCCGGCGGCCAGACGTCCCAGGGATTGGGTCGGTAAGAGGATGGTGCAAGCATGTTCGAGCGGTTTTACCGAGTACAGCACAATATTGTCAACCCCCATGCGCTGGGCCAACGCGATATGCTTCATCGTCATGCTGCTTGCTGTCGCAAAAATGCCCATCGGGCGACGGGCGAAGATCTTGAGCAGCAGCGTATGAATCTGTTCAGCAGAGAAGCCATAGCAGAAGTATGCCACCGGAGTATAGCCATGCTGGAAGGCGTCCCGCTGCACCGAGACGAGCAGCTCGGTGCGATGGGCCGAGAGAGGCAGGTCAACGACGATACAAATTTCGTCGCTCTTTCCTTTCCGTAGAGCCTGAGCTGAGCTATGAGTGCTATAGCCAAGTTCTTCGGCTGCCTGCAGCACTTTCTTGCGCGTTTCCTCGCTCACATGCCCCGTGCCGTTGTCATTGAGGACATAGGACACCGTCGTTCGGGAGACGCCTGCTTTGCGGGCGACATCCACACTGGTGTAGGTGGTTCGCAGAGCAGGCCTCGGATGGTGGTCTTTCTCTGTCATCGCTTTTTTCCGGGGAACTCCATCCCCTTCTGTCTTCTCACGTTCATCAGGTTCTGCTTGCGCGAAGTTGTTGCGCTCTGCATGAATTTCTTTCGGGGAAGTGACACGTGTCATTTTCCCCTTGACAAAAGTATGCCATAGCGGGTAGACTCTTAGCAAGAGAAGTGACACGTGTCACCCTTAAGTTGAGCTTGCGTGTACCCGACGACACAGGTGTCATGGTTAGCAGTATAGCATAAGCTATCAAAGGGACGCTGGCATGGAAGACTCTATTTTTGCTTCATTTCCGATTCTCGCGGCTCGCCACGCTTCGATGCTGGTTCTTGCCACCGGCTTCATCCCCTGTCTCCTTCACAAGACAGGAAGTTGTTGCGGGTCCCCACTGGCCCGGATGATTTGTTCATCAACGTCACCGCTCTGGCGTCCCCCTCTGACTGCTTCCCAGACTATCAGGAATCCCTACTCCTCCTCACCATGATTCTCATCGCTTCTCCGTTCTTGTTCACCTGCAATCCACGGAGAGGCTGGTTTCGGTCGAGGGTTGGGTTCTCAAGGGCACGAGGAAGGCAAAGCGTGCGAGCCACAAGCGAGAGCGCACGTCGACATCAACGAATGGACGCATTGCTAGCAGCTACTTTGGAAGGAGAGAAAAGATGGACGAAATGAATACGGGTCCCGTTCCAGGCGTATCAGGATACACGGGTTCTTCCTCGAAGCCCGTAGACGTGGACCAGACGCCTCTTTCTGCACTGGACGCGCCCTGGATGAACGCATCGCTGTCCCCTGATGAACGAGCCGCACTGCTCCTCAACCAGATGACGCTGGCCGAGAAGATCGCCCTGGTTCACGGCGAGTATGGTCCGTACGGCTTCTACAACACGCCGATACCGCGCCTGGGCATTCCTGCATTGACGATGGCCGATGGTCCCACCGGCATCCACGTGAGCAACGCCGCCGTCAACGAGGGAAGGGCCACCGCCTTTCCCGCTCCCATCGCGCTGGCCGCGACCTGGGACCTCGTCACAGCCGAGCAATATGGCGACCTGATTGGCAACGAAGCCGTGGCGACTGGACACAACGTCTTCCTGGGTCCGGGATTAGACATCGCCCGCGTGTCGGTCTTCGGTCGTCTCTTCGAGGCGTTGGGGGAAGATCCCAGACTCACGGGGCAGATGGCAGCTGCCTACATTCGTGGCGTACAGAGCCATCCCATTGTGGTCTGCGCGAAACACTACAATATGAATACCCAGGAGCAGCAGCGTATGGGGATCGATGCGCACGTCGATGAGCGCACCTTGCAGGAGATCTACACGTTGCCGTTTGAGATCGTGGTGAAGGAGGCCCAGCTCGGCGCGGCCATGGGTGCGTTCAACAAAGTCAACGGCCTCTTCTCCTGTGAGCAACCTCACCTGCTCACCGACATCCTCAAGCAGCAACTGGGGTTCACCGGCTGGGTGATGAGCGACTATGGGGCAACACAGAGTACCGTCGAGGCCGCTAACGCCGGGTTAGACCAGGAGATGCCCGCTGCGACGTACTTCGGAGACCGGCTGGTCGAGGCCATTGAGGCGGGACAGGTGAGTATGGCAACCCTGGAAGACAAGGTGCGTCGTATCCTGCGCACTATGTTCGCCCTGGGCCTCTTCGAGCATCCCGTCGGGATTCGCCCCTTCTCCATCCAGGAACACGGGCAATGGGCGAGAACGATTGCCAGCCAGGGGATCGTCCTGCTGAAGAACCGTGAGGCGTTGCTCCCCCTGTCGAGCGATGTACTCTCTTCGGTGGCTATCATCGGGGCGGATGCCAACGCCAACATCGCCGGAGGTGGCAGTTCCCTCGTCAAGCCAACGTACCTGGTGAGCATGCTCGAAGGTATCCGTAGGCGGGCCGGGGCAGGCATTCAGGTAGAGTACGCAGAGGGAGTAGACCCGCTCTCGGCGGCTGATCTGCTGCCTGGCCCTCCTCCGGTACCCTCCTCGGTGCTCACCCTGGCGGGGTCCGGCTCGGGTGTCCGAGGACTGCATGCCGAGTACTGGACGAATACGCGCTTTGCGGGTGAGCCGAGCTTGGTGCGTACCGACCGGCAAGTGGCCCTCAACCTCGGCTTCTTCAACTATCCTGGCTTTAATGCCTGCTTGATCTCGACGCCTTTGGAGTTCAACAACATCATGTCGGTGCGCTGGACGGGGAGCATCACCGCTCCTGTTACGGGCGACTACACGCTCTCGCTGACGCACCTGGGAACGGCACGACTCTTCCTGGATGGTCAACGCCTCATTGATGATCCAGGAGTGACCCTCTCGACCCAGTCAGCAAGCGTTCACCTGGTCGCTGGCGAAGCGTATGCGCTGCAGATCGAGTATGCCTCTGACCGGCCGGAACAGGGTGCCTCCTGGATCGGCTCGGATTCGGGGTCGGAGGCGAACGGAGGCTATGGTGGTGGCGGCGGAGGAGGTCTCGTTGGGGCCAAGGTGCGTCTGGGTTGGGAACACCCGGAGGAGGCGATCTGTCCGATGATCCAGGAGGCGGCCGCTCTCGCTGCACGCTCGGATGTAGCGGTCGTCGTCGTGCGCGACTACAGCAACGAGGACGCCGATCGACCGGGCCTGACACTCCCCAACGAGCAGGACCTGCTCGTCCAGGCCGTCGCCGCAGCCAATCCACGCACCATCGTCGCACTCGCCACCGGGGGGGCGGCCTCCATGCCCTGGATCGAGCAGGTGCCCGCAGTCCTGGAGTGCTGGTACGGTGGGCAGGAGATGGGCAGTGCTCTCGCCAGCGTCCTCTTTGGCGACGTCAATCCATCTGGCAAGCTCCCGGTCACCTTCCCGCGTAGTGAGCGTGAAATGCCCCTTTCCTCACCCGAGCAGTATCCCGGCGTCAACGGGGTCGCTCACTTCAGCGAGGGGCTGGCGGTTGGCTATCGGGGCTACGACCAGTTCGAGATTGAACCGCTCTTTCCGTTCGGGTATGGACTCTCCTACACCAGTTTCACCTACTCCGAGCTTAGGGTAGAACCCGAGACAAGTGAGGGTACCAGTCCCATACAGGTGAGCTTCACGCTGACCAATACCGGGTCACGTAGGGGGGCAGAGGTCGCGCAGGTCTACCTTGGCTTACCTGACAGCACAGGTGAGCCGCCCAAACGGCTCGTAGGCTGGGCGAAGGTCGAACTGGAGCCCGGCGAGAGCAGGGAGGTGATCGTGACGCTAGACCCCAATGCCGCCTCGTGTCCGCTGTCCTCTTGGAACGTCGACACGAACGGCTGGGAGATAGCCCATGGCGATTACGTGGTGTACCTGGGTGCCTCCTCGCGGGACATCCGCCTCACCGGCACCCTGCGTGTCTAACTGACCGCTGGCACGCTCGTATTGTTCCCTTATAAGCAGTACTGCTACATGACACACCCCTTCAAAAGGAGACGCATCCATGCAAGAACCAACTAGAGACGAACTCGTGAATGAACTGCCCAAGATTCCATTGCCGATCACCGCTACGAGTCCGGAGCGGGTGAGTGCAGAAGCGCCTGCGCCCACCCGGCGTGTTGGCCCGGTCTTCATCGCTGCGTACGCCGCTGCGTACTTTGGCACCTGGATGGCACTGCTTACTCCAATTATCGTTGCCCTCCCTCTGCGCATTGCGCAAATCGATGCGAAAGGGGAGGCGGGCGATCTCTCGCTCATCCTTGGCATCGGGGCTATCTTTGCCCTCGTCGCCAATCCACTTTTCGGCAAGCTCAGTGATCGTACACGCTCCCGCCTCGGCATGCGCCGCCCCTGGATCGTTGGGGGGGTGATCACCGGAATCATCGGCTTGCTCATAATCGCCCTCGCCCCGGCCATCCCACTGATCCTGGTGGGCTGGTGCCTCGCTCAGATGGGATTCAATGCCTTGCTGGCCGTGGAGATCGCCGTGCTGCCCGACCAGGTGCCGGAGGAGCAGCGGGGAACAGTCTCCGGCGTGCTCGGCATGTGCCAGAATGTTGGAATCGTTGCCGGGGTCTTCCTGGCACAGGCGGTGGCTGGCTCGACGTTCCTGATGTTTATGCTGCCGGCAACTATTTGCCTCGTCCTCGTCTTGCTCTTCGTCTTCGTATTGCGTGATCGTAGGCTCGCCCGCGACCAGCAGCTTCCGCCCTACGGCGTCGGCGAGTTCCTGCGCAGCTTCTGGGTGAACCCGCTTCGCTATCCCGACTTCGGGTGGAACTGGGCCGGTCGCTTCCTCATCTTCATGGGCCTGGCGACCCTGCTCAGCTACCAGGTCTTCTACCTGCTCAACCATCTGCATGAGAACCCGAGCGGGGTAGGCACGCTGGTCTTCTACTCGACCCTGGTGCAGACCATCCTCATCGTGATCAGCAGCAACCTGGGCGGCTGGCTCTCCGACAAAGTACATCGACGCAAGATCTTCGTGATCATTGCGGCAGTCATCTACGCGGCAGGGCTCGCCGCCGTTGCCTTCGCCGGGTCGTTCACGCTGTTCCTGGTCGCCATCGCGATCACCGGAATTGGGCAAGGCACCTACCTGGCGATCGACCTGGCACTGGCCGCCGCTGTATTGCCCGAGGGCGGCAGGGAAGCGGCCAAGGACTTGGGCGTCCTCAATATCGCCAACGCGCTGCCGCAGTCGTTGGCTCCGGCGATTGCCCCGATCTTTCTGGCCATTGGCGGAGGCAACAATTACACGTCGCTCTTCACCGCGGCAGCTATCTTCGCGTTGCTCGGCGCCCTGGCCATTCAACCCATCAAAGGAGTCCGATGAACATCTGACGAGGAGCGAGCGGACGTGGCAGGAAAGTCAACGCGTGCTGGAAGTGCTGTCCATCCGGTTCCCATCTGTAGCTCTACAAGGGAAAGCGGCTTTTCATGCAGTACCGTCAGAGCGGGAAGGAGATTCTGCTCTGACGGTCTGTAGAGGAAGATGAAAGAGAAACGCCTTCATGGGCTATGGACGTGTACAGCGAGAGAGAGAAGTCTTTCAGGTAGTTGAGAGCCACGTCCTCATAGACATGCTCCCTGCAAGAGGGAGAAAAAGGAGACAAAAGTTGAGTACAGATATTCTTGGCATTCACCATGTGACGGCGATAGCTGACGACCCGCAGCGCAATATCGATTTCTACACCGGGGTGCTCGGTCTGCGGCTGGTGAAACTGACGGTCAACTTTGACGATCCACGGTCCTACCACCTGTATTATGGGGATGAGCTGGGTCATCCTGGCACCCTGCTGACGTTCTTTGCCTGGCCTGGAGTCCCACGGGGACGGCAGGGAACAGGGCAAGTGACGGTGACGTCCTTCTCGATTCCTCAAGGGTCACTGGACTATTGGATCGAGCGGCTGAGCCAACAGGGCGTCTCCTCCACAGGACCGGCGTCGCGTTTTGACGAAACCGTCCTTTCCCTGCAAGACCCTGATGGGCTCGCCCTCGAACTGGTCGCTCACCCGCAGGCCGAGCTGCGTCCCGCCTGGAAATCGGGAACGGTCCCAGCCGAACATGCGATTCGGGGCGTGCATACCGTCATCTTGTCCGAGGACGGCTACGAGCGCACGGCCAAGCTCTTGACCGAGACCCTGGGCTTTCGTCTTCTCGGTGAGGAGCACAGCGTGTTCCGCTATGCAGTTGGTGAGGAAGGACCGGGAGCGTATGTGGATGTGCGCTGTACTCCGGGGCTGCGACGCGGCCATGTAGCTGGTGGAACCGTCCATCATGTGGCCTGGCGAACGCCTACTGATGAGCGCGAACAAGCCTGGCGCGGGGCGCTGGCTGGTCTCGACCTCAATGTCACGCCGATGCTGGATCGCAAGTACTTCCACTCGATTTACTTTCGCGAACCGGGAGGCATCCTCTTTGAGATCGCGACTGATCTTCCAGGGTTCGCAGTGGATGAACCGGTCGGGCAACTGGGAACTCATCTGGAGTTGCCTCCCTGGTTGGAGTCGCAGCGAAAAGAGATTGAGCAGGCGTTGCCTGCGCTCCGCTTGCCGACAGCAGGGACAGGTAAGCCAAGCTGAAGGGATGAAGTTCATGACGGTAGAGCCGCTGATCTGGACACGATAGCGACGTGGGGCTACCAAGCCTTCATGGCTTGCGTTGGAGGTAACGAGTGTATGTCCGAACCTTCTCACTCTGTACATGGCCCGCACCAGGGGCAGCCACTGCTGGCTGCCGGTGAGCCGCTGGATCGCGCCCGGGCAGCTATGATCATGGTGCATGGCCGCGGGGCGAGCGCGGAAAGTATTCTGGATCTCGCCATAGAACTGAACCAATCGGGTTGGGCTTATCTGGCACCGCAAGCTGCTGGCAACACCTGGTACCCGCATAGCTTCCTGGCGCCTCTTGCCAGCAATGAACCTGGCCTCTCGTCCGGACTGGCTGCCCTTACCAATGTGCTGGCACGCGTGGCACAAGCAGGGATCCCACAAGAACGCACCATGCTCTTAGGTTTTTCACAAGGGGCCTGCCTTGCCTTAGAATTTGTCGCACGCAATGCACGAAGCTATGGTGGTGTGGCGGGCTTAAGCGGGGACTCATCGGGCCCGATGGGACACCGCGCGATTATCCTGGTTTGCTAGCAGGGACCCCCGTCTTTCTTGGCTGTAGCGACGTGGATTTCCACGTCCCGAAAGAACGGGTGCAGTTGACTGCTGAAGTGCTGCAGCGCTTGGGGGGAAAGGTGACGATGCGGTTGTATCCGGGAATGGGTCACACGGTGAATCAGGACGAGATTGATTTCGTGCGGGGGATGATGGCCACCCTCGTTGTATGAGTTTCGATCTTGCTCGCCATCGTGGGGGTGGCAACGGCACGGGACGCCCCGCAGCAGCAGCAGTGTTCGCCTCCTTCCCTTCTTTGACCATTCAACGAATATGACGCGTGAGGCAAGGTCGTCACCGTTGTGACCAAGCAGAGTGAATACCTTGTATGCTTGCCCTGCGCGGCCCCAGAAGTGGTGAGCATGCAGGGACAAGCAAGCAACAGCGAGGAAACGCAGGATGACCGCTCGATCTTCAAAGAACAATACAACCACACAAGCAACGGTCAGGGTTTGGCTCACCACCCCGGACCAGACCAACGTGTTGACCCGACAGCCTGATATTGCTTGGACCGGGAACGGGAAGACATCCAGGTCGACGATTCTCGTGGATGAGCAGCAGAGCTATCAACAAATGGTCGGCTTCGGAGCCTCCTTCACCGACTCCTCAGCCTGGCTAGTGCAGCAGAAGCTCGCTGTCAAAAAGCGCACCGACCTGATGAAGAAGCTCTTTCATCCTCGCACTGGGATCGGCCTGAGCTTCTTACGCCAACCGCTGGGTGCATCAGACTTTACGATGTGTGGCAATTACTCCTACGATGATATGCCAGCAGGCCAGACCGATCCCACGCTGGCTAACTTTTCCCTTGAGCACGACCGGGTCTCTATCATTCCCCTGCTGAAGCAAGCGCTACACATCAACCCTCGCCTGCGGATTATGGCAACGCCCTGGAGTCCACCGGGGTGGATGAAATCCAGCGATTCGATGATCGGTGGGACGCTCAATGCCAGTGCATATGAGCCGTATGCCACCTATTTGGTCAAATGTATCCAGGCATATGCAGTTGAGGATGTGCCGCTCTACGCCATTACTCCCCAGAATGAGCCTCTCCTTGCTCCTTCAACGTATCCCGGAATGCTCTTGTCAGCCAGCCAGGAAGCAGAATTAATTAAAAATCATCTGGGTCCAGCTTTTGCTGCTCATGGCATCCCCACGAAAATCCTGATCTATGACCACAACTGGGATACCCCTGAGTATCCTGAGGCGATCCTCGCCGATTCCGCAGCCGCAGCGTACGTGGCCGGCTCGGCCTTTCATGGCTACGCCGGGGACCCCAGTGCACAGAGCAGGGTCTACGACGCCTATCCCGACAAAGAGATCTATTTTACAGAATGCTCAGCTGGTGGCTGGTCTTCTGATTTCGGGCAGAATCTCCAGTGGATGACAAAGAACTTCATCATTGGCACCATACGCCATTGGGCGAAAACGGTCTCTCTCTGGAATATAGCATTGGACCAACAGAACGGACCGCAAAACGGCGGCTGCCCGAATTGTCGAGGGGTGGTTACGATCGACCAGCGGCACGGTACGATCACCTATAACGTGGACTATTACCTGCTCGGCCACATCAGTAAATTTGTCATCCCCGGCGCGTACCGCATTGCCAGCTCTCCGTTTGAGAACGACAGAATCGAATATGTTGCGTTCCGAAATCCTGATGGATCCAAGGTTTTCCTGGTACTCAATGCTGCTCCTTCCAGCACGACGTTCACCGTTCAATCGGGCACGAGATCCTTCACCTATTCGCTTCCTGCTGGGGCAGTTGCTACCTTCACCTGGTGAAGACCTTCATATGCTGCTTATGCCTGAAATACTTACTCCTTTGCCTGGTGCAACAACGGCCTTTACTCAAGGCAAAAAAAGTACGCTAGATATTTTATGCACTTGTCGGAGAATGCTCGTCGGAGAATAGTACTTCTCGGCCAAGTTCCTCCCACTCCCACGCTCACCTTCGTTTCTCAAAGCAGGCAAAAGGCCGAAGTTAGGCCGAGATTCTTGTCGAAGAATCGTTTGCGCCCAAAGTTAGGAGAAGATCCATGCCCATGAGAGGTGATGTTTCCTCTGTATTGCAGGAGTTTGCGACATCGTTGGGCGCTCGTGATCCTAAGACCGTCGCGACGTATCTGACCACGATGCGTGACTTTGTAGCCTGGCTGGATACGCAACCAGGAGGGACGCCATTTCATCTCGGCCTTGTGACAGAGACGGCGGTGCGTGGGTACATGGATTTTCTGGCCACTACGAACCGCGCACCACGCACCCGGAGCAAAGCCCTCTCAGCGTTGCGCCGCTTCTGCCAGTGGGCGGTGGATGAGGGCCAACTCCGTCGCAACCCAGCCCGTGCGATGGAACGTCCCACGGTGGTGGCAGTCGCTCCCACGGAACTCTCAGACAAGCAGCGCTTTGTCCTCAAAACGATGGTGGAGCAGCATGCCTCTCCCCGTTTTTCCGCCATCTTTGCCCTGGGCTATTGGACAGGGCTGCGCATCAGTGAGATCGCTGCTTTGCGACTGGATCAGTGCATCATCAATCAACGGGCAGGCAGCATTACCCTGGTCGATGCCAAAGGCGGCAAGACCCGCACACTCGATCTGCATAATATGGCCCGGCGAGCCCTCTACGACTACCTCTCTCCAGCAGAACCACACGATGATGATCGTGATCCTGAGAGTGTGTATGTCTTCACCAGCCAACGCGCTGCCTGGTTGCGGCAACACGGGCGTCCTGACCACCTTTCCGAACGGAGAATTGAGCATCTCTGGGCGCAGTTCAAACGTCAGGGAAGCTACGAAGAATGGCAGCTCATCGCCGACGTGACCTTTCATGATCTCCGCCACGACTTTGCCCATCGCGCCCGCCAGTCTGGTTGGTCACTGGAGGAAATTGCGGTCTATGCGGGACATCAGACCAAAGATGGCGCACCCGCCATTGCCACGACGGCGCACTATACCTTGCCGAGCCGCAAACAACTCAAAGAACGGGTGCAGCTTTTGCAAGGCTAATGAGAAAGAGGAACATCGTATGGCCAAGGTTGTCGTCCTGCTCAGTCCCACCCAGCGGGCCAAGCTGCTCCAGATCCCTGACAACTTCTCCGAGCGAGACATCACGCGCCACTACTCACTTTCAGCAGAGGACCTCGCCGTGATCGAGCAGCATCGACGCCCCCAGAATCGCCTGGGTTTTACTGTGCAGCTCGCCTATCTCAGATTCCCCGGACGACCCTGGGACCCGCAGGAGCAGGTGCCCCCGGCCATCCTCAACTACCTTGCCGAGCAGATCGGGGAGGCTCCTGATGTGCTGGCTGACTATGCCACGCGCGACCCGACGCGGCGTGGGCACCTCTCCGAAATCCAGCGTATTTTTCAATTTCATCCTTTTACCATGCAGACCTACCGTGACCTGTCGCGCTGGTTGATGCCGATCGCGCTCAGTACCGATCAAGGGATTGTGCTGATGGAGCCCTTGATCGAGGAATTGCGCGCACGACATGTGATCCTGCCTGCTGTCTCGACGCTGGAGCGGCTTGGCTGGGAGACCCGCCGCCGGGCACAAGTGCAGGTGTTCACCACCCTCACAGAAGGGCTCTCCGATGAGCAGCGAAAGCAACTCGACGCGCTCCTTGTCGTGCCGACGGACGGGCGGCGGACACCTTTGGCGTGGTTGCGTGAACCGCCTGGACCAGCGAAGCCCTCCAGTTTTCTGAAAGTGATCGAGCGACTGCGATACATTCGCGCATTTGGATTAGATCCGCTGCTCACGCGTCGGGTCCATGCGAACCGTCTCCGTCGGCTGGCGCATGAAGGCGAGCAGTATACGCCGCAATTCCTGGAACGTTTTGACCCGCTGCGCCGCTACGCGACTCTGGTGGCCTATTTGCTCGATATGACCGCCACGCTCACCGACACGGCGCTGGAGATGCATGACCATATCATGGGCTTGCTCTTCAAGCAGGGGCAGAAAAAACACCTCGCCCAATTTGAACAACGCGGCAAAGCCATCAACGAAAAGGTCCGCCTGTATGCCGATGTGGGCCACGCATTGATCAAAGCGAAGGAGGAGGCAGCTGATCCCTACCAAGCGTTGGAGGCGGTTCTGCCCTGGGAGACCTTCGTGTCGCCCGTCCAGGAAGCGAGTACCCTGGCCCGCCCCGCCGACTTTGATTACCTGGACTTGCTTGATGATCACTACTCGCATATTCGCAAGTATGCCCCGGAGTTGTTAGAGACCTTTACCTTCCATGCTGCTCCTTCCAGTCAGTCGGTTGCCGAGGCCCTGACACTGGTACGAGACCTGGGACGCAAGAAGGTGCCGGAGAATGCACCCCTCGACTTTATCAAACCCCGCTGGGAGTCGCATGTCGTTACCGATGACGGCATCGATCGGCACTACTACGAGCTGTGCGCGCTCTCTGAGTTACGCAATGGACTGCGCTCCGGCGATATTTGGGTCGAGGGGAGTCACCAGTACCGGCAATTTGAGGAGTACCTTTTGCCCACCAAGGATTGGCAAGAACTCCGCACGAACGGCACACCGCCAGTCGCTGTTCCGTTGAATGCTGCCACCTATCTAGCAGAGCGGAAAGACCTGCTCCACGGGCAGCTGATGAGGGTCGGACAGCTACTCAAGGACAATGCCCTGCCTGATGTGCGCATCGACAAGAACAAAGTGCGCATCACCCCGCTGGACGCCGAGATCCCGGAAGGGGTCGAAGAGCTGGCCCGCAAGGCGTATGCCAAGGTGCGACGCATCAAGATTACCCAGTTGCTGATTGAGATCGATCAACTGATCCACTTTAGTCGTCATTTCACGCATCTGCACAGTGGCGAGACCGCCAAAGACCGAGAGGCACTCTTTGCTTCCTTGCTCGCAGAAGCGACCAACCTCGGCCTGACCAAGATGGCGGATGCCACGCCTGGCATGACGCGCACACGCCTCTCCTGGATCAGTGACTGGTACGTGCGAGACGACTGTTTCACCAAGGCGCTCGCGGAGATTGTCAATTACCATCACCGCCTGCCGTTCTCGTCCAACTGGGGAGATGGGACGACCTCGTCCTCTGACGGTCAACGCTTTCCGGTGGGCGGGCCACGGAGCAATACGGCCCAGATCAATGCGAAGTATGGCCCCGAGCCGTGCCTGGTGTTCTACACCCACATCTCCGATCAACTGGACCCCTACCGGACTAAGGTCATTATGGGAACGCCGCATGAGGCACCCCACATGATCGATGGGCTGCTCTATCATGAAACCGATCTGAACATCCGCGAGCATTACGCAGATACTGGCGGCTATACCGATCAGGTGTTTAGTACATGTCACTTGCTGGGCTTTCGCTTCGCGCCACGCCTGCGCGATTTGGGGGATCGCAAGCTCTATACCATCGAGAAACCATCATCATATCCTGACCTCAACCTGCTGATCGGTGGGGCGGTGAATGCGAAGCAGATTACCGATCACTGGGAGGAACTCCTGCGCCTGACTGCCTCGCTGCGATTGGGAACGGTCACCGCCTCGCTCATGCTGCGCAAACTGGCCTCCTATCCGCGTCAGAACGGGCTGGCCTGGGCATTACGCGAAGTGGGACGGATTGAGAAGACGCTGTTTACCCTGGAGTGGCTCCAGAGTCTTGAACTGCGTCGGCGGGTACAGGTCGGCCTGAACAAAGGAGAGGCACGCAACGCCCTGGCACGGGCCGTGTTTTTCTACCGGCAAGGGAGAGTGCAGGACCGTTCGCACGCTCAGCAGCAACAACGCGCCCAAGGACTCAATCTGGTCGTGGCGGCCATCATCCTCTGGAATACCCTGGAACTGGCACGCGCTATTGAGGAGTTGCGAAGCGAAGGAGTGGAAATGACCTCGGAGCAATTGCGCCATCTCTCGCCGATGGACTGGGAGCATATCGGCCTGACAGGTAACTACACCTGGGATTTCACCCTCAAAAACACCCATCCGTAGCTTAACGTACAAAATTCCGGCCTGCTCCTCTTGCCAAAACGCTTAGCGTACAAAAAGCAGGATTTGATATGCTGACCCCTAGTAGTACATCACTCGTTAACATAGC
>WNFI01229426.1_pt2 | contig 15029 bp, 13 predicted proteins | sample 5400471 | NCBI WGS metagenome assembly WNFI01 (sample SAMN13153348, study PRJNA577476) | soil metagenome | isolation source: 100 cm saprolite on Douglas fir-dominated hillslope | place: USA:California | collected 2013-09-17
CCTTCCCCCTACAGAATCGAGCCCGACGCGCGGTGGCGAAACTGAATCTCCTCCTCCTCGCGGTTCTCGTCGCCTGCGCGATCGGGCTCGTCAGCTCTCAGCACAAGGCGCGCAAGCTGTTCTCGGAGCTCGAACGCGAGCAGAACCGTGCCCGCGATCTCGATATCGAGTACGGCCGGCTGCAGCTCGAAGCGAGTACCTGGGGCCTGCATTCCCGGGTGGAGAAAATCGCCACCGGCACGCTCCGCCTGCGCACGCCCGAGCCGAGGCGCGTCCGGATCGTTACCCCCAGGGCCGCGCGTTGAATGCTGCGACGCAGGGCCTGGTGCGCCTGCCGGTCTGGCGCGCGCGGTTCGTGCTTGCGGCGCTGCTGGCAGCGTTCGGGGTGCTTGGCGCCCGTTCGCTGTACCTGCAGGCGCTGCAGACCGATTTCCTGCAGGAGAAAGGCGACGCGCGCTACTCGCGCCTCATCGAAGCGCCTGCGACGCGCGGCCGCATCCTTGATCGCAATGGCGAGGCGCTCGCCGTGTCCACCCCAGTAAAATCAGTGTGGGCGATTCCGGCCGATGCGGAGCTCTCCGGCACCGAGCGGCGCAAGCTCGCATCCCTGCTCGCCGTGGAACGCAATGAACTTGGGAAGAAGCTCGCGGACATATCGCGCGATTTCGTCTACCTCAAGCGCCAGGTGTCGCCGGATATCGCACAGCGCGTCGAGGCGCTCGGGTTGAAGGGCATTTACCAGCATCGCGAATACCGGCGGTACTACCCTGGCGGTGAAGTAACGGCTCACGTCATCGGCTTCACCGGGGTCGACGACGCCGGTCAGGAAGGCATCGAGCTCGCGCACCAAGCAAGCCTCGGCGGCAAGCCGGGAAGCCGGCGCGTCATCAAGGACCGGCTCGGCCACATCGTCGAGGACGTGGAGTCGATCCGCGAAGCGCAGGACGGACGCGACCTCACCCTGTCCATCGACAGCAAGATCCAGAATCTTGCCTTCGGCGCGCTCAAGACCGCAGTCGCGCAGCACCGTGCCAAGGCCGGCGCGATCATCGCGCTCGATGTGCGGACCGGCGAAGTGCTCGCGCTCGCCAACGTGCCTTCGTACAACCCGAATAACCGTGCCCGTCTCAGCGGAGCGCAGTTGCGCAACCGGGTCATCACCGATCTGTTCGAGCCGGGCTCGACGCTCAAGCCGTTTACGCTTGCGCTGGCAATCGAAAGAGGAAAGGTGACGCCGGCAACGCTGGTGCAGACCGCGCCCGGCCACCTCACGATCGCGGATTACACCATTCACGATACGCACCCTGGCGGCACGCTCAGCGCGGCGCAGGTGCTGCAAAAATCCTCGAACGTAGGCATGGCGAAAATCGCCCTGTCGATGCCGCGTGAAGCGATGTGGGACCTCTTCAAGCACGTCGGTTTCGGCACCGCGCCCCAGCTCGGATTCCCGGGCGAGGCGGCGGGAAAGCTGCGCCATTACCGCAGCTGGCGGCCCATCGAGCAGGCGACGATGGCGTACGGAATGGGGATTTCCGTGAGCCTCGTGCAGCTGGCGCGCGCCTATACGGTGTTCGCCCGCGACGGGGAATTGGTGCCGCTTAGCCTGGTCAAAACCGGCACGGCTGAGAGCGGCGAGAAGCTGTTGTCCACCGAAACGGCACGCGCCATGCGCGCGATGCTCGAACTCGCGGTGCAGCCGGGGGGTACGGGGCCGCGGGCGCGCATCATGGGATGGCGCGTCGCAGGCAAGACGGGGACCGCGCACAAGCAGGAGAACGGCGGCTATGCGCCCGACAAATTCGTCGCTTCCTTTGTCGGTTTCGCGCCCGCATCAGCACCGCGAGTGGTGGTCGCGGTAATGATCGACGAACCGTCGGCCGGTCAGCATTACGGCGGCATAGTGGCCGCACCGGTGTTTGCGCAGGTGACGCAGGGTGCGCTGCGGATGATGGGCGTCCCGCACGACGCGCCGCTCGAGCCGCTCGAAACGCCGGCCGAGGGCGAGGAAGCGAAGGAGAACACGTAATGGCCTCGGCGGAGCTGTGGGAAACACGGAGCTCTTCGCGCGCCTCGCTGCCCAAGGGGCGATGATCCAGCGGCTCTCGTCCGACAGCCGCCGCTGCGCACCCGGGGTCGCGTTTTTCGCGTATCCAGGCGAGGCGGCGGACGGCCGTGCTCACATTCCCGATGCGATCTCTCGCGGGGCCTCGGCCGTGCTTTGGGAGGAGCAAAGTTTCTCCTGGCGCAGCGAATGGCACGTACCGAACATTGCCGTGCCTCGCCTCAAGCTCAGCGCGGGTCCCATCGCGCACGAGTTTTACGGCCGCCCGTCCGAAGCGCTGTGGGTGTGCGGCGTGACCGGCACGAATGGCAAGACATCGTGCAGCCAATGGATCGCTGCGCTGCTCGACAAGAAACAGATCAAGACCGGGATCGTCGGGACGCTGGGCAGCGGCTACCCGGGCGCGCTCGCGGAAGCGTCGAATACCACGCCGGATACGTTAGAGCTGCATCGCATGCTGAAGCAGTTTCTGGGCGGCGGAGCGAAATGTGTGTCAATGGAGGTGTCCTCGCACGGCCTCGCGCAGGGCCGCGTTAACGGCGTTGCGTTCGGCTGCGCGCTCTTTACTAACCTCTCGCACGACCACCTGGACTACCACGGCTCGATGGAGGCTTATGCCGCGGCGAAGTCGCGCCTGTTCGACACGCCAGGACTGCGCGCGGCCGTGCTCAACCTCGACGATGGGGTCGGCCTGAAGCTCGCGCAGCGGCTCACCGCCCGCGGCGTGCGCACGATCGGCTATAGCCTCGCGGCGTCCGCCATTGCGCCAGGCAGCGTGGCCGAGTTCATCGCCGCCCACAGCATTACCGCCCAAACGCTTGACCTTCGTTCGAGCTGGGGCGACGCGGCCGGCGCCGTCAACCAATTGGGACGATTCAATCTTTCGAACGCCCTGGGGGTCGTCGGCTGCCTCGTGGCGTATGGCATGCCGTTTCATGAAGCGGTCGAGCTCCTCGGCGCATTGCCGAGCGTTCCTGGCCGCATGCAGAAAATCGGCGACCGGCCCTTGGTGGTGGTCGACTACGCGCATACGCCCGATGCGCTCGAAAAAGTGCTGCAGGCGCTTCGTCCCGTGGCTGAAGCGCGCGGCGGGCGGCTTGCCGCGGTGTTCGGGGCGGGCGGCGATCGCGACGCCACGAAGCGCCCGCGGATGGGCGCCATCGCGGCGCGTCTTGCCGACCATGTGATCGTTACTTCGGATAACCCGAGGAGCGAGGACCCGCTGGCCATTATTGCGGCTGTTAGCGCGGGCATTCCTGGGACCCACGCCACCGAGCCGGATCGCGCCCGGGCGATCGAGAAAGCGGTCAGCGAAGCGGCGCCAGCGGACGTCGTGCTGATCGCGGGAAAGGGGCACGAAAACTATCAGGAGATCGCGGGCAAGCGCCTTCCGTTCTCGGACGCGGCCGTGGCAGGCGCCGCGCTGGCGAGACGGGGGACTGGATGATGAGCCTCGCTGAAGCGGCCGCCGTGCTGGGCAGCAGAGCAGGTGACGGCAGCGCCTCGTTCACCGGCGTGTCGACCGACACGCGCAGCTTGCAGCGCGGCGACCTGTTCGTCGCGTTGCGCGGCGAGCGCTTCGATGGCCATGCTTTCCTGGACCATGCGAAGAGCGCCGGAGCCGCCGGCGCGCTCGTCGATCGCGGCTACACCGGCAAAGCACCGCTTCCGGTGATCACGGTGGCGAACACCAAGCGCGGGCTCGGCGACCTTGCCCGCCATTGGCGCGCGCGGTTTTCCCCGGCGCTGATCGCAATCACCGGATCAAACGGCAAGACGACCGTGAAGGAAATGCTGGCCGCGATCCTGCGTCGTCATGCCGGCACCGATGCTGTGCTTGCGACGACGGGAAACCTGAACAACGACATCGGCGTGCCGCTGACTCTGCTGCGCCTGCGCCCGGCGCATCGCTGGTGCGCCATCGAGCTCGGCATGAACCACAAGGGCGAAATCGCCTATCTCGCCGGCATGGCCGGCCCGACCGTGGCGCTCGTCAACAATGCGCAGCGCGAGCACCTGGAATTCATGCGATCGGTCGACGAGGTCGCAGCGGAGAACGCCAGCGTATACGCGGCATTGGGCGACGACGGCATCGCCGTGGTCAACGCGGATGACGCCCATGCGGCGCTTTTCCGGCGGCAGGCAGGGCAACGGCGCCTGGTCGACTCGCCGCTGCAGCCTCTGCGTACGCGGTCGGCGTGCCGGCAAAGGCGATCGGCGAGGGCTTGGCCGCGTTTCGTCCTTACGTTGGGAGGCTGCAGGTGAAGCAGGCCAGTGGCGGCACCACCCTGATAGACGACAGCTACAACGCCAATCCGGACTCGGTGCGCGCCGCGATCGACGTGCTTGCCTCATGCCCTGGGCCGACCGTGCTGGTGCTGGGCGACATGGGCGAGGTGGGAGATCACGGCGCCGATTTCCACCGTGAGATCGGCCTCTACGCGCGCAGCAAGGGGATCTCCAGTCTGCTTGCGCTCGGCGATGCGATGCGTCACGCCGTGGAGGCCTTCGGCACTGGTGCACGGCATTTCGCCGATGTCGACGAGCTCGCCGGCAACGTGAGTGGCAGGACGGTTCTTGTCAAGGGTTCGCGCTTCATGAAGATGGAGCGCGTGGTCGCTGCGCTGACCGGCGGTGGCAACCAAGGAGGTCACTGAATGCTTCTCGAGATCGCGCAGTGGCTAGCGAAGGACGTGCGCGTATTCAACGTCTTCAACTACATCACGCTGCGCGCCGTGCTCGCCTGCCTCACGGCGCTCGCGGTCTCGCTGATCCTCGGGCCTTACATGATCCGCAAGCTAACGGCGTACAAGATCGGCCAGGCGGTGCGCGAAGAGGGCCCGCGCTCCCATCTGACCAAGGCCGGCACACCGACGATGGGCGGCGCGCTGATCCTGGTTTCCATCTGCCTGACCACGCTCCTGTGGGGGGATCTCTCCAACCGCCTGCTGTGGGTGGTGCTTCTCGTCACGCTCGCGTTCGGCACGATCGGCTGGATCGACGACTACCGCAAGGTGGTGCAGCGCAATCCGAAGGGGCTTTCCGCCAAGGCCAAGTTTTTCTGGCAGTCGGTCATTGGACTCTCCGCCGCCGCGTATCTCGCCCATCTCGCACAAGGCATTCCGGCCCTGAACGAACTCATCGTCCCATTCTTCAAGCTCGTAGCGTACCCGCTGGGCCCGATCGGCTTCATCGTGCTCACCTACTTCGTCATCGTGGGCACTTCCAACGCGGTAAACCTCACCGACGGCCTCGACGGCTTGGCGATCATGCCGACCGTGATGGTGGGGAGCGCGCTCGGCATCTTTGCCTACGTGGCCGGGCACGCGGTGTTCTCGAAGTACCTCGGACTGCCCTACATCCCCGGCGCCGGCGAGCTGGCGGTGATCTGCGGGGCGCTCGCCGGCGCCGGGCTCGGCTTCCTGTGGTTCAACGCCTACCCGGCGGAGGTCTTCATGGGCGACGTCGGCGCGCTGGCGTTGGGCGCCGCGCTCGGCACCATTGCCGTGATCGTGCGCCAGGAAATCGTGCTGTTCATCATGGGCGGCGTGTTCGTGGCCGAGACCCTGTCGGTGATGATCCAGGTGCTGTATTTCAAGTGGACCGGCGGAAAGCGCATCTTCCGCATGGCGCCGCTCCATCATCACTATGAGCTGGAGGGGTGGAAGGAGAGCCAGGTCGTAGTGCGCTTCTGGATCATCACCATGATGCTGGTCCTGTTCGGACTCTCGACTCTCAAGCTCATCGCCGCCGCGAAGAGATGATTTCGCGGGCGAGCTGCATACCGGCCCGTTCAGCGCGGCGCTGCTGCAGGGTATCGACCTGCTGTGCCTCAGTCCCGGACTCCCGCTCGCCGAGCCCCTGGTGCAGAGAGCATTGCGGCAGGGCGTCCCGGTCGTCGGTGACATCGAGCTTTTTGCCTGGCATGTGCGGCAGAAGAGCCGCGTGCTCGCGGTCACCGGAACCAACGGCAAGTCGACCGTGACGGCGCTAACCGGCCATCTTCTGCGCAAGGCGGGCCTGGACTGCGAAGTCGCCGGCAACATCGGGCCAGCGGTTCTCGATGCGTCACTGAGGCGATCCGCGCCGCCTACGGCCTGGGTGCTTGAGTTGTCGAGCTACCAGCTCGAGACGACCTGGTCGCTCGACCCGGATGCTGCCGCGATGCTCAACCTCACGGAGGATCACCTCGATCGGTATCAGGGCCTTGCCGAGTACGGCGCCGCCAAAGCGCGCATCTTCATCGGCTCGGGGATCCAGGTTTTGAACCGTGGCGATCGCCGCTCCCTCGCCATGGAGCAGTCCGGCAGAGCACAGATTACGTTCGGACTCGATGCGCCCGCTACCGGCGAGGATTTCGGCGTGGCTGCAGGGGTGGTCGTCCAAGGCGGGACCCCGCTTCTACGCGTCGATGAGCTGCCGATCCGCGGCTGGCACAACGTCGGCAATGCGCTTGCCGCCTGCGCGTTAGCGCGGACGCTGGGCGTTTCCCACCAAGCGCTCGCCGAAGGACTGCGCAGTTTCCATGGCCTTGCGCACCGCCTGCAGCTCGTGGCGAGCGGAAATGGCGTCGATTGGTATGACGATTCGAAAGGCACCAATGTCGGCGCCACGGTCGCCGCGCTGCGCGGCCTGGGGAAGAAAACGATTCTGATCCTGGGCGGCGACGGTAAGGGCCAGGATTTTTCGCCGCTTGCCGGACCGGTTTCCCAATTTGCACGGAGGGTCCTGCTGATCGGCCGCGATGCGCCGCGCATAGCGGAGGCGCTCAAAGGGAGCGGCGTGAAGCTCGAGGGCTGCGGCTCTCTCGAGGAAGCGGTCGAGAAAGCACTGCGCAATGCTGCACCCGGTGACGCCGTTCTCCTGTCACCAGCCTGCGCGAGCTGGGACATGTTCCGCGACTACCGTCACCGCGGCGAGGTATTCGCCGCCGCGGTGAAAAGGCTGCTGGCGTGAGCCGCACGTATGTCTTCGCGCGTAGCGCGCCGAGCGCGGAATACGACCGTTCGCTCGCCTGGGCCGCCCTTCTGCTGGCTGCCACCGGCCTGGTGATGGTGTACTCCTCTTCCATCGCGACGGCGGAGACGAGCGGGTATACCGGAAACAACGCCGCCTGGTACCTAGCGCGGCACGGCATGTTCCTCGCAGCGGCCTTGCTTGCCGCCATTACGGTATTCCTGGTGCCGGCGCGGCTGTGGCAGAAGGCGGCGCCCGGGCTGTTTCTTGGCGGCGTGGCGCTTCTCGTACTGGTGCTGATCCCGGGATTCGGACGCGAGGTGAACGGTGCCCGGCGCTGGCTCGACTTGCCGCTATTCAGCGTGCAGCCCTCCGAGCTCATGAAGCTTGCTGCCGTGCTCTACGCCGCGGACTACACCACCCGCAAGCACGGCGTTCTGAAGAAATTCAAGCGAGGCCTGCTGCCGATGCTGGCGGTCATGCTGCTCGTGTCGTGGCTGCTGCTGCGTGAACCCGATTTCGGCGCGTTCGTCGTCATCGCGGTGACCGCATTCGGGATCCTGTTCCTGGGCGGAATGAACGGGCGGCATTTCGTGGCGCTGGTCGGCATGCTGGTCGCCGGCTTCGCGCTCCTGGTGGTCGTATCGCCCTACCGCATGCAGCGCATTTTCGGTTTCATGGATCCCTGGTCAGATCCGCTCGGTCGCGGTTATCAGCTCTCGCATGCGCTGATCGCGTTCGGCCGTGGCGAGTGGCTTGGCGTTGGGCTCGGCGCAAGCGTGGAAAAGCTCCATTACCTGCCCGAAGCCCACACCGATTTTCTTCTCGCCGTGATCGCAGAGGAGCTCGGCTTTGTGGGCGTCGCCCTCGTGATCGGGCTGTTCATCTGGGTCGTGGCGCGCGCCTTTGCGATCGGTCGGCAGGCCACGTTGCGCGAGCGTCACTTCGCCTCGCTCGCCGCGCAGGGCATCGGCATCTGGATCGGCTTTCAGGCGCTCATCAACATGGGCGTCAACATGGGCCTGCTGCCGACCAAAGGCCTGACGCTGCCGCTCATGAGCTACGGCGGCTCGGGTTTGCTCGCAAACTTCGTGGCGCTCGCGATCCTGCTGCGCGTCGACTGGGAAAATCGCCAGCTGGCACGGGGGCTGCACGCGTGAGCCGCACCCTCCTCATCGTGGCAGGCGGCACCGGCGGCCACATTTTTCCGGGACTGGCGGTCGCCGAGCAGGTGCGCGCCGCTGGCTGGGAAGTGGTTTGGATGGGGGCGCGCGGCGGCATGGAAGAGCGCTTGGTGCCGCCGCACGGGTACCGCACGGCGTGGATCCGCGCGCGCGCCGCGCGCGGCAAGGGCTTCCTGCAAAAACTCCTGCTGCCCGCAAACCTGCTGTTCTCCTTCTGGGAAAGCGGCCGGCACCTGATGCGGCTGAAGCCCGACGTCGTGCTCGGTCTGGGCGGCTATGTCGCCTTCCCGGGCGGCATGATGGCATCGCTGCTCGCCCGGCCGCTCGCGCTGCATGAACAGAACGCGATCGCCGGGCTGGCCAACCGGGTGCTGGCCGGCGTCTCTGACAAGGTGATGGTGGCGTTTCCCGACGCCCTGAAAAAGGCCGAGTGGACCGGCAACCCGGTGCGGACGCAGATCGCCACCATGGCGCCGCCAGAGCAGCGCTATGCACGCCGCGAAGGGCCGATCCGCCTGCTGGTGGTGGGCGGCAGCCTGGGCGCGCAAGCGCTGAACGAGGTGGTGCCGAAGGCGCTGGCGCTTCTCTTGCCGCGTCCCGTAGTGCTGCACCAAGCCGGCGAGAAGCACCTCGAGTCCTTGACCGGCCACTATCGCGCTTCGGGCGTGCAAGGAGAGCTGGTGGCCTTCATCGATGACATGGCGCGCGCCTACGCTGCCGCAGATCTGGTCATCTGCCGTGCCGGGGCCGTGACGATCGCCGAGCTCTCGGCCGGGGGCATGGCAAGCATTCTGGTGCCGTTTCCCCATGCGGTGGACGACCACCAGACGGCGAACGCGAGGTTCCTCGCTGACCGTGGCGCGGCGCTCTTGCTGCCGCAACGCGAGCTCACCGCGGAACGGCTTGCGGCGCTGATCCGCTCGCTCGATCGCCCGAAACTGCTCGAGATGGCAAAGCAGGCACGCGCGCTCGGCAAGCCTGATGCAGCGCGGCTGGTGGCGGCGCGCTGCATGGAGCTCGCCAAATGAAGCACAAGGTCAGGCGGATCCACTTCGTCGGCATCGGCGGCGCAGGCATGTCGGGCATCGCCGAAGTGCTGGTCAACCTCGGCTACCAGGTCAGCGGCTCGGACCTCGCCGTCAATACCGCCACCCGAAGGCTCGCGTCGCTCGGCGTGCGGCTTAGCCTCGAGCATCTGCCGGCGAATGTAGACGGCGCCGATGCAGTCGTGGTGTCCACCGCAGTGCGGCCGGACAACCCTGAGGTGATCGCGGCGCGCTCGCGGCGCATCCCGGTCGTGCCGCGCGCCCTCATGCTCGCCGAGCTGATGCGCCTCAAGCAAGGCATCGCCATTGCCGGGACGCACGGCAAGACGACCACCACCAGCCTCGTAGCGAGCGTGCTTGCGGAGGGCGGGCTCGATCCCACTTTCGTGATCGGCGGCCGCCTGACTGCCGCCGGTTCGCACGCGCGGCTCGGCGGCGGCGATTTCATCGTCGTCGAGGCGGACGAATCGGACGCCTCTTTTCTGCACTTGCAGCCGGTGATCGCGGTGGTCACGAACATTGATGCCGATCACATGGACACCTATCAGCACGACTTCGCGCGCCTCAGGCAGGCGTTCGTTCAGTTTCTGCAGAACCTGCCTTTCTATGGCAGCGCGGTCCTCTGCGCCGACGATCAGCACGTCCGCGAGATCCTGCCATTCGTGTCCAAGCCGGTGCTCATGTACGGCACCTCGGCCGACGCTTCGGTACGCGCCGAGGCGGTCGAGCACGACGGCGGCCGGATGCGCTTCAAAGCGCGCCGCGACAGGGCCGCGGCGCTCGACATCGCGCTCAATCTGCCGGGGCGCCACAACGTGCTCAACGCGCTCGCGGCCATCGCGGTCGGCACCGAGATCGGCGTTCCGGACCGGGCGATCCTGAAAGCGCTCGCCGAATTTCACGGCGTCCGGGCGCCGCGTCGTGCTTGCGTTCCAGCCGCACCGCTATACGCGGACGCGGGACCTGTTCGAGGACTTCGTCAAGGTGTTGTCCACCGCCGACGCGCTGGTGCTCGCCGAGGTCTATCCCGCCGGAGAAGCGCCGATCATTGCCGCCGACGGCCGCTCGCTGGCGCGCGCCGTGCGCGTCGCCGGCAAGGTCGAGCCCGTATTTGTGGAAGACATCACCGCGCTGCCGGAGGCCATCCTGCGTGTTGCGCAGAGCGGCGACGTGGTCGTCACCATGGGTGCCGGCTCGATCGGCAATGTCGCCGCGCAATTGACATGAACATGGCCGAACCTCTGCATTTCGATGGATTGCGCGGCAACCTCAGGCGCAATGAGCCGATGGCGCGCCATGTCAGCTGGCGGGCTGGCGGGCGCGCGCGAGTCTTCTACGTGCCGGCCGATCTGCATGACCTCGCGTCTTTCCTGCGCCAATTGCCGGCAGCGGAGCCCGCGCTGTTCGTCGGCCTTGGCAGCAACCTGCTGGTGCGCGATGGCGGATTCGCGGGGACGGTGATCCTGATGCATGCCGCTACGCGGCGTCCGGAGCTGCGCGATGGCCGCATTTATGCAGAAGCCTGGGTGGCCGCTCCCAAAGTGGCGCGTTTTGCAGCGATGCATGCCCGTCAGGGGGCCGAATTTCTTGCCGGCGTCCCCGGCACCGTCGGCGGGGCGCTGGCCATGAATGCCGGCTGCTACGGCGCCGAAACCTGGGACATCGTCGAGCAGGTCCTCACTGTGGACCGTGAAGGCGCCGTCCACACCCGGCGCAAGGCCGAGTTTGACATCGGCTATCGGCATTGCGGCCTGCCGAAGGTGGAATGGTTTGCCGCCGCATGGTTCGAGCTCGAAAGCGGCGATGGCGAAGCGTCGCGCGCCAAGATCAAGGAGCTGCTGGCGCGCCGCGTCGCGACGCAGCCGCTTTCATTGCCCAATGCCGGCAGCGTGTTCAGGAATCCGCCGCATGACCACGCGGCGCGGCTGATTGAAGCCTGCGGCCTCAAGGGATTCGGGCGCGGCGGCGCCCGGGTGTCGGAGAAGCACGCGAATTTCATCGTCAATCCGCAGGGCGCGGCGAGCGCCGCCGACATCGAGTGGCTGATCGGGCAGGTCAAGCAACGGGTTCTGCAGAAGCAGGGCATCGAGCTGGTGCCGGAAGTCCGCATCGTCGGGGAGGCGGCGTGAACTTCGGAAAAGTCGCCGTTCTCCTCGGTGGCAAATCGGCGGAGCGCGAGGTCTCGCTGAAGAGCGGCGGCATGGTGCTGAATGCCCTGCGCAGCCGCGGCGTCGACGCGCTGCCGTTCGATCCCGCCGAGCGCGGCCTCGATGCGCTGATCGGCGAGCGCTTCGAGCGTGCTTTCATCGCCCTGCACGGGCGTTTCGGCGAGGATGGCACGGTGCAGGGCGTGCTCGAGTGGCTCGGCATCCCGTACACCGGCAGCGGGGTGCTCGCCTCGGCGCTCGCCATGGACAAGCTGCGCGCCAAGCTGCTGTGGCACGCGGAAGGGCTGCCGACACCGCCGTACGCCGTGCTGACCAAGGATTCGGATCTGCGCACGGTGGCCCGCAAGCTGGGAGTGCCGTTGATGGTCAAGCCGGCGAGCGAAGGCTCCTCGATCGGAATGTCGAAGGTGCGCTCCGCAGCCGGGCTGGACGAGGCTTATGCGCTCGCGGCGAATTACGACCATGTCGTGATTGCCGAGAAGTTCATCGACGGCACCGAGCTGACCGCCGGCATCCTCGGTGATCAGGTGCTTCCGCTCATCAAGATCGAGACGCCGCGGAACTTCTACGACTACGAGGCCAAGTACATCGCCGACGACACGCGCTACATCGTGCCCTGCGGCCTGTCCGCGGCGCGCGAGCGTGACATGCAGGCCCTGTGCCTGAAGGCATTCCGCGCGCTCGGCTGCAGGGGCTGGGGGCGGGTCGATCTGATGCTCAACCGCCGAGGCCGGCCGTTCCTGCTGGAAGTCAACACGGTGCCCGGCATGACCGACCATTCGCTGGTGCCGAAGGCGGCGCGCGCCGTGGGCATGTCGTACGAGGACCTGTGCCTGAGAATCCTGGCGGCCGCGCATGTGGGATAACCCGCGGCTGCTCAACTCGGCGGCCGGGCTGCTGGTCGTCGTCGCCGCGCTCCTGTTCGCGTTCGCGGGATTGCAGCTCCTGCTTGCAATTTCTTCGCCGTGGATCTGTCCGGCATTCGAGCCGCCCTCGAGCAGCTGCCATGGGTCAGGCGCGTCACGGTGCGCCGCGTCTGGCCCGACCGGATCGAAGTCTCGGTGGAGGAACATGTCGCGCTCGCGCGCTGGGGCGACGAGGCGCTGGTCAACACCTACGGCGAGCGTTTTACCGGGCGCAGCCAGGCGGTGCTGCCAGCGTTCCTGGGGCCCGCCGGGACGGAGCAGGAAGTGGCGAGGCGCTACGCGCATTTCGCCAGCCTGGTGGCACCGCTCGGCACCAGCCTCGAGCGGGTCGTGCTCACGCCGCGTTACGCATGGCAGCTCAGGCTCGCCAGCGGCCTGAACATCATGCTGGGGCGCGACGCGGACTCCGCCGAGCGCCGGCTCGCGCGCTTCGTCGCCGCTTATCCCGAAACGCTCGGCAGGATCGCCCGCCGTCATGCCTACGTCGACCTGCGTTACCCGAACGGCTTCGCGTTGCGGACGCCGGAGCTGAGGGGCTGAGGGCCGATGCCGAAAGACAACAAGAACCTCATCGTGGCGCTCGATGTCGGAACCTCCAAAGTGGCTTGCCTCGTCGCGGAGCTGCGCCCGGATGCCTCGCTCGAGATCCTGGGCATGGGGGGCCACGAGTCGAAAGGCCTGAAGAAGGGCGTGGTGGTGAACATCGAGGCCACTGTCGGCGCGATCCAGCGCGCCCTGGAGGAGGCCGAGCTGATGGCGGACTGCAAAATCAGCTCGGCGTTCGTCGGCATCGCCGGCAACCACATCCGCAGCTTCAATTCCACCGGAATGGTCGCGATCAAGGATCGCGAGGTGAGCGCGCTCGACGTCGAGCGCGCGATCGATACCGCGCGCGCGGTCAGCATCCCGACCGACCAGCAGATCCTCCACGTGCTGCGGCAGGAATTCATTATCGACGGCCAGGAGGACGTGCGCGAGCCCATCGGCATGTCGGGGGTCCGCCTGGAAGTGAAGGTGCATATCGTCACGGGCGCAGTGTCGGCGGCGCAGAACATCGTCAAATGCGTGCGGCGCTGCGGGCTCGAAGTGAATGACCTGATCCTGCAGCCGCTCGCTTCCTCGCGCGCGGTGCTGTCGGAGGACGAGAAGGACCTCGGCGTCTGTCTGCTCGACATCGGCGGCGGCACGACCGACATCGCCGTGTTCACGCACGGCGCGATCCGCCATACGGCGGTGATCCCGATCGCCGGCGACCAGATCACCAACGACATAGCGATGGCACTGCGTACGCCGACGCCGGATGCCGAGAACATCAAGATCCGGCACGGCGTGGCACTGCGCCAGCTCGCGAACGCGAACGACATGATCGAAGTGCCCGGCATCGGCGAGCGCGCGCCGCGCTCGATGTCGCGGCAGACGCTGGCGGAGGTGATCGAGCCGCGGGTGGAGGAGCTGTTTTCGCTGGTGCAGCAGGTGCTGCGCGAGTCGGGGTTCGAGGAGCTGCTGTCCTCCGGAGTGGTGCTGACCGGCGGCTCCTCGGTCATGCAGGGCATGGTCGAGCTCGGCGAGGAGATCTTCCACATGCCGGTGCGCGTGGGCGTGCCGCGCTACACCGGCGGCCTCGCCGAGGTAGTGCGCAACGCGCGCTTCGCCACCGCGGTGGGATTGGTGGTGGAAGGCGTGTCGCAGGTGCAGCACGGGCAGCTTTCGCGCCAGAGCGGCTCTTTCCGAGCCGCCCTGGCGAGGATGAGGGAGTGGTTTCAAAGAAACTTTTGATGTCCCAACGGCAAGGAGGAAACAACATGTTCGAGATCGTAGACAGCCAGGCAACAGGGCCGATCATCAAGGTGATCGGAGTCGGCGGCGCGGGCGGCAACGCCGTCAATCACATGATCGAGCAGGGCGTGGAGGGCGTCGAGTTCATCGCCATCAATACCGACGCGCAGGTGCTGTCGCGCAACAAGTCGCGCAACCAGATCCAGCTCGGCACGAGCGGGCTCGGGTCGGGCGCCAGGCCCGAGGAAGCGCGGGCGGTCGCGGTTGCCGAGCGCGAGCGCCTGGAGGAGGTGGTTGCCGGCGCGCACATGGTGTTCATCACTGCCGGCATGGGCGGCGGCACGGGCACCGGCGCAGCGCCCGTCATCGCCGAGGTAGCGCGCTCGCTCGGCATTCTCACGGTCGCGGTGGTGACCAAGCCATTCACCTTCGAGGGGTCCAAGCGCATGAAGACCGCCGAGCAGGGCCTCGAGGAGCTTGCGCCGCACGTCGATTCGCTGATCGTCATCCTCAACGACAAGCTCGAGGAGGTGCTCGGCGAGGACGTGACGCAGGAAGACGCATTCAAGGCGGCCGACGACGTGCTCAATAACGCGGTCGCCGGGATCGCCGAGATCATCAACCTGCCCGGATTGGTGAACGTCGACTTCCAGGACGTGCGCACTGTCATGTCGGAGCAAGGCATGGCGATGATGGGCTCGGCGGTCGCGAGCGGCATCGACCGGGCTCGCATCGCCGCGGAGCAGGCGATTGCCTGCCCGTTGCTCGAGGGCGTCAACTTGGCCGGCGCGCGCGGCGTCCTGGTGAACATCACTGCCTCGCGCCCCAGCCTCAAGCTGCGCGAGACCAAGGAGGTGATGAACATCATCCGCACCTTTGCCGCGGAGGATGCCACGATCATCTACGGCGGC
>WNFI01624945.1_pt1 | contig 15029 bp, 11 predicted proteins | sample 5400471 | NCBI WGS metagenome assembly WNFI01 (sample SAMN13153348, study PRJNA577476) | soil metagenome | isolation source: 100 cm saprolite on Douglas fir-dominated hillslope | place: USA:California | collected 2013-09-17
GTCGATAGCGCGAATGCCGTGCCCGCTGCGCCCGCCGCTGCCGCCGCTCCTATTTCGCCACGCGGATGCATGAGTCGCGAATACCCCACTGGAGCCAGGATTACGGGGAAGGCAATCTCCTGGCCCAGAACCTGAGTGCGCAGATCGCAAGGCGGGATCGCGACTGCCTGGCGGGGGCGAAATGTGATCTCCTCAAAAACCCGGCAGTTCTCGCGGAGCGTGATTTCTCCCTCGGCGCCGCCATCGAGGTAGTCGAAAACAACCTTGGGCAGGCGTCGTCGCGCAATGCGGCGCAAGTCGTCGATGCTGACGACACGGGGAGAATTCACCGACATAGATGCCAGGCTCATCTTTCGTCAGGACATTCTATTGCGGTCGAACACCGAATTGGGAAGGGATTTATCGGCTCGCCGCCTCTCGGTGCAACCTAACCAGTCTGGTCCAAATTCTTTTCCGTGGTTGACAACGCTTCTGACGGCAGGTAGCGTGTGCGCTTGGTCTCATGCAAGGTACTGGGGGTTCCTCTGGAGAGAAGAGCCATGTCTGTTAAGCGGTGCTGGATCGTCGTGCTGGTGTCGATTTCATTCGGAGTCGCTTTCGCACAAGACCCCACCAAGGTGGAGTCCTCGCACTACAAATTGGCCTTCGAGAACGAAACGGTTCAGGTCGTGGACGTCCACTACGGTCCGCATGAAAAATCGGGTATGCATGACCATCCTGGCGGCGTCGTCGTGGTGATACACGGAGGGCATCTCCGATTCACCGATCAAGATGGAAATGTGCGGGAGGTTTTCTCCAAGGCCGGCGAGTCAAGGTGGTTTCCCCCGTTCAAACACAAGGTTGAGAATCTGGGCGATACTTCTTATGACGCGGTGTACGTTGGCATGAAAAACAAACGCACGACATCACAGACGAAACCCGCCGCCCAGCCGGGGCCCATGGATGTTGAGACGGCAAGAATCCTGGCTGGAATAGTTTTGGCATCCGAGCGCCGGAAGGGCGATCTCAAGTAAGAAGTGGAGCGCGACTCTGCGCCCGGTAATCGCCGCTCAGCTCAGGTTTTCCCGCAAAGTTCGGCGATCCAGTTCTCCATCCCACCGCGCCAGGACTAACGTGGCCACTCCGTTTCCAATCATGTTCACCAGACCTCGAAACATGCTCATAAAGCGATCGATGCCGAGGATGAGCGCCATGCCGGCCACGGGGATCGTCGGGATCACCGAAAGCGTCGCCACGAGCGCGATAAAAGACGCACCCTGGACGCCGCTTGCTCCTTTGGAAGTGAGCACCGCAACGGAGAGTATCGTGAGCTGCTGCATCAAGGTAAGGTGAGTATTGGTTGCCTGCGCCACAAACAGCGCGGCCAAGGTCATGTAGAGGGCGGTCCCATCCGTGTTAAATGTGAATCCGGTTGGAACGATCAGCCCGACCATCGACTTGGAGCAACCGAGTTTCTCCAATTTTGCCATCAGAGTGGGAATTGCCGTTTCCGAAGAACTGGTAGCCAGGACCAGCAGAATCTCTTCCCGGATGTGAATCAGGAAACGGAAAATGCTGAATCCAGCAGCCCAAGCGATCGCACCCAGCACGACGATGACAAAGAGCACCGAGGTCAGCCAGAACGTCCCAATCAATCGGACGAGCGGACCTAGCGAGGCGAGTCCGAATTTTCCGACCGTGTAAGCCATAGCGCCAAAGGCTCCGATCGGGGCAAACTTCATCAGGATGTTGACGACAGCAAATACCGCTTTGGTCAGAGCGTCCAGCAAGTCCACCATCGGCTTGGCCCGCGATCCAACGGCAGCGAGCGCAAACCCGAACAGGAGTGCCACGAAGACCACTTGAAGAATATCGCCCTTGGCAAACGCGTCGACTGCCGTGTTCGGAATGATGTGCATCAGGAATTCGCTGACGCTCTGACTCTTGGCTTGTCCCGCATAGTCGGCGACCGACTTGGCATCGAGCGTGGCAACGTTAACGTTAAAACCGCTGCCGGGGTGCACGATGTTGCCCACGGCGAGACCGATCAACAGCGCAATTGTGGAAACAGCCTCGAAGTACAGCAGCGCCATACCGCCGACGCGGCCCACCTTCTTCAGGTTTTCCATCCCGGCGATTCCAGTGACAACGGTACAGAAGATGATCAGCGAGATGATCATCGAAATCACGCGGATGAAAGCATCTCCCAGAGGCTTCATCGCGATAGCCCGCTCGGGAAACCACGAACCGAGTAGGAGGGCTGCGACCATTGCCAGCGAAACCTGCACCCACATCACCCGATAAAAAGGGAGCTGCGGTGAGCCGGGCTTTGCGGCTGTGGCCTCGTCGCCCTGGGCATCGGCTGTGATCTTAGTTGTGGGCATCGGTTCCCGGTTCAGGCGCCAGGGTATGTACGAGCCACGGGATGATGACCTGCTTGAAGATGGCGGGGTCCGGCCACACTTTGACCTGCCGCCCGAGGTGGCCGCCCTGCGGATTGATCCACGCCGTTTTCGGAACGTCACCCTGGCTTAGCAACAGGTAGACGTCGGAGATCGGGACTTGCGTGTCGAGCACTCCCGCCATGATCAGCATGGGTGCCATCGGTTTCCCCAGCAGGCCTTGTTTGACCAGGGACATTTTCGGCAACGCGTCCGCCATCTGGTCGACGGTTTTCACGTTGTCGAAAATTGCCATCAGCGCAGGCACCTGGTCGAACAGATACTCGCGATTGCCCAAGAGGGAATTCATCAGAAAGTCTTTCTGGAAGAAGGTATCGACTGGCGGCGACTGCGCGCTGGCCCCTCGCAAGCGTGAGCGCTCGACGATTGCCATCTTGGTCGCCCAGTATGCTCCCCAACTCACGCCGTGAATGGCAATGCGGCCCCTATCCACCTCGGGCCGGGTTTGAAGGTAGTCGAGCACGCGCGACAATGAGCGCTCCGCGGTTTCGCTGACCTTGAGGGGAGACTGTCCTGTGCCCGGACCGTCCACGGCAAGAAAGCCGATGCCATAGGGGAGAATCGCGGCAAAGCTCTCGGTCAGATCTTCTTTGCGGCTGTCCAATCCGTTGACCGCGATCACCAGAGGAACCGGACCTTTGGCATTCTTCGGCAGGCGCATGTAGCCGATGATTTCCTTGCCCTCAAAAGGAATGTGTACGATTTCGAGCGGCGGATCCCAGAAACGGGCGTGCGCCAGAAAACTTTCGATGGCCTTCTCGTACGACCGCTGCTTGCCCGGTGACGCTGGGATCGGCCAGCGTCCGAAAGAATACAGACGCCAGGCGCGGATGTAGTCGGCATTCGCTTTCACGGGATCGGTTTTCTCGAGCGCCTTCGCTTCGTTCGCGTATCGATCGGCGACTCCCATAAATGCGGTGGCCCACTCATCCTTGTCGGTGGTGTGGACGGAGGCAAAGGCTTCGCGCACGTCTCCCGGGTCCAATCCGATGAGCGGATACATTCCGTTTTCCGCACGGTGGATGGCTTCACCTTTGATTTCGTCGAGAGTGCGCTCCCGCTTCTCCTGGGCAGGGGAGAGGCTGCTGGCGGTGAGCAATAAGACGATCGCCGTAAGAAGTTGAATGCTGTGGTAGTGCCGCCTTGTTATTCGCACGAATTATCCCTTCCTGATTTGCAACACTGGATTGGGTACTGCCGCTTCGATGAATCGGGTACGAGGTTGATCGAAGTACGACCTGCAAACTCTGGAACGAAAAAGGGGCTGGATCGATCTCCAGCCCCGCCTTGGGGGAGGCACGGGTAAAAGTCTAAAAACTTAGTTTCAGGCCGAATTGAATCGCCCGGCTTCCACCGGAACCGATAACCGGATTGGAAGCCGATACGTCCGGTGTGGCGCAGGAGCAACCAAACGAACCGCTGGAGGGATCATTATGGGCCCAGCCGTTTTGTCCACCGAACGGGTTCGCGAAGTTGGGATGGTTGAAGATATTGAAGAACTCCGCGCGGAATTGTGCCCCAAATCGCTCTCTCCACGTGAAGTTCTTAGCCACGGAGAAGTCCACGTTCTTGAAGCCGGTGTCACGAAAGATGTTACGACCCATTGTTCCGAAGCTTCCGAGGGGCGGCGAAATCATCACGGAATTTCCCGCTGCATAACAGCCGAATGCTGCCAGCGCATCGCTCGCCAATCCGATGGACCCTCCATCCAATGCCAGTGCCCTCGCGCCGCAGGCTGCATTACTCGGATTCGCTGGGTCACCGCTTCCTGCGAAGAAAGGAATCCCAACCGGCGTTGATTTGAAATCCTTCGGGTTTCCAAAAAAATCCCAGCGGTCAGAGATGAACCCACCCGTGCCGCTAACGTCAGTGCCTGCATCCATCACCCCAAACGGTTGCGCGCTGTAAAGGCTGACGATCGAGTTGAATTGCCATCCCTTCATGAGTTGACCGAAACCTTCCTTTCCAGGAAGCAAGTACGTCATGGAAAGAGTGAAACGATGACGTATGTCGAAATCGCTGCTCGCATATTCTCGATTGGTGTGGGAGCTATCGGTAGGCAAGCCCGAACCCGCACCGAAATCCCAATTTGCTCCAACCTGGTCCAGGGAGTGCGAGTAAGTGTAGCCCGCAACCATGCTAAGCCCGTGAAAGTTTCGCGATGTAAGAGTCGTTTGAAGCCCGTCGTAATTCGAACGGTAGATGTTACCCATCTGGAAGACTTGAGCGAGATAGGGAAACTTGGTGTTGAGAGGCCGTGCACTTTGCTCAGCACTCGGATCGGTACCGCCAGCGCAGGCACTGAAAGGCGGCGACGGAGGCGGGCCGGCAATGCAGGCAGCGATTGCATTAGCAGTCCATCCTGCGCCCGTTGTCGGTTGGTTGATGTCGCGAATGCCTGCCAGCCGTGATCCGTGGTTGCCCACGTACCCAACCTCCAGCACCAGATTGGGCGTGAAGGAGTGCTGTACATTCAGATTCCAGTTGGAGACGTACGGCGTCTTGATATTGCGGTCAATGCCCAGGATTGAGCACGGTGCACCTGCGTTCGGGTCGCAGTTAACAGGGTTTCTGCCAAATACTGTGCCATTCCAGTCCAGGATCCCGCCGGGAAAAAACTGAACCGCAGCGGCGATGTTGCCACCGGACGTGGTCGTGCCCGAGATTGGGGCTCCGGTCGGGACAGTTGCCAATCCGAGCGAGTTATTCAAGGCCAGGAACGATTCCCAGTTCAGAGTCTCGTACATGATTCCGGCGCCACCCCGGAGCACGGTTCGGCCATTGCCGCTGATGTCCCACGCAAATCCGAAACGCGGGGCGAAGTTCTTGCGGTCAGAATTGTAAGGGCCATCGACTCCGTTCAGTCCGGCCTGTATCAAGCCTTTGTTCGGATCGAAGTTGCCCAGAAGGTTGTGATCTTCCTTGATAACGGTATTGACTTCATATCGCAGGCCAAAATTAAGGGTTAAATTCGGGGTGACCCGAAAATCGTCTTGCACGAAGCCCGCGTAGCCCCAGTTGTGAATGTGCCGGGTGGGGTCGCCGATGAGGAGCGTGCCATTGCTCGGAACACCTGCAAAGAAGTCTTCGATGCCTTCCGCGAACGCATCGTTCGGGGCGCCGGCTCCAAACTTGATACGGCCTCGGCCACCGCCATAAGCGCCGCCACTGAACGAGTCTCTGTGAATTTCGCCGCCAAACTTGATCGCATGTTTTCCGATGATGTAGCTAACGTGATCGGTGAACTGAACGCGCGTGTCCGGCCCCTGCACTTTAGGCCAGTTAAAGCCCCCCAATTCCTGGGGAAAAATGTAGTTGGGGAAAATGCTGATGCGCGGCAATCCACCATAAAGAGGGTTGGTGACTCCCGTATTGAGGCCATAGGCGGTCTGGATATTGGTCGTGTGGTCGTTGGTGAAGGTCGGTTGGTAAAGGCGGTTGTATCCGAACCGGGCTTCGTTCACCAACCGGGCGCTAGGCACGAAAGTCCAGCTCTCGCCAAAAACCTGGGCGCGGGTATGGATCTGGGTAAGCCATTTCGCCTGCAACTGACTGGCGTCTGAGACGGTGCCGGAATTGTTACCGAAGAAATAAATACTGCTAAAGCTGTTGCGCTCGTTTAGGTGGTAATCGACCTTACCCACCCCGTTGTCCGCGCTCACAGTGTTGGGCAGGCCGAAGTTAATGGCGCTGTTCTGTTCCGTGCTTGTGTTGATCGGAAATCCGCTGCCATCGCACGTCACAGTAGCGGGCGGAGCAAAGGTACAGCCGCCAATCTTCAGGCTAGCCGCGCTGACGTCGTTCGGAATGGCTTCTGCCAGAAACGCGGCGTGCACGTCGGCAATCGCGTCAGGAATGCTGTTAGCGCAGTCGCCTGTGCCTGTAAATGGGCAGTTCGGCGTCTCAGGAGTGGGCAGCGGAACCGTCGACCAGGTTTGCAGCGAACCAGTGTTGCCGACCGTATAACGCTGTCCTTCATAGCCCCCAAAGTAGAAGAGTCTATTCTTGATGATCGCACCGCCCATCGTCCCACCGAATTGCTCGAGGTTGCGCGGATTTTTCTCCTGCCCGACCGGGTTGAAAAAGTTGCGTGCGTCAAATGGCGTGTCGCGTCCGAAAGCGTACTCCGTCCCGTGGATCTGGTTGGTGCCCGATTTCAATCCGACGTTAACGATCGCGCCAGGTTTCCATCCGTACTCTGCGGGAGGATTCTGCTGGAGATTGAATTCCTGAATGGAGTCGACCGGAAGAATGGTCGCCGAGTCTCCGGCGATCCCGGCTCCATTGATGATGCTCTGGCCGGAGAATGGCTCACTGTTGAATAAACCGTCTACCAGATATGCGTTGTCCTCGGCGCGCAGGCCGTTCGCGCTGGTGGTGGAGAATCCACCACCGGGATAACGCACGACGCCGGGACGCAGTTGCAGCAGATTCTCGTAATTGCGTCCGTTCAGGGGGAGGTCGTTAATCTCTTTGTTGCTGAGCGTACCGCCGAGAGTTGAGGAGGTCGTATTGACCAGCGGAACTTCGTCGGTCACCACTACCGTTTCGGTCACGTTGCCGGGGGGAAGGGAAATGTCAACGGTGACATCGGTGGCCACCTCAATCGGAACGCTCGGGCGTTCTACTCGCTTGAACCCCTTGGCCTCGGCGCGCACGGAATAGACACTTGGAGCCAGATTGGGGACTGCGTAGTTCCCGGATTGGTCCGCGGTGACGGTTCGAGTCGTAGCTCGCTGGACGTCGGTTACCGTAACGGTTGCGCCCGCCAGGCCGGCGCCGGATGAGTCGGTGACCTCTCCGAGAATGCGTCCGGTGGTGGTTTGGGAAAAGACGGGAGCTGCGCCGAACAGCAGACAAATCAGGCCCACAACCCGAATGCTTTTCATCATGGAACGCATTACGGACCTCCAAAGATTTGCAAGTAATGGTCCGACAGCTATACCAATAGGCTGGTATATTGTCAAGATCAAAGGCGGTACCGGTTGGCGGTGGGCCATTTGCCACCGGTATCGTCGATTCATCGAAGTATCCCGGCAGCCGGACAATTGAACTCGCCCGGGTATCGACGAGCGGAAGGAAAACCCTTAACTATGGCAATCGCAACTACCAATCCTGCAACCGGTGAAGTGTTAAAGACCTTTGAACCTCTCTCGCCCGAGCAGATCGAACACAAGCTTCAGTTGGCAGCGGCAGCGTTTCAGATCCATCGCCGAACCTCATTTGCGGACCGCGCCAGGATGATGTTGCGCGCGGCCGATATTCTGGAACAGCAGAAAGAGGAATGTGCGCGCCTCATGACTTTGGAGATGGGGAAGACGCTGCGGTCTGCCCTTGCCGAAGCGTCCAAATGCGCGACCGGATGCCGGTACTACGCTGAAAATGCGGAGCGCTTTCTGGCCGACGAAGTAGTGGAAACCGGCGCCAAGCGAAGCTTCATCCGTTATCTCCCGCTGGGCCCGATCCTCGCGGTCATGCCGTGGAATTTTCCTTTCTGGCAGGTGTTTCGTTTTGTCGCGCCGGCACTCATGGCAGGCAACGTCGGTCTTCTGAAACATGCCTCGAACGTTCCGCAGTGCGCGCTCAAAATTGAGGAGATCGTCCGCCAGGCAGGATTTCCCGAAGGTGTCTTTCAAACTTTGCTGATCGGATCGGGACCTGTCGACGGCCTTCTGAACGACCCGCGGATCGTAGCGGCAACTCTTACGGGAAGCGAGCAAGCGGGCATCCAGGTAGGGGTTTCAGCGGCCAAGCGGATCAAGAAAGTCGTTCTCGAGCTGGGCGGTAGCGATCCGTTTATCGTCATGCCGAGCGCGGATTTGGAGACCGCGGTGGCCACGGCCGTCGACGCGCGCGTGCAGAACAACGGTCAATCCTGCATCGCCGCCAAGCGCTTCATCGTAGCCGACTCCATCGCCGACGAGTTCGAAAAGAAGTTCGTAAGCCGCATGCAGGCGCTGCAGATCGGCGATCCGTTCGATGAAAAAACTCAGCTTGGCCCGCTGGCCAACGCCGATGCCGTTACTTCGCTGGACGCGGACGTCAAGAAGAGTGTCGCCGCCGGAGCGCGCGTTCTCACTGGCGGACATCCGCTGCAACGTCCGGGAAACTTTTATGCGCCCACCGTACTGACGGACATCCCGAAGAACTCACCCGCCTATAGCGAGGAATTCTTTGGCCCCGTGGCATCGATCTTTCGCGTTAAGGATGTGGATCAAGCCATTCAAATTGCCAACGATAACCGCTTCGGCCTGGGCGCGAGCGCCTGGACGAACGATCCCGCCGAGACGGAGCGTTTCATCAACGAACTCGATGCCGGAATGGTCTTCCTGAATAAGATGGTGGCCTCCGATCCGCGGGCTTGATTCGAGAATGGCGTGTGGTATAGTGGTCGGACCATTGGTCCTTTACCATTCTGGCCGGAAATAACCTTCGAGGCGTAATCAATGACCAATGAAACGGTGGATTTCGTGGCTCCAAAGATCGTGTATCGGGCGGTGAAGACCTCCCGCATCTACGAGCAGATCGTGCAGCAAGTAGAGGAGTCGATCCTCAAGGGCAAGCTGAAGCCTGGCGACCAACTGCCGGCCGAGCGCGACCTGGCGCAGCGATTTGGCGTGAGTCGTACGGCGGTTCGCGAAGCCGTCAAGGCCCTGCAGGAAAAGGGATTGGTCGAGGCTTTCACCGGACGCGGCACCTTCGTGACGAACGGCCGGTCGCAAGCGATGCGACAATCGCTCGACCTCATTATCAAGATCAGCCAGCAGGAAGGGTCGCTGTACCTGGCGGAACTTCGGCGCATTCTGGAGCCCGAGATCGCCGCCCTGGCGGCGCCACGGATTGAAGAACAACTGTTGTCCACCATGCGGGAAGCGGTCGCGGCCATGGATCGCAACGTGCATGAGCGAGAGGCCTATATCGAAGCCGATCTCGATTTTCATTTGGCTCTCGCGGAAGCAGCCGACAACCCGCTGATTCTGGCTTTGATCGACTCCATCGTGGGTCTGCTACGCGAACAGCGCAGCCGAATCTTTGAAGTGGATGGCGGCCCGGGACGCGGACAGTTCCATCACAAGCGGATTCTGAAGGCGGTTGAACGGCGCGATCCGGACGCGGCGAGGGAAGCGATGCGAGCGCACCTCGATCAGGTACGCGAGGACTCTTCGGTCTCCTTGAAAAACAACACGCGGTCCCGAAAGAATTCCTAAGAAGCGCGGAGCGGCGGATGGCGAAACTCGGTTTTGTCGGCTTGGGCGTTATGGGTGGAAACATGGTGGCCCGTCTGCTGGAAAAAGGCCACGCGGTTACCGGATATAACCGGACCCGGACCAAAGCGCAGTGGTTGATCGACCGCGGCATGAAGTGGGCGGATTCTCCGCGGGTGGTTGCGGAATCCTCCGACGTGACTTTCACGATGGTCACCAATGCGGCGGCACTGTCCGCGATCCACGACGGGCCGGACGGCTTGCTGGCCGGCCTTGCGGCCGGAAAATTTCTCATCGACATGAGCACAGTTAGCCCCGAAGTGAGCCGCGCGGCGGCGGAGAAAGTGCGCGCGGAGGGCGCGGACATGATTGACGCGCCCGTTTCCGGCAGCGTGATCACATTGCAGCAAGGCAAACTCTCGGTGATGGTGGGCGGACGAAAGGAAACCTTCGAACATCTCAGGCCTATCCTCCTCGACATCGGCCCGAAAGTTACATATGTCGGCGACAACGGGGTGGCCCTGGCCATGAAGATCGCGGTCAACCTTAGCCTGGCGGTGCAGATGCTCGCTTTCTCCGAAGGCGTGTTGCTGGCCGAGAAGAGCGGAATCGCACGCGAAGTCGCGGTGGACGTTATGATCCACAGCGCGGTGGCCTCGCCCATGATTCAATACCGGGGGCCTTTCGTCCTGCAACAGCCCGAAGAGGCCTGGTTCGACGTCAACATGATGCAAAAAGACATGCTGCTTGCCATGGACCTCGGCCGCAAACTCAACGTTCCTGTTCCGACCACGGCCGTGACCAACGAGTTCCTGACGGCCGCCCGCGGCATGGGCTGGGAAAAGCTGGATTTCGCAGTCGTGTTCGACGTGCTTGCGCACATGGCAGGAGTGCAGAAATGACCACGGCAGCCGTACCCCGCGAAGCTTCGGAGAATGTCGATGTCCTGCTCCGAATGTACCGGCACATGCTGGCCATCCGGCTTTTCGAAACCCAGGTCAACGAGCTGTACACGCGGGCCCTGATGCCCGGTCTGGCGCATCTTTATATCGGGGAAGAGGCGGTCGCGGTCGGAATCTGCGAGACCCTGAATCGGAACGACTACATCACCAGCACACATCGCGGCCATGGACATTGTTTGGCGAAAGGTGCTTCCCCCGATCGAATGTTCGCCGAACTGCTGGGCAAAGAAGCCGGGTACTGCAAAGGCAAAGGGGGTTCCATGCACATTGCAGACCCGGCGACCGGCAATCTGGGCGCGAACGCGATCGTGTGCGGCAGCGCGGGCATCGCCACGGGTGCGGCGTTTTCTTCCAAGCGCCTGGGCACAGGACAAGTGGCCGTCTGCTTTTTTGGAGAAGGTGCGCTGGGTCAAGGTGTTTTATATGAGGTGATGAACCTTGCCCAGCTTTTCAAACTTCCTGTGATCTACGTCTGTGAGAACAATCTCTACACGGAATATACGCACTATTCGGAAACCACGGCGGGCGACATCCTGATGCGGGCAACTGCCTTCGGCGTTGAAGCCGCCGCCGTGGACGGCCAAGATGTGCGAGCGGTCCACGGCATCGCGCAGAAACTGGTTGGCCGAGCCCGCAAAGGCGAAGGCCCAGCATTTTTACTCTGCAACACCTACCGCTACCACGGCCACCATGTCGGCGACATCAACCGCGAATATTACCGCTCGAAGCAGGAAGAACAGACCTGGAAGACGCAGCGGGACCCGATCCTCAACTTCCGCAAGTTCTTGCTGGAGCAGAAACTCGCCGATGCCGCGACGCTCGATGCATGGAATGACGAATTGGAAATCGAAATGAAGACGGCCATGGAATTCGCGATTGCTGCGCCCTATCCGAATGTCGATAAGGTTGAGCAGGATGTCTATGCCTGAGACTACCGGTCGCGAATTGACTTTCGCGCAAGCCATTCGTGAAGCTCTCGCGGAAGAGATGCGTCGCGATAGCACAGTCTGCATTATGGGCGAAGACGTCGCCGAGGCTGGAACTCCGTTTAAGGTGCTCTCCGGCCTGGTAGAGGAATTCGGCAAAGATCGGGTGCTCGACACTCCCATCTCCGAAGCCGGCTTCACTGGACTGGCGGTGGGAGCGGCGATGACCGGTTTGCGGCCCGTCGTCGACATCATGTTCGGCGACTTCATCACGTTGACGATGGACCAGATGGTGAACCAGGCGGCGAAGGTCCACTACATGTCGGGCGGAAAGTGGAAAGTTCCGATGGTCATGCGCACCACTCTCGGAGCCACGCGCCGCTCCGCCGCGCAACATTCGCAATCGCTGCACGCGTGGTTCTGTCATGTCCCCGGATTGAAAGTGGTCATGCCCTCAACTCCCTACGATGCCAAGGGATTGCTCAAGTCGGCCATTCGCGACGAAAATCCCGTCGTGTTCTTTGAGGACAAGATGATGTACAAACTCAAGGGCTCGGTGCCGTCCGAGGAGTACACCGTCCCGTTAGGCGTGGCGGATGTGAAGCGGGTGGGCGAGGACATCACGTTGGTCGCCACCAGCAGCATGGTGCAGATTGCGCTGGGAGCCGCGACGTTACTCGCCGAAGTCGGTATCAGCGCAGAAGTTGTCGACCCCCGCACCATGTGGCCGCTAGACGAAAAAACGCTGGTCGAATCCGTGAAGAAAACATCGCGAGCGATTGTGCTGGATGAAGGCTATGAAAGGTACGGCGTCACCGCGGAACTGGCGTCGGTGATTGCGGCCGGCGCGTTCTATAACCTGGATGCTCCGGTAAAGCGTATGGGCGCGATGCATGTTCCGATCCCGTTTTCGCCGCCGTTGGAAGATGTGACTGTGCCTACGGAACAAACGGTATTTGAGGCGGCCCGCACACTGTGCGGCCGCTAAAGAGGTCAGAGGTGAGAGGTCAGATTGTAGAGGTAACAACCTCTGCACTCTGACCTCTCACCTCTGACCTGTCTTCGAAGTTCCGAGCAGCAGTAATTAAGGAGACTTCTATGGCTCTGCCAACTTACGGAACGATGGCGGTGGATTGGGAAAATCGGATCGACTTTGACCGTCTGCGTCGCGAACGCCTGGCGCGCGCAAAGGACCTGCTCGCCAAGTCCGAGATGGGCGCTCTTCTTTGTTTCGACATGAACAATGTGCGCTATCTGACCGCGACGCACATCGGCACCTGGGCCCAGGACAAAGCGAATCGCTTTACCCTGCTCCCGCAAAACGACGAGCCGATTCTCTGGGACTTTGGCTCCGCAGCCCGTCATCATCAGTTGCATTGTCCCTGGCTCGGAGACCGGTCGCGTCCGGGCATCTCCATGCTGCGCGGTGCCATGACTCCGGAAATGGGACGAGCCGAAGACGTCGCGAAGAAGATTCGAATCGAGCTGGAAATGCGCGGCCTGCACAAGGAAAGAAGGAAGGCATCAAAGTGGTCGACGGCCAGGCTCTCATGTGCGAAGCACGTCTCATAAAAACGCGCGACGAAATCAGCCTGCTCAACCATTCCGCCATGATGGTGGACGCGGCGTACGACGAACTATACCGCGCAATGAAACCGGGGATGAGTGAAAACCAAGCGGTTGGACTGGTCAGCAAAGTTCTCTACGACATGGGCTCCGAGTATGTGGAAGCGGTGAACGCCATTTCGGGTGAACGTTGTAGTCCCCATCCGCATGTGTTTTCCGACCGCGTGCTTCGTCCCGGAGATCCGGTGTACTACGACATCCTTCACTCCTACATGGGATATCGCACCTGCTATTACCGCTGCTTCACCATTGGTTACGCGTCGCACGCCATGAACGACGCATACAAGCGGTGCCGCGAATATCTGGACGCGGCCATCGAACTCGTGCGTCCGGGACGAACCACGGCCGAGATTGCCGCAGTCTGGCCCAAGGCGCAGGAATTCGGATTCCCCAATGAAGAATCCTGCTTCGCGTTGCAATACGGACACGGAATCGGCCTGGCCATCTGGGAAAAGCCAGTGATCAGCCGCCTGGTGTCGTTCGACCATCCCTGCGAGGTCAAGCCGGGCATGGTGTTCGCGCTGGAGACTTTCTGGCCCTCGACCGATGGCTGGAGCGCCGCCCGCATCGAAGAAGAGATCGTAGTCACCGAAACCGGCCACGAGGTCATCACGCGCTTCCCAGCCGAAGAACTGCTCGTCGCAGGCCGCCACTATTTCACCGTGAACGGGCCGCTGCCCGCGATCCGTGAGAATGAATCCGATCCCAGCCGGCGCGTGCGCGAGATGATCGAAACCAGTTCCAAGCAGGAACGAGTTGAAGTAGCCGACTGAGAGAACAACCCTCTGAAGTCGTGGACTATGGGTGAAGCAGCGCTTCATTAAGGCTTTGTCTCGGATTGGGCTTTACAGTTTGCTGAAAAACTCCGCTTTTGGGTGGCGCAGCGGTTTACCGCTGCGAGAAGACCCTTATTTTGAGTGGGGCTTCAGCCCCTGAGGTACACACTGCGGACTTTTTTCAGCAAACTGTTTAGCCCCCGAGGGCAAACGATTATCAAACTATGGCAATCAGTGTAGTCATGCCCGCGCTCGAAATGGCTCAGGAGACTGGCAAGCTAATTTCCTGGCTGAAGAAAGAAGGCGACGCCGTCGCCAAGGGTGAGCCGCTGCTCGAAATCGAAACCGATAAAGCCGTGATGGAAATCGAATCGCCCGGCGACGGCGTGCTCGCCGGGGTGAAAGCCCATGCTGGCGCCGACGTGCCGGTTGGCCAGACCATCGCCTGGATCGTGCGCCCGGGAGAGACTCCTCCGGCCGACGAGGCTCAGCCCACTTCGGGAAGGAAGACTTCCGTTGCGGTATCTTCCAACACTCAGGCTCATGCTGCAGCTGCAGGTCAGCCGGCCGGGGAGATACGGATCTCTCCCAAAGCGCGCCGTCTCGCCACCGAGCGCGGCGTCGATCTAGGTCAAGTGCACGGCTCGGGACCGGGCGGAGAAATTCTTGCCTCTGACATTCTCGCGGCTGCGGAATCCAAAGCCAGCGCTCCGGCAATTGAGAAAGCCAGCCCGATTTCCCGCTTAATGGCGGAGCGGACCACCCAGAGCTGGACCACGGTTCCACACTTCTTTGTTGTGCGCGAAGTCGATGCCGGCGCCCTGAACCACATTCGCCAGAAGCTGGCGCCCGTGATCGAACAGTCGCGAGCCGTGAAACTGACTCACACCGATCTGCTGGTGGCAATAATCGCGCGCGTCCTGTCGAAGCATTCGCGCCTGAATGCAAGCTGGACTGGCCAAGGAGTCCGCACCAACGCGGAAGTAAACGTGGCCGTAGCCATGGCGGTAAATGATGGCGTGGTGGCCCCCGTGATTCACAAGGCCGACGCGACCGACCTTGGCGAGATCGCGCAGCAGCGCCGCGACCTGAC
>WNFI01212387.1_pt1 | contig 15028 bp, 14 predicted proteins | sample 5400471 | NCBI WGS metagenome assembly WNFI01 (sample SAMN13153348, study PRJNA577476) | soil metagenome | isolation source: 100 cm saprolite on Douglas fir-dominated hillslope | place: USA:California | collected 2013-09-17
CCTTGGCGCCCCGGAGATCCGCCTTTTCCAAGAGCGTGCCGCGGAGATCGGCGCCGTCGAATTCCGCGTCCTGCAGGTTCGACTCCCTGAGATCGGCGTCGCGCAGGCTGGCATTGGTGAAATCGCAGCCGCTCAAGTTGGCCTTCCTCAGATTGACGCCGGCGAGGTCGGCGGTGGTGAAGCGCGCGCGCTCGAGATTGGCGGGCCAGATCTGGGTCATCGAGCCCAGGAGATTGACCGGACCGATGCGCGCACCGATCAGCTTGGCGCCGGTCAAATTGGCGCGCTTCAAATTGGCCCCCCTGAGATCGGCGCGCGACAGATTGGCGTTCCTGAGATCGGCGAAACCGAGGTCGGCCATCATGAACTCGGTCTTCTCGAGCTGGGCGCCGGTCAAGATCGCATGCTCGAGATTGCCGGCCGCCATGTTGGCGCCCGAGAGCGTCTCGTGGGCGAGATCGACGCGGGAGAGGTCGATGCGGCGGCCCTTCTTGCCGGCGGTGCGGATCCAATCGAGATGCCGCTGCAATAGCTCCTTCATCTCGGCACCGAGGCTGGCCAAGGTGCGCGGCAACAGCGCGCGGGTGAGATCGACGCCATCGAGATTGGTCGAGTCGAGCACGGCCCCGACCAGGTCGGCGCCTTCGAAGTTGGTGCCGGACAAGAGCGCACCCGACAGGATCGCGCCATGCAGGATCGTGCCGGTCAGATTCGCCTCCGAGAGGTCGGCGCCCTCGAGGATCGATCCGGTCAGGTTGCAATGGCTCAAATCGGCGCGCACCAGCTTGACGTTGCGCAGGATCGAGTCGGTCAGGTCGGTCTGCACGATGAAGGCGTTCGACATCTTCGAGCTGGAGAGGTTGGCGCCGCGCACGATGGCGGCACTCATGTCGCCCACCGACATGTCGAAGGCCATGGTGACCAGATTGCCCCTGCCGTCGGCGCGCAGCAGGATGCCGTCGCGCATGTCGCCCTCGATGATGGTGGCGCCCGAGAGATTGGCGCCGCGCAGGCAGGCCCCGCGCAGATCGGAGCGGCTGAGGTCGGCGTTGGTCAAATCCGCCTTGCGCAAATCCGCCGAGAACAGCGACGCCGCCACCAACTTGGTCGCGTGCAGCCGGGCATTGACCAGCTTCGAGCCGCTGAGCTCGGCGTTCGAGAGATCCCATTCGGACAGATCGAGATAGGAGAGATCGCAGGTGCCGAGATTGGCCCTGACGCCGCCGGTCTTGCCATCGAGGAATTTCTTGTGCAGCTCGAGGGCTTGCTCGAGCTCCGGCTGTGTCAGCCGCTTGAACTTTATGCCGCTCTCGTCGGCATCGTTCTCGCGCGGATCGGGCTCCGCCATGGTCCTCGGCTCTCGCGCTGACTGTTGCAGTTCTGTTCTGATGCTAGTCGATTGCGGAAGCAAAAGCACGCGGGGACCTCGTCTTGGCCAGATCGAAGGCGGCGATGACCCGGAGATGCTCGGACCAGCGCCGGTCGGCCTCGGGGATGGGTGCGATCCGCCACAGCCAGCTCCGCTCGGCCCGAGGCTCGGCGATCTCGGCCAAGGTCGAGTGGCGCTCCAGGACCGAGCCGTCCGCCGTCACCGCCAGGCGCTCGACATCGCTGATGAGGCAGGTCATGGCTTGGCAACGCTCGAGGTCGGCGAGGTGCGCGGCCACCAGCGCCTGGGCAAATCCGGCAACTTCGTTCGCCGCGCCGACGCCCAGGCGGCGATCCAGCCACGCGACCGGCAGCACCGACAGCTGCGACAGCAGGTTCAAGGAAATCACCAGGTCGAGGTTCGGATCGTCGAGCAGGGCCAGCCGCCTTGGCGCCGGCAGGACGACGCTCGGCGCCGGTTCGAGGCGGTAGAGCGCGTCGATCGCGCCGGTCACGTCGGCGGCCACCAATTCGACATTCGCTCGGCCGCGCGCCCGCCGCCGCGCCGCCGGCGGATGCAGCACATCGACCAGGAGCACGCGCTCAAAGGCGTGGGCGAGCTCGTCCAGAGGCAGATCGAGGGTAAGGCCGGAGCCCAGCACGATCGCGGTGCGGCGCCGGTGGCTCCGCCGGATCGCCTCGCTGACCGCGGCACGGCACTCCGCCAAATGCGGCTCCCAGGCGGCGCCGCAACGCCGCCAGCGGGCTTCCACGGCGATGGCTTCGCTGAGATAGCCGAGCGCCCGCAGCTCGGGAGCGGTCGGGCGCATGAGGTATTTGATCCATTCCACCAGCATCAGCGGAACTCGCGCGGAGGACATCGGCCCTGGATCGATTGCCGCCGCGCATGCTACAGGCAGATCCCCACCCGGAGGAATGATCCGACACATGCCCGAGATCCTGTCCAAGGCCGAGCTCGCCGCGCTCGTGCAATTCGATACGCCGACAATCTGCAACGCGCTGGAGATCGTGGCGCCGGAGCGCCGCGCCCATGGCTTCAACCGCCGGCCCCTGGTCTGTCCGTTTCCGCAGCTGAAGCCGATCGTCGGCTATGCGCGCACCGCCATCATCCGCTCGCGCGAGCCGGACTCGCGCTCCAAGGCCGATGCCCGCAAGCTCCGCGTCGCCTATTACGAGCACATCGCCGCAGCACCGCTGCCGTCGATTGCCATGATCCAGGACATCGACGGTCCCGATTGCGGCTTCGGCGCCTCATGTGCATCTGGCGGACGTCGCCTGCCAGGTGAGCATCGCCGGCATGATCGTCGATCCAGGCGATCTCATCCACGCCGACCGGCACGGCGCCGTGGTCATTCCCCATGCGGTCGCCCGCAAGGTGCCAGCCGCCTGCGCGCTGTTGACGCGCAAGGAGGCGGTCATCCTCAAGGCCGCCCGCAAGAAGGGCTTCGGCGTCACGGCCTTGAAGCAGGCGCTGGCGAAGGCCGACGAGATCCATTGAGCGCGCGAGCCCCATTCAGCGCCCCAGCCGAGGCATGACCGACCCGCGCTTCGAGCGCGCCGCCAAGATCATCGCCGAGGCGCGGTTGCGGCCGGCGCCGACGCTCCGCCTGCCGGCGGAGCTGGTGCCGGCCGACCAGAGCGAGGCCTATGCGATCCAGGCCGGCGTGCGCCGGCTTCTGACCGAGGCTGGGCGCGGTCCGCTCATCGGCTGGAAGGTGGGGTCGACCACGGCGGCGATGCAGAAGCTCCTGGGCGTGCCGGCGCCGGCCGCGGGGGCGATCTTGGCAAGGAACGTGCACACCAGCCCGGCCCGCCTCGCCCATGCCGGCTTTCGCCGCGTCGGCGTCGAATGCGAGGTGGCGGTGGTGCTCGCGAGCGACCTCGCGCCGAAGGGACGGCCGGTCGAGCGCCGGGATGTCGAGCAGGCGATCGGCGCGCTGCACCTCGCGATCGAGATCGTCGATGACCGTTATGGCGACTTTCGCGCCGTCGGCGCGCCGACCATGATCGCCGACGATTTCTTCCAGGCGGCAATCGTGCTGGGTCCGGCGGCCGCTTCCTGGCGCGACCTCGACCTCGCCGCCGCTGCGGGCGTCACCGCGGTGAACGGCGAAGCCGTCCAGCGCGGCCGCGGCGCCGATGTGCTCGGGCATCCCTTCAATTCCGTGGTCTGGCTCGCCAATCGGCTGGCCGAGATCGGCCTCCGCCTTCAACAGGGCCAGATCGTCATGACCGGCAGCCTGACCCTGCCCCATTGGGCGGCCAAGGGCGAGGCCGTCACCGTCGCCATCGAGGGGCTAGGCGAGGCCAGTATCGCCTTCGACTAGACCGGGCAACGAAAACCTCAATTATTTGCATATAGTTAGATAATATCCGCAAGCCGCGCAAAAATTTAATTTCATTCATAGCGATTTTTATCTATATACCGACCATTCGGCACCGACGTTTGGCAGGCGTAGGGTCCATGGCAATCCTTCCCAAGACTGATTTGGTGACGCTGACCGATGCGCTGGAAGCGCTGGGCGACGGGCTCAGGCGCTTGTTCGAATCCATCGATTGGACCAGCAAGCGGGCGGACTTCAAGCGTTGGCATGCGCTCAGGCTGAAGATGACCGAGTTCGAGTCGCTCTCGGTCCTGGTCGAGACTCGCCGCGCCGGGCTCGAGCCCGCGGCGGCGTCCACGCTCAAGCCTTGGCTCGACCGGCTCATCTACGAGGTGGCGCTGCGGGCCCTCCAAGCCGAAGCGCGCCTGGCCCAGGTGCAGCACGACAAGCGCGAGATTCCGTTGTTCGGGCGCGAGCTGTTCACCCAGGCGCTGCGCCGATTGGACCGGCTGATGGCGCAGGTGAAGGCGACCAGCCCCGAGCCGGCGCGCGACCTGCTGGTGCTGGAGCGCGCCCAGCATGAGCGCAAGGACCTCATCGAGCTCATTCACCGGGCACCGCAAATTCCCGACTTCGGCGCGCGTCCGTCCCGGCGCGAAGAGCGCGTCGCCGCCTAGGCGTCGACCGACCGCATTCGACAGACGCTGACGGCTGTACAAGGCTCCGCTCCGGAGCCCTGTACCGATGACTCAGAGTGCCGAGCCGCCGGCCGCTCGCGAGGTTGCCGCCGGACCGTCCTACCGCTTCGAAAGCGGCGTGGCCCTGATCGAGCTCAGGCTGACACCAGCTCTTCAACTCGATCGATCCGGCGCCCTTCCGCAAGAATCGATGTGGCGGCCGATTCAGGTCTTCCTCTACGACTGGTGGCCGACCTGGCGCACCTGCCGCATCTATGCCCGCCTGGCCGCCGCCGCGGTCGAGCTTCGCCCCGACAGCTCTCTCACTGAACGTGCGGCAGCACCAGCCCCTGCAGGGCCTTGACGAACGCGTCCAAATCTTCAAAGCGCGCCTCGGCCATGACGTCGATCACCACCGAGTCATGGCGGTCGGGACTGCCGATGAACTTGCCGGTCGACCGGTCGACCGGACCGAACTCGACGCAGCGCTTGAGGCGCTGGCAGGCGACCTTGAGAAACCGGTCGATCACCGGGCCGGCGCCGGGCAGCACGAATGGGCTCTTCATGAGCTCGATGCCGTCGGGATTGATCTCCTTCAGGTCGACCCGCGTCTCGGCCAGGTCCGAGCGCCGCTGGCCGACATGCCATTCGCCGATGACTTGGATGGTAAGGCGCGGGCCCGACGCATCGAAGCCGAGCGCCATCGGCGTCACCAGCGGCGCCAGGCGCGCGAGCGCCGCGATGGCGGGCTCGGGGTCTTCGCACCGCGCCGCAGCCGCTTGGCCGAGGATGGCCGCCGCCATCAGCGCGGCGATCGCCCGGGCGGCGGCGCGCGGGTTCAGGCGGGCGGGCTCGCGGTTTTTCGAATCAGTCGCCATCCAACACGCCAGGTCCGAGAAGGTTGCTTCCGTGCCATCCTGCCATAGTGCCGCTTGCGGCCAGCGTCGAATCAACCTCGCCTGCGAGCTCGCGTATCGTGCCGCTCTCGCTCTGCAACCAAGCGGGCGGGAAGCGCGCCGGCTCAGCGGTTTAGTCGGCGGTGCCGGCGCCGAACACGCGGCGCGGACGCCTCCAATCCGGTTCTCGTCCGGCAGCCGCACACCAGCGTCGCGGCCAAAAGCCGTAGCCAAGCCTCGTGATTGGTGCGAAATTGCAATGCGGTGGGCGGCTGTCGTGAGGAGTAGCGTTTGGATCAGGACAAGGACGCCGGGTCCATGGGGGATGCGGTTGCCCAGCGCCCTGCCGGCGGCGCAGCCTCCCGCGGCGACGAGCGTCTGGCAATCCACAACACGTCGGTCGAGCTTCGCGTCGTGCTCGGCAGCGCCACCTTGCAGATCGGCGAGGTCTTGAAGCTCGGCCGCGGCGCCGTGCTCACCTTGGATCGGATGGTGGGCGAGCCCTTGGATGTGTTCGTCAAGGGCGTGCTGATCGCGCGCGGCGAGGTTACCATCGTCGAAGAGAAATTGGCCGTGACCTTGACCCGCATGGTCATGTCGATGAGCGGCACCTAACCGCGGGACACGCCCGCCCGCGCCGCTAAGGCGGCCACGGCTCCCTCTCGCCCCGTCGCCCGGCACTGATTTTGGGAGATTGCCAATGCCTCTGATCAAGGTGAGCGACATCGCCTTTGGTCGGCTCGGTGCCTTGCAAGTGCAGGCGGTGCAATCGGCTCAGCCGAGGCTCGCGCGCAGCCCCGCCAGGCGGTCGACGCGCTGAATCAGCCGATCCACCTGGAACGGCTTGACCAGGTAGTCATGGGCGCCAAGGTCGCGCGCCTGCTGAACGTCGTGACTGCCCTTGCTCGCCGTCAGAACGACGATCTTCGAGGTCAGTTTCGGGAACCGGCGGCGCAGCTCCTGCAAGGTCGAGAACCCGTCCATGTCGGGCATCTCGAGGTCGAGCAGGATGATCTGCACCTCCATCCGGACGAGCCGCGTCAGGCACTCCTCGCCGGTCTTGCAGGCAATCACCTGGTAGCCGGCGGCGCGAAGGCAGTCGACGACGATCTCCCGAATGGTCGGGTCATCGTCGACGCACATCACGATCTTGTTCTTGCGACGGGGATCCGCGGTCATTCCAGCCTATGCGTGCGCGATCGATGGCCAAGAGACCCATCAGGCATGGTCCACCAGACGGGTTAAGAAACCTTTTACTGCCCCGGCGGCAGGATGCCTAGTCTCGCCGGGCGCTCCGTATTACCCTCGTTCAACAAGGTCCGCCACCATCGCGACTGCGGAGCGGCGCCGTTGCCCGCCCGCCCCTACATCTTCCGGTCGTAACCACCGCAACCTCAAAGATCTTCGGCCATCCGCACCACCCTCCCCGCCGCCGCCTCTCCGCCCCGCACGGCGCTTCAGCGGGTCCGCGAGCGCTGGGCGCACGTGCTGGCGTTGAGCATGTCGACGAGCCGTCTGTTGGTGGTGAGCGCGCTGGTGATGACTACCGTGCTGACCCTGTCGCTCGCCGGCAGCATGTGGCTGCGCTACCGCGAAACCCTTGCCGACGCCGAGCAGCGCACGCGCGAGTTCACCGACATCCTGGCCGAGCATACGGCGCGCTCCTTCGAGGCCATCGAGCGCGCGCTCGAGGCGACGATCGCCGCGCATGACAACCTGGCGAGCGGCGTGCTGCAGGACGGCCGGGCGGCGCATGAGGCCTTGCGCGCCATCCAGCTCGGTTCGCCCATGCTGGAGGCGATCGGCTGGACCGACGGGCGCGGCAATCGGCTGTTCTCCTCGATCTCTCGCGATCCGCCGCCCCTCAACATCGCCGACCGGCCGAATTTTCGCGCTCTTCGCGACCGGGAGGACCTCGGCCTCGTCGTCGGCGCGCCGACATTCGCCGATATCCTCAATCGATGGCTCGTACCGGTGAGTCGCCGGCTGAACGTGCGCGACGGCGGATTTGCCGGCGTGGTCTACGCCGCGATCGACCCGACTTACTTCGGCGGCACCTACCGGTCGGTCAAGCTCGGCCAGGGCACGACCGTGGCGCTGTGGCTCAACGACGGCACCGCCCTCGTGCGCGAGCCCGACTTGGAGAAGTGGATCGGCAAGTCGGTCGCCAATGGCCCCCTGTTCACCCAGGCGGTCCCCTACGCCGATTCAGGCACCATGCAGGACCTGAACCCGTTGGATGGGCTGATGCGCATCACCAGCTTCAGGAAAATCGCCGGACTGCCGCTGGTCGTGACCGTGAGCGTTCCGATCGCCAGCGTCATCGCCGACTGGCGCCGCAACCTCGCGGCAACCGTGCTCCTCTATGCGGTTCTGGTCCTCACCATCGCCGCCGGCGCCTGGCTCCTGGTGGCACAGCTCCGGCAGCGCGACCAGGAGCAGCGGGCGCTGGCGGCCGCGAAGGAGCAAGCGGACGAGGCTAGCCGCGCCAAATCCGAATTCCTGGCGACGATGAGCCACGAGATCCGGACGCCGATGAACGGCATCATCGGCTATGCCAGCCTGCTGCTCAAATCCGACCTGCCCTTGGCCCAGCGGCTCCGCTACGCAACCGTGGTGCGCGATTCCGGCCGCGCCCTGCTGACCATCATCAACGACATCCTCGACCTGTCGCGCATCGAGGCAGGCAAGCTCGCCTTCGAAGAGGTGGTATTCGATCCGCAGATCGCCGTCCAGAACACGGTGGCCGTCGTCGAGGCCGAAGCCAACATGAAGGGCCTCGACCTGGCCTTCGTCGCCGCACCCGGCGTGGCGCCGGCCGTGCTCGGAGACCCCAGCCGCTTTCGCCAAGTCGTGCTCAATCTCCTCAGCAACGCCGTCAAGTTCACCGAACGGGGCGGGGTCGCCGTGGTGATGGAAGCGCTCCCGGCCGAGCCGGGCCGCGCGCGGCTCAGGATCGCCGTCAAGGATACCGGCGTCGGCATCCCCGAGGAGGCGGAGACGCTGCTGTTCCAGCGTTTCTCCCAGATCGACCGCGGGACGAAGTTTCGCCGGAAGGGCGCCGGGCTCGGGCTTGCGATCTGCCGGCAGCTCGTCGACGCGATGGCAGGCGAGATCGGCGTCAACCGCCGCGAGGGCGGCGGCAGCGAGTTCTGGTTCACGGTCGACCTTCCGCTCGCCCAGGGCACACAGCCGGAGCTGACGACCGCCAATCCCGCCTTGGCAACCACCTCGTCCGGCCCGGCTCGCATTCTCGTCGTCGACGACGTCGACACCAATCGGGAATTGGTCGCGGCCTTCCTGGAGGCCGAAGCGCATGAGGTGGACCTCGCCGAATCCGGCGAGGCGGCGTTGCAGCTCATCGGCCAGCAGCACTACGACCTGGTGTTCATGGACCTCAACATGCCGGACATGGACGGGCTCGAGACGACCGCCCGAATTCGCCAGCTCCCGAGGCCGCAGGGCGAGGCGCCGGTGGTGGCGCTGACGGCAGGCGCCATGCAAGAGGACATCGAACGGTGCCTGGCGGCCGGCATGCTGGGCCACGTGTCCAAGCCCGTAGACCAGCGGGCGCTCCTGGAGGCGGTTCGCCGGTTCGCCGTCGGTCGCGCGGCAAGGGCCGACGCCGAGGTGCCGCCGAATCGCGATGAGGCCTTGCCCATCCTCGATCATGGGCAGCTCGACGCATTGGTATCCCAGGTGGGCGAGGCCAAGTTCGCGAAGCTCTATCACATGATGATGCGCGACCTGGCGGCGACGATCGCCGAGCTCGAGGCCAGCGCCTTCGGCGGATCGACCGAGGATCTTCGGCGCTCGGCGCACCGGTTCGTCGCCACCGCCGGCCATCTCGGCGCTCAGCGGCTTACCGAGCTGGCGCGAGACCTGCTGGCACGCGCGCGCTCGGCTACGGGCGGATCGCCGGATGCAAGCCTGGGGCGCCTGGTCGAGCGCGTAAGAGAGCTCAGCGGATTGTCGCTGGCGGCGCTGGCGGAACGCTATGGCGACGTCGACGACATCGCCCTCAACGCCAGCGACCGCGTGAAGCCGAGCGGCCCGGATTTGCTGCTGCGAGGCAACGAGACGATCCTCGTCGTCGAAGACGAGAAGGCGCTCCGCGATCTCATCCTGCGCATGCTTTCGAGCCTGGGCTACAAGCCGTTCGCAGCCGCGAACGGGCCGGCGGCGATGAAGCTGATCGACCAGGGCATCGCCATCGACCTCATGCTGTCCGACTACCTGATGCCGGAAGGCATGAACGGACACCAGCTCGCCGAGCGGGCGATCCGGCAAAGGCCCGGGCTGAAGGTGCTGCTGATGACCGCGTTCGGCGAGGCCACCTTGGGCACCGAACCGTCGCCCCAGCTTGGCATCGAGGTGATGGCGAAGCCATTTCGCAAGTCGACCATGGCGCGCCGCATCCGGGCGATCCTCGATCGTCCCTAGCCCGGGCGTCTTGCCAGCGCCAGCGAGAGCCCCAAGCCGCACAGCATGCAGGCAGCACTCTGGCGGAGCCGCTTCAGCAGGCCCGGCCGGGCGGCGAGCCGGGCGCGGAAGCTCGCAGCGGCGAACACCACCACCACATCGACGCCGGTGTTCAAGACGACCGAGATCAGACCTAGGAAGACGAAGTCGCGCCAAACCAGGCCGCCATCGCCGCTGGCCACGAACTGGGGAATGAAGGCCAGGAAAAATGCGGCGGTCTTCGGATTGAGCGCTTCGACCGCGATGCCCTCCTTGAAGGCCCGGAAGGCACCCATCGGATCGACACGGACCGGGTCGGCCTCGAGGCCTGCCCCGCGCCAGGCCCTGATACCGAGATAGACGAGGTAGCAGGCGCCGACGAGCTTCAGGACCGCGAAGGCATCGGCGCTGGCCATCACCAGTGCCGAGACCCCGAAGGCGCCGGCGATGACATGGACCAGCCCGCCCAAGCCGGTGCCGAGGCTGGAGGCAAGCCCCTCGGGACGGCCGCCGGCGAGGGTGCGTGCCGCCACGTAGAAGATGCCGGGCCCGGGCGTCAGCGCGATCACCAGGGCCGCCGCCAGGAACAGCCCGAAGCTCGCCCCCTCAGGCATCGCCGCCCGCCGCCAAGGTGCTGCCGATGCGCTCGGGCTCCAGGATGAGCCGGTCGATGCCGCCTTGGCTCGCATCCGGTCCCTCGAATGAGACGCGGTGATAGACCCGGTTCACCCAAGCCGAGGACTGGTCGCAGTAATGCGGGCTGCCGGGATTGCCCGACTGGCCCTGCGGCAGCACGTTCCAGAAGGAAGGCGGCGAGGTCGACATGTCGGCGATGAACCGGCAGGTGGCGCCGCCGTCGGATTCGTAGTTGCTGTCGAAATGCGAGTTGCAGACCGTGATCGCCGAGCCGCCGGTCGGCGGCCCGAGCCGGTCGAGGAGCCGGCCCAACTCGCCATGGTCGCTGAGATAATGCTTGAGCCTGAGCAGATGCAGCCGCTCGTAGCGCCAGGTCGACATGTCGGGGCCGAGCCGACGGGCGAGATCGTCGATCACCGCCCGCATCGTCTCCGCCAGCGCCGCATCGCGGCCGCCCGGAGCGAACCAGCCCCATTTGTCATCGTGCAAGAGCTGCATGCCGAGCCCGACGATGGCGCCGGCCATGGTGGGCGCGATCTCGGCCGGAAAGCGCTCGCGCGCCACGCGCTGGTTCCAGGTGAGCGTGAATACCTCGAAGAGGAGGGCCGCAACCGAATCGGTGCTGATACGGTGGTTCCAACCGACGAAGTAGCGCCCGGCCTCGGTGAGGCGCGGGTCGGCATGATTGCCGAGAAGGGAGGCAAGCATCGGCGCGGCGCGGCGCGCGCGCAGGGACAGCGTGTCGTGCTGCATGTCCTTGAACGCCTCCAAGTCGAAGCGGGGCCGGCCCTCCAGCATCTCCCGGCACCGGCGCGCGCGCTCGTCGCTGGCCCAGGTGCCCGACAGCGGATAGGGAAAATCGTCGGGCGCGGTCGGATTGTTCGCGGTCGCGATCCAGCCGCGGGCCGGGTTCTTGAGCTGCGGCATGCCTTCCCAGGGCGTCGTCCCGATCCATTGCTGGGCGGGATCCCAGCCGGCGCGGTAGCCGCGTTCGGGCGTGCGCCTGAGTGGAATGCTGCCGGTGCAGTGGTAGCCGATATTGCCGTCGACATCGGCGAAGACCAGGCAGTTGGACGGGCAGACCCAGGGCTTGAGCGCGGCCCGGAACGAGTCGACCGAGCGCGCCCGGTTCATCTCCAGCACCGGCGGAATCCACGAGGCCAGGCAGTCGCCGAGCCATTTGAGGCTGATCGGCCCGGTCTTGGCGCCGATGCCCAGAAGCTCGTCCACGATCGGCCCGTTGCGGGAGTAGCGCACGGTCTTGACTACCGATGCCGCGCCGCGCACGTGAATGGTCTCGCGCACCTCGCGCGCCTTCTCCCATTTGCCGTCGAATTGGAACTGGCCGGGATGGCCGGGATCGGTCAGCTCCATGTAGAGGTCGCGCTGGGAGCTGCCGGCATTGTTGGTCAGCCCCCAGGCGACCTTGGCATTGCGGCCGATGAGGATCCCTGGAAAGCCGACGAAATGCGCGCCGCCGACATCGAAGCCGCCGCCCTTCAGATGGCATTCATACCAATGCGAGGTGGTGCGGAAGGCGATATGCGGATCGCTCGCCACGATCGGCTTGCCCAAGGCGGCGAGGCTGCCGTCGATCACCCAGTTGTTGCTGCCGATGCCGTCTTCCGGATCGCCGGCGCTGTGGGAGACCGCTGCCGCCGACGCCGGCCGCGCCGGATAGGCGCCGCGGGGCACGATGGTCTCCCCGCCCATCTCGCCATGGAGATAGGCGTCGATCAGGGCTGCTTCCTTGAGATGCCGCTTGGCCATCTCCGGCAGCACGATCACCGGAAAGCGGACGGTCAGATAGTAGGAGAACTCCAAGGCGACGGCGACGCTGTCCTCCACCGTCCAGGGTCGGGGCTTGTAGTCGAGGAGCGCGAACTCGATCGGGAGCGACGCGGAGGCGGCTTCGATATGCGCGTTGATACCCTGAGCATAGGCCTCGATCAGGCGGCGCGCCTGGTCCGGGAGCGCCTTCGCCTGCCGGGCGGCGATGCGGTTCAAGCCGACCACGCGGGCAACCGTGTCGTCGACGAGCCCGCCCTCGCCCAGGATCTCGGAGACCTGGCCCAAGGCCCGGCGCCGATACCAGTCCAATTGAAAGAGCCGATCCTGGGCGACCGCGTAGCCGAGGGCGAAATAGAGATCGGCGTCGCTTTCCGCGGTGATGTGCGCCACGCCCCAGCGGTCGCGGGCGATTTCGGCCCGTCCCTGGGTCCGGCTGGGAGCGGCTCCGCTCAGCCGCGGCAGGCGGCGATGCAGCTCTTCCTGCCAACCCGCCTCGAATTCGGCACGGCCGAGGCCGGCAGCGGCCGATACGTCCGCGATTTTCCGGCCTTGACCAAGCTGCCGCAACACAGCGGCCGAGAGTCCTGACATGGCGTGTTTCATCCCCTTGTCGTGATGGCCCTTGTCGTGATGGCCCCTGTCCTGATGGCCAAGGTTAGGCCGGCGCGGGTGTCGCTGTCATGCGGCTTGGGGCGACGGGAGAAGCCCATGGCCCCGGGGCGCCACAGGAGGGAAGGCAGGGGCGAAGGGACAAGTCGACGGTGCCGTGAACAGACGTCCTGCGCGTCCCCATCCAAGGGTTACCCATACTTTCGGTTGAGAGCCGCCACGGGACTAAGCCGGCTAGGATTTTCTCGCAGCATCCTCGCCTGTCCGCTTTGCCGGGTCGAGGGGCCGCCACGACTGCGTGAGGACACTCATGACTATGTCGCGCATTGCCGAACATCTATGGCGATCGACAGATCGAATTTCGATCTGGATCGACAAGAGCCTGGCCAGGATCGGCGCGGGTTCCCTCACGCTGATTGGCTCCGGGTTCTTCGCCGTCGCGGTGCTCATCACCGTCATCGCCGTGTTCCGCGCCGAGCTGCCCGACTGGTTCGTGGAGCCGATCAAGCAGCTGGTTTTCTGTGGCACCCAGCGCGCCGAGCTGACCCTGGACTATCTCTACCGGTGGGGCCTCGACGAGGTGTTGTGGAAGCTCGTCGCGGGCGCGATCGTGATGGGTGCCGGCCTCTACGTCTCCCTCATCCTCTTGAGCTCGCTCAAGCGCTGGATCAAGGTCCGCGATTGGCAGCGCGCGCAACGGGCGGGCCTGGCGTCGACCGCACCCCGCATTCACCTCAAGCGGCCGCTCAAGTTCCAGATACCGGATGCGTTCGGCAACACCCATCGCTACGAGATGCATATCGACCTCGCGCTCAGCAGCCACTCCGACATTCAGGTGGTGATCGCCGGCTTCTCGATCCTGCTCCCGGCGCTCGCCAATGTTGGCAAGGCGGTGATCCAGGGCGCCTCGGGCCAGGTGCGCACCGAGAACATGGCTTATGCGCTGTCCCATGCGGCGCGCAAGGCCAGCGACAAGCGGATCACGCGCGTCGATCTCCGCGCCACCGCCTATTCCCTCCTCGATCCGGCCGGCAGCATCTTGTACGCGCAAACGCCGCAAGCCGAGGCGCCGCAGGCCCAAGCGGCCGAGCCAGTCGCCGCATAAGCCGCGCCGCCCAACCCGCCTCGAATTCAGCACCGCCGCGGCCGGCAGCGGCCGATACGTCCGCGATCACCCGGCTCGGAAGCGGGCCTTGACGATGTTGCCGCTTCGATGGTCGATGACGTCTGCGCTGCAGCTTCCAGGAGTGGAATTCATGCCCAAGTCCCCCGTTGCCATCGTCGTCGGCGCCGGCCGCGGCATGGGCGCGGCATCGGCACGTGAGCTCGCCAGTCGCGGCTGGCAGCTGGCGCTCTTCTCGCCCTCCGGCGCCGCGGAGAAGCTCGCGAACGAGCTGGGCCAGCTGGGTGTTACCGGCTCCAACACCGAGCCCGGCGATCTGGAGGCGCTGGTCCAGAAGACGCTTGCCCGCTATGGCCGCGTCGACGGCGTCGTCAACAGCACCGGGCATCCGCCGGGTGGCCCCTTGCTCGAGATCGCCGATGCCGACTGGCACCGCGCGCTCGACATGATCATCCTCAGCGTCACCCGCATCGCCCGCCTGGTGACGCCGGTCATGGAGAAGCAGCGCTCCGGCGCTTTCGTCAACATCTCGACCTTCGCCGCCTTCGAGCCCGACGCGGCCTATCCGACCTCTTCGGTCATGCGCGCCGGGCTCGGCGCCCTTGCGAAGCTGTTTGCCGATCGCTATGCCTCGGTCGGGATTCGCATGAACAATCTGCTGCCGGGATTTATCGACAGCTACCCGGAGACCAAGGCGGCAACCGACCGCATTCCCATGGGCCGCTTCGGCCGCGTCGCGGAGGTGGCCAAGACCGTGGCGTTCCTCATCTCGGAGGATTCGAGCTACATCGCCGGCCAGAACCTCCGCGTCGACGGCGGCATCACGCGGTCGGTTTAAATCATCGACACTTCGTTCGCCGGCGAAGCATCTGTCGGCCGGGTTCTGCGACATTGCACCGATGGGAAATCATCCGGTGCGCGTTGTCGGTCGATGGGATCCATGCCAACCAAGTGACGGAGCGGCCGCAGGGACGAGACCGGCACGGTTCTACGGTCGGCGCGTAGTCGGCGGCGCGTTCGTCCTCGCCGTCTTCGGCTGGGGCCTGGGGTTCTATGGCCCGCCGGTCTATCTGCACGCCGTCAGCCAGACGCGGGGGTGGCCGGTCACGCTGGTGTCGACGG
>WNFI01016519.1_pt1 | contig 15026 bp, 10 predicted proteins | sample 5400471 | NCBI WGS metagenome assembly WNFI01 (sample SAMN13153348, study PRJNA577476) | soil metagenome | isolation source: 100 cm saprolite on Douglas fir-dominated hillslope | place: USA:California | collected 2013-09-17
CCCCTACGTAGGTCCAGCAATCCCTGCCGCATCGCCTCTGGTGAAATTGTCTTAACCCAATCCAAGTGGTTGACGTATGCAGTCGCACCGTTTGCCTTTTGCAAATCAGTGAGCCGGGCGTGAGCGATCCACACGCGATCATGTCCGCGCTCGTCTCTGAGTGCCTCGGCGGTCTTGTGGGTATAGAACTGAGCCAGACCTTCCACAATGCCCTTATGGCATTCCCAGAAGCCATCTTCCCAGCGGTTGCTATTCGAGTCGAGCCCGACATGGGTGTAGGCGTGAGCCAATTCGTGCGCCATCACTCCCTGCCTATCCGTGAATTTCAGCCGCGTGAGATCGCGTAGAACTCCGCGAACCTGATCCAAGTAGCGGTTCTTGGCAGCAACGACCGCCTCCTCTGCCGTTCCACCAGCCTGTTCGATAAGTTCTCTGATCTTTGCCATCTGGGATCAACTCGCTGTGGTCTCGCCTGCCACCCAGCGCAACGTGGGACACGGTGACCTCAAGCCCGTCGTGGATTTGCTGAGCCACCTTCTACGGCCAACGCTGCTTGCAGTACTCGACAGCTTCGCGTGACGTGAGTAGGCGGGTGGAGTTTCCAGCACGAATGTACAGGTGCTCGCTGTTGCCATCTTTGACGAACATTGGCTTAGGCGAAGGCTTCAGCGCAAGTTGGCAAACGTCTTTGCCGTCGATAGCGTGAAAGCTGATGCGGATCAAGGGGCTGGCATCCTTACCGAATTCTCCAAGGAGCATCGTCGTAAGCCAGTTCTCGTACCCATCCCGATTCGGCTTTTTTCCCATCGTTTTATAGTCGTTCTCTAACCCCAGTACGTTGCCGTCGTCGTCCACTCCCAGAAGGAGTGCTCCACCAGACTCAACGTTCAAGAAACCCGCAACCGTTTTCACTACAATTTGCTCAAGGACTTTGCTTGCTTTGCTCTCCTTCAAATCCCATCGGGCGGAAGACTTGAATTCTAAATTCGCGCTCTCGCCTCCGGCAATGAGGCTCTTGACTTGCTGGTCTTCGGATTTCGGCGCAGCGGCATTGTAAGCAGCAAGCGTGGCATCTTTGGTGGACTGGTCGATCAGCGGAAAGCTCATTAGTATGTGCGAAAACTCTTCTTCCGTAAGCCCGTACAAGTGCGCAACTAGAGCGTCGAGTTCTGCCCGTAGCCGAGTCCGTTCAGTAGCGTTAGTGGCTCCAGACTTGTGATCTGACATGCCCACTGCTTTGGCCAGCGCATTGAATTCAGGGGTTGTGCAAATGAGTCGAGCGGCCCGCTCCACAATGCGCTTGAACACGAGATCGTTTTTCGTCAGCCTCGGTACGGGAAGCTGGTACAAATAGAACATGTTGATATTGGTGGTTACCTTCATTCTGAGCAGAGCGTCCGCCACCAAGCTGTTCAACACTGCCACAAGAAACACCGTTTGGTGGTCGTCGAGCAGGCTTGTCACAGTTGTGAGCACTGAATTTCCACAAAATACTTTGGCTGGTATGACCGAACTGACGAGTGACCTTTCATTGGTGTTCGAAGCCACGGCCCGAATACCGCAGCGGTATCGCTGATAATCGAGCACCTGCCCAGAATCGTGGTCTTTGCCCAAAAGGGCTTTTCTACCCTGCTTTTCGTCAACCCAGTAGCGCTCTTGCGCAAAGCGGTCGTTGAAATGCCAAATCATCTTCCCCTCATAAAGGGGCAACCTTCCTTCACCCGAAGACATCTTGAATAACCCACTGTCGTTAGTCATATGAAACTCAGCCGTTAGACGCACATTCCACTTGTCGTCGATCTCTTCTCCCAAAAGAGGAAATTGAAGAGCTTTTTCGGCAATTGCAATATCGAGCTTGCTCTTGAATTCCATTATGGACAAAGAATCAGGAGACAGGCGGCGCACTAATTCGACTGTAATCGCAAGGTGCTCGTCATCAGAGTTCAAAAAGTAATCCAGCTTCTCAGCAGCGATGGCTTCACGTGGGTTAATCCGAAAGGCGACAGTAAACTGCCGCGACACTCCGCCCTTTTCAAATACGAGGAGACAGAACTTTTGCGCGTGATGAACATTCTCAAATATGAATCGCTCATTCGAGAGTCCAAACAAAGTATCGAGCACGCACTCCGAAAAGAGCATCTCGCGCAATTGCTTGGTACCCAAATCGGTATACACGCCACCGCTGGTGATGATCCCGCAGCGTCCGCCGTCCCGAAGCAAGTTAAACGATCGTTCAAGAAATAGCTTATAAAGGTTGATGTCAGAACCGGCCTTCTTACCATTGAGCATACTGATTTGGTTCTTATACTCGGGGGAGGAACGATAAATTGCACTGACGTGTGGAAAACTGCTGAGATATTCCAGCCACGCCGCCCGAACCTCCGGGTCCTTGAGAAGTTTTGCCTGCGCTTTCTCGAATTCATGAATCGTCATTTTTTTCTTGGCTATGAGGTCCGAGAACTGCTCGAAGAACTCTTTCGAGTTGGGCTTAAATATCTCCCACGGCGGGTTGGTAATGATTGCGTCGAAGCCGCCCCGTTCATTGAGAACCTTATCGAACTCGTAGCCCCAGTGAAATGGCTGGAGCATGGCAATATCTGCCGCAGTTAGGTTTCGTTTTTGGGCTTTGCCTTCCTCCTCGTTCTTTTGATCCCACGCGGCCTGCTCATACTTGATGCCGAGCGTCTTGAATTCTGACAACAAGATGTCGTTGAGAGTCGTGCGTGCGTCATCCTTTTTCTGCTGAATGTCATTACGTAAGGCCTTAAGGTCTTGCGCGTACGCGGAGGCATGGCGATAAAGATCGATGAGTCGATCCTTTTCTGCCAGAATCTCTGAGTAGCTTCGTTGAAAGAAGTGGCCTTGTGCAGTCCGCTTTTCGAAATCGGCATCGTTTACGCGCATCAGACCTACTAGGGAGTTGCCTGCCAGAATGTTAAAATCAATATTCGGCAATGGCTCAAGTTGATCCACGTTTTCGGCAGATGCTACGAGAGCTAGAAATAGTCTTAGGCGGGCAATTTCAGCGCCCTCTTCCATGATGTCTACGCCATACAGATTGTCCGTGATGATGGTCTTCTTGATAAAATAGCTAATACTTCTGTGCTCTCGCTCGACCTTCCCCAGCCACTTGGTAAGGTTGGCGTCACCTAGGAACTTGATCCTCCCAATCACCGCTGCGTAGATGTTGATCAACGTCTTCATAGCAGCCACGAGAAACGCACCAGACCCGCACGCGGGGTCTAACAGGCTCATTTGTGGTAAGACCCTAAAGAGCAATTCGCGGCACATACCAGAGTCCAAGTTCATGAGTAGCTCAGCGATGTTTTGATAGTCGCGAACCGCGACGCCTTTGAGCGGGTGCTTCTTCTCGAGTTCAGGCGTGTTGATTGCATCCAAAATGAGGCGGTGGATCGTTCTCTCGCTCAAATACTCAGTAATCTCCGGGCGCGTGTAATAAGCTCCGAATGCCTTCTGGTTGATGTATTTTTCAAAGATGTACCCCAAGATGTCAGGGCTGATCTCGTTGTCCTGACCTCCCGGAGTGTCGTTCAGGTTCCACGAATACCGCTGGAAAAGCGAAAACAGATTGTCGAATGCTTGGTCAGACACCCGGATAGAGGCGTTTTCTTGCTCGATCTTGTGAGGTAAGAATAGCCCGCCGTTCAGGTACTTAATCTCCCCAAGAGCTTTTTTGGCATCGGCAGATCGCATCTCCTCGGGTTTGGCGAATCCCTCAAAGAAAAGAAGTTTTAGAAATTTGGAATAGAACAAGTCCTTTCCGATTTTCTCGCTGAGAGCAAGTTTGTTCTGAAGGTAATTTAAGTCTCCCTTATCTATGAATCCCTTTCGTTGGAGAAAATAAATGAACATCAGGCGATTCAGGAGAACCGAGGCGTACCATCGTCGTTTGGCATCATCAGCAATGCCGTGTATTTGTTCGAGAAAAGCGATACGCAAGTCTTGGAATTCACCGTAGAACTTCTTGGTGACGCGCTCGACATCCAAGGCGTTGCGAAGGCGATTGGCGACTTCGAGTACCGAGACATTACCTTTCTCGTCGAAGTCCGCCAATTCAAAGACAATGCCGCTGAGCTTTCCTAAAAAGAGATCACCCGGCTGACCCTTGATGTAGAAGTGATCTCGTGGGTATTTCTTGCTCCCTTCACGTTTTACCCAATACCAGAGGCTCTGGATTCGGTTCCTGTCGATGAAGATCAGTAAGTTTTCGTGATAGGTAGCCGAAATCTCTTTGTGAACGGCGGCTCGTGTCTTTGCGTCTGGAATTCCACCATCCTGTGCCGTCACCTCGAAGACGGCTATGCCTGCCAGTTGGGAAATCTGCCGTCGAGTGAAAGCGGTACCGCCGACATTCATATCCGTCGAAACTTTTGTTGTGGGTTGAGACCACCCTAGCTCTTCCACAAACAGGTGGTGAAAATCGAACTCCTTCAATCTCTCGCGGGTTCTTGTAAAGTTAATCGCCATGCCGCCGTTTACCTCTGTTTGTCCGAGAGTCCCAAGGAGCAGATGATCTGCGGCTCTTGGGTCTCTGCCTCATCCTCGACTAGGCAGAGCCGATCTTGCTGCCACAGAGAAACGACGAAATCAGCTAGCTGGTGGTCGGAAACCCTTATCCTGAGTTGGCGGTTCAGCGCATCCGCTGCTGCCTGTCGGAGCGGAAACTTATAGATTTGATCGACCGCCTTGGCTAGGTCTTGAGTCGCGAAGAGCATTCCTTGAACGTGGTTCAGATAAGCCTTCAGCCGCTCGTACACTCTGAAGCGTGCGCCAGAGGGGCGACCCAACTGGCCGCCTGCCGACTTTTCCTCCTGAACCATGTACCGGACGCCTTTCTCAACAAGTTCGTGATGATTCGGGAGCCGGGCGGCCGAGGGGGTCTGCGCCGTGCACTCCGCAGCCCGCAAAACGGCAAGCTGTGATTCGGTGACGTTCTCGCCCTTGCTGTTGACCCATGCGAGCGAGTCGTTACCCTCGGCAGTTCGGGTGTAAACCAGCACCCCTTCCGGCAACTCAGGAGTGGGCTTGTGCGGTTTGGTCGAAAACACCACATTCGGGAGGTCTTCAACGATCTTCTTCAGTTTTGGATCGGCGTCGGTTGCATTCTTCCAAATCTGGTAGGCAAACGACGCAAGATCGACTTCATTGTCCGTTTCTTCAAGGATGTTGGCTTTTTCGTTGTAAAGGTCGAGGATCGGTTTTTCATCCGTTTCGTCCTCGAAGAATGCTTCATCGCTGCCAACGACTTCTGCGTTCTCCCTTAGGCGTTGCCGGACTCGCCTGCGAAGCTGGATGATTCTTTCGACTCCCTCGGCGGGCAAGAAGGAGTGGCAGTAAATCTTGTCGGACTTCTGTCCGATGCGGTCTACGCGTCCCGCACGCTGAATGAGCCGGATGATAGCCCACGGTAGATCGTAATTGACGACGACAGCGCAATCTTGCAGGTTTTGGCCCTCGCTTAGCACGTCCGTGGCTATCAGCACTCTCAACTCGTCCTCGGCCTTGACCTGCTCGCGTTTCTTGCTACTTTCGGGGCTAAAGCGATATGCAAAATCCGTTGGGTTCTCGTTGTCGCCAGTGACTCCTTCTAGTTTAGCTACGCCCAGCCCTTTCATCTCTCGCGTAAGGTAATCCACAGTGTCGGCGAATTGCGTGAAGATAAGCACCTTTTGGTCGGGGTATTTCTTTTTGAGTAGGACTTCAAGCGAGCGTAGTTTCGAGTCTTTGCTAGCGTCCCATGCCCCACACTTCTTAAGCACCCCAATGAGCGCGTGAGCGTCATTGGTAAGGTCAGTTTCGAGCGACTTCGTAAAGAGCGACGGACGCAGCCACTTGAATCGCCTCTTGAGTTCGGTCTCGTATCTCTTGTAAACATCTGCGGCCCTCTTGCGAAATGCCACCTCGTCACGAAGCGAACTCGCGCCGTTGCCAGAACCATCACCGTTCTCGTCGTCATCGTCAATCTGGGTTAGCAGATTGTCGATGTCCCCGTCGCCGAGCTTCCCATCCAGAAACTCCGCGCCCTGTGTGCCAATAGGAACCGAGAGGTTGTTTTCAATTGCGTAGAGGTAGATGAAATTTCGAAGTGCATGCCGTTCGAGCGACTGGATAAAGGCAGGGCCACCGCTTTCCAGCCGTTTAAACAAATTCGTTCGGCAGAATCCCATTAGCCGTTTCCCTGCACGAGAGAGTTTCTTTATTTCCTTTGCTTCGGTTTCGGTCGGCGGTTCGTGGGGTGTCGCCTTGATGTAGTTTCCCAACCCGTAGCGCGGCAAGCTGAGATGGTTAATAGAGTTCACCACTTCATCGGAGTACAGCCGGGCGTACTGATCGTTGAGGTCGTTTTCGTCGAATTCAAATTTCTCTGTTTTCGGGAAACGGTCCGGAAAGTAAAACCGCTCCCCAGTATCAAATGTGAGGTACCTGCGCCCGTTTGCGGCGTCAGTCTTTGCGTAATTATCCTTGATGAACGAGCGAGTTCGGCGGACGAGAAATAGCCGCATAAGATCACGCCAGTCGTCCGCGTGCGGACTCTTCTCAAAAGCTGCCAACGACCTTACGGGGCACTGGTGCTGTCGAATGAACTCCGTCTCTCCCAACTCCTTGAGGTAGCGCTCGGGTCGAATGCCGAGATCATCTTCGGATGGCACAAACAGTTGCAATTGCGATGAGAGATCGAGGTAAGTTTTGTTATAAGGTGTGCCAGAGAGCAGAACGCACTTGCTGCCGTTCTTTTTGATGTACTCCTGAATCGCTCGATAGCGATGGCCTTCGCGATTCCTTAGATTTTGACTCTCATCAATAAGCACAACCCGGTAACGCGGCGTGTTTGGCAGCTCATTTATTGCCGAACTGATAGAAATCACTTTTGCGGCGAGCCTGTACTGATGAACGTAGTCGTTCCACATCTTCACAAGATTCTTGGGGCAGATGATAAGGGTTTCGAGGAAGTACGGCTCTTCTTGGAAGATGCGTGCCAATCCGGCGGCCATCAGTGTCTTTCCGAGCCCGACGACATCGCCCAACATCACACCGCCCCGCCAACATCACACCACCACGCTTATTGAGGTAATGCGCCGCGATTCTCACCGCCGCTGTTTGAAATTGTAGAAGCTGTGTCCCGAAATCCTTTGGAACACTGAACTCAGACAGTCCTGCCCGCGCTTCTTGTGAGAGGTGGTACGCCATCTTCAAGTAGATGTGGTAAGGCGGGATTACCTCTTGGCGTGCCCAGCTATTGTCGATGATCTCGGCAAGTTCTTTCGAGATGTCGATGCACCAAATATCGTTCCACTGATCCTCGAACCATTTTTGCAATTTGTTGCAGGCGTCGTGGTCGAGTACATCGACGTTCAACTCACCCTGCTTACTCAGTCCTGCGAGAGTGAGGTTGCTGCTGCCCACGAATCCGATGGTGGGATTATTTGGATCGGTGCGGTGGATGAGGTACAGCTTTGCGTGAAGTGTGTGGCGCAAAAACAGCTTAACGAAAACCTTTTGTCCCTTTAGTTGGGCACTGAGCCGCCGCAACCCTGCCTCGTCGTCGTTATTTGGTGCCCCAATTGTCAGTTGTTCCCGGAACTCCTGTGCCGCAGCCCTTTTCAGCCGAAGTGCGGCTTGCTGATCGATGCCGTCAGGGCCGGACGTAAGACTGAAGGCTTCGCGGAGTGCATCCTGCGGCAGCCTTTGCATTCCAACGATGACTCGGCAGCACGACCCTTCTCCACCCGGCCAAGCATCTATGAGATGGTCAACCTGTTTCCATCCGCGGAGATTGAAATACCCAACACAAAAGTCAGCACGTTCGGAAATCTTGAGCGTTTCCGAAAGGGCTGGAAGCAGCGAGAGGGCTATGTTGTCGAAAATTCTAGGCATTTGTTAACGTATTAATGTTACCGTCAGCTTATCCGGTTTCCGGTCCTAAGTTGAACTGAAATTTGTTGGTTGTCCTAAATGCTGTGGGTGCGACTTCCAAAATCCTCGTACCCTCCCAAAGAACAAGTCTTGCTGCTGCGATTTAAAGCTTGTTTTGCTGCAATTGAAGAAACCACTTCAAAACAGCTACTTTGAAAAGTATTTGCCTTCAGACGGGTCCAAACCGATCAGTCCACAGTCTGCCATCAGTGACAAAGTTGTCCCTAGCCGGTCGTGCGTAACTGTGGGAACAAAAGGATTGTCGGCAAGGAACTCAAGCCCCTCTTCTTCGATACTGATCCGCAGGCGCTGTGTTCGTCCATCAAAGCGACGCGCTGCGACAGCGAAGTGTTGACTTAATATCAGGTTCTCAAATAACAGACGGAGAAAGTCTTTCATTTCAACGTCACGCCAATTGAGCACCGTCGCGGTCCAAAACGCCAGGGAAACACGCTCAGCCGAGCCACGTTGCAACTCAGATTTCGAAGTTGTCCGATCCTCAAGAAGCAAGCTAAGTGCTGCACAGTAAAACAGTGTGTGGAGACAAAATGGGGCGAGTCCATCTGAACGATTGCCCACCATCTCCTCAATCTTCTCCATCAGCCGAAGAGGGTTTAGGTGAGCTTCCAACTCGGCCTTGTCAAGAGCGTCTTGAAGGTTTGGAAGCAGTCGCTGTAATCGACCAAGCGCAATTTTCGGGGTCTTTTCAAAGGGGAAAACTACCTTGCTGTTCTTGATTGCCTTGAGAGTTTCGAGGACGATGGTGTCCGTATCGCGGTCTCCATGACCAGCGAGGCGGACTTCAAACCAGGATAACAACCCCTCCATCGCGAGGCGCTGCGCCTGGCGCAACTGAAGCACAAACCACCTGAGCCAGCCGACTGTTAGGTTCGGAGTTTCGAGTCGCGAGCGCTTGACAGTGAAGTGGCCCAAGAATAGTTGGCTCCTTACGGCAGCAACATCGAGCTGTCCACGAGAGCGCGCCAGAACGTCCAGAATTAACCGAATCGTCGTGCTACGTCGCCCTAACGCGTTCGGTTGTCCGATTGTGGCCTGATTGAAAAAGGCCCTTCGGAACGCATCCTTTTCCGGCTTCGATGGTTCTAGGATTGACCATGACTCGTACATCGTCTCGGCTTGCTTTGCAGTTGCTTTCGTGGGCCGTAAGTCCTTCAGCAAGGCGTGCCGATCCCGACGAGTAACATTGCGATCCAGCGCTTCAGCGAGCGCAATTCCTTCTCCCACCGTTTGGAAGAAACTTTTCTCGACTGGAAACAGGAAACCGAGCCCATCAATGGTTTTTGCAGCTGGACCGTACTGGACGGCTGCCATCAAACTCGTGTTAGCGGCGTTACGCTGCCACGATGAAAAGTCCAGAGGAACAGCGCCGGAGCTGGGCGGCGCAAACGAGAGACCGGGAATCCCAAGTACTCCTTTTAGATCGTGGCTCCATGTAAAGAGCGTCTCTACCTTCTCTTTCCACACCTTCAAATCCCTCTCCGTGGCCTTCCGAGAACCAGTCTCTTCTGACAGCTGATGAAACTTCCAATAAATCCAACTCACGACAGAAAATGGTCGGATATACGACGTCACATTGTTGATCCCCGGCAAACAGTTGGACATCATGTCGAGGTTCACCTGTCGCAAGCCCAAGAAGTCCACACCTCCCTTGTCGGGACGATACGGCCGAACAAAACGAGGCCCTTCGGTTGCAAGTTCGAGACTCATGGGTCCACGCGCAAGACAAGCAGTCCACACGACGAGCATCGTGCGACTCGGTGTTTTTCCAAATCATTCCGAAAAATCTCTGACGGCATGATGTATTCACGAGGACACAGTGTCGCCGTTCCCCTCAGAACCAAATAGCGCGGTGCGTGATTGTCCTGCTTCAGCTCTTCGAGCAGAGCCTTCCCCGCTTCCGACCGAAACATCGGAGAATTTTCCGGGAGTCCTGAGCCTTTCTTGTAGAGTTCGAGGATTTCACTAAGCGCTTGTCGGAGCGTTTGCGTCTCAAGGACCTTCGCCAGAAAATGATTGAGGCTCAACTGCTCTTGTTCAAAGAAGAGGCCAGTCAGCCCTAGCGGAGAATGAGGAAGTAGCTCCACGCCGGCCCGTTCCGCATCAACGGTCCCTCTCCAATAGTGCTCAAGCGATTCGTGGATCCTCTCTAAGCTGGTCGAATCCCCGTCTGAATCTAAAGCGGCCAGAATCGCCGCCGCAGTCACCAGGTGCTGCTCCGCACTATCGGGTTGGTCTTCAAGTGTGCAAAGCGAACTTGTTAGATAGAACCAGTTCCTCAGAAAAACGCCTGCTCCAGCACGATCTCGCCGCCGACGCACAAGCATGTGGAGCATGACCTCAAGCCAAAGCACGAGGATGGCTCTCCTGTGCTCACTGGACAGATCCTCCGCGCGGACAAGCGTTTCCATTCTGTCTGTGAAAGAATCCAATGCATCCGCGAGCGTTTCTTTCTCGTTATTCGCCGCGACCAAATCATCTGCCAATTGCTTAGCTGGGCAAAAATATGATCAAGCGCCTCCTCCGTAGATGTACTCGGGACTTCCTCGAAACCATACGCAGGCCGAATCCTCGCACCTGGCTTCAGGTATTCAAGGGCGATGGAATAGGAGTCCCGATCGTCAGACCGCTCGCTCTCAGGCGCGCTGACCACACTTATCCGGCTTCGGAAGGTTCGAAAGTGATCCGAGGCATGGATTGCAAAATACTCAAGCAGCGCTATATCGTCTTCTTCGGTTTCGTCGCGATTGATCAAACGAAGCAAGGACGCCAGCGGAAGCCGCTGTATTCTGGGCAGATTCAGTATCGCGGCATTTTGAACCCAGCCCCGAGCTTCGCGATCGCCAGCTTTCAGTCGGATTTGTAAACCACTTGCGTAGCGAAACTCATCTGCGTTCGTCAAGTAAATAGAAAATCGTCCTTCCCTATCCACAGGCACCATGAATTCAATTGACTCCCCGCTAGCTTTCTCGACCTTTCCGGACCATGTCCCTTGTGTAGACGACAAGGTCAGGAGTCGACCCTTCAGTTCGCCACTGTCGCGCAACTCAGCAAATACGAGACATGATTCACCGATACCCGCTTGCCGATATACGGGTTGTTCATAGGACGACGGAATTGGCGTCTTGTCCCACGTCGCCCACCCCTTTCCGGAAGCATCAAATCGCAGGATGCCGACCTCTATATTCCTGGTGCTGCATAAGGACTGATGCGTCGCGTTCACGCTTCCTGTGAAACTGAGTGTGCCTTGTCCAATCTTCCATTCGATCCACTTAGCGTGCAGCGGCCGACTTTCCTTCTGAACGTCCAACTCCACGGCGGACACTTTCTTATTCCATCGTCGGGCGACTGGAAACGGAAAGCATGAAGGATCGCCTCCGGGCGGCATTGCAATCCGTACATGGTTGGCTTTGGAATTTTTTGCGAGTTCCAAGACTGCTCGTCCATCCGGGTCGAAAAAGGGCGACAGAACAGTCAAATTCTGTGCATCTCCTAAGACGGGAACGATTTTGCTGAGTTGAGTCTCGACTGATTCCTCGACAGACGTTAGAAGCCGGGGAAATTCTTGCGCCTGATTAACACCCGCTGCAACCTGAAAGGCTCGGTCAGCAAACCCGTCAATCCAACTCAGGTCGGGACATACAACGTCCGCCCGTCGCCTCAGTGCGTTCAGGAACTCACCGAAGGATTGAAAGCAGCTTGAGTCAGACCGTGACGAAAGAGCTTCAATTACTTCCAGGTTTCTCCCGAAGCCACCGAACGTCAAGTTCCCGCTCCCAACCACTAATAGGTCGCCATCGGGACCAACGAAATAGCAGCATTTGGGATGAAACACCCCATTCCGAAGTCCAATCGGCACCAGGTGATACTCGTAGCCCACGCCATGCGAACCTCGTTCCATCAAGGAGGACCGATAGCCCTCTGCGTCGGCGACTACCCATATCTCGCGACATTCGACTTCGCGAAGAGCCCGCAAAACAATTGACTCGAAAAACGTCAGGCTGAGCGAATAGGTTGTAAAAAGGGTTTTTTCCCATTTCTGCCCACCTAGAACGTCGATAAGAGAGGTGATCATCTGTTGGCCGAAACATTACTCTTACGGTCGGCAAACTGCCATATTCTACAGAACAGGCCCTGCACACTATATCGGCAGAATCTCTGGCATTCTCTAGGCCAGAATCCTTTCGTACCTTCATCACATGCGGAGAGAATCTAACCATGTTCTCACGCAACGATAGTCTACATTTTGAATTTCCAGATAAGACTCTGGCGCTCACCTACGACGACGGGCCGGGACCGCACACTCTAGAGATCGCCGAGTTCCTGCACGATCGAGGCATACAGGCGACATTTTTCGTCGTTGGCAAGCACGTCCGCCTACGCCGCGAGATTGTCGGCAAAGTAGCGAGTTTGGGGCATTTGATCGGAAATCACACCGACACGCACACACCCTTGCCAGAGTTTGCGTCTGAGCCGGACAAATTGGCTAAAGAAATCACGGATGCGGACCGCGAAATCCTGCAATTCATTGCCGACCGCCCCTTTTTCCTACGGACACCGGGCGGATACTGGGATTCAAACTTCGCGGAAGCCCTCAATCGACATACCGAGCTCGATAAATACTCCGGGCCCGTTAACTGGAACATCGCTCACGGCGACTATGAGATCGGGTCCCCCCGACCTCTGAAATCTGCAAATCCCCTGTACACGTTCGACGAATGTCAGCACAACTATCTACAAGATATTCGGCAGAAGGGACGAGGAATTGTGTTGTTACACGATTGGTCGGCAGACGCCGGAGAGCTTGGCGAAGAGCTACAAAGCAAGAATCGGACGCTTGAGCTAACCAAATCTCTCGTACCGCTACTCACTGGTTTTAACTTTGTTGCGCTAGATAAAATTAGGATCTCGTCTTAGGCGACTTGTGCCTCTGTCATTTTCCGTGCACACTAGTCCCAATCCGTTTTTCCGTCCGATCGCCGCGCACGTGTCTCTTCTTCGTATTCGTCGAGATCGAGGAGTTGCTTTTCGTCGTCCCACCACAGCAACGATAGAACGCTCCCTTCTTTCAAACGCAGGGAGTGTTCTTTAATCCAATAACGATCGGCCCGAGGATGGTTGATCCAATGATCGCAACGAACGTGCGATGGTCCGGCATTTTGACCTTGGTTACTCAAAAGCGAGGAAGCTAGGGATCCTGGACCGGGTCGGGCAAGGGGCCACAGGCGTCCGTTCACCTCTGGACTGGCCACGAACCACTCCTTGTTCTGCGGGCTATTGCAGATCAACATCGAAGGGAGTCCGCCATGCTCGACGAGGCGGATTGCGGTCGAGGTCAGACTCATTTTGAATTGGTCGCCGAGGAGTCGAACGGTGTCGAAGGTACCGGGCAAGCTGCGAGCGCGCGGTTCAAACATCGATAAGGGAAGGAGCAGGTCGCTCGCGAAGCGGTTTGCGCGAGTTTCTGGATTAGCCGCCCACCACCCGCGCACGTAACTTTGGTAGTCACAGTTGAACGCGATCTGGCCGCGATCGCACATCCAATGGCCGAGTTCGTGGCCTCCGGAGAATCGTTGGCGGCCGCGCCAGGAATTTGCGTTGATGGTGATAAGGGCGCGTTCCCGGTATCCGATCAGACGAGCCTCGCAGCCGTAAAGCGGCTTGTACCGGATGGTGGCTCCGCAGTATTCGGCGATGGCCTCAATATCGAGGTCTTCGGGTTCCCTTATCCCGAGATCTGCCAGAATTTGGTCGGGCTTCTGAATAATACCGAGCATTACCCTTCGTCAGAGGATCGAGGCACGTCGTTTAGAGAGCCAAGCTCTGCGAGATCTTCGAGAGTACTCGTAACGTCTTCGTCTGTGAGGGTTTCAAATTCCCGATGCTGCGCCGTAAGGACCGCTCCAATCTCGGGATTACTTTCTAGAATCGCAGAGAGTTGTCGCTTGCGCTCATCGGCCGTGGAGCCGATGGCCTTGTTCTCATTCGGCCCGCATGCAGAACGCAGCCGACATGCTTCACGCGCGGCTTCGAGTTTCCGCTGTTCAAACTTCTTGAGCGAAGCGTGAAGAACATTCTTGATTTCATCGGCAATCGCGCGCGGGTTTTGTCCCGCTTCTCGCGCTTCGTCGAGAAGTTCTTCGGGTGTATCGTCGGCAATCGAGTCGGCGAGTCCGTCGAAAATGCCGTCGATGCGGCGCCGCGCTTGGTCGTCACTGGACATGCGGCATTCCTTTTGGCCAACGCTCATCGATCCTTCGTCTGACCAATCGCACTTCGGTTCGGTATTCCGTTGCATCGATATTAAGTGCTTCAATGATTTCCGGTCCTTTCATTCCAGCTTTCCATCCATCAAGGATCAAGGACGCCAGGTAGCGGTCCTTGAATAGGTTGGCAATCTCTGCGATCAGTTGGTCCTCCGTTTGGCACTCCTGCCGGATCAGCTGCTGCTCGGGATCGAGCGACGGCGACGGTGTTTTCGCGAGTGCGCTCTTCTGTTCTTGGCCTGCGTAGGAAATCCGGATTTGATCGGTTTCCGAGGTCTCTAAGACGCCGCCTTCGGCAGCCTTGCGTGCCCAGTTACTGGAAATGCTGCGCATCGCACCGATCAGGAAGCCGACGAGATCGACTCTGTCGGGGTACCAATGGCGCCGCCCCACCTCAAGCAAAGAATTCATGGCTTCCGTGAGAAGGAGGTGAGCGTCACGATTGGAGGCGCTTTTCCCGATCCGACGAATTCGATTATCGGCATACCTTTGCAGTTTGACCATGTCTGCCTCGGTCAAGGACTGAATAGCGCGCCGGATATCTTCTAGACTAGCTTCAGGAGCTTGTAAAGGACCTTGTCCCGGGGGCTCTCGCATTGGATTCGAGCGTTCGTCAACGCCTCCCTTTAGGAATGCTCATGCCGCCGATTTTTGGACATTGGCGGGAAATTATTCGCCGTGCCCGTCCAACTTAGCCCGAAATGAGCATTCTAGAGAGAGGGGCAAATGCTCCTCCTGGGAGGAAATCATGACCGAAGCCGAAACGCAGGTAAAGAGTGGCGGGAAGGGCCTGGCAAATGAGTTCCA
>WNFI01100083.1_pt1 | contig 15026 bp, 17 predicted proteins | sample 5400471 | NCBI WGS metagenome assembly WNFI01 (sample SAMN13153348, study PRJNA577476) | soil metagenome | isolation source: 100 cm saprolite on Douglas fir-dominated hillslope | place: USA:California | collected 2013-09-17
CGGGAAGGGGTACGACATGAAAATCAAAAGCGTTGTGTGGGGCGGGGAGATATGGCCGCCATGAACGAAGTTCAACTTGGTGAAGCGTATCGACTGCTAGTTACCCTTATTGAAGGGTTCTTGCAAATAAAATTCTGCGGATTCCAAAGCGGCGGCGGCATTAAGTCTGACCTCATTATGTTCGCTGGCCCCGCGCTGAATGATCCTGGCAACCTGCTCCACGGAAAGCCCAGCACCCTTGCTGTGCCAGTGGACGTAATGATGTGGCCGCAAAAGGAAGCCCGCGAAGAATGTCTGCTTAAATGGAATGCGGCCTATTTGGAAGCGCGGCGCACGGGTTCTGACGACACGGAGGCTGTGAAAGCCCAGCCTGCCCCTCGCAATTATCAGACTAGCGACTACTTGAAGCAGGCCGCCGAATTCAGACGCCAGCACGGAAACATTGCGTGACCATGTGCCCGAAGTGTGGCATGGCCGATTCACCAACGCATCGCCGTGGCGTCCTGCATCGGCGCAATGCGAAAATTCGCGCCCTGATTGCTGAAGGACAGAACGGGGCCGAGATTGCGACGGCCCTTGGAATAACCCGGCAGCGGGCGCACACGATTCTCCGGCATATCCGGCAAACGATCCCGCTAGAACAATCCAACCAAACAAAACTCAGCATCCTTCTGGGGCACATGGCATCGCAGCGGTGGGATGAAGCCCTGAAGCTGGCCGCCAAGTTTCAACACCTTGGGGAACACAGGCGCGAAATCACGCGGGGCGCGGATGCCCTGAAGCACCCCGAATTCTATCGACAACTTAGAAAAGACCCAGCGGCGCTGATTGCTGAAGGCATCGCGGCGCTTAAAGAAAGGTACGGGAATCGTACATGAACAAACAAGACCAGTTCCTTCTTCAATGGCCTGACGGCGAATTCATCTGTGATCTACCGCTGGCGTCCAGCCCGTTTGCATCCTTCGCCAAGCGATTCATTGATTGGGAAACCAACTATTGGATGTGGCGGGCGTGCGGGGTAATCGTCCATCGGATTGAGGAAGGCCCCAGCGCGCCCGCCCTTGTGGGGTGTGTGGCTTAAAAGTTTCCGCGTGCTGGCCCGGCGCGGATTGTAACGAACAAATCTCCGGAGGGAAAAATGAAACGAAAGCAACGCGGTTTTTCTTTGATTGAACTTCTCATCGTGGTGGCGGTCATTTTAATTATTGCCGCCATCGCTATTCCGAATTTGCTGAAGGCCAAGCAAGCGTCGAACGAAACCGGGGCCGCCGCGAATTTGAAGACGATGCACACGGCGCTCGTCGGGTATTCGGAGCAATGCCACAGCCAGGGATTCCCCGCTACCTTGGCAGCGGCAGGGCCGGGCGACGGTACCTGTACGGGCGGCAGCCAGCATCTAGACTCAACGCTTGGCGTGGCTAATCCGGCGAAGAGCGGCTTCAACTACACGTACGTCGCGGGCGCGGCTGCACCCAATGGGGCCGTGGATTCCTACGCACTCAACGCCGATCCCTGGTCCGCAAACAGTGGGAAGAAGCATTTCTTCGTCGATGCGACTGGCGTAATCCATTACAACGACACGGCTCCGGCTACAGCTACAGACCTCGCACTCGGAAAGTGATCCCTGACCCGGCCAAATCGAAGGCTGGCCCGGCAGGATGCGAACAGGGGCGGGCGAAAAACCACATGACCCCACAGCCCGCCCCGAAGGAGTTTAGAAGTGAAAGCTCTAAGATGGACAATTTTCGGTTTCGTGTTTCTGTTTTTGGTCGTCTACGCTGCATCCGCGCAAACGCTCGTCGATGATGGGCACCAGCTTTGTATCACTTCATTTCCAGACGGAGCCAACGTACTGATTGATGGCGTGGCCCTTCAGCAAGTGACGCCGACCTGCATCAACAAAATCAAACCGGGCAGCCATGTGATCTCAGTTGCATCCCCTTCCGCTGGCTGGCAGGCCGATACCCGCACGATCCAAGTACTCGACCTTGACGGAAATGGCCGGGTGCGTGACACACATCTTTCGTTCACGCTCATGCCTTCGCTTACAACTGGCCCTCCGGGACCGCAAGGCCCAGCCGGGCCGAAGGGCGATGCAGGCGCGCAAGGAATTCCCGGCCTCAGCATTCTTGGCCCAGCCGGGATGCCAGGATCTCAAGGAATTCCCGGCGCAGCCGGGATACCCGGAGCACAAGGCCCAGCCGGATTATCTGGCGCACAGGGTTCGGCTGGCGCTCCTGGTGCAAATGGAAATGATGGCGCGCCGGGGCCGCAAGGCCCCACTGGACCCCAAGGATCACAAGGCCCAGCCGGGGCCGCTGGAAGCGGATTCGCGGGCATCTGGCAGCCCGGCACTGCTTACGCACAAGGCCAGTTAGTTCTTCGTTCACAGCAATGCGGGCAGGCCCATTGCGGCACGGCTGGCCCGTTCTTCAATCTCACAGGAAATAATTCGGGCGATCCAGCGGCGGATAATACGAACTGGGTCTACATGGCCTGTTGCACTCCGCCTACCGTGGGATATGACCAGCCAGTGAATTTCGCGGACCCACAACTTTATTCCACGACGTTTGCCCCCGGCGCTGGCTTGAACGTCTACAGCTACACCTTCACCATCGACAATCCGGCGACGTTTTCCCAGCTAATAGTGAACGTCCAAAGTTTGGTTGGGCCGACCCAGCAACAAACAACCACAGCGCAAACCGCATGTGTAGCGCAAAGCGGAAACGGAAGCAACCTGACCGGGCTTCCTACCTGCAATCCTTCTAATCCGCCGAGCGTTCCAAACGGCTGCTCGTTCATCACCGTGTTCAACAGTAATTGGAACGAGTACTCATGCCTTCTTACGAAAACCATAAGCGTCCAGCTACCGCCCGGAAATCTGACCTGGACAGTGCAGAAGAATGGCGTGGCCACGGGGCTGACCGTGACATGCAATTCCACCGGGACGTTCACTTCGCCCCCGATTACCCCGGTCTCCTTCGCGGGCGGCGACACAATCGAATTGGCCCTAGTGAATCCCAGCACAGTGACGGACACAATCGTCGCGGATTGGGGAATCATCAAGTAAAAAGCTTCAGTGGTGCCCCGCAATGACCCCGGCCCTTCCCCCGAAGGGCTGGGGTTTTCCTTTTAAGGGCCTTCACAGCGCGGCGGAGTAGTGAGTAACAAATCCAACTGCTCTTATGGCTGCGCCATTTGGGTGCTGGAAATCGGCCCGGCTTCTGCCTTCGGTGGGGACTTCGTAAGAAGCGGTCGCTCGAAAGAGCGGCTGTAACCATCGCGGAAGCCGGGCTTTAATTTTGTTGTTGCTTGCTTTGACAAGTGGACAGGGGTATGGTTTTTCAGCGGGGCCGCGCTGTGCTTTGAACACAGTACGGCCCCTGACCACAGTGCTCGCGTTAACGAGGCACGATGGCTAGGGCTTATTGTAACTCGGCATGGCGCGCCCCGCGCATTCCACACGCGGGGGTGCCCGATGTTTGACGGATATCCGATGCCGCCATGCCCTGATTGCACACCACCGGGGCCGATTGAAGCCTACCTGAGTCTGTGGCTCGTCTTTTGGATGTGGTTCTTCCTCGTCGTGTATATCCTGCCGCCGAAGTGGGGCGATGCCATCTGGAAGGTAGCGTTCCCCTGGATGCCACGGAAGGACTAAAGCCATCACAGCGCGCCGGAAATATTGGCGAGGCAGTCCCTGTGATGGGTTGCTTTGGACATTCGGCGGCCCTTGCTTCTTTCCATAGGTGGTTCGACCATCGAGGGAGGCAGGGGCCGCTGTCGTTGTGATTGCTTTTTTTTCCTGATAAACTTGAGTGGTAGTAGAAGGAGAAATAGTTTTATGGCTGGCCAGTTCAATGAAGGCGATGTAGTTCAACTAAAGTCCGGTGGTCCCAAAATGACCATCAAGAAAATTGAGGATTGGGACGGCGGAAGGCGCGCTTGGTGCCAGTGGTTTCAGGGCACGGAATCCAAAGAAGATGTGTTCCCTCTGACATCCCTGAAATTTCCCGATGAGCCAAAGGGACAAGGCAGCCTGCGACCTGCCAAAACTGGCGGCGTTTGGTCTTAAAGGCCCGCCACAGGAAGCCTAACCGACGGGTCAGGGAAGGTTGTTGGGGTGCGTTCTGGGTGCCATCCGCCCGGATACACTTCCCAGCCGGGGCCGCTGGCCGCCTTTGATGCAAAATTGATACAAGAACTGTAGAAAAGCCAATAAAAACGGGTGTATCCGAAGCCCTTTCAAGGCTAAAATACGGGTTCGATTCCCGTTAGCGCTACCAACTCTCCTTTTGAACTAAGTTTTAGAGAAATCCGACCTGGACCTACCTATTCACGGTAAAAATCATCTCAGTCTTGAAGGGGCCACATCCCGGTCGCGGCTTGAAGCTCACCGACTTGGCGGTTCCGAGCAGAGCGTCGGCCGCCTCCTTGGGCGAAGCTTCAAGGAGCTTTGCCTCGGAAACCTGGCCATCCTCGTCTATTGTTATCGCGATCCTACCGCGCACGTTCACATTCTTCCACTTCTCGCGGTATTCTTGGGGTGTCTTGGGGTGGTTTGCAATTTCAGGCGGTTTGCGACATGCCTTTTGATTGCTCTGCGCATCTGCGGACACTGCACCGAAGTTCGCAAGAAAGAGTTGGACCGACAGGAATACTAATGGCGGGAGTCTGTGGCGCACGGACGAGAAGTTAGCAGGGAATGCCAGTCGAGGCAATAGAATCAAACCAAGGAGCCGCTTTGGGCTACGTCGAAAAACATCTCATTCCGGGTGAGACCGTCCAGTACCGGACCAAGCTGCATTGGATTGTGATGCTGGGGCATGTCGCCATCGCCGCCGTCTTCGAGCTGCTCGCCGTAGCATTTCTCGTCGCTACATTTTCCAAGCCGGCAGGAGCGAAAGCCATGCCCTCGCACGGCGCTGTGTATTTTGGGGCCCTCATTTGCTTTCTGGTGGGGGCAGTCCTCTTTTGCATCGGTCTGCTAAAACGCAGTGTCACAGAAATGGCCGTTACGAACAAGAGAGTCATTGTAAAGACCGGCCTCGCGGAACGCCGCACCACAGAAATCCTCCTCTCCAGGATCGAGAGCGTCGTGGTCGATGAGCCAGCCATCGGAAGAATCCTAGGCTACGGAACGGTGATCGTGCGCGGCACCGGAGGCACCCCCGAAGTATTCGAGAAGATCTATCGTCCCTTGGAATTTAGAGAGCAAGTCCAGCGCCAGATTGCAGGAGAACCTAAATCTTCCTAAGCTATTTCGCCTTGAACTTGCACTGTGGAATCCGCGCTTACAACGACGTAAAATCTAGAATGGGCGAATGAATTGAGTCGCGGGCAAACCATCATCGAAAAACCCGTCCTTACAAATCGCTTCGTCGAGGCGCTAGGTTATGCGGCAGAACTGCACCTACACCAGCGACGCAAGGGCAAGGGCCAGCCTTACGTGGGCCATTTGCTCGGCGTTGCGGCCATCGTCATTCAACATGGCGGCGGCGAAGACGAAGTCATCGCGGCGCTGCTACACGATGCCGTCGAGGACCAGGGCGGTCTCCCGCGCCTCGATGAAATCCGCGAAAAGTTCGGCGATCGCGTCGCGCGCATTGTCGATGGCTGCACGGATTCCTATGAAGTCTCCGGTGAAAAACGCGACTGGGGCGAAAGAAAGCGTGCTTACATTGAAAAAGTAGCGCACGAGCCCGAAGACGTTCGCCTCGTTTCCGCCGCGGACAAACTGGCCAACGCCCGCGAAATCCTCTCCGACTATCGCGTGGAAGGTGACGCCGTTTTCAACCGCTTCAGCGGCCGCAAGCACGGCACGCTCTGGTATTACCGCACGCTGGTCAATGTCTTTAGCAAAGCGGGCTCAAGCCCGCTCATCGACGAACTCGACCGCGTTGTGACGGAACTCGAATCCCTCGCGAAGTAGGTCTGTCGTCCTTGCCGTACGCGCGTCCTTCCGGCAGAATACCTTTGATTAGGTATAGCTTTCGTGAATACCCCCTCAGGTTCCGTCAACCAGATCCTTACCATCGGCCACTCGAATCTCGAACTCGAGGTTTTTCTTGCTGCTCTTGCGCAACATCGCGTGCAGACGCTGTGCGACGTCCGCAGCCGCCCCGCCAGTTTTCGATTTCCGCAATTCAATCGCGAGTCGCTCGAAGTTGGCCTTGCTTCTGCTGGAGTTCGCTACGAATTTTTGGGAGAAACTCTCGGTGGCCGGCCCGCCGGCCCGCGCGTGTACCACGAAGATGGCCGCGTGGATTATGCTGCGCGCCGTCGCGCCCGCGATTTCCTTGAAGGCATCGAGCGGGCCCTTGCCCTCTCTCGTACTGGCATCACCGCCGTGATGTGCGCCGAGGAAGATCCTTTGCAATGCCATCGCTTCCTGATGATCTGCCCCGCCCTCCTCGAACGAGACGTTACACCCGCGCACATTCGTCGCGACGGCATTCTGGAATCCCAGCGTGACGCCGAGGATCGTCTCCTGGTCCTTCATGGTTTTGACGACGTCACCAGCACCTCGCTCTTCGTTGCCGGCCGGGATGCCGCGCTACGCGATGCTTTGGTTCTCCAGTCGAAGGACTTCGCCTTCCGCGCCTCTCCTGAAGCCGCTGAGTATTTCTGAACTTCATGGAACGCCTTCTCTGCACCATCGGCTTCACGGGAAAAACTGCGGAAGAGTTTTTTACTCTGCTCACTAACGCCGGCGTTCAGCAGGTCATCGACATCCGCCAGAACCGCAGCGGCCAGCTTGCGGGTTTCTCCAAGCACCCGGACCTTTCTTTCTTCCTGAAAAAAATCGCCGGAATCGCATATCTCCATGACCCTCTCCTGGCTCCGCCGCCGGAACTTCTTAGGAATTATCGCCGCACGAAAGATTGGCCCTCCTATGAAACAGATTTTCTCGCGCTGATGAAAGGGCGTGGAATCCCTGCAAGCTTGGATACTTCCTCGTGGTTGCCAAATGTCGCTCTTCTTTGTTCCGAGCCCGGCTCGGAGAAGTGCCATCGCCGTCTCGTCGCTGATCTCCTGGCCGGCTACTGGCGAGAGCAAGGCTACGACGTCGAAATTCGTCATCTCGTGTCACTGCTTCACAAGCCCGCAAAGCCTCGGCGCAAGTCGGAAAGCGCTGCCCCATGACTAAGCTGCTCATTACCGAAATTACGCGCATGGGCCCGGCCTTCTGCGTCATCGGGTTGCAACGCGAAAACGAAAAGATTCAATCCATCCGGCCCGTGCCTGCCTCCGCCAATAGCTGGCTGCACTTTCCCCACCAGCGCGGCGACATCCTCGAATGTGCGCTCACGCCATTTCCGGCCATGAAGCCTCATATTGAAGACCGCACCGCAACGCAGGGATTCCAGAAATCATCCTCGGTGGCCGAAGCTGAAACCGTCTCCTATCTCCGGAAAGCGGAGATGGCGAATTCCTTGTTCGATCTGTTCGGCTGCGCCATTTATGAAAATAAAAAAGGCGCGGGTCTTCATGCGATGCCGCATCAAGCCAAACGCTCGATCTGCGGCTGCGAAACTCAGAACCTCCGGCTGGAATTGTACGCCAACGAACTGCGCGCTACGCTGGCGTTGCCGTCCGCAGAAGTCTTGCGTGATCTTCCCGTTGTCGACAGGGACTGGCGAGACTTCATCGATGCCGCGCTGTCTCCTGCTCGTGGCGCCAATCGAGCCGCTCGCCTCGAGCGCTTCTTGAATTCACAATTGCACTACAAAATCATGTCCTGTCCGCACCATTTCATCCGCCTCGGCCTTACGCGCCCTTATCATGATTGTTGCTGGCTGATGTTGGACACGCTCTTTCCCCTGCCACGGCACGAATGGCTCCAGGAGTTCTGATGGCGCACTCTTCCATTCCACAGTTTGACGATAAGCATCGCCGTCTTCTGGAGGATTGTTTTCGCCGCGAGGCCGGATCCTCGGTTCCGTTCCCTGGCGATGACGTGGATCTTGTTGACGCCGGCATCCTTGATTCCATGAGCTGGGTCAGTTTTCTTCGCGCTGTCGAGACGGCCAGTGGCGCCGCTGACCTCGGTTCCCATCTGAATGAACGGTCTGCGAGCTTCACGGTTCTGCTGTCCGCATTGCGCGATTCCTCTTCCATTCCCACTGCGCCCGAGCGTTCAGAATTGCTTCGCGATCTTGCTCCTCACTCCAATCGTGTCGTCATCGTGGCTTCGTCTTACTGCCTAGGTTCGCGCGTCATTCCATCGGAGGAGGTTGACCGCGCCTTCGGCATGCCTGTCGGGAAACTTCGCGGCCGTGCCGGAATCGAATCCCTTGCCTATGTTGCTGAAGGCGAAAACGAACTTAGGCTCGCCGCAAGGGCCGCGGAAGAAACGTTGCGCGCTGGTTCGTGCGGAGCGCTCGAGCTGGATTGGATCATCGTCACCAGCGAAACGCATCATGATTACCCTTCGCTTTCGGCGCAGCTGCATTCCCGATTGTTGGTCCGCGAGAATTGCGGCGCGCTCGATGTCGGCGGCGCCTGCCTCGGGTTGCTCAACGCTCTTGCCGTCGCGCAATCGCTGATCGGCGGCCGACAAGCTCAAACTGTCCTGGTCGTCACTGCAGATGTTCACAGCCGAACGCTCACTCCCGGCAGAGTTGCCGGAGAGTTTGGTGGTTTGTTTGGCGACGGCGCGAGCGCATTCCTGCTTCAGGGCGCGAATGCGAGCACAAAAGAAGGCTATCTTCTGGGTGAATTTATTTTTGGCTGCGCTGGCCAGTATGCCGCGGCGATTCAGGTAAGCGATTCGAAAGATGGCGCCCTCGAAGTGCAGTTTGACGGCGAGGCTCTATCCCGCGCGGCAATCACCCGCATGGAAAAAGTTCTCGCATCTGTTGAGCTGCGCAGCGGCATCCCGCGCAGCTCCGTGGGTGGTTTTGCGACACACCAGCCAAATCCGCGGCTCGTTGCTTTGCTCGCGAAGCAGTGCGGCGTTTCCCCCACAGCGTTTCCGCCAATCGCTCGAACTTCCGGCAATCTCGGCTCATCCACGTGCGGCGCCGCCCTGCATGAAGCTTTGCACAGTGCTTCGAAGCAACCGCGCGGCGATCGCCGGCCAATTTTTGTTGCTTCGCTCGGCCCTGGCCTGCTCTTCGGCGGTGGCTGGCTCACTGTCGAATGAGATCGGTGTTCCGTTTTCAGTATTCAGTGTTCAGTTCTTAGCTATTAGTTCTTGGTTTTAGTCTTGGTTTTTGGCCTCGCACTCATTGAGCACCCATCCAACATCGCCGCCGGAGCAAAGCCGAAAATCCTTGGCGTGCACATTAATCTCTGATCCGGGAGTCGGGAACTGAGTACTGACAACCGAGCACTGACGACTTCATTCTTCAAGGCCCTGGCCGCGTGCGAGTTGTAAAGCTCGTATTTACCGCTGGGACTACGCATCCTTGCAGCGGCGGCCAGCCTGGATCGCTGACCGTGTTCCTGCAAAGTGAAACAATGGCGTTAATGAATTTCGAAGGGTCCACGGCGCCATTCAGCGCTTCGGCATAAACGGTGTAACTGTGCCCCACTGCCAGTCCATCGATCCTATAGGTCCCGTCAAATTGCGCGGGACCCGGAGCCGTACAACTCCACCCGCCGAGTGTTGCTCCCACAACCGCGCCGCTTGTGGCATCTACAGCGACCACTTGCGCGCCGAAAACGCCTGTCACTCCTGGAGGCGACCCGGAGAGCGCCAGCGGATTTGCCGGGAATATCTTTCCGCCGATCGAACCCCGGTGCACCGCATCCGCGGGATCGGGATAGAGAACGCGCAATCCGGTCCGGTCATCATCGCCCAGCGACGCATCGGGCTGCAACGCTGCTGGCCGCGTCCCGCTGAATGTGCCCGGCGCCGGTGCAAAGGGAAACATAATCGCGCTCCAAACCGCCGAATGGCTGAAGCCAAGAAAGTGTCCGAATTCGTGCGTCAGCAATGATTCGAGATCATAAGCTTTTTGATTTGCTGCCAGCGCTTGCGGAGTTGCATACGCTGTATTCGAATCGCTCGGATTAAAATAAATATCCGCGTCGAGAATTTGTCCCAACTGCGTTGAAACGGCGCTGCTGCCTAATTGAACTCCAAGGCGGTCGGTTGTAATCACACGCGTGAATGCCAACACGCCTGGAGTAAAAGCCATGTCGGCTTGATCGAAGCAGATGGAATTCACGCCATCCGGACCGCAGGCGTTCTGCGTCGCCGTCCGGGTCAGTGGCGTGAGTGTTCCTGGAACGAGTGCCGTTCCGCTCACGCCGGTCCACGCCGCCAGCGACTGTGCAACCACCTGTTCAATCTCCGTCAGTCGCCCACTCGCGGTCTGATCCTGCGTGACGATGGTTACCGGATTCGAATTCAGGGCCGTGCTCCATCGAACTGCGATGCTTCCCGCCGCAGTCAGTTGATGCGCACGCACAGGGCAGGCTGATCCGCCGGAAATTGCAGCCGGCTGGCGGACATCGGGCACGATCATGTCAAGAGCATAGGCCTGCGCCATCGGCGCAAACCATCCACCGTAGAAAAGTGCAAGCGTGCTTGCGCAAATCTGTTTCGGGCTAATTTTCATTGGTCCGACCCTCCAATCCCAAAATGTTCCTTTTTTCTTCCAGGGCTTTTCGCAGCTTCAACTGAAAAATCGAGACCGGCAGGTTGCGAATTCCACCGTGCCGGAACTGGCGCGTGAGAGGATCAAAGATTGGCGCCGATGCGGAATCCTGCGTCACGCATTCCACACCCGTCCGCGCATCCCGTGAGATTCGAAACGTTCCCTGCGACCATCCCAGGACGCGAAATGGCTCGCCTTCACGCCGCCAGAGAAACACATAAGCTTCTTCGCCCGGGCGAAACGACGGTACTCCGTCGATCCGTGAATGCAGATTTCCCACGCTTCCGCCGAGCATGCGAACGGAGACCAGGTCTGGAAGCAGCCCTTTGTTGACTTCTACTGTTTCAAAGCGCGTTTCGGTCCAAATTTCTCCATCCTGCCGCCGGCTTTCCACGGCGATGCAACGGAGCCGCGCCACAGCCGTCGCTTGATTTACGAGCTCTTCGAAACGCAGCTGTGAAAGCGTGGTCGCGTTTGCCGCAATCGCAAGCAAGGCAAGGCCCGCCAAGAACAGAATCCACAAGAACCGCCGCCGTTGGACAAAGCTCATTTCAGTAAACCTCCAGCACGCCGCTCGCGGCGGTCTTGTCAAGATTGGTGTTCTGGATGAAGAGGGTGCGCGCACCGGGCGCGGCGCTGGCAGGAATTTGGAGTGTGAGGTGGATGATTCCGAGCCCCGCGGGTTGCTTGGAGATTACGGTGACGTCGCTCGGCCCTGAAACCGTATAAGTCATGCTGGTGTCAAACCCGCTCTGCGAGAAAATGCAAACGTCCGCCGTGGCAGTGCCGCTGCTAGGCCGTTGCAACGAAATCGCGCTACCACCCAGGGTGCACGTATTACTGCTTGTGACGAACGGACCCAACGCCGCGACATTCAAGTCCAGGTCGTTGGCGGGCACGGAGACTCCAGCTGTCGTCGGTTCCACGACAACGATGTCTTTTCCCGTCGCTGCCGGAAATGTGCTGCTGAGTGCAATCACTTCATCCGAAACGTTTGGGGCCGCGACGATCAGTGACACGGCATTCGATTTTGTTCCGCTGGGATTCCGAATTTGTACAGACAAGCTGCCCGGAACGGCGACGTCTGCTGCCGTTACCGGTGTGGTGCATTCCAGGGCTGACGTGCACGTCGTTATCCGCGAAGTGCCGCCGATCAGCATCGTGGAACCCGGTCCAGGGTTCGAGGCCGTAAAACCACTGCCATCCACGCGCAGCGTGAAACCTTGGGCTGCACCGGCATACACGCTTGATGGATGCAATGTGAGAATGTTCGCGCCCGTGGAAATCGTCACGTTGGCAATGCCCGATTGCGAAGCGTCGTCGCCGCTAATGGCCACAACTTGAATCGCATTTGGCGTGGGAGCAGAGCTAGGCGCGGTATAGGCCCCATTGGGGTTGATCGTTCCGCAGATGCCCACCGCCCCACACGCGGTACCCTGCACCTGCCAAACAACGTTCTGGTTACTGGTTCCCAGCACCGACGCGGTGAAGCCTAGCACCCCCAGGGGAGCCAATGTGACGCTCCCGGGCAGCACGGACACGAGCACGTGATTGATCACGGTGATCTGTGCGCTGGCACTTTTCGTGGAATCGGCCGCGCTCAGCGCCGTGGCGCTCACCGGATTCGGTGAAGGAATGGCGCCAGGCGCCAGGTAATCCACCTGCGTCGCAGTGGTGCTCGTCACGGTTAGGCAGGGATTCGAACCGACTGCACAAATCTGCCCGAAGTTGGTATTTCCGCCTGCGATCCCGTTTACACTCCAGGACACACCGGCATTCGAGCTTCCATTTACCTGCGCGCTTAGCGTCACGCGATGATTCGCCGCCAATGTCGACGTCGAAGGAGAAACACTCACGTTGATTCCAGGCTGGATCGCCAATGTCGCTTGCGCTTTCTTTGCTGGGTCCGCCTGCGGAGTGACCGTTACCGTAACTGTGTTCGGGCTTGGCGCTGTGCTGGGCGCCGTGTACGTCGCCGAACCCGCGACAGCATTACCGCTTGCCGACTGTGTCGTCACCACCGTCAATGTTCCGCAGAAACTTCCGCTGCAACCTGGACCGCTCAGAGCCCAGGACATCGCGGTACTGGGATTCGATCCGGAAACAGGGGTTAGGGTGGCGACAATTGTGGCCGTCCCGCCAGCTGGCACGTTCGACGGCGCAGAGAGTTGCAAAGAAAAATTGCTTGTGACGGTCACGGCGGCGGAAATCTGCTTCGAAGGATCGGCGACACTCTGCGCCGTCAACGTCGTGCTTGCGGGCAAGGGAAGAATCTGCGGCGCGATGTACCTTCCGTTCGCGTCCACCGATCCGCAACCGCTGGTGCAGGCTGGGCCGGAAAGGCTCCAGCGCATTGCCGTATCTGGATGGCCGCTGCTCGTTACTGTGGCTTGAAATGTTTGCGTCGCGCCCAGTTCCACGCTTGCGGGATTCGGCGTCAAGTTCAGAGTGATGTCACTTGTGACTGCTAATGCGCCGCTGCCGGATTTTGTCGAATCGGCTTGACTGATGGCGGTGATTTGCACCGTGGCGGGGGATGGCAGGTCAGCAGGCGCGGTGTACACGCCAGCAGACGTGATCGTTCCCACCGTCGCGTTACCGCCCGGCACAGTGTTGACGCTCCAACTGACGGCGGTGTCCGTTGTGTTCGTCACCGCCGCGGTGAACGTGAGTTGGTTCCCGAGCACTACCGATCCAGTCGCTGGCGTTACGGTCACTCCAATAGACGGAGGGGGAGGTGGCGGTGGTGGCGGTGTGCTTCCTGCGCCACAGCCGAGTGTCCATCCTCCTTCCGCAAGAAGTGCGATAACCACGATCGTCCTGGTCCTGAATCTTTTTCCGTTGCTCGGCGAGAGGGACCGCATGCCAACCCAAAAGCAGGCAAGGGGCCAGCGAGGAGGAAAGGGAATTGGGGTTGGGGACTAGGGATCGAAGGCGCCCCAATGCTTGCCAAGAAACCGCATGGAATCAGCAGATTGCAGTCCTTTGAACGACGCGCGCTTTTCGTCAGCGTATTACAAAAATAGTTTGCTACAGTTCGGCTACGCCCAATTTGGTTCTGATTTGGACCTATGGGGGAACAGGGCTGTTTCATATCGGAACCAACTGGCCGCGCAAATTCCTGCGTTGACTTCTCTCGCCGAGCCTCCAATAATCCCGCCCATGCCTCGCCCCGATGCTGTACGCCGCGTCAAGAGCTACTCTGCCGCCGACGGCTTCGTTTATCAGTACTACTTCTTTGAAGGCAATCGTGCGAAGTGGCACGGTAAACCCGGTGGCGAATTCACTTACGTGGTCTCCGCAGACCGTCGCTCCACGTTCCCCTTCAAAATTTTCGTGATGCAATCGGCTCTGGACGCCTGGGCAGAACTGAATGGGCGCGCGCTTTCAAGCAGCGAGGAATATGCCGTCGCCAAGATGCGACTTTTTCAAGCCTTCGATGAAGGAGCGGTCAAGCCCGTATCGGAAGGCCAGCAACCCGGGGAAGTGCTCGTCGACGAAGCCAACCTCGAAGAACTGCTCAGGCAACTTGGGATCTAGTCCGGAAGGTCTCGAATAGCTGGAAGCGCAGATCCTATTGAACCAATCCGCGGGTGGCGGCGTCTGGTTAGGTGTACGGAGAGGGCGGGCGTTGGAAGCCCGCGCAGGATGACAAATGCAGGAGCTGGTTCTGGTCCAGCCAGGCGGCATTTCAGAGAGTGAGTCGGCGCGCGAGGCAACCCAGGCTGACACGCGGCGCGAGTTCGAGGAGCGCCTCGCCGAATCCGGCCCGTTGGCCTATCGAGTGGCGCGCGGCGTCTTGCGTAATACAGCTGATGCCGAGGACGTAGCCCAGGAGGCATTGTTGCGCGCCTATCGGCAGTTCGATCGCCTGCGTGACCGCAACCGTTTTCGCGCCTGGCTCGTGCGAATCTCGTTTCGTCTGGCGCTTGATCGATTGCGATCCGGGAAACGCCGCGAAGAGCGCGACACGCTTTGGTCGCAACCGGAGCACCAGCCGCCCGCCGCGACCGCCGAAGACCTTGCCGCTTCGAACGAGTTCCAAGCGCATCTCGAGAACGCCCTTGCGGAATTGCCGGAGAAATTGCGATTGGTGCTTTTGCTTGCAGCTATGGAAGGCCACACGATCGAGGAAATCGCGAGCATGCTGGGCATTTCCACCGGCACGGTGAAGTCCCGAATTTATTATGCGCGAAGACAGTTAGCGGAGAAGTTGCGATGCCATGCAAACATTATAAAGACGCGTTGATTGAAGCCGCAGCTAGCGACGCCGAACCACCGGGTGAACTGCGGGCGCACCTCGCTGGCTGCGTCGATTGCCGTGCGGCTCTCGAACAGGAACAAGCTCTTTTTGCTTCCATCGATGCTGGCCTTCACGTCGCGGCCAACGCCGAGGCCCCCGCTTCACTTTTGCCG
>WNFI01100194.1_pt1 | contig 15026 bp, 15 predicted proteins | sample 5400471 | NCBI WGS metagenome assembly WNFI01 (sample SAMN13153348, study PRJNA577476) | soil metagenome | isolation source: 100 cm saprolite on Douglas fir-dominated hillslope | place: USA:California | collected 2013-09-17
CGGTGACGGCACACTCGGCCCGCCTTGCGGACATCGTCGTCTCTGATTATTCCAAAAGCAGCATGGCAAAGCTCGTCCCCGACAACGGGATTGAAGTAACCGGTGCGTTCAGTGGTGTCGGGCTCGATGCAGCCACCGAACAGCAGGGAACCATATTTATCGGACTGCAAGATAATCCGGGAGGGAGGAAGTTTCAGGAACTGCTGATAAAATCCGTGCAGGACGTGAAAAAATAGTCGCCTTCAGACCGCCGGCGCTGAGGAATAAGAGCCAGGCGGATCCCAATCAGACATCAGAGGAGATGAAACACATGAATTCGATCGAGGTTGTAAAAGCCGGTATTGCCGCTGCGGAATCCGGTGACATCGCGAAATATCAAGCCCTGCTCGCGGATGACATGGTATTTGCGGGCCCGGTTCCCAAACCGCTTGGCAAACAGGAATTCATCGGATTACAGACCGCCTTGATCTCGGCCTTTCCGGATTGGAAGTTTAATGCCAGCGATTTCAAAGAAAACGGGGACCAGGTCGTGGTCATGATACAGATCACCGGCACTCAGATCAAGGAGCTTAGCCTCCCCATGCCCGGTCTGCCCAAGATCCCACCGACGGGCAAACATGTTTCGCGGCCGAAAGAGCCGACCATCTTCACCGTGAAAAATGGCAAGATCACGCGGTTGGAGACAAGCGCCGTTGCAGGTGGGGGCGTGATGGGTATCCTTACCCAGTTGGGCGTGAGTGTGCCTCCGATGCCCTAGACCGGGAGTAGCGATCTGCCAGTAAAAAATCCAGGGCCGGCGTAATCGCCGGCCCTGTTGTCATATGCATCCCCGATCTCGTATCCGAAAAATGTATCCTGAAAATTGTCGTAGGTGCGGATCGGAACCTCAGAACCAGGACAATTATTTGGCTTCGCTGTCCGTCTTCTTAGGCATGCTCGCCATCAGGTAGGCGATCCCACCGCCCAGGGCGAATGCCCCCGCGGAACCCGGTGAGGCGAAGTCGGTCACCGCGACCAGCAGGCCGAAGAAGCCCAGGACCAGCGCGATTTGAACCTGCCAGGCACTCGGCTTAAAATTATCCAGAACAAAACGTCCGACACCAAAACCAAAAATCAAGAAGCCTAGTCCTCTCAACAAGAAACCCAGAAAAGTGAAAATGTCATTGACGATTGGGGGCATGATTTTCTCCTTGGAAAATAGATTGTAAGGCTCGATCTTTATCGGAGCCGGCCGAGAGACCTAAAATTATACTCCGCTCGCCGGAATAAATACCAGTGCCCACAGCAGCCAGGCGCCGATCATCAGGATTCCAACCCCGAACACCGCCGCAAAGGACCAACCCCAGGCGATCATGTAGGTCCTGGCTGATTGGAAGGCCAGGCCGCGATTGCGCATGCGCAGGTACTCCGCGCCGAACAATGCGAGTGGGGAAGCGACGAGGCCGACGAGCGGTGTCAGGAACAAACTTGCGATGATGCCGGCCAGATAGCTAACCCCTATGGAACTCCAGGGGATGGAATGACCGCGCATGCGGCGGGCAATAATAATGTTATCGATCACGCTGCCGGCGATCATCAAGATGGTGATGAGGGCAAAGATCCCCCAGCCGGCCCAAGTCATGCGCCCGGCCGCGTTTTCGAGGAGAGCATAACCAAGTGTAGCCAACCAGATAATGATCAGGCCGGGGAAGACCGGCACGAGTAAACCAAGCAGACCCACGATCATGACGAATAATGTCGCGGTCTCGATCACGACCTCACCCCAAAAACGCGGATCGGTAGGCACTTAGCCGCTGCGAGTCAAGGGGGAGTGTGAAGGGCCAGGCCGATCATTCACCTTTGCCCTTGCCCGGCCGGATTACAGCCTCACCGGCCATCCAGGGCCGGAGCACCTCCGGCACAATGATCGACCCATCCGCCTGCTGAAAATTTTCAAGGACCGCGATCAGCGTCCTGGGAAGCCCCAAGCCTGAACCATTCAGCGTGTGGAGAAAGCGCGTCCCGCCTTTTTCCGCCGTCCGGTATTTGATATTTGCCCGTCGCGCTTGGAATTCCCGGACGTTCCCAATCGATGAGACTTCCAGCCATTCGCCGCAGCCGGGGGCCCAAACTTCAACATCGTAAGTGATGGCTGCCGTGAAACCGAGATCCCCGGTACAGAGTTGCTTAACGCGATAGGGTAGCCCCAGATTTTTGCAGGTTTCCTCGGCATCCTCCCGCATTTTGTCCAGCCAATGGTCCGACTCTTCCGGGATGCAGTAAATATACATTTCGACTTTATCAAACTGATGCCCGCGTTTAATTCCTCGCACGTCCCGTCCAGCGCTCATCTTTTCACGCCGGAAGCAGGGCGTATAGGCGGTATACAGAAGGGGCAGATCCGCCTCTTCGAGGATCTCGTTCATATGCAGTCCCGTCAGGGGGACTTCCGCCGTGGGGACAAAATAAAAATCTTCCTGGAAGTCTCGATACAGGTTGTCTGCGAACTTGGGCAGCTGTCCGGCGCCGAACACGGTTTCGGTCCGAACCATGAAGGGCAAATACTTTTCCAGATAACCTTGTCGAATGTGAAGATCGAGCATATAGGAGATCAAAGCGCGCTGCAATCTCGCCCCGGCCCCACTTAATACATAAAACCGGGAGCCCGTCATCTTCGTGCCGCGCTCGAAATCTAGGATGCCGAGTGCTGGCCCGAGATCCCAGTGTGGTTTGACTTCGAAATCAAATTTCCCCGGCTCGCCGACGGTCTTTATAATCACATTCTCGCTTTCATCCTTCCCGAAGGGGGTCCGCGCGTCGGGGATATTGGGCAGGGTGGCAGTGAGGGCAGTCAACTGCGTGTCGACATCTGCGGCCTCCCGATCCAGGTCCGCGATCTGATCGCCCACGAGCCTCATCGCCTCGATCTTGGATTGCCGGCGAGCGGGGTCCTTGAGAGTGCTGATCTCCTTGGAACCGGCATTTCGTTCCGCCTTCAAATTCTCAACCCGGGTCAAAAGCGACCGGCGCTTTTCATCCAATACCAGGACGGAATCGACCGGGGACGCATCCATCTGCCGGTCCCTAAGGGCTTTTCGAACAGTTTCAGGCTTTTCGCGGATCAGATTAATATCCAGCATGCTTGCAGCTGCTACTTTCTGAGTGTTCAAAGGCGAACACTCCATAATTCTCGTTTCCCACTGGCCCGGCGGCCTTGTACTGGCCGGCGGCTCTCTGAACGATGCAACAATTCGTTGTCTTCGCGCTCACGGATGGACCGGATGATAGGCTGTGCAGAACAGGATTTTAATCCTTATTTCCTAAAAAATAGTCCGTGGTTGCCTGACCAGGCTGGGAAATATTCTCCCGTGCGATCACCCGTTTGAAGGTGATCCACAATATTTTGATATCGAGCCAGAAGGAACGATTCCGAACATACCATACGTCCAGCGCGAATTTGTCCTGCCAGCTGATCGCATTGCGTCCATGGATCTGTGCCCAGCCGGTCAGGCCCGGCAGCACGTCGTGCCTGTGCATCTGTTCCGGCGAGTAGCGCGGTAAATATTCCATCAGTAATGGTCGCGGTCCAACCAGGCTCATCTCGCCGCGCAGGATGTTCCAGAGCTCTGGTAATTCGTCCAAACTCAGTGTACGCAACATTCTCCCGAAGCGGGTCAGGCGCTGCGCGTCCGCCAGCAATGTTCCGTCCGGGCCGCGCTTCTCATTCATCGAGCGGAACTTATAGATCTCGAAAGGGTGTCCCTTGAACCCGGGTCTTTTTTGACGAAAAATAACAGGGCTTCCAAGAAAAAGACGCACCCCGATCGCAAGGAGAAGAATAAGTGGCGAAAGGATGATAAATCCTGCTGAGGCAACCAGCACATCAAGGAGTCGCTTGTTCAGAGGCATCCGGACATTCTACCAAATGTGGTATATTTTTCGGGGGAGAAACATGTATGAATGAGCGAATATTGATCATAGAAGATGATCAGGCTATTCTCAAGTTGCTTCAGCGCGGGCTGGCCTATGAAGGCTACACGGTAGATACCGCTACGGACGGCCGGACGGGATTGATCCTGGCGCGCGACCACACTCCGGATCTCGTGATCCTGGATTGGCTCCTTCCTGGGATGGACGGCCTCGAAGTTTGTCACCGCCTGCGGACCGGAGGCTCGATTCCGATCTTAATGCTAACCGCCAAGGACACCGTCCAGGATCGCATCCAGGGTCTGGATGCGGGGGCCGATGATTATATGATCAAGCCGTTCAATCTGGATGAACTTTTGGCGCGCGTTCGGGCATTGCTGCGGCGCACGCAGCCCGAACGCGTCCCGGTGTTGAAATTTGCAGATCTCAGCCTGGATACCGGCTCGCGGCAGGCCTCGCGTGGATCTCACCTCGTTCCGCTGACCGCCAAGGAGTATGAACTCCTGGAACTGTTTCTGCGCCATCCCAAACAAGTCCTGACGCGGGAAGTGATTTTCGACCGCGTCTGGGGCTATGATTTTGGCGGGGAGAGCAATGTTCTCGAAGTGTATATCCGCTATCTTCGACAGAAACTTGAATCAGAGGGTGAGCCCCGCTTGATCCATACCGTGCGCGGTGTGGGGTATGTCATGAGGGAAAATCCGTAGACTAATATCGACTCCCCTCTGAACGGGAATCGAATATTGCCCATCGGATCTGATCGTGTCACTTCGCCTTCGCCTCACTCTTCTCTACTCAACGCTCATTGGTGGAATTCTGCTGATCTTTGGGGCGGCAGTTTACATTCTCATCAGTCTCATACTCCTAAACCAGGTCGATGACATGCTCGCGGGAACCGTACATGGGATCCTCAATTTTGCGCGCGGAAATTCGACCGGTGAAGTCAGCAGCCTTGACCTTCCGCCGCTCGATCTCTCAGCCAATACCTATGTCCAGGTATGGGGCCGGGATGGAAAGCTGAAGACCAGTTCCCCCGGCATCTCGATCATTACCCAGCCCCTCGATCCGGTCGGGTTAAAAACGCCTGATCCGGTCTATCGCGAAAATTCGATTAACGGGGTTAGGCTGCGTGTGCTATCGGTCCCGCTCGAAGTCGGCGTGCATAAAATTGCGATCCTTCAGGTTGGAACGAGTTTGACGGTGGTGGACTCGGCCAGGGCAAACTTGATCAGGATCCTGTTGATCGTAGCGGCCATCTCGATCGCCCTGGCAGCACTCGGTTCCTGGCTCGTCCTGGGCAGCGTCCTGGCTCCCTTGGGAACGGTCACGGATACGGTGCAGGCGATTAACCGTGCCGATGATCTGTCACGCCGGATACCCTATCAGGGCCCCTCGGCGGATGAGATCGGCAGCCTGATTGGATCCTTTAATCACACTTTAGAACGGCTTGAGAATCTTTTTACGTCCCAGCAGCGCTTCCTGGCGGACGTCAGTCATGAACTGCGCACGCCTCTGACCGTCATCAAAGGTAACGTCGACTTGATGCGCCGGATGAATCAACTCGATGACGAGTCACTCTCCAGTATCGATCAGGAGGCCGGCCGTCTGGCCCGCCTGGTGGGAGGCTTGCTCCTGCTGGCGCAGGCTGAGACTGGCAAGCTGGCCCTCACCATGAAGCCTCTGGAACTCGATACCCTGCTTCTGGAAGTATTCCACGAGATGCGTTTCCTGGCGGGCGGAAAGGTACATCTGAAGATTGGCGATATCGACCAGCTGCAGGTCGTAGGCGACCGCGATCACTTGAAGCAGGTTCTGCTTAATTTAGTGGGGAACGCGATCCAGTACACACCGGCCGGCGGCGATGTGTTCATCAGCCTGGCGAGGATCGGGGATCAGGCTCGCATCATTATTCGCGACACCGGGCCGGGCATACCGGCGGATGATCTGCCGTTCATTTTTGAGCGCTTTTACCGGGCCGAAAAATCGCGCACCCGCTCCGAGACCAGTGGTTTTGGACTGGGATTATCGATCGCGCAGTGGATTGTCGAAAATCATGGGGGCAAGATCGAAGTGGAATCAAAAGAGGGGCAGGGAACGACCTTTGCGATCTGGTTGCAATTGCTCAGCGTGGAAAGCAAGATATTGCCCCCGACGCCCTCGCCGGTCACCCGTTAATTCCGAGCACCGACCTGGCCCGTTGACAAAGGCCGCTGCCACCCGCCTGTAGCCACTCCGTGAGTCGGGCGGATTGTGTCATGTGCTTGACCGCATCCTGATAAATCCCGCTGCCCCAGTAAACATAACGAGTGGTTTCCGCAGCCCAGAATAGGGGATCGCGTGAGATGACGCTGATCCCACCGTTGTAGCCTGCGAAGACGAGCCGCGGATCATTCCCGCTGGCGGAGAGAGAACGCTTCAGATAGTTCAATCCGCGCGCGGCGTTTGTATCCGGATCGTATGGATCGTCGCTGATCAGAAAATGGTACGGCATCACCTGGAAGAGACCCATGGCCCCGGCACTGGAACGCGCGGAGGGGTCCCCGCAGGACTCAATCTGCATGATGACCGCGACAAGGTTCGGATCCAGGTCCGCCTGGGCGGCCCATCTGGAGATCGATGCCGACCAATATTGAACTTCTGGCGTAAATACAGCTGCCAGGCCGGCGGGAGAGATGGCGCTGGACGCAGTTGGAAGAGGCGCGGTCGAGTCGGTGGATATGGGTTCGGCCTGCACGGAGGCGTTGAGTGCAAAAGCGGCCAGCAAGGCGCTCAGGATTAAAACGGCAAGGGGCGGGAACATATAATAAGACAAACAGCCGCTGCCTTGTTCTTCGGAGGCCACGGCTGTCTGCCGAGTGTCCAGATCATTTCGAGCGCGGGACATATGTGTCCTTTCAATAGGGGTTCGGAAACCCGCGTCGGCTAAGGAGATGGGGCGCTTTGGCGGAGGGGAGAGAGCGGAAAAGCGCTGGTCAATGAGATTTACTGTTTGCGAGTTTCACCTATGTCATGGGGTGAAGGTGCGGATTCAAATGACATATTGTGGTAAGTGGGTTCCGGCCGGTTATACGTAGGCTGCGGCGCAGGCTTTGGAACCGGATGATAGGACTGCTGAATAGGGCGAGGCAGTGACGAGGCAGGCCGCAGAATGGGTTGGGCGGAGGTCATCGGCCGGGTGGGTGAGGGGGCAAGCGGACGAGCACGGTATGTTTGTGCGTCTGCCGTTGAGAAGAGATTATCACCCGAAACAGAGAATGTGCCGATGATCAGGACCCGGATCACCCACACCATGATCGCCACGAAGATCGGAACCACCTTGATCAGCACAGCGTTGCTGATGACCGTTCCTCCCGCCGCGCTAGCGTGATTCACGATCGCAACGGAGACCCCCCACCAGGTCAATGTCGCATTGAAGCCTGCCGCCAGTAACCAGGCACCGAAGAGATACCATACTTCTGCGGGTTCATCGCGGCCTTTCTGGGGGGTGAATATGCGTGCGATCCCCGCAAAATCAATGCCGCAAAAAGCAATGGCCAGAATCGTTGCCCAACTGAAGCCAGCAAAGGTAAGATCCCCGAGGACGTCGCGGAGGGCAAATTGGGTGGTGCTGAAATTGAATATTTCAAATGCGAGCAGCGCGCCGACGATCATCATGCCCCAGGCTGCACCTCGATCGAGATGTCGACCGCGAGTAAGATCGCTCCATAGTGCCCTCAAGCCATCGCCAGCACTTCGTGAAGAACGGACGGTATTCATATCTACCTCCTTTAGAGTGAGATGGCCAGATTATAGAACAACTGTTCTAATCTTGTCAAGGGGTGGAATTAAGCAACAAAAAGACAGGCATCCCGGAGAGGGATGCCTGTCGGATTTCCGCTTGGTGGGAGCTATTTTGCGAACTCGGTTGCCCGGGTTTCTCGAATGACGGTCACTTTGATCTGACCGGGATACTGCATGGTCTCTTCGATCTTCTTGGCAATATCGCGCGCCAGGCGGGCAGAGGACAGATCGTCGATATTCTCAGGCTTGACGATCACTCGCACCTCCCGGCCGGCTTGAATGGCAAAGGCCTGGGACACCCCTTCAAAGGATTCGGATAAATCTTCCAATGTCCGGATGCGTTTAATGTAGGCTTCCAGATCCTCGCGCCGGGCACCCGGCCGGGCTCCGGAGATCGCATCGGCCGCTTCCGCGATGACTGCCTCGATGCTCAACTGATCCACTTCATGATGATGGGACTCGATGGCATTCACGACGATCGAATTCACCCCGTAACGCCGGCAGAATTCCGCACCCAATTTGGCGTGCGTGCCCTCCTGGTTGTGATCCATGGCCTTGCCGATGTCATGCAGGAAGCCGCCCTGTTTGGATAGTTCAACATTTGCCCCGATCTCTGCTGCCAGGATGCCGGCCAGCTTGGAGACCTCGACCGCGTGTGCGAGTTGATTTTGTCCATAAGAGGTCCGGAATTTAAGGCGGCCCATCATGCGCAGGACCTCCAGATGCAGGCCCGCGATGCCGGCATCGAAGGCAGCCTGCTCACCGGCCTCATTGATGACCTTGTCGACCCCCTTGGTTTCCTCCTCAATGATCTTTTCAATGTAGGCCGGGTGGATGCGGCCGTCTACGGTGAGGCGGGTGAGGGCGCGGCGGGCGATCTCACGGCGAACCGAGTCGAAGCAGGAAATGGTCACCGCTTCAGGGGTATCGTCCACGATCACATCGACACCCGCTGCCTGTTCAAAGGCCTTGATGTTGCGGCCGTTCCGGCCGACGATCCGGCCCTTCATTTCTTCATTGGGCAGCTGAACCACGGAGGACGTCACTTCGGCAACATGTTCGGAGGCCACCCGTTGAATGGCGTCCGCGATCAGCTTCCGGGCGCGTTTCTCGCCCTCTTCGCGTGCCTCCGATTCGATCTGGCGGTAGATACGCGCCATGTCGGCCCTGGCTTCCTTTTCCACCGCGGCGAACAATTCCTTGCGCGCGTCCTCCTGGGAGAGCTGCGCGATCTGCTGCAGTTTCAAGACTTCATCTTCGTAAAGTTTCTCGATCTCATTCGCACGTTTATCGACCAGACTCTGGCGTTTGTTCAGGGTTTGTTCGCGTTGTTCAAGTTTATCTGCCCGCCCATCGAGTTCGGTCCGGCGCTTGTCGAGGCGCTCGGCTTCTTTTCCCAGCTCGATTCGCCGCTCCTTGATCTCACTTTCAGCGGCCTGGACGATCTTGGTCGCACTTTCGCGGGCGTGAGTCTCGATCAAACGCGCCTGTTCGTTGGCGACTTTTAGGGTGCTTTCGGCCTTATCCTGTTGGCTTTTTGCAGCGCGCTCCTGCTGATAGCGCCGATAGAAGTAACCAAGAAATGCGCCTGCGGCCAACCCAAGAAAACCAATGATGATGCTGATTGGATTCATGCAATTTCCTCATTATCGATAATATGATGCTCGGCATGCGCCTCGTTCCACAGCCGCGCTACGACAGACGTGATCACGGAGTAGGGAAACCCGCGCCGGGCAAGGAATTCCGATAGTTTCTTGCGAAACTCGTTCCAGCCCAATTCCGTGAAGCGGCGTACTTTTTTCAAACCTGCTTCATATGCAAGGGCTTCTTCATCCAGACCCCCAAGGGCAGTCTCCGCGATTTCGTCCGAAAGACCTTTTTGCCTCAGCTCCGCCTGCAGGGCCCGCCGGCTGCGGGGGCGAAAAGTGTTGCGATTTTCAACCCACGTATGTGCAAATTCACGGTCATCCGCCAGCCGGCCAGAGCGGAGCCTCTCGAGAGTCTGTTCGATGACATCGTCCGGGATCTGGTGCTTGTGCAAATTCTGCCTGATCTCTGCTTCGGAGCGGGCACGATAGCTCAGAAAGATCAAGGCCTGCTGGTAGGCTTGCTCTCGGGAATCGTCTGCAAGCAGCTGGGCGCGCTTCGCATCGCTCAATTCCTGTCCCACCTTCAGCCAGGCTGCAACCAGACGGGAAAGCCCAAACGCATACACCCCGTCGAGGTGAATGTTCACCCGACTTGGATCGCGTTTCTGGGATACGATGGCAGTGATTTTAGCCATTAAAAAGAAGACAGCCGAGAGCCTGCCGTGATGGCCTCAGCTGCTACTTGAGTCTGGATTGGGTATGCTGGCCCCAGGTCCCGCGGGATGCGGAAAGGGCAGAGATGTTTTGTCGCGTGGGATTGCTAGGTCACGCTAGTCGTTAACGTTATCCGAGAAGACATTTTCTCAAATGAATCCGTCGAAAAGACGGCGACTCTTAAAATCTCCTGAAGCCAAAATGTCCAAGAACTTCCAGAGGTCCATGAGCAAACCAGGCCGCCCGTGCGGCATTTGGTACAAAAGACAATCCATCCGGATTGGCAAATATTATACCTGATTTTTAACAATTTGTTATCAAACCGATCGCTAAGCCCCCTCAAAACCGGATTCAGAACTTTTCACCGGGCAGGGGGTAACATCATTTAATGGACGGTCCCAATCGCAGGCCGGTAAAGCTGTGTCATAATTCACAAAGAACAGCCCCCTCAAAGGAGTCGTAATGGCGAAAATTACACGCGAAGATGCACTGGAATACCATCACCTGAGGGGGAAGCCCGGCAAGATCGCCATCATACCCACCAAGCCGATGGATACCCAGCGGGATCTCGGCCTGGCATATTCACCGGGAGTTGCGGAACCGGTACTCGAGATCGAAAAAGATCCGGAAGATGCCTACGAATATACTTCCAAAGGCAACCTGGTTGCGGTCGTTTCAAACGGTACGGCCATCCTGGGTCTGGGTGATCGCGGAGCCCTGGCCTCCAAACCGGTGATGGAAGGCAAGGGGGTCCTCTTCAAAAAGTTTGCAGACATTGATGTTTTTGACATTGAGGTGAATTCGCACGACCCGGATGAGATCATCAAAGTGGTTGCCGCCATCTCTCCCACCTTTGGAGGGATCAATTTGGAGGATATCAAGGCGCCGGAATGTTTCTATATCGAAGAGACATTGAAGGGGATGCTGGAGATCCCGGTCTTTCACGACGATCAGCACGGTACCGCGATCATCTCCGCGGCGGCCCTGGCCAACTCGCTCGAGATCGTCGGGAAAAAGCATCATGCGATTCGGATGGTGATCTCCGGCGCAGGAGCCTCCGCGATCTCCTGTGCGGAACTGGCGATCCGCTGGGGAGTCAAACGGGAAAACATCATCCTGTGCGACAGCCGCGGCGTTGTCTACAAGGGCCGAACGGAAGGGATGAACAAGTATAAAGAGCGGTTCCTGGCCGAAACCGAGGCTCGCAGCCTGGCCGACGCGATCCGCGGCGCGGATGTGTTCTATGGCCTCTCGGTTGCAAATGTGCTGACGCCGGCGATGGTAAAGTCCATGGCCAAGGACCCGATCGTGTTCGCGATGGCCAATCCCGATCCTGAAATAACGCCCGAGCTTGCCAAGGAGGCCCGTAAGGATGTCATCATCGCCACCGGGCGTTCCGATTATCCAAACCAGGTCAACAACGTCCTGGGATTCCCGTTTATTTTCCGAGGTGCACTGGATGTGCGTGCGCGCGCCATCAATGAAGACATGAAGTTTGCCGCCTCCAAGGCCCTGGCCGCCTTAACGAAGGAAGATGTCCCCGATTCCGTCCTGCGTGCCTACGGGTTGGATAACCTCAAATTCGGACGCGACTACATTCTTCCCAAGCCTCTCGACCCGCGGGTGCTCTTGTGGGAATCGCCGGCGGTTGCTCAAATGGCCATGCAGAGCGGTGTCTCCAGGAAGACGATTGACATTGATGAGTACCGCGAGCAGCTGACCATGCGGCAGGGAAAAGGGGAGCAGATGCGATACTTTTTCCAGAACAAAGCGCGCTCCTCAGGTGGAAGAATGCGGGTCGTGTTCGCCGAGGGCGAGGAACAAAAGATCATTCGCGCTGCCTCCCAGGTGAAGGAGGAAGGCATCGCGACTCCGATCCTGCTCGGACGCGGCCACATTATTGAAGAGCAGCTCAAGATTCTCGGTTTGGAATACAAACCCGAGATTATTACGCCCTCCGGCTTCAAAAACCTGGGACCCTACGTGGAAGCCTACTACAATCTCCGCAACCGCAAGGGCCTGACCATGGCAGATGTGGTCAAGAAGGTCAGCGATCCGAATGTGTTCGGCCCTCTGATGGTCGAGATGGGGGATGCAGAGGCTTTCGTCTCCGGTCTGACATACGATTATCCGGATGTGATTCGTCCGGCACTGCAAATCCATCACACGGCCCGCGGCGCGGCGCGCGCGGCGGGTGTCTACATCATGATCGTCGACGAGCGCGTCTATCTCTTCACAGATGCCACCGTGAACATTGACCCAAGCGCCGAGGACCTTTCGGAGATCGCAAGCCTCGCGGCTGATTTTGCGAAAAAACTGGAGCTTGAGCCGCGCGTCGCCTTTTTGTCCTTCTCGAACTTTGGTTCGACCCCGCATCCACTTTCGGATAAGGTCCAGCGCGCCGTCAAATTGACCAAAGCCCGCAGGCCGGACCTGGTTGTGGATGGGGAGATGCAGGCGGATACGGCGGTCGTGCCCGGGATCATCGATGAGCGCTACTCGTTCAGCGCGGTCAGGGATGCCAACGTACTAGTCTTTCCATCACTCGAGTCAGCGAATATCGCCTACAAGCTACTCGCACGGCTTGGAAACGCGAAAGCCATTGGCCCGATCCTGCTGGGAATGGGCGCCCCGATCTATGTATTGCAGACCGGCGACGAGGTCAATAATATCGTCCAAATCACCGCCGTCGCGGTGATGGATGCCATGGATCGTGCTGAGAAGATGGACAAAAAACCTAGAAAATCGAAATAGCCCCCCGCTCTCAGCGATCCCAAAGCCCCATGGAGCTTTGGGATCTTTTATTTTGATAGGCTTTGGAGGGAATTGAGACAAGCTTGCTTCTATACTGCGGAACAAGGAGAAAAAATGCAGATCATCAAGATATTCAAGAGATGGCTCCCATTTGCCGTGGTTGTTTCCGCATTCAGTGCCCTTGGATATACGGTCGGTCAACAAATCCTGCGGCAAAGCCTGAACGACCCCCAGATCCAGATGGCCGAAGACGCGGCCTACGCTTTGGATCATGGTGCCGCTCCAGGCTCCATCCCGACCGCCCCACCAGTGGAGATGTCACGAAGCCTGGCACCATTCCTGGTTGTATTCGATCTCAGTGGAAAACCCATTGCGGGCACAGGCATGCTAAACGGTCAATTACCCACTTACCCAAAAGGCGCCCTAGATAGCGCCACGCAAAGCGGGGAAAACCGGGTGACCTGGCAGCCTGCATCGGATGTGCGGATCGCCTCGGTGGTTGTACCGTATCAGAATGGTTTTGTCATGGCCGGCCGCAATATGCGCGAAGGTGAGCAGCGCGAAGGGGAGATCCAGAATCTGGCCGGGGTGACCTGGATCCTGGGTCTCATCGCAACTCTGATCGTCATCGTGCTCGGAGAAGCATTTCCCTCTCGCGCGTCGAAAACTTGATCCGGCAATGTCTGTATCTTGGGGCAAGAGGGCCCACTCTATTCATTCCGTCTGTTGGAGGTCGGCTGGGACGCTCTCAGGTTTGTCGGAGGACTCAGCGAAGATTCTGTCTACGATTTTCTGAGCAGGTTCAAAACCAATGGTGCCCGAACGACGATCCGCTTCCGCCCGCGAGTGGACCGGTAGGCAGATTCCAGGCGCCGTATCAAAATATCGTGCGAAGGCAGCTTTTTCCCGAGCGCCGCGAAGGTTTCGAGGAACTTCGCGAAATCTTCCACGTTGTTCATGACGCGATCACACGGGAACTGTATCCGCCACTCCCTTGTGAATAAGCCGTTGCGCAACACTTCAGCGACTGCCTGGTTGGCAGCGCGGTCATCATCCAGGACCTCGCTCATCGCCCCAAGCAGTTGATCACCGCCCCCACTCGTGATCCACACTCGTCGATGTATGGGCGCGGGTCGCAGCTCAATGAGGATGCCGCCCGGTTTGAGAACCCGCCTGGCTTCTTGAAGGGCATGAACCATGCCCCTGCGGCTAATTCATCACAACACCCATGAAAATACCGCCCGGTCAAAGGTCTCGGCCGGGTATTCGAGGTAGCCGGCGCTGCCGACGTGATAATGAATGCTGCGCGCAAATGAGGCAGGTAACTGGGCACGCGCCAAGCGGATCACCTTGGGATCCGGATCCACGGCCTCCACCCGGGCGCCCAGTTTTGCGAGCCGGAGCGTGAGGCGCCCGTCGCCGCAGCCAATTTCGATGACCCGCTTTTGCGGCCAGTCAGGGATATGTTGAAGAGCATGGACTTCATTTTCTTGGGGGTCAATGATGATCGTCATGCCAACCACCTCCTCTGCCAAACACCCGGCGACTCTTCGAATCGGTTCTCATGTTCGCAGCCAGGCGCCGATCCTTTGCCCGTACTAGCCGCGCGCGCTGAATTCCAGTCCTTCTTTCCCGGCCTCCACGTGAATCGTTTGGCCCTCATGGAATTCTCCCGCCAGGATCTTGAGTGAAAGGGGATCTTGCAGCTCCCGCTGGATCGCGCGTTTCAGAGGTCGCGCACCGAAATCTGCGTCATAGCCGACTTGCGCCAAAAATTCGCGTGCCGACGAACCGATATCCAGCGGAAACCCGCGCCGGGCGAGCAATTCAATTATATGCCGGAGTTGAATTTCAACAATACGGACAAGATCTTCCCGGTTGATCGGATGGAAAATAATGATCTCGTCGATGCGGTTTAGAAATTCGGGGCGAAAGTGTGCCTGCAGGACTTTCGTGATCGAATCTCGGGCAACTCTTTTTGTGGGACTTCCCAGCCACAATTCACTACCCAGATTGGAGGTCATAATGACGAGTGTATTTCGAAAATCGACCACACGTCCCTGGCCGTCCGTAAGACGACCATCATCCAGCAGCTGGAGCAGCACGTTGAAAATATCGGGGTGGGCTTTTTCGATCTCGTCGAAAAGAAGCACACTGTAAGGGTGCCGACGGACTGCCTCAGTCAACTGGCCCCCTTCCTCATAGCCGACATATCCGGGCGGCGCGCCGATCAGGCGGCTGACCGTATGCTTTTCCTGATATTCGCTCATATCGATCCGAATC
>WNFI01249577.1_pt1 | contig 15026 bp, 16 predicted proteins | sample 5400471 | NCBI WGS metagenome assembly WNFI01 (sample SAMN13153348, study PRJNA577476) | soil metagenome | isolation source: 100 cm saprolite on Douglas fir-dominated hillslope | place: USA:California | collected 2013-09-17
AGAGAACGCTTCCCCGGTTGACTCAAAATCGCCAATGCAGTCATTTGAGCTTCGTACAAGCTCAACACTACCGCGTTGCTCTCGAGTCACGAGCAATCCAGAAGTTGAACCACAAAAGCGAGACAGTCAGAATTAGGCTTCCTTTTCGTTAAAGAACGGGTGGAAATGGATATAAATGGATATTCGCTTGCCCGCCTGCAGGAATCGGGTGAAAATGGGTAAGAATGGATATCCAAGCATTCCCGATGATTAGGCCGAATAGTCAGCGGGAATTCAATGAGACCTTTTGCTGTTGACACTGTCCCCGATCCAGCCCAACATTTGCGAACGCAGAAAACGCACTTTGTACTGCATCGGACGTCGAAGTCCCGCCACAATCGCGAGCACACGTTTGCGGCCCTCGTCCATTACGATGCATGGCTTTTTGTTCGCCATTAAGGGGCAGATTTCAACGTTCTTGCCCTAAAGAACCCTAAATTTTCGGTGGGTATTAGCCCGTCAGATGGCGCAAAAGAGATGGGTTCGCTCCAGTGCTAACCGATTGGCGCAATGGGATTGTGCCAGCGTTATTGAGAAAATTGGGGTGGCAAAAAATAAACTCCCCCTCCCGGCACCAGTCGTCTTCTCCATACACCTACTCACCCACGAAACGACCAAAGGATGGCGTGGCCCTTCGTTGTAGAGGCGGCCCGATGTTGCCGGCTTTCAAAGTCACCAATCGTGCACGAAACTCAGTCCGCTCCATACTCTGGTTCAACGGAAAACGCATGGGCTGCCTTATAATGAGCCGCTTGTGCGAGATTTGTTTCTTCTCAACTCAAAGACGCTTCTGATTTTGCTATGGCGGTTGAAAGCATGAAGGTGAAGCCGGGCATGGAAGTGGCAAGCCTGACTGACGTCGGCCGCCAGCGCGAAAATAACGAAGACTCCTGCCTTTACTGGGAACCAGAGAGCGACGACGAGTTCGAGCGCAAGGGCCGCCTGGCGGTCATTGCCGACGGCATGGGTGGCTACGAAGGCGGTCAGGAGGCCAGTCGCCTCGCGGTCGAAACCGTGCTCGAGGTTTACGACAAGGACTTCCGTAGCGATCCCCAAGCCACCTTGGTTGAAGCCTTTGGCGTGGCGCACAAACGCATACAGGAATACGCCGAAGATCATCCTGAATTTCAGGGGATGGGCACAACCTGTACCGCGCTCGCGGTGGTTGCGCGTCAACTGTATTTTGCCCATGTCGGCGACAGCCGCCTCTACCTGGTTCGCGCCAGCGAAATTTCACGGCTTACCCGCGATCACACATATGTGGGCAGACTGGTCGAGAGTGGCATCGTACGCGCCGAAGACGCGGAGACCCATCCCCAGCGTCACATTCTTACGGCCGCTCTGGGCTCGGGAAGCGAAGTAGCGGTCGACTTCCCGCAGCAGGCGCTTGTTGTGGAGCAAGGCGACACCTTCATACTCTGTACCGACGGATTGTGGGGGTTGGTGACCGATCAGGAAATACTTAGGGCCGTCCACGGCCAGCCTGCCGCAGCTGCGTGCCGATCCCTGGTCGCGATGGCTCTGCAACGGGGTGGGCCGGACAATATCACGGTCCAGGTGCTTCGGGTTGGCTTCGCCGGTTGACGTCGATGCGCCCGAGAGGGAATGCCTGGGTTTCCAACAATGGGCTAGTCTTTCGCCTCTGAACTGCAATGAAATGCACATCAGCAGGTCCGCGTTCGCTGATCAAAGTCCAGTAAGTTACTCAAGATAAAAGACTATAGTTCTTTTCTGCCGGATTGCGAGCATGGCCATGCGTTTGCATTGTCCCTATAGTCAATAAAGTCTATTATTGAAATAGAGTTTATGGCATACTGCCCTACTATATGAAGATCTCCCAAAAAGGACTCTACGCCCTGCAAGCCATGATGATGCTCGCGCGCCACTACCATCAGGGGGCGATCAAGATCCGCGACATCGCTTACGAGGAGAATCTCCCGGAAAAGTTCCTCGAACTGATCCTGTTGGAACTCAAGAACGCCCGCATTGTCGAGAGTGTTCGGGGCGCGAAAGGTGGCTACCATCTGCGCCGCGACCCAGCCGATATCCGATTGAGCGAGATCATCCGGCTGATTGACGGCGCGCTGGCTCCTTTCGGGGATGCCGAGCAATTGCGCGTCCTGATTGATAGGGATCTGCCGCACCGGGCGCTTTATCAGGTCTTTCTGGACGTTCGCGACGCCGCAGCCCATATCCTCGACAACACAACTCTGGCCGATTTGATCGTCGATCCGGCTCCACGGACTTCCAAAGGAGGGAAAAAGCACCGGCACCAAAAGAAGAAAAAGGAATCGGCCAGCGTCCTCCCCATGGTCGTTGGAGGCCAAAAAGGGTGAAGAGGCAATTCTTTTGCTTCGTCGGGTTGGCATTGTCGCTGGCCATGTCGGTTTCGAGTTGGGCGCAAGGGAACGTCACCACGATTCGTGTGGGTGCATTCCCCAACATCACGCATTCCCAGGCGATGGTTGGAAAGGCTACCGGGTTCTTTGAGAAGGCGTTAGGCCCAGGAGTGAAGATTGAGTGGAAGACCTTCAATGCGGGGCCGGCGGCCATCGAAGCCTTGTTCGCGGGAGCAATTGACATGACTTATGTCGGGCCAAATCCTGCGATTCAAGGCTACGTTCGCTCCAATGGCGAGGCTTTGCGCATTGTTGCTGGAGCCACCAGCGGCGGCGCGGCCTTGGTGGTCCGCAATGATTCCGGCATTCAGAAGCCCGAAGATTTTCACGGCAAGAAAGTCGCTTCGCCCCAGCAGGGGAATACCCAGGACGTCGCGTTGCGCGCGTGGTTGCTGGCGCACGGCCTGAAGTCGATCGACAAGGGCGGCGACGTGCAGGTGCTGCCCATGGCCAATCCAGATCAACTAACCCTGTTTCTAAAGAAAGAACTCGATGCCGCCTGGGCTCCCGAGCCGTGGGCGACGCGCTTGATCCGGGAAGGGAACGGACGTCTTTTTCTGGACGAGCGCGAACTGTGGCCGCAAGGACAATTCATTACCTGCCATCTCATCGCCGGCACCAAGTTTCTGCGCGATAACCCCGAACTGGTGAAGAGGTGGATTCGGGCCCACGTGGAACTGACCGACTGGATTAACGGTCACCTGCCGGAAGCCAAGAAGGCACTCAATCAGCAGATCCAGGCTGAGACCAGCAAGGCACTTCCGCCAGCAGAATTGGACGAGGCTTTTTCACGTTTGCAAGTCACTTACGATCCTTTGCGACCGTCATTGCTGACCGCGGCAAAGTCAGCGTTTGATGCTGGTTTTCTGGGACGCCAGATGCCTGACTTGTCTCGGCTCTACGACCTCACCCTGCTGAACCAGGTTCTGGCGGAAAAAGGAAAGAAGGCGATCCAATGAGCTCGAACCCACAAAATTTGTCGGTCCCTGTTTCAGTTCCCGTCGATCATCGCGGCCCGGTACGTGCCACTGGCTCGCGAGGAAAAACGAATGTGGCGATTGTGCGCCCGGCTCACCTGATTTCGTGCGATGTTCCCAAGGTTGGACTTAGCGATATTTGTTTGAGTTATCGGACCCAGGGCGGCGAACGACTGTTGGCTCTCGACCACATTAATCTGCAGGTGAAAGCAGGGGAATTTCTGTGCATCGTCGGACCTTCCGGCTGCGGAAAGTCGACACTCCTGCATTTGATCGCCGGCCTGCACCAGCCGACTTCCGGCCAAGTGCTGGTCGACGGTAAGCCGATCCATGGCCCCGGCACCGACCGCATCCTGATTTTTCAGGAGCTCGGATTGTTCCCCTGGCTTACGGTCGGCCAAAATGTCGAGTTCGGCATGAAGATGAAGGGTATGGCCAAGGCCGAGAGGGAAGAGAAGACTCGCTACTTTCTGCGTCTGGTGCATCTGGCCCAATTCAAAGATAGCTACACCCATCAACTTTCGGGAGGCATGCGACAGCGCGTAGCGTTGGCTCGAGCTCTTGCCACCGAGCCAGACGTCCTGCTGATGGACGAACCCTTCGCTGCGCTCGATGCCCAGACTCGTGACCTGCTGCACGATGAACTGGAGCGCATCTGGGCTGAGACCGGGCGCACTATCATCTTCGTCACGCACAACGTGCGCGAGGCAGTACGCCTTGGCGATCGCGTAACCCTGCTTACCTTCAGGCCGGGCCGTGTAAAGAGGGAATTCCCGGTTGACCTGCCGCGGCCACGGCATCTGGAGGATGTGGACGTAGCGCGCGCGGCTCGCCAGATTCTCGATGAATTGCGCGAAGAAATCAATCGCTCGCTTGAGGTCGAGTACCACGAGGGAGTGAAGCCGCACGTCGAACCGGGAGTGGAACAACAATGAAGCGCACCGCTCGTTACATCGTTTTTTACGCTGCATTGTTAGGCCTGTGGACGCTTCTGGCCAAGCTGAAGATTTGGCCGCCGTACTTATTTCCCACACCGTGGGGCGTGGCCGACGAGCTTTACAACGGTTTTCGTGACCACAGCTACTGGATTGCCATCGCCGTCAGTATGAAACGTGTATTGCTCGGGTATGTAGTTTCCGTTGTACTCGGCATGATTCTGGGATTGGGCGTCGCCAGCAACAAGTTTCTCGAAGAGACCATGGGCGGGTTACTCGTAAGTCTCCAGAGTTTGCCCAGTATCTGCTGGTGGCCGCTGGCACTGCTTTGGTTCGGCTTCAACCAGAACGCTATTCTCTTCGTGGTCGTCATGGGGTCATTGCTCTCTGTCACCATCGCCATGGAAGACGGCCGCAAGCAGATGCCCAAGATCTATGGGATGGCGGGGCGCAATCTAGGCGCCCGCGGATTCCAATTGTTTTGGTATGTCCTTTTGCCCGCCAGCCTTCCTTATATTGTTACCGGCCTGAAACAGGGTTGGGCTTTTGCCTGGCGCTCCCTGATCACCGCCGAAATGCTGTATGTCAGTCTGGGCCTGGGACAGGTACTCATGATGGGGCGCGAGACGAGCAATACGGACGCCGTGATATCCGTCATGATTTTGATCATTGCCCTTGGTTACATTGTGGATGGCGTGATTTTCAAATCCCTGGAGCGGCGCCTGCAGCACAAATGGGGTTTGATGCCCTCCACCTAGGACCTCTCGACGTGAAAACAATACAAGGGCCCACACACTGAAATGATTCGAAGGGGATAGAAGTTAAGGAAGAAAGAGCTGGGCTCGAATCTCTACTATGCTAATGGGTATTATATATAATCGATGACTGTTAGTTAGCAGAGGCGGCGCCGCATAGAATGTCCCAAGCCCATTTTTTTGCTTCCAAGTCTTTCATCAGATATTCATCAGTCTGTAACAGTTCTTTAACATGCCGGACGGTACAAGAAGATTATCAACCCACTCACAGAAATGAAGGATCCGATCGAAAGTAGAAAGGGCAGAGTGATGCCCACGACTCGAAAAATTCTGTCGATCCCAAAGTGAAAGCATCTGCTTTAAGACAAAACGCAAAAGGAGAGGACTGTATCTTTATGAAAGCAACAAGACTATTGTGCACCGCCCTAACGCTGGCGGCCCTTAGTGCTGGTTCATGGGCTCAGACCGGGACCACGTCCGCGGCTAAGAAGAAACGCCGGGCCCCCGCTGTGCCGGCGGAACCCGCGGTTACCGCGGCTGACGTTCAGTCGTTGAAGGACGCGATTGCGGCGCAGCAGCAGCAGATTCAACAGCTTACTCAGCAGTTGCAGCAGAATCAGCAGGCCTGGCAGCAGGCGCAACAGCAACTGCAGCAAGCCCAGTCGACTGCCGCGGATGCGCAACAGAAGGCCGCTTCCGTGCAGGCTGCATCCGATCAGCAGCAGAGCACCGTGTCCAAGCTGTCTAGCGATGTAGCAGATGTGAAAACCACGGTAACAAACAGTGTTACGTCAGGCCAGGAAGAGCAGAAGCGCGTCTCGGCTCTCGAGTCTGCATTTGGACGCTTCCGTTTCTCGGGTGACATGCGAGTACGCGGTGAGGATTTCTTCCAGAGGGGCGTGCCCGACCGCAACCGGGCTCGTATTCGCGCGCGCTTCGGCATCGACGGCCAGCTGAACGAGGATTTTATCGGTGGTATCTACCTCGCGTCCGGTACTCTGGGCGACCCAAGCACGACCAACGAAACCCTGACCAACTTCTTTGACCGCAAGACCATCGGCATCGATCGCGGCTACATCACCTACAACCCGATAGCGCACAAGTGGTTGTCGCTGACCGGCGGCAAGTTCGCTTTCCCCTGGCAGCGTACCTCGCTGACGTTCGATCCAGACATCAACCCAGAGGGCTTCGATGCGAAGCTTTCATTTGACGTACATGCCGGACCGGTTCGCAATTTCACCGTGCAGGGCATGCAGTTGCTCCTTAACGAAGTGTCGAGAGGGCCAGATTCATACGCGAGTGGAGGAAACGCTTCGGCCAAGCTGGATTTTGGCTTCTGGACCTTGACTCCGTCGTACACGTTGCTGAACTGGCATTTGGCGGACGCACTCCTGCAGGCGTCGGCGTTTGCGGTTCAGGCGACTTCAACCGGGACCACTTCCACGACCGGTGGCGTGATCACTACCACAGGGTCTGGCCAAACTCCGGGAGAAGGTCCGGGCTGCCAGCCGATTTTCGGTTACGACACAGTCCCGCCTTGCGTGTTCGCGCCCAACGGCATGACCAATGCAACCTTTACTACGGTCAACTCGGCGGGGACCGCGGTTACTCCGCATTTCCTCTCTCACTTCCTGTACTCCGACGTTATCCTTAACAACCAGTTCAAGACTGGTATCCCACGCTTGCCGGTGAACCTGTTGCTGGAATTCGAGGAAAACCTCAACGCTGCTGCGCATCCTCTGGACACCAAAGGGAAGGCGACCGGTTTCGGCAGGCAGAACAAGGGTTACGGGCTCGACTTCAGCTTGGGTCAAACGCAAAAGAAGAACGACGTGCAGTTCGGTTATTCCTGGTGGCGCATCGAGCAAGATGCCATCATCGCGTCATTCGGAGAAAGCGATCAGCGCGCTCCCACCAACATTCTGCAGAATCGGGTATACGCCCTGTGGAAGATACAGCGGAACGTGCTTGCCCAATACACGTTATGGCTTGGACGCACGCTTAACACGGACTTGGAAAACAACGCTGCGACGGCCGCCAAGACAATTAGCACCGCCGGCGCCAAGGAGCCTACGCTCAAGCGCCAACAGATCGACCTCATCTACACCTTCTGAGGGGCGCCTTCCCTTCAGAATCGCCGCCGGCCCGGTTTTGGCTACTCTCCTTTTCCGGGCCGGTGGTGCTAACCTGGTCACCGCGAAGTTGCGGTTTTCCAGTAGTATTCTTGCGCGCGGAGTGAGACTAATGAACTCTAGACGCGATTTTCTGAAGCAGATGTCCGGCGCGGCGCTAGTGGCTAGCGTAGTGCCTTCCACGTTCGACTGGGCTACTCCGCAGGCCGGAGGCCAGACCATCGACATGCCGGGAGAAGACGGCATGATCGTGCGTTCCTTCCGCTTCGTCGACCTGGAGACGCCAGTCGAATACTTCAATAGCTGGCTCACGCCGGTTCCTCATTTTTTCGTGCGCAACCACATGCACGAACCGGCAGAGCTCAACTCCGAGGACTGGCGGCTTACGGTTGGTGGGGAAGTCGAGAAGCCGGTTACGCTAAGTCTTGCAGAGATCTCCAAGATCGAAACACACGCCGTGGTCAACACACTTGAGTGCGCCGGGAACGGCCGCTCCCTGCATCGTCCCCAGGTTCCTGGCGTGCAGTGGGGCAAGGGAGCAGTGAGCACGGCGCGCTTTTCCGGTCCACTCTTGCGTGACATCTTGCAACGCGCTGGGGTGAAATCCACGGGCAAGCACGTCATGTTCCGTGGCCTCGACGAAGTTCCCGGCAAGGTTCCTCCATTCATCCGCAGTATCCCGATCGAGAAAGCGATGGACTCCGATACCCTCATCGCCACCCACATGAATGGAGCGCCCTTGACCAAGCACCACGGATTTCCCGCCCGCGCTCTCGTTCCCGGTTGGGTGGGGGCGGCTTCCATCAAGTGGCTTACTGAGATCAAAGTGCTGGAAACAGAATTTTCCGGCAACTTCATGAGTCCGGCTTACCGTTTCCCCAACCAACCAGTAAAGCCCGGCGACACCGTAAAGCCTGAAGACACTGATCCGCTTACTGGACTCAGTGTGAAGTCGGTGATCTCCGGTCCTAGCGACGGCTCGAATGTGAAAGCGGGAACGGTTCATGTGCACGGCGTGGCGTGGGCGGGCGAGACCGACGTCGTGAAGGTGGAAATCTCAACCGATGGTGGTGCCGCATGGAACGCCGCCAAGCTTGGACACGAACAAGCTCACTATGCCTGGCGCTTGTGGAGTTATGAATGGAAGACGAAAGCCGGCGACTACACCGTCCTGTCGCGTGCCACCGACAGCCAGGGACGCATCCAGCCAACGACCGCGGTCTGGAATCCGAGCGGTTACCTTTACAACGCTCCCGATCAGGTCAAGATCCATGTTGCCTAAACTTATATTGCGTAAACTCGTGTCGCCCAAACTGAACAACATTTTCTGCACGGTTGCGCCCACACTTGCCGTCTTGGCGGTGGTCACCACGTCGCCCTTCTGGGCACTATCGGAGAAACCAGTCGCGGCAAAGGTCACCGAGGACCTACCGCCTGGAGCGATGCAGACGAAGGCAACAACGGCATGCTTGGAATGTCACGAGGCCCGCATCATCCTGCAGCAACGTTTGAGCAAGGCCACCTGGACCAAAGAAGTTGACAAGATGATCAAGTGGGGCGCAGTCGTCGATTCCACTGACCGCGACGCGCTCATCGACTATCTGAGCACGAACTTCAGCCCGGATCAGCCTCCGTATGTGCCGCCTCGGACTACCGCTGAGAAGAGCAGTCCCGGTAAGCCGGCGAAGTAGGAAAATTCCCGGCCAATAGCAAAGCGCCACCGACCCAGTGTCCAGACTTTCGGGACACTACGGCAGCGCCGCCACTTCTGAGCCCAAACTGACAAAAAGTATGGAAACACCGATGCACTAGTTCTAGTGCATTGTTGAGCACCTTGCAGTTTGCAGGAAAGCCCTTGAATCGCATCAGGGCATGACTTCAGTCATGCCGTAAAGCTGCTGAAAATACGCTCGGCTTCAGCCGCCGTCTACGTTTTGATCTGTCTCATTTGTGGTTGAAGATTTCTCCGGCCGCAGCAACGGGAACAGAATTACGTCGCGGATAGTGTGCGAGTCGGTGAGCAGCATGCACAACCGGTCGACTCCCACTCCCACGCCGCCCGCGGGCGGCATTCCGTAGGAGAGCGCGCGGATGTAGTCCTCATCCATGTGGTGCGCTTCCTCATCTCCGCGCTCGCGTTCTTTCAATTGTGCTTCGAACCGCCGGCGTTGATCTTCTGGATCATTCAGTTCGCTGAAGCCGTTCGAAATCTCCATCTGTCCGGCGAAGATTTCGAAGCGCTCGGTCCAGTCCGGTTCGTCGGGCTTCTGCTTCGAGAGCGGCGACACTACGGTGGGGAACTCATAGATGATCGTGGGCTGGGTCAAATGTTCCTCCGCAGCCGCCTCGAAGAGTCCGGCGATCGTCCTCCCCACAGGCTCGTTCGGATCGTAAGCCATGTGCGAATGCGCCTGGTTGAAGCGCTCGACCATTTTCTTCACTCCCTCGTGGGACGCGAAGTCGCTCATCTCCGGCTTCAGCCCAGCGGACTCTGGCCAGAAGCGAATGATGGCTTCGCGCATGGTCATGCGTTGCCAGTTGGCCCAGTCGATCTCCTGATCGCCCCATTTGGTTTTGGTGCCGCCGGTTACATCCCTGGCAGCTTGCGTGATTAACTCCTGCGTGAGATCCATCACGCCCTGATAGTTGGTGTAGGCCTGGTAGAACTCCAGCATGGTGAACTCGGGATTCCAGCGCCAGCCGAGCCCCTCGTTGCGGAAGTTGCGGTTGATTTCATACACGCGATCGAATCCGCCGACCACGAGGCGCTTCAGGTAAAGCTCCGGCGCGATGCGCAGGTAGAGATCCATGTCGAGCGTGTTGTGATGAGTGACAAACGGCCGCGCGACGGCGCCGCCCGCGATGGGCTGCATCATTGGGGTCTCGACTTCGAGGAAGCCATGCGCATCCATCGTGCGCCGCATGGATTGCACTAGCTTGGTGCGTTTCAGGAAGACCTCGCGCACTTCGGGATTCATGAAAAGGTCGACATAACGTTGCCGGTAGCGTAGCTCAACGTCAGTCAGTCCGTGCCACTTCTCGGGCAGGGGAAGCAGATCCTTGCTGAGGAAGGTGATCTCCTCCACGTGGACCGACAGCTCGCCGGTGCGCGTGCGGAACAAATGGCCGCTAACCCCGATGTGATCGCCCAGGTCGAGCAGCCGGAACAGCTCGAAGCCCTTGTCCCCTACTGCATCCTTCTTGACATAAATCTGCAGCCTCTGTCCACCCTGTTGCAGATGGCTGAAGCCGGCCTTGCCCATCAGTCGAATGGCCATAATGCGCCCGGCCACGCGCACGTTAACGCGAGGATTTTCTAGGTGCTCGGCCGTTTTGTCGGAATAGTCGGCCAGGATCTGCGGAATGGTATGCGTGAAGTCGTAGTGGTTGCGGTAGGCCGGCTGGCCCAACGCCTCAATCTGTTGTAGCTTCTGCCGCCGCAATTCGTAAATGTTCTCGTCGAGTGCCAAGAGAGTCCTTTAGCAGGGAATTGCGCCCAACCTGGAGCGCACGAGATCGATGAAATGGTGAAACGCGATTATAAACAACCGCCCTTGGATTCGTGGGATCGGTGTTTTACGAGAAGAATGCCCGCCTCATTCTCAAGCCCCGGTTTGCATTCGATGTATGTACCCTGGTACCATGGTACGCATGACAGAAGATCAGCAACTGCTGGTGGATCGGGTCCAGACCGGCGTCCGTATGGAAAAGCGGCTGCTGAAGGTGCTGAAGGCTTTCGCCGAGTACCACGACATGACTCTGGGCGACCTGCTGGAAGGCATCGTGCTTCATGCATTTGACGGCAAGACCCCATTCAGCCCGGCTTCCCTCGAACGCATCCAGGAACTTAAAAAATTCTACGAATTGGACCTCGATTCCGGCGCCAGTCACCGGCTTAAGGAAATTAAAGCGAGGGCCCCACGCAAGAGGGCTCCGCAAAAGTAAAAGTAAGGGGGGCGCACCGGATGACAGAACGTATGAAAATCGCCCTCACGGTCCTACGGTGGTCTTTAGGATTAGTAATTCTGATCGAAGCGGTTCTTTTCGTGATGCCGAACGCGCGCCACGATTTCGCTGGGTCTCACATGCCGGATGTTTTGCGACTGGTCCTCGGATGGGGCGAGATCATCGGTTGCATCCTGCTCCTGATTCCACGAACCGCGGTCCGCGGCGCATGGACTCTGGTGAGCGTTTTTGTATTGGCGATCGTCATTCATGCTCTGCACGGGATGTACAGCGTCGGAAATCTGGTCATCTACGCAGCATCGGCGTGGGCAATCGCGGCCGGCAAGGGAAACTAAACTGCAGGTTCAAGCGTGTGGGGACAGCCGCCCCCCGGCTGTCCATGACGGGCGCAGCGCGGCGGTAGCGGTCGGCCACATCGGTAGAAATGTCGACGATGAGTCGGAAATGAGCGGTCTTCACATGGCCAACGAAACGGACCAACGAAACATGACCAACGAGGAACTCATTCGCCGTTTTGAAAACAACGTCATACGCGACGACTCCTTTCACCATGCCGACCATGTCCGTTTGGCATTCGCCTATCTGAGCCAATATCCAGTTCTCGAAGCGCTGCAGAAATTCGCCAATGCCGTGAAGCGATTTGCCACAGCCCGCGGGAAGACGCAGCTCTACAACGAAACTATTACCTATGCATATTTCTTCTTAATCCAAGAACGGATGGCGCGCTCCGAAGGTACAGAATGGGAAGAATTTTCCCGTCAGAATCCGGACTTGCTCACTTGGAAGGACGGAATCCTGAACCGCTACTACCGTGAAACGACGTTGAAATCTGAGCTTGCGCGAACCGTATTTGTTTTCCCCGACAACTTTTGTTGAACTTCTCGTCCGCCACGCGCCCATTCCTTCTTGAACCGCGGCCCCATCAGCGCTACTATGGCTTGCTCAGCCGATCCAACGGTGATCGCCAGAGATCTTATGCCGCAAAACTACGTCCCCATCTTCATCTTCATCGCCCTCGTCGGAACCCTGCTGCCGCTTACGTTGCTGCTTGCCAAACTTGTGCGGCCGGACAATCCCAGCAAGACCAAGCTGATGCCCTACGAGTGCGGCATTGACCCCATCGACAACGCGCGCGGACGTTACACAGTCCGCTACTACATCATCGCGATCCTCTTCGTGGTCTTCGATGTGGAGACGATATTTCTTTTCCCCTGGGCGGTAAGGTTCAAGGCTTTTGGCTTGTTCGGCCTGATTGAAATGCTGATCTTCCTCGTGATCCTCATCGTCGGCTATATCTGGGTATGGAAGAAGGGCGCGCTGGAATGGGTTTAACTCCCAGCCCCTCGATGGACAGCTCTCCGGCGGAAACCTTCACCGCCAGCCGCTGGACCCAGGGCAACTTTTTGTTTCCAACCCGGCTCGTGATCAGCCCTCAACGAGTCAGCCGCGTAAAGTCGCGCTTGTTCGGCGCTAACGAAGAGAGCATTGCCATGTCAAAGGTTGCATCCGTGCACATTTCCACCGGCGTGTTCTGGTCTGAAATTCGCATCGAATCCACCGGCGGAACCGACCCCATCACCAGCCACGGTCACCGCAAAGCCGACGCGCAACGCATCCGAGACCTGATCGAGACCTACCAGGCGCAATCCCGTATCTAGCAGCGCCAATCCCCTTCCGCAGTCGTCTAGAACTGCAGATTTTCCCGGTCAATCTCTTGGGAGCCAGATTGGCGGTCGCCGCTGGCGTTAACCAGAAATTCATCTGTCGTTAACCGCACTGTAGCAATCGGAGCATCTACTATTTTCCTTACCCAAAGATCCCCTAAGGAGGATTCCTGTGAGTAGACGAAATCTCGTGTTGATACTAGCCCTGTCGCTGCTGGGCACACTTTCTGCTGTCGCGAAAGACGGTTCAGAGCAGAAGGTTCGCCATGTGCTGCTGATCAGCGTGGACGGACTGCATGCCCTTGACGTTGCGAAATATATTGGAACCCATCCGCACTCGGCCTTGGCGGAACTTGCCAGCCACGGCATCACCTATTCCGACGCCAACACACCCCAAAATTCTGATTCTTTCCCAGGCCTTCTGGCTCTTGTAACCGGCGGCTCGCCTCTTACTTCTGGATTGTTTTACGACGTCAGCTATGATCGCAATATCTTCGATCCTACGAACACGACGTGCACGGGGACTCCGGGCAACACGATGGTTTTCGATGAAAGCATCGACAAGTACGATGCCCACAACGTTTCTTTGAACGTAATCGACCCAACCAAGCTACCCAGGCACCGGGACCAGAATGGCAACTGTGTTGCTCTGTGGCCGCACGCCGCGCTGCGGACCAACACAATCTTTGAGGTGGTTCGGCAAGCGGGCGGACACACCGCTTGGGAAGACAAACACCCGGCCTACGATCTGGTAAATGGTCCCTCTGGTAATGGCGTCGAGGATCTTTACACGCCCGAAGTCACAAACGTCGGCGGACTCGACAATACCCACAGCGTGGTTTGCACGGTCCAAAATGATCAACTCAAGGTTCAGGGCATCATTAATGAGATCCACGGCCTAAGGCACGATGGCACGGCTGGCCCCGGCGTCCCTGAGGTTTTCGGCATGAACTTCCAGGGCGTGAGCGTGGGACAAAAGTTGGTCATCGACAACTTTGACAACAGCTGCGTCGCCGATAACGGCAGCTTGAACCAGCAACCCGGCGGCTACACGGACGGCTCGGGCACGCCAACCGCTGTTCTCGCTTACGCTCTAGACCAGACCGATGCGGCGCTGGCCAGCATGATAAAAGCGCTCAAGGACCAGAAGGTATACGACTCAACCTTGTTCATCGTTACCGCCAAGCACGGACAGTCGCCAATCAATCCGCTGAAGACGAACAAGCCCGGTCACTTTGCCGATGTGGTTGCCTCTCTCCCCGACGGCAAAACCAACCCTGCGGCAATCGCCGTTACCAGCGCCAATGCTTGCTCCACCGGCCCCTGCGGTTTCGTGAATGATGACGACATCGCTCTCATCTGGCTTGCCGATCAGACGATGGGTCAGCAGGTCAGGGCCTACCTGAACACGAACGCCATTCCTCTATTCATCGACGAAGTGATGGGTGGCGACGAACTGGTGCTCAGGTTTGGCAATCCGCTGAAGGACAGCCGTACACCCGATATCATCGTGCGCCCTAACTACGGCACGATCTATACAGGTTCGACGGCGAAGAATGCGGAGCACGGCGGCTTCAACTACAGCGACACCAATGTCGGCCTGATCGTTTCAAACCCCAGTCTTCAAGCGGCGGTGTTGAAGAGTCCGGTGGCGAGCTCGCAGGTTGCGCCGACAATCTTGCAGGTTTTGGGAATCGATCCCCGGAACCTGAGGTCAGTTCAGGTAGAAAAAACCACGGCGCTGCCCGGCCTCGCACTTGGGGAAAGAGAGCAATAGCTGGGAGGGGAACAGCGTTCGCGCGTAACCCTCTTCTATGCCGTAGACCTTGGACGGGCTGCTCTCCGCAGCCCGTCTGCGGTTTACGGCACTGATTTCGGCAGTCAATGGCTCGGCTCGATAAGTTTTGCGCGGGAATCGCCGGCGTTCCTTTGAACGCCGCGTGTCCGAATTTCACCACGGAGGGGGAAAGGAACTCGAAGGATACTCTGACGATTTGTGCCTGCGTGTAACGTTGTCCCTTTGTGGTTTGCAAAAATTAGGACGTACCGGATTTCAACGACGTGTTGAAACTCTTTGATAATGTCCCCTCGCGGACTCATTAGAAATGTCCCCATAGACTAAGACCTCCAGCCAGGGGAGGTCTTGTTGAAGAGGACAG
>WNFI01428638.1_pt1 | contig 15025 bp, 12 predicted proteins | sample 5400471 | NCBI WGS metagenome assembly WNFI01 (sample SAMN13153348, study PRJNA577476) | soil metagenome | isolation source: 100 cm saprolite on Douglas fir-dominated hillslope | place: USA:California | collected 2013-09-17
CCTGGCTGCGCTCGATGTACAGCTTTCGCTGGCGCACGTTGCGGCCCTTGACCATCTGTCAGAGCCCACGCTCGACTTTCCGGCGCGCATCCTCAAGAGATCACCAAGCTACGCGCACGCTGGAGCAACAGTGGACGGCGAACCCTCTACCGCTTTGCTCGATGTGCCGAAGAACGATCAGGAGCGATATTAAAAACAAGGAGGGCGTTTCAGAACTGGGAATCCTCCCAAAGATGAGCAAGGACGCGAGTGGCGAGAACGGATGAGGTCAGGGCGATGAGCCTGCCAGGGTAGCTAAAGCGACAACGAGGGAACAAGCCTCGTCTAGAGTCAGTTTACCCTACGTTTAGAGGTTAGGAAATGCCCTCTGTATGGTAAGTTCCCCTCGGTGATCTGTCTAGTCTTCCGAGGATACCGGGAGGTGTCACCATCGATTGGAGGTTCGTCTTGACTGTCTTGGAGTGCTTTCTGCCTTCGCCCCCCCTTTCGGCATATGTTGAGACTTTCGGTTTCTATGAAGGAGACGCACCACTGCACACCAGGGAACGCTGCCTTCCCGATGGCCGGGTGGCCCTGGTGATCAATCTGGGCCATGACATGCTTCGGGTTTCCAACCAACAGCATCCCGACCAGTTTCAGAACTTTCACGGCGGCGTGCTCCACGGTGCCTTTTCGCAATTTTCTGTCATTGATACGACCACTCTGGTGACGACCATGAGCGTCTGCTTCAAGCCAGGCGGCGCGCGCCCGTTTCTGCCAATGCCTGCCACCGAATTGACCAACCAGGTCGTTGATCTTTCTACGCTCTGGGGAACGACCGCCGTCAGCCTGCGCGAGCAATTGCAGACGGCCCAGACGCCAGAAACCATGGTGCGCATCCTCGAACGATTCCTCCTGGCACGTGCAGCCTGGGAGCAGATGCGGCATCCTGCCGTCACTTTCGCGCTTACACAGTTCCAAGGCGGGCGAGCGCCTCGCTCCATCTCGGAGGTGACCACACAGCTTGGCTTGAGTCCCAAGCGCTTCATCCATCTGTTCGAGGAAGCTGTTGGACTCACACCGAAAGTGTTTTGCCGCCTGCTTCGCTTTCAGGAAGGGCTACAGCGGATCACCAGAGGGCAACCCGTCCGGTGGGCAGACCTCGCGCTGGACGCTGGCTATTTTGACCAGGCCCATTTCATTCACGACTTTCAGGCATTTGCTGGGCTCACTCCCAACGCCTATCTGGCGCAGCGGGGTGAGCACCACAATCATGTTCCTCTTCCCGATTGAGGACAAATTTTTACAAGACAGGTCGCTTTTCCTGCGCTAGCATATGAGTCATGCTCCTGGCTCGATGCTTCTCGTGGAGATCAAGATCATCTCCCGTACCGTTCCAGATCCAGTTGCAGTGCATGTGCGGGAGCTCTCAGAAAACCGATGAGGAGGAACAAAAGATGAGACATGACAAAACCCTGGAGACCAGCGCCGACCTGAGCGTGCTGAGCGACCTCTGCACGCCGTGGTGCATCCATGTAGTGGCGACCTTGCGGATCGCCGACCACATCGCTGCTGGCACCACCAATATCAAGGCCCTGGCCGAGAAGGCAGAGTGCGACCCAGACTTCCTGCAGAGGGTACTCAGGCATCTGGTGGGCAAAGGCGTCTTTGCCGAGCCAACACCCGGTCAATTCGCGTTGAATGAAGCAGCCCAGGGATTGCTCGACCCCGTCTTCCTTGATCTCAATGGGATCGGCGGTCGCGTAGCCTATGCCTGGGGCAGCCTTCTCAGCGCTGTTCGGACGGGCGCTCCCGCCTACCATGAGATTTTCGGCCTGCCCTTCTGGGAGGACCTGCAAGCGCATCCGGACGTCGCGGCGAGCTTTGACGCGCTGATGGGGCCGCCAGGTCACGGCACTCCCGACCCGCAGGTGCTCCTCACGGGAGACTGGGAGGAGGTCAAGACGGTGGTGGATGTCGGCGGTGGGACGGGAGCATTGCTTGCGGAGATCTTACGTGCCCGACCCGAGATCCAGGGCACATTGGTCGATTTTCCCGGGACGGTGGCCCGCGCAGGCTCGATCTTGCAGGAGGCTGGCGTGAGTGAACGTGTCCGAACGGTCGGGCAAAGCTTCTTCGACCCGCTGCCGGCCGGGGCGGATCTCTATCTCCTAAAGTCTATTCTCAACGACTGGCCCGACCGAGAAGCACAGCTGATCTTGAGCCGTTGTGCCGAGGCAGCACGCCCTGGCGGTCGCCTGGTGATCCTGGGCGGAGTGTCCCCAGACGACAGCGTGAGCTCTCTTCTCACGCCGGAGATGGTCTTGCTTGGAGGCAAGGACCGCACGCTCACGGAGTTTCGAGAGCTCGCCCACCAGGCTGGGCTCAAGGTTCAGGCCGCCGGGCGGCTCCCGTCTGGCCGCTTTGCCGTTGAGTGTCGTCCGATGTGATGCCATTGCCATCTCACGGGATGGTCGCGAGGTTCGCGATGATGAAAACGGAACGCCTTCACTTTCGGTGAAGGCGTTCCTCTTTGGAAATATGATCAAAATTTGACGCATATCTTCGCCATTTCCCTCTTCTGACGCATATCTCCCCGTTTTGGCGAGGTTATGGTATTTTTGACAAGCTATAAGGTTTCGACCGCTTTTCTGTTCCGAGAAATAAGCCGCCAACTACGGCTCCTCTTGTATATACACATCCTTTGTTGGAAGTTCTCGAGCGTGTCTCCGGAGCCACCGTTTGCGAATAAAATCTGAGAGTCGCTCAGGAATCCAGCGCAGGAAGTGCGGATGTCGCAACACATGTAGGAAGAGCCGGGGTTGGAGGCGTTTCCACATATCCGGTAACTCCGCTATCTCTCCAGTCAGGCGCGGATGCTCCGCACTGGCGGGATCCGCCCATCGATCGCGTACATAGATATCCCCCAGGCGTTCCAGGGTCACTGCCTCATCTGGAGCCGCCTCTGCTAGCTTATGCATATACTCGTATGGTGTTTGTGATGGTTGTAACGATATGCCTGCCCAATTAGCAAGCATACAGATACGCCCATAGACCTGCACCGATATTCCGTAGCCCCGGTATAAACGACGCCACCAGGTACCAAACAAGATAACACAGAACAGAATAAACAGGATTAAACCAACAAGCGTCAATCCCACATCTTGACGTAATTGCGCCTGCTGTTGCGTAGGAGTTACAGCCGTATTTGTATCTCCACTAGCTGACTGATGCAGGTCTGAGAGATGATTGCGAATTATTCCATTTGTGGGACCAAGAGGCCCACCGGGGAGGATACCAATTATATCGTTCGAACTGGCAGCCGGACGTACAAAGTTCGAGAAATTCGCCGATGGTTCAAAGTTGATCCAGCCGTAGCCGGCAAAATAAATTTGCACCCAACTATGCGCATCTGAACCACGAATCACCCACTCATGCAGCTTTGTATCGAATGTACCATTCGTGTAACCTGCCACGACACGTGCAGGTATACCCAATTCTCGAGCCATGACTGCCATTGTTGTAGAGAAGTAGTTACAAAAGCCTCGATGGTTGCTTCGGAACAAAAACCAGGACACTCCTTCCTGGCCTGGCGGTAAAGAGATATTCGTATCATACGTGTAATTGTCGTGCAAATATGACTCAAGGGCTACAGCTTTATCGTACGTGGTTTGAGCATTTGCAGTAAGCCGTTGTGCAACTACTTTTATATGGGGATCAAGGTTGTTCGGCAACTGCAAGTATGCCTGGAGTATAGATGGCTCGTAGTAGTCCACGGGAGGCTGTATATCTGGATGCAGCTGGTCGGGAGCAAAGGATGGTGCATCAGCAGGTAGCGGCACCGTTCGCAAGGTCTTCACATCGGCAGCTGAAACATACGAGATAACTGCATAGGTATTTCCGGCCGCCAGCTTTCCATTCGTCCGCAACCATGCAATTTCCAAACCATTCGTTTTATTTATAAGCACTTGCGACGTTTGATTCACCGAAGCAATCTGTGAGGCTCCAAGCAAGTATGGGTGTTGTTCACCTGGCGGATTCACGACGGTGATATTTTGCCGTATGACATGCAAATCCTGTGATCCGACGTATGCCACTGCATTAGCATTTAACGGCGTTCCCACAGTTGGCCCAGTTGACCAGCTCCGGCCATTGTACGTATCATAACTAAGCGATTCCAGGTATTGGTTGCCACCATCGGTTCTGACAGTGAAGACAACATCTTGATTTAGATGGGGATTTCCTCCAAGCGCAAGTGTATCACCGAAGATGCCGTGATTTGATACATTTTCGCCACCACTAACGGAGATGAGTCGATTCCAGGTATTCTCAAGTACCACCCACGGATTATTGTCAGCGCTCCAAATTTGTGCAGTGGCATCATTTATGTAGCCCGAGGGTAAAAGCCAGGCAAAGATTAAGACACCAATAGAGATAAGGGCCCCCGCCTGCATGAACTCCCACCCAAGATCATCTGCGCAACGCAGCCCCTGCCGTTTCCAGCGTGTTGAAGACTCATAGAGGTTGAAGCGTAGCACCAGCAGTAATGAAGCCACCAGAAAGACTACCAGAAAAATGATATAGCCAGGGTCGATATTGCTCAGGTTGATAAGGAGCACAACAGCGTTAGCAAGAATCATCAACCACGGCTTGCGCGTGCGATAGACAAGCCAGGCGCTTGTATATGCAAGTAGAAAACCGAGAGCAGTAATGAAGAAGAGAAAGATAGAATCGTCACTACTCGTACCCCCGGTAAGCGCAAGTACGAACCATTGATGCATACTATGCCAGAGAGCGGTGGTATTCCCGCCATAATCAGCACCTGCCGTTTGCCAGAAGGCAAGCAACAAGCCCACTACCACGGCTATTGGATGAACAAGCAGGCGAGGAAGACGCCGTTGTTTAGCAGCAAGCACCCCAGCAATCAGCCCGAGGAGTGTTGTCCATGAGAGAATATTGAGATTATCTACCCAATCGGCCGCTTCCACACACCAAATCGTACTGTATACCACGGCAGCCAGCAAGAAGAGTGAAAACCATCCTTCAGCCAGACCTAGCCGCAAATGAAGAGTTGGCCTTCGCGGTACACGCCTGTTTCCATCTGAACCACCGTCACTCGGACGCGGATCAGCAATGATTTTTGAGAGACGTTCAACAGCCGCGTCCCGCATTGCCATTACCTCCATCGTGCATAGCGTGCCTCGGGATCTTGTTCAAGCGCTTCGGTTAAGGAGGCTTTGCATTTGACACGCAACACAGGTATTCCTGCACCTTCTAAGAGGGACAACGTATCCTCATCGGGAGGCTCATCTTCAAATGAGGCCGCATCTAACCCCACGACGGCCACTTGCACCCCACGTCTCTGAAGATGACGCAGGCTTTCATGCCAGTCCCGTGAGGTAGAGGGTGTAATTACAATAGCGACTGTATTCCTTCCAAAATGGAATGCATCCAGCGCGAGGGCTTCTTTCAAATCAGACCCTGAACCAGGTGTTACGACTGCAAGCATCTCGAGCACGCGCTCAATTTGCCGCTCGCCACGATCCAGCGAGAGAAATTCACGTTGTTGCGCATTCACGATCATGCCTACAGACAGGTCTTGACGCAACAGGTACGTTGCAATCGTGGCTGCAATCGTTACTCCATACTCCTCAGTCGAATGTTCACCTTCACCCACCTGCACGTCTTCATTCATATCCAGAAATATCCATGCGTCCATAGCGGGATCAAGATCAAATTCTTTCACCATTAATCTATTATAATGCGCTGTGGAACGCCAGTGTATACGACTAAGCGCGTCACCCACGGTATAATCGCGAATAGTAGTAGCATTGGTGGTAGGATGCAAGGCACGATGTGAGCTACGACCCCGCCCAGGCAACCCTCCCGTAAATAACACGAAATTACTGATCGCTAACACGCGCGGCAAGACAAGCAGGTCTTTTGATCCCGTGAGCATTACACGCCGTCGAAACAAGCCAAAGGGATCGCCACTCATCGCTGTAACAGGACCAAGTTGGAAACGCCCACGCTGTTTACATATAGTACGCGCTCTCCACGTCGCTCGTTTGCGACCACCCATACTTGCAACATACCCGGCACGGTGTCCTGGTAAGGTCGAGCCATCGGCAATCTGCACCCACAGCTTGGGCATTACACTTATATTGTCCAGCATGAGTCGCTCGTCAAAGGTATCACCAACCTGTACACGCCCAACACCGGACGTGCGTCGAAAGGTTATTTTGCGCAAGCTGTAGCGTGTCCAAAGCCAGGATAGGATGAATAATGTAAACAAGACATACGTTAGTAAATAGAGTGCATGCCAGCCACTGCTGATAGCAAGGAAAGCGAGTACGATTATCAGTAGAAGAACTTGCCAGGGCCGCATAGGTCAGCGCCCCTTTCTGCCACCGACCCATGCACCAGGCACGGGCACACTCTGCAAAATTTCATCCAGGACTGCGGTAGACGTTATAGCACGTACACGAGCTGCTGGAGTTACAATGATACGGTGAGCCAGTGTTGGTTTCGTTAAAAGTTTCACATCATCGGGGATGACGTAACCGCGTCCATGCATCGCGGCCAGGGCCTGAGAGGTCCGGTACAGCGCTAAGGAGCCACGAGGGCTGGCACCCAGATAGATGCTGTTGTGGTTGCGCGTAGCATTGGCAATCGCAACGATATATTCTCGAATGGATGGATCCACATGAATGCCCCGGATCTGCTGCTGAATCTGCACCAACTCTTCCGCTGTCATAATTTGCGCAAGGTCATCCAGAGGATGATGGTATTGATGTGCGTCCAAAATGTTCATTTCATCGCTGACTTTGGGATAGCCGAGCTGAATGTTCATCATAAAGCGGTCAAGTTGTGCTTCTGGCAAGGGGAACGTTCCTTCATATTCGATGGGATTTTGTGTTGCCATCACCATAAATGGTTCTGGTAGACGATAGGTTACTCCATCAACAGTAACCTGTGTCTCTTCCATCGCCTCCAGTAATGCTGATTGCGTCTTTGGAGTAGCGCGGTTTATTTCATCAGCCAGCACGATCTGGGCCATAATTGGCCCTGGGCGAAACTCAAAATTGCCTGTTTTCTGATTATAGATAGAGACTCCCGTTACATCACTTGGCAGGAGATCAGGGGTGAACTGGATGCGCTTAAATGAACATCCAATTGAGCGGGCAATAGCTTTGGTAAGGACAGTTTTGCCAACACCGGGTACATCTTCGATTAATACATGCCCACGGCAGATGACAGCTATCAGGCTGAAAGCAACTGATTCAGCTTTACCAACGATTACTTTTTCGACATTGTTAATAACTCGCTGTACCGCAGAAGCTAGATCCTGTACCGACTGCATACTTTACTCTCCAATGGCCTGGTCCGGTTACGCAAGCGGCAAGCTTATTGTTCAGATAGCAAGACAACCAGCAATGATCCTTACTTACGAACACCTTGCATTTCTTAGCACGTAACAGGCGAATTGCTCGACGACGCACAAGGTTTATTCCATAGTGTATCACGATAATGCAAAAGCTCAAAGATTAGTGGATGGAAATAAGATGGCAACTTAACAATTTCGTATATATTACTACGACATTAAATACTCATTTGTTACATGCAAACTAAAGTCTACTCGCCCTTTCTGAAATATTCCTGGTAACTATTCCTGAAAATTGGTGTCGTAGAGTTGAAAAAGTTAAAAAGTATAATTTCTGTCCCCGACTACTGGTGAGATCAGCAAGAGTATGCTATGATGGAGTTCATGACAAGCCAGAACGACGCTAATGACATTCAAGAACTACATGCCTACGTGCATGGATGGGTGCAAGGAGTCGGCTTCCGCTATTATGTTATTGAACAAGCCCTGGCGCTTGGCCTGCGCGGGTACGCACGTAATTTGAGAGACGGTAGTGTGGAAGTACTGGCTCAGGGACCTCGACCTGCCCTCGAGCGTTTGCTCTCCCTGCTGCGGCAAGGATCACCTGCGGCCGAGGTGAGGGAGGTACGGACAGTATGGGGGCAGCCGACGGAACATCTAAGCGGCTTTCATGTTCGCTGGTGAGTAGAAGAGGAAGACTATATGATCGATCGCGAAACCGTAAAGCACGTAGCAAGACTTGCCCGGCTGGGCATGACCGAAGAAGAGGTTGACGTTTTTGCAAGTCAACTCTCTGTCATACTGGAGAATATCGCCAAATTGCAGGAAGTAGACGTGAGTGGAGTATCACCCACCGCGCATGCATCACGTCTGAATAATGTCATGCGGCAAGATATCCCACAGCCATCATATCCGCCAGAAGTATTGCTTGCCAATGCTCCTGAACAGGAAGACAACTGTCTAAAAGTCCCTGCGGTGCTGGAGGAGTCTTAAAAAATCATGACTGAATTATACAAGCTGACTATTCGCGAAGCGGGGGAATTGCTTCGTCAACACAAGATCTCCGCAGTCGAATTAACACAGGCCCATCTTGACCGCATTCGAGCGGTGGATGACAAAGTAAAGGCATTCACCCTTGTAACCGATGAACTGGCGATGAAACAAGCAGAGGAAGCTGACCGGCGCTTTAACAGCGGGGCTACCGTGTCTCCTCTCACGGGCATTCCCCTGGCGATCAAGGACGTAATTAGCACGAAATGGATCACTACCACCTGCGGCTCTAACATGCTGAAAAATTATAAGCCTCCGTACGACGCCACGGTCATGAATCGGCTGAACGCGGCAGGCTCGGTAATGCTCGGAAAGACAAACATGGACGAGTTCGCAATGGGCTCCTCCACAGAGCATTCTGCTTTCTTCCCGACGCACAATCCCTGGGACCTGGAAAGGGCTCCCGGCGGCAGTAGTGGGGGTTCTGCAGCGGCAGTTGCGGCGGGCATGGCGATGGGCGCGCTTGGAAGCGATACCGGTGGCTCGATTCGCCAACCGGCGGCTCTGTGCAATGTCGTGGGTCTCAAGCCTACTTATGGTCGAGTTTCGCGCTTTGGATTAGTAGCATTCGCCTCTTCACTCGATCAAATTGGTCCTTTTGCGCGCAATGCGCAGGATGCAGCCTTGATTCTGCAAGCGATCGCTGGTCCTGATCCATGCGATTCAACCAGTTCCCCCGATCCCGTGCCTGATTATAGTGCTGCACTAAGCAGTTCCATTAAAGGTCTGCGCATTGGCATCCCGGAGGAATACTGGGTAGAAGGAACGCAGCCAGGTGTAGTCAAAGCTGTCCGCGACGATATTGAAAAATTGCGCGAATTGGGAGCGGAGATTGGTGAGGTTTCTCTGCCGCATACCAAGTATGGTGTTCCTGTTTACTATATCATCGCCCCCGCGGAAGCAAGCGCAAACCTCGCCCGTTACGATGGCGTCAAGTATGGCTATTCATACCGTGACACCGATGATTTGTGGGAGGCGTTGGAGAAGACACGCGAGTACGGGTTCGGGCCTGAAGTCAAGCGCCGTATCATGCTGGGCACCTATTCGCTCTCTTCGGGCTACTACGACGCCTATTACAAGCAGGCAGAGAAGGTGCGTACGCTAATTACTGAGGACTTTATCAGCGCCTTTGAACGCTTCGATGTGCTGGTGAGTCCCGCCTCACCGTCCGTGGCATTCAAGATCGGTGAGATTACCGACCCCTATGAGATGTATCTCCAGGATGTGTTCACCATTCCAGCGAACCTGGCGGGTATCAGTGGCATCTCGATTCCTGGCGGTTTCAGCAATGGCTTGCCTGTGGGCTTGCAATTGCTGGGCAAGTTCTTTGCCGAAGACCTTATTCTGCGCGTCGCCGACGCTTTCGAGCATGTGACGGATTATCATACATGCTGGCCCAGGGCCATCTAGCTAAAAGCCATTGAGAATTAGCGACTTAAGGGTCGCTATCCATACATGAAGTGGCTGTGCATGCACAGCCACTTCGACATGTTAAAATAGAGGAGGTCCGCTCGCGGGCCGATGCATGTGAGGAGAATAAAAAAGTATCAAGGGGAGAGCCGTCCCTGGAGGATGGATGATACGTCGCACCGTTGCTATTGCCTTGCTATTCATATCAATCAGCACCATAATCGTGGTGCCTATCCTTACCTTTACGCCGGTGGGGAAGCGTTTGTTCGACACGTCTAACCAGGGTAGCTCTACTATTACTCCGTCATTCACATCCATCACGCCGACTCCCACACAAAAACCTACACCTATCCTCACCGCCAGGGGGAAGCCGCCAGCGATTACCGCCAGCGAGGCCATCATACTAGACAACGATACAGGACGTATTCTGGATGACCTGAATGGCGAGAGCCCGGTGCCAATGGCAAGCACAACGAAGATCATGACTGCCCTCATTGCCATCCAGGCGGCAGATCTGAACAAGATTGTCACTATCCAGCAGGATGCATTCAACGAAGTACATATACACAATGGCAGCAGCGCAGAATTGCAAGTAGGCGATCGGCTCACACTCAAAGACCTGCTATACGGCCTGATGGTACCCTCTGGGGACGATGCCGCCATTGCAATTGCCGATGCTGTAAGTGGATCAACCGCTAATTTTGTGAACATAATGAATCTTTTTGCCTACCGCCTGCGCCTCTTTCAGACTCATTACATCAACCCCGATGGGCTGACCTACTATGACGCGAATGGTCAACCTCTACAGGGGCATTACACGACGGCTTATGACCTGGTACGCCTGGCAGACTACGCCATGGCCATCCCGCTCTTTGCCCAGATCGTGCGCACACAGCACTACCAGCTACCTCCCACCTCAACACACCATAGTTACTCATGGGATAATACGAACACACTACTCACGACATATGCAGGTGCAACGGGCATTAAGACTGGCTTTACCGCTGAGGCCGGAGGGTGCCTGGTATTCTCCGCTACCCGCGCTGGCCACCACCTGATTGGTGTCGTCCTCCACAGCATTGACGATATCCATCGCTTCAGCGACGCGAGGATATTACTTAATTGGGGATTTTCATTGCCACTACTGCCGCCAAATCCGTGACTTTGGATCGGCAGGGGCCAGATCTATCCGGTCCCTGACGAACTTTTAATACTCTATGAACACACGCCGTCCCTCAAGTGACGATTGTATGATTGCGTCACAAATCACCGCATTGCGATAGCCATCTTCGAACGTTGCACCGTATGGCGCCACCTCTTTATTATGGACAATCGCATCGAGGAAATGGGCGATTTCGTGGACAAAGGTGTGCTCCCAGCCTATGATATGGCCGTGTGGCCACCAGTACGAATAGAAAGGATGATAGGACTCAGTCACCAAAACATCGGTGAATCCTTGCGTTTCTTTGACCGGCGCATCTTTCCAATAGACCTCTAATTCATTGAGACGCTCCAGGTCAAAGCGAAGCGATCCTTTCGAGCCGTTAATCTCGAACACCTCGTAATTCTTACGTCCTGGAGAGAAGCGGGAAGCTTCAAGCGTCCCTACTGCTCCATTGTCAAACTCCACCACGGCTTCAAAGGCATCGTCTACATCGACGTTACCGACCCCATGACCGCCAGGCAGCGGTCGTTGTTTCACAAATGTTTTCGTCAGCGCCAAGACCGAGGCTGGCTCACCGACCAGGAAACGTCCAAGATCGATGATATGAGCGCCGAGGTCGCCCAGCGCTCCACTACCAGCCACTTTCTTATCCAGGCGCCAGACCAGTGGGAAGTCCGGATCGCTAATCCACTCCTGTAAGTAGACCGCGCGAAAATGGTAAATCTCACCGAGCGCCCCGCTCCTGATCAACTCGTATGCCTGGCGAATGGCAGGGACGAAGCGATAGTTAAATGAGACCATGTGCTTAACGCCGGCCTTCTTTACTGCATCCAGCATTGTCATGGCCTCTTCGCGGGATCGAGCCATTGGCTTTTCACACAGGATATGCTTACCTTTCTCGGCAGCAGCAATGCATGGTTCAGCATGCAGATTATTTGGGCCACCATTATCGAACAGCTGCACGTGTGGGTCATCGAGCATCCTGCGCCAATCTGTGTAGTACCCCTCATAGCCGTAACGCAGGACAGCTTCTTTCACCGCTTCTTCATCGCGACCTGCTATCGCCACTAGCCTTGGTATGGCCGGTGGCGGGTAGATCATATACGGCAACGTTTTGTATGCATTGGTATGTGCCTTCCCCATAAAGGCATATCCCAGCATTCCAATGCCAACCTCGGGTGCCTGGGAGGTCGACCTGGCACCAGCCATTGTTACAAATCCGACTTCGTCAGCCATACCCCTCTCCATTCTCTCATGTTTATGGTTTTCTTGCACTGCTTATTATGAGCCAGCAGCGGCGCCCGTTGTCTTATCCCTGCTAAACGCCGCGTCGAAAGCAACCGTTGAGGGAGTGAAATCGGTACGTCGCACAAAGGCAACAGCATCCTGGGAGCCCCATTCGCGGTCCATACCCGAATCTTCCCACTCAATCGAGAGGGGTCCGGAATAGCCAATGCGATTGAACGCGCGGAAGATGGACTCGAAGTCAACATCGCCATGTCCAGGGGAGACAAATTCCCACCCACGCCTGGCGTCGCCGAAGTTGAGATGGGAGCCCAGGATGCTCTTGCGACCATCCAGGTACCTCTTTGAATCCTTGATATGGACGTGGTAGATACGGTCTGCAAACTCCTCAATAAAATCGGCAGGATTGAGAAATTGATGAATGAAGTGGCTTGGGTCAAAATTGATACCAAAGCCGGGGCGGTTGCGGACGGCATCGAGTGCTTTGCGAGTCGTCACAAAATCGTAAGCAATTTCGGTAGGATGTACTTCCAGGCCAAACTTTACGCCTTCCTGGTCAAATACATCGATAATTGGATTCCAGCGTCGCGCGAAATCCCCGTATCCTTTCTCGACTTCTGCAAAGTCGTTTGGAGGGAAAGAATACAACAGATGCCAGATAGATGATCCGCTGAATCCATTCACCTGGGTCACGCCAAATTTTGCGGCTGCGCGTGCAGTGTCCATCATCTCTTTTGCAGCGCGCTGGTGCACCCCCTCCGGTTCGCCATCGCCCCATACATGGGCGGGCAGAATTTCTTTATGGCGCGAGTCAATTGGATCGCATACTGCCTGGCCAACAAGGTGGTTACTAATGGCAAAACATTTCAGGTTGTGTTGATTGAGAATATCCCAGCGCGATTGAACATAGCCCGGTTCATTGAGCGCGCGTTGCACTTCAAAGTGATCGCCCCAGCAGGCCAACTCGAGGCCATCAAAGCCCCACTGGCCCGTTTTTTCAGCAAGTGTCCTTAATGGCAGATCAGCCCACTGCCCGGTAAAAAGTGTTACTGGCCGTTTCATTGCACTCTCCCAATATGATCAAAACTCAATGGGTATCCACCGATGCTCCCTCATAGAACGATATGCGGCATCGATGATCGTATTGATAATTAAACCATCCTCGAATGTCTCGCGGGGTGTCTCACCCCTTGCGACACACTCGACAAAGTGCTTCATCTCTTCATGGTAGCCGTAGACACGCGCCTCATCAGGGAGTGGGAAGATCCATCCGCTGTTTGATTCGGCTTTCTCAAGCAAATAGGTATTGGTCGAGCGCACGAAAGCGTTGATGGGAGTTGAGCGGGTGACATCGGTGAAAATGCTCCCCTCAGAGCCGTAGATCTCGTTGCGCAGGTCAAGCGAACCACGCGCTGTCCAGCTCACCTCGCTTTGACCAATCGCACCGTTCTCAAAGCGCACCAGCGCAATAGCATTGTCCTCGGCGGTAGTCTTGTCCGTGTGCACCATCGTATCGCCCCACGCCAGCACCTCGACGGGCTTGATTCCTTTGCCGATGAAATAGCGAGCAGCCTCAATAGTATGACAGCCCATATCCAGGAGCGCACCACCCCCGGCCTGTTCTGCATTCCAGAAGTGGGGGGCATGGGGACCGGAATGTGCCTCACGCGAGCGTACAGTGAGCACACGACCCACTGCGCCTTCGTCAATGAGGGTCTTGGCACGCATCACAGCAGGGCTAAAAACTTCGGTCTCCCCGTAGCCATGAAGCACGCCAGCCTTTTGAACGGCCTCCACCATCTGGCGAGCCTCCTGGGCATTGCGAGCTAGCGGCTTTGTGCATACAACGTTTTTCTTGTGCCGGGCAGCGAGAAGTCCGGCTTCCAGGTGCAGGTCATTGGGAAGGGCGATAATCAGCAGATCGATATCCTGGTTGGCAGCTACGGCAGTCATATCATCACTGAAATGGGGGATATTCCAGCGTGCAGCAAAATCAGCCGCTTTGCGCTTATCACGACCGTAGACAACTTCAACTTGCTGATTGGGTACCTCGGCCAGACCTTGCATATAGAAGGTGGCAAGGAAACCACAGCCAAGTAAGCCAATGCGAACCATAGAGATAGCTCCCTTCTTATTCTTCATTACTTGATGATACCTGATGATATAATAACCACAAAGGTAATTACAAATCAAGCATTTCAGATGGGTATTGGCTTGTGGTGTTTACTACTCGGCTGCCCGGTCACACGATACTCATAGCGGTCCGCGCGCGAGACAACCGTGGCAGCACCTAGCGGCTTATTATCGGGCAGGTATGTCACACGGGTAACGTACAAAACCGGCGCACCCGGTTCGATTCCCAGTAGCCGCGCCTCGAACAGGGTGGCACGACGTGCCGTCACTGTATCCTTTGCCTGCGCCAGGTCAAGTCCATAACGCTTTTCCAGGGTCTCATAAAGAGACTCACCCTCCAATCCCCTTTCCGCCAGGTCGGGCACAAAGTACAAGCGCACGTAATCGACCATTAGCGAAATCGGCTCTTCATCAGCATAACGCAGGCGCTGAATCCTCAGCACTGCTTCAGGTTGAACGGGATCAAGATTTAGTTCCTGAGCTACCCAGGCCGGGGGCACTACCTGCATCATCTCGCAATCAACTGTGCGTGGCTTGAACCCCAACTCACGCATAAGCTCGGTCCAGCTATGCAGGATGCCAAGTTCCTGTGTTACCTTGCGCTGTGCTACAAAGGTTCCACTACCCTGTCGACGCACTAACAGGTTGGCATGAGCCAG
>WNFI01015031.1_pt1 | contig 15023 bp, 12 predicted proteins | sample 5400471 | NCBI WGS metagenome assembly WNFI01 (sample SAMN13153348, study PRJNA577476) | soil metagenome | isolation source: 100 cm saprolite on Douglas fir-dominated hillslope | place: USA:California | collected 2013-09-17
TCGAAGCCTTAGCGCATCATCCCATTCTCTCGATGTGGGCGAAGGAGATGCCTGGTTGAAGCTGAGTGCACCGTTTCGGGGGATTATGTAAAAATCCCCATAAAGGAGGGGCGCTTCTGTCCATCCGATGTTTTTTTCGTCTGCATGGACGAAATATAGCACATTTGGCTGAGATACGTCAACCTTATTTTGAGGAGAAAGATACCCCTGTGAAGCATCTATTGGCATTGTGCAGCATATTGTGGCAAGGACCTCAGGGAAAAGTGAGCGAAAAAGCATGAAGACAACGTTCTCTCGACGTACTGCCACAATATGCTGCACAATGCAGAATCGCTGCCAAAAGATGCTTCAGAGCATCATGTTGCCTGATTGCTCTCGATCGGCCTGGGAGCACGGAACTGTGCCAAGATATGCTTCATAAGCACTGCCTACATGGAGGTAAAATCACAGCTAGGTGCAAAAACCGGACAAGATTCCTCCGCGTGCTCGTGACAACAGTCATTCATGCTGGATGTACCCCGGTCAGCTTTGACCTCGAACTGAAGGTATCAATATGCAACGACCACTCGCACTCATCACCCTGGTCAGTAGAGCCCATTTTCATTCGCTTTCATGTCGCTCAGCGACATCACGCTTTGACCCAATTTACTAGTAATCGCGAAATAAATCATTTCATGGCCTGGTTGGATTCATTCAAGATCTGTTGAAGCCGGGCTTTGACTCGTGGATAGTCGTCGAGCTTTTGCAATGGAAGGTGGGCGATCATGGCAACGGCCCTGGGGAATATCGGTTTGCCTTCCTTCCTCAACCGTTCGATAGCTTGCTCCACTCGTTCCAGGAGTTCTTTTTCCGACTGAAGCCCGCGTTGTTTCCTTTTTTCTTTCGGAGTTTGATAGTGATCAAGCAAGGCTTTGACGCGCGGATAGCGTTCTAATCGTATGTAAGGTAGTCCCACGATTTGACAGATACGTCGTTGAGTCACTGTTTCTCCAATGGATATGAGAGTGCTCATGGCATCCTTCACGCATGTCACTAACTCTTTCTCGCGCAATCGAATCCGTTGTTCATGATCTGGATGACTTTCGTGATACTGCTGTAGCAGTGCTCGAATGCGTGGAAACGCCTGTAGCCGCTCCATTGATATCCCAATCATCTTACAGACATTTCGTCGTGTCACTGGCTCATCACATGCCGCCAATTGTTGAATGACGCGCCTCGCGGGTTCAAGGAAGGTTTCCTCCTGTAGTCTCCTCCGCCGTGCAACATTTTCTGGTCGTTGGGCTGAGAGCTGCAAGAGTCTTGCTCTGACGCGTGGGTACGCAAGCATCCATCTAATGGTCACTCCGACGATGGCACAGATACGCCTTTGCGTGACTGGCGAACCGTGTGACTCTAGTTGTATGACAGCTTGTTCTACTAGCTTGAGCAACTCATCTTCTCGTTGGTGATCTCCGCTTACCTGTGCCCAACTGTGTTCCATACGGTAGCGGTTGAGCAACGTCTTGACTTGTGGATACCGCTTCAACTGTTTTGCTGATACCCCCATACGTTGGCTCACTGTGCTTGGCAGTACTGGCATTCCTTGCTCTTTCAATTGTTGAGCGATCTCTTCTATCTGTCGGAGGATTTGTTCTTCATTCATCTGAGCAATCCTCATGGAGGAAGCGCTCAGAGGGACTTGAAGAGCCTCCAGCCGGGCCGCATCAAAGATCTCTCGAAGTGAGCATTCCAGGATATCTGCGTAGCACATGTAGTCGGCAAGTGTTGCTTTCCGGTACGTATTAACATACTCGATATCAAGGATTACCTCCTCGTCCTTGTCCATCAAATGGGCCACCTCTGTGATGGAGAGTTTTTTCTGTTGTCTAAGCCTGGCGAAGCACATTCCAAGTATCTTTGCAGGGGCGTCTCCTCCAAGCTGGCGTGTTGATGAGAGGAGGAATTCTAGATCATACATGCGGATATGCGCAAGATGTTTTTCCTGGCTTGACAATGGAACGGAGTAACACGTTCTCAGATCGTTTTGGCATGTCCCACACCAAGCCATACGTGATGAGCGCGAAAGATGTGGCAGGACTGATCCGCAGTGACCACACTGGTCAAGGAAGGCGCAGCCATGCTTGATACAGCCAGGGAGTGCCAGGAAACGCCAAGGAAGCCGGTAATAGGGAGTATACTCTGTTAAACAGGAAGGACAATAGCGTAATCCTTTTGCAAGACTTTCCTGAAAGAAGCGATGGAGAGGCTTGGTGTGGTGGGATGGATAGCCAAAAATCTGCGCAATGGGAAGGAAGGTCGCCATCATTAACTGTGCAGGCGTGCATCCAGCAATCTGTGCCAGATTCGTGTCGGCGGAATGGGGGAAATCTGCGAAGTGAATCCAGCTCCAGGCGTTCTTAGCACCTGCTAGCTGGGCAATTTCATAGATGGATCTCAGTCCATTTGCCTCGGCTAGGCGGAGCAGATAGCTGGTAAATGATTCGAGAGGTTGTGGCTGAGGATGCAACGGGAGCCGTTTCCAGATAGCTCGCTCTCGATCAATCCACTGCACTGTTACCATGCTGGGCTTACCTCTTTTCTCTTTGACGGATGAGGTCAAGAAAGTCGGTGACCTGTTTGGTCTGAATGTCTTTCCACGAGGCTTCAAGCGTCTCTTGCTGCAATGAAGCGCAGTTTCCTTCGATGGCTCGTCGGCAACCATCACGAATCAAGATCATGATGTCGCGCAGAATGCCGCCCGTCCATTGTTCGATGAGGGCGGCAGGCCCAGGCTTCCCCTCGATCTCACGTCTGGAAAGGTGTGAGTCCTGGCTAAAGGGGAGGAACAACTCGATCGTTGCCAGTAGATCGTCCAAGCGGGTGCCAGTATATTGTTTGAGTTGAAAGAAGTCGTTCCAGCGTCCCTTTACCTCCGCATCCCCTTCCGTCCACTCAATGGGATGGCAGGACGCGCAGATGATGGGGATACCAGGGACCATGTTGGAGACTTCGAGCACGCGTCGTTTCAATTCGTGGCGTTTAATATGCTGAATCTCATCAATCACCATGAGTTCGACGCCACACTTTTGGAGATACAGCGCAAGTTTCATCAGCAGGATTTCCTCGTTGTCGTTTCGCACAAAGGTGTGACCGCATTCCAGGATCATGCGCCACAGGAGTGGCCTGGCTGTCTGATTACTGACGGGAGCCTGGATGCCGATGATCGGAACGCGGTTGCGTTCCTTTTCAGTTACTGGCAGGTGGTTGAAAATGAGCCAGTCCAGGTAGGTCGTTTTGCCCATGCCTGACTCACCACCCAGGAGGAGGTTGCGCCTCTGTCCTAACGAACGGTAGGTGCACAGGTGGGTAATTTTGGCATCTAATTGTCGCAAATCCGCCGTCATGAAAAAGAGGAAGGAGTTGAGCCAGAGCAATCGCTCCTCTTTTGATAAGCTCACAAACTGCTGGGCAAATTGCTCGCGAATCCCGCGCACCCCCACGCTCTTGAGAACGTGTTCAGGGATGGTTAGCGGTTCCTTGACGAGCATCATCTCCATCCGTCTCCTCAGATTCGAGACATGGCTCGACTGCTGCAATTCATGGAGTTTCGTGTCGTCGAACTGCGAGAGTTGTTCTTCCAAAGAACGATCGATCTGATACCATTCTGTTTGCCAGGCTCTCAGTTGTGCGAGGCGACAGCCCACGTCCAGCGATGTATCAAGTGGTGTGGTCGTGATCATTGAACGCTCCTTTACTGATGGAGGAACCGAAGCACCCGTTGGGTCTCTTCGTCAAGAGGGGAGTCCGGGGCTTGTTTCGTCGGTTTTTCAAGGCTCTTAACAGGTGCCTGCTGCGGCTTCCCTCTAACCCGCTGGATCGCTTTTTTCTCTTGCGCTCGGCGTTTTCCCAGCGCCGAGAGATCGGTCACAAAGGCGAGCTCTTCTGCGGTGTTTCCTTCTGCGAGGGCTTCGTTTGAGGCAACAAGGCGTTTCGCCGTTTTCCATTCCGCGAGGCTGAGGTGACAGTAACTCCCGTCTGCCTGTTGCAGTTCGCGCGCATGTCCATCTCCGACCCAGTCACCATTACGAAACACCGAAATGCGGCTAATATCAGTTGGATCATAGCGGAAATTGTACGCAACCGAGCGCCCCTCGCGATCAACGCGCTCGATCCCGCCAAGTTGCGCTGACCAGTAGTGCAGGCTGAAGGCAGGAATCCCCTGGCTTGTCACATGACGCGTTTGTGGGTGCATACGCAAGAACAGGCGGTCCATCGCGGGAGTAGACGGAGGGACCAGAGGCAAGCCGGATGACTGGATACCCTGGTTCCACACCTCGTGGGGCGTTCTGCCCTGGAGTTCTCGATGAGGGGTATGCTGGTAGCGGAGGATCAGTTGGTGAAGCAGGCGAATCATATCTGGATACAGAAAGCAGGCATTGCGCGCAGCAGCACGAATATCTTTCGGATCAGAGGATGCGATGGCTCCAGCTACCAACTCCTTGATCTGTCCTGAGAAGTTTTTGAAGAGCCGCTCGATGATTGCGCCATAGCGCCCTTTGTAGGGTGGGCGAAACACCAGGTCGATAGAGTTGTAGACGCCGTTGCGTGAGATCACTCGTGCCAGATTCTCCAGGCTATGCGAATGGTGCGCCCAGGCATTGTCCAGAAACAGTTGCAGCGGGATACCAAAGCAGGTCCATTCCTTCTCGCTTCCCAGTTTGACAGGGGACGATTTTTCCCAAATCGCATGCTTAAGGGCCTGCTGAATGGATTCAATGCAGGGATCTTCGTAAAGCAGCGCCATTCCTAAAATACTGCGTGAATAGGCATCGATCAAGAGCGTCAGCCACAGTCGCGAGGGCTTTGTCCGTGTCTCTTCATCAACGATCCAGGCATCCAGGAGCCAGTGATCAGCAAAGACGTACTGGAGAGGGAATTGGGCACGGCGAACGAAGGTGTCGAACACCAGATGGAATTGTTCCCACATCCCCTTTCCGAGCCGTTCTGTCATGATTCGCTCCCCCTGGTCAGGTTGCGCCTCGATGTACCTGGTGTATCCCGAGAACCATCCGGTGGAAGGCATCTCGATTGGTGTTAAGAGCACCTTTTTTTCAGGATTGTCAAGGATTGCTTGCATGGGGATTTTGAGATCAAGCAATTCCGTGACCAGATTCTCTGGAACGGTTGCTCCGCACTGCACTGGATTTACCCAATACCCTTTCGTCCGCTTCAGAATGTCTTCAGAAAGTTTGTATGCCCTTTTTTTGGTACATCGAGAGTTGCCGTAGTAGAGCAATAGACACGTATCGACAAAATGAAATTGCGCGGGGGTTATGCGGGAAAGGCGAAAGGTGGAACGGCGGAATGAAGCGGCGATTTGGGTTTCGTCGCCCTGATAGGTGTCATACAAGCGCTCATATTTGTAGTAACTGGTAAGACCAGCGTGGAGCTGGATATCCTGGCTGGTTCCTCTGACCTCCATACGGATGGCGGTTTTGTTGACAACCAGGAGCGCTCGGCGTATGGCTTGTTTCCGTGAAATCGTTTCGCCACGCCCTTTTGCCCGTCGTTCATCCTCTGAGACGACTCGTCTCACCGTTTCGACAACGCTTATGAGAATGCGTGCCTTGATAACAAAGCTGTCCGGCAAATCATGGGTCGTGGCTCCCACAGTGTTACCGTATTACTCTTCTATCTGCTGGTGCAGCGCATTTAGTGTGGGCGCAAAGAGTGGGGCAGACGGATTTGTCCTGGGGATGGCGAGAAGGTCGAGCAAGCTGAGTTGGGTTCCTGGTCCTTCTGGAAGGGGCTGAACATGCAGGAGCAAGGCGTTGTCAGGATCGAGGGCGATCACCTTGTAGGTGCGGTGTTGCCAGAAAATGTAGTGGCCTGGCTGGAGAGTATTAGGTGCTGGTAGATGACGTGGGTGTTTCATACGTGCCGCTCCTTCTCGACTAGCCATACCTGAACGTATGGTGCTAACGCTGCGTTTACAAAGAGCAGGCGAGAGGTGAGATCAGTGTCGATCACGCGATGCCAGAGCAGGTGGCAAAGTGCTGAGATGACCGTCGGTTGGGGGAGGGAAAGCTCTTGGGCAATTTCCGCAATCAGGAGGCATATCCCTCTCGACTCACCTTGACCGAGGCGAGTGTATATCGTAGCGGTGACGGCGGGATGAGCGTAGATAGTGGGTCGATATCTGTACAAGGCGAGCAAGTTGGCTTCTTCCGTCGCTTTCGGAAGTGTTTCTTCCGTATGAACGACATAGCTCCAACCCTCCGTTCGGCAAATTTCCCGTGCGGCTTTCTCTCGCGCCTCGATGCTTCCTTTGTCTTGCCGAGAGGTAAGCGTGACTTCATGGATTTCTACTTCACCGGTCGTTTTCCAAACCATGAAGTCAGGCACGTAGGTGTGCGTTTTTTTCTGAGCATCCGTGAACACAAATTGTATCGGCTGGCTTCGGTACTTTTGTATCGTTGTGTCGCGGTCGAAGAGCAGGGTTAATTTGCGCTCCTGAAAAGATTCACACTGGACCGTTTCATCAGCCTTGCTGGCGACGGCATAACGTAGATTGGTGTCTATGGGTGCAACACGCCTGACATTGCCCAGGGGTGGTTTGCGTTTGAGGGCCATGCTTGATTCCTCTCCTTCCTCCTTGTGCCTCTCGGACGATACAATGCTTAATGCTTTATATGACGAAACAGTACTGGAGGATGAGAGACGCATAGGACTTTTGGTACGCGTTTACGTTGAAGGGTTTTTACCATCATGATGCACTTATTTCGCTGCGGATTCAACATGAGTATTGCCGTTTGACCAACATGAGTGTTGCCACGCCCAAAAGAGTTGACCGGGATTCGACAATTGCATCGAAACATGCTACTCTTCTCACATCTAAGGTAGAAGGGGTGCTTGGGTAAGGCAGTGAACGAAGGGTGATTGGAGGGTATCATGGCTCGACCTCTCGATGGAACGGCTCTCCTTGCATATTTCCGTCAATTCGGTTTTTCGCGAGTAACACAAGAACTCCTCGTGTCTATCCGTTCATCCCCTCCAAGTCGTACCCCTGGAGCAGGCCGTGGCAATATGCCCGTGTGGTATCCCTCGAAAAAGATGCAATGCATCATTAAAGCAGAAAGTGCTAAAGTGGAATTTGCTTTTTTGCTTGCCGCCGAGCACGACGACGCTGTTTTGGAAATCTGGGACCAGCCGCCCTCTATCCCCCTGGAATATTTGGACAAACGGGGCCGTCTCCAACGGCCAATGCATACTGCCGATTACTTCGTCTTTGGCCGAGAGGAATGTGGCTGGATTGAGTGTAAGCCAACAGAAGAGTTACTCAAGCAAGAAAAAACACGCCCCAACCGCTTTGTCCGGGATGAGCAGGGGATCTGGCACTGTCCACCAGGTGAAATGTTTGCCGCAACGTATGGCCTGACGTACCGTGTCTGGTCTTCCGATCAGATCAATTGGATAGCCCAAGACAACGCCATCTATCTGGAGGATTACTACCAGGATTTAGAGCAGCTTCATGTACCAGAACAGACCTTAGCTGTTCTCTCCCAACGAGTTGATGACCAGCCAGGAATCACGCTTGCCGATCTGCGAGAGGCCGCAGGGGATATTCCTGCTGATCTCATCAATATTGCTATCGCCCGACATGACCTGTCTGTTGATTTGGGGCGCTATCGGCTCTCGGAACCGGCGCATACCCCTGTCTTTCGCCAGAAGCATTTGACGCCAGACCTTGCCCCTCCCGTTCTCGATGACCATGAACCGCTTTCCTTTTCAACAGCAGCTCTCTCTCGCTTTACACCCGAAGGGCAAGCGTTGCTTGAACACGCCAAAGATGCTGATCTTGCCACGGCGGTGTTTCGCAATCGGGTTATTCATCCTGAACACTATGACGACGAGGAACAGGCACAAACTGCCACAGAGAGAGCCGCTGTTCCCGCGCGAACTCGACGCTACTGGCAGCAGTTGTATCGTGAGGCAGAAACGAAATATGGAAATGGCTTTCTTGGTCTGCTTCCCCAGTACCACAACTGCGGAGGGAACCGAAAAATTTCTTCTGAGGTGATCGACCTCATTCATCAAGTGCTGGAAACGCATTACGATACCGTCCGTCGTGCGCCCAAACGTGGAGCTTACGGCGAATATCTCAAATGCTCAGAGGAACACGCTCTCAAGCCTGTCAGCCAGTGGACCTTTTACTTGGAAGCGCAGCGTCACCAGGCTGCGTATGAACAAACCCTTGCACGGGAAGGAGCACGCGCAGCCTACCCATTCAAGGACTACGTCCGTGACCAGGAGCAGACGATCAGCCGACATGGAACTTACGCCTGGAGCCTGGCACACATTGATCATACCGAACTCGATCTAGCTCTGTGTGACTCCAGAACTGGTCAGGTTCTGGGGAAATGCTGGTTAACCTTGCTCATTCTTGCCTCTCCTCGCAGAATTGCGGCGTTCTATCTGACCTTTGATCCACCTTCCTACCGCTCGTGTATGATGACGCTGCGCTTGTGTGTGAAACAATATGGGCGCCTGCCAACCGCTCTGGTGGTCGATGGCGGCCCCGAATTTCAAAGCGTTTACCTGGAACAATTGCTGGCGCTCTATCGGGTGCGCAAACAACAACGCCCGGCATCGGAACCACGGTTTGGGGCGCCTCAAGAAAGACTCTTCGGCTCCCTGGACACCACCGTCCTCTATCATTTGCTCGGCAATACGCAGGCATCTCGCGTTCCGCGACAGATGACCAGAACGACTGATCCCCGTCGCCAGGCAGTGTGGACGCTCCCACGACTGGCTGAACGGGTGCAACACTGGGCTGACGAAGAATACGAGACCCTGCGACATCCAACACTGGGCATGACGCCACGCCAGGCATATGAACTCTCGATCGAGCGAGATGGGCAGCGCGCTCACAAAGAGATCCCTTACGACGAGACCTTTCGGATGGCCACGTTTCCGACCACACGAAAAGGAACAGCCAAGGTCATCCCAGGCGTTGGAGTCAGGATCAACCATCTCGACTACTGGTGCGAGGCGATGCGTGACCCAACGGTCGAGAACCGGCAGGTGAAAGTGCGCTATGATCCCTTTGATGTGAGCGTAGGGTATGCCTACATTGACCGCAAGTGGAGGAAATGTGACTGCCCGTACACCGAGTTTACCGGATGTTCAGAACGCGAATTGCAACTGCTCGCCGAAGAATTACGTAAGCGCAATCGCATCACGTCGGGGCGAGCACAGACAGAGCTGACCCAGAAGCAATTAGCAGCCTTCCGGCGCGACAACGTGGAAATTGAAACGCTGTTGCGCCAGCAACGCCGTGATCGAGAAACCAGAGCTGCGCTGACGGTGTTAGAGGGAGGGAAGAAATCACCAACCGAGCCTCTTCAAGGTGAAGCGAGCGGTGAAAAGGCTCCAGCAGCGCCGGAAAATCCGCCGAAGAAGAACAATCCATATGAGAATTTGCTCGTACTCAAGCGGATCGAGCTATGAAACAAGAATGGGGGAAGCCAGGTGGGAGTGTCAGGTGAGCCAGATCGTTTCCCAGCCGACTTGCTGACGCAGCCAGCAGGGGCGCGTCAGGAGTACTTTGAACAGCAATGTCTCATTGAACATCCTCATTTACGTGACGCCTTAGAGCAGATTGTCCAAACCATTTGTCCTCCAGGTGAAGGTGCGAGGAGAAGAAGACCAGGAACGATGGTGCTGGTCATCGGACCGTCGCGTGTTGGGAAAACAACCCTCATCCGTTTTGGTAATTGCGCTCAATGTTCGAACGAAAACACTGGGCTGAGAGCCATCGTGTCGAACATTGAGCGCAAATTTTTTGCGCTCAATGTTCGACACCATTTCCACTGTCCGGCTTCTTTTCATGCAACAGGACACTTTGCAAAAGAAAAGAGGTAGCACGGATTTTCATCTTTCACATGAGGGTCGTGCTCCAGAAGCGGTTCCACCCATGCGGCTTCTGGATAGATCGAACCTTCAACGCACAATTCGAGGATTGGGGCGAATTTCGTCGAACATTGAGCGCATTTACCAGAACTGGTAAATGACCCGAAAGGTGGGCGGACTTTGCCCTGAAACATGAGCAGTTGCCCCGAATGTTGAGCAGCACAGCCATTGGCCGGTTGAGAAACCGCTTCTAAGGCGGCTAACGGTTCTCATGAGTTGTTCATTCCAGGCCGGGTACTTGTGTCCAATGTTGAGCAAGAGATATCTCGATGTGTGAGAGATCTCTTTCCTGCCACTTGACTTTTCTTGGCAGATACGTTAGTATTTCAGTAGATACTGAAATATTGAATTTGTGAGCATGGGGAAAGGTACGTATGCCTATACAAGAGGCCTATAAAGCACTTGCAGATCCGACGCGGCGGCGCATTTTAAAGGACTTGCGCAGTGGCGAACGCACTGCCGGCGAACTGGCCGAGGATGCTGGCATTGGCCGTACTGCGCTCTCGCATCACCTGACCGTCTTGAAACTGGCCGACCTGGTGCGCGTGGAGCGACGCGGGCAGTTTCAAGTCTATACACTCAATACCACGGTGCTACAGGATGTCACGACCGAACTGCTCGACTGGTTTGGTGGCATGGAAGTCTCGACCAACGGGCAGCGCTCGCCTGCGGCTGAGTCTGAACATGAAACGGATGTATCCAGGGAGCATACCGTATGAACACTTCTCACGATGCCAGGGATAAAATAGCACCCAAACCGGCGTTTCGGCCCTCAATCGACCTGCTGATCTGGGCAATTATCGCCATTGAGATCATCGTTGCGATCTATGGTTTTATGGTTTTGCCTGATACGGTGCCAATTAGCTGGGGAGCGAATGGTCAAGCGAACGGGTATGGCCCAAAGTGGGTGGATACGTTCCTCTTTCCGCTGATAAGCATCGGCATCTATGTGCTTATACGAGGACTCATAACTGCTGGCCCGCGATTGGAAGGGCGGCAGGCTACAACAGCAAACCTCCAGATAGCCAAGAGAGTCCTGACCGTCATCATGCTGTTCCTGCTGGTCTTCCAACTTGCTGCGCTAGCCCAGTCCCTCGGCGTTGGCTTTGATATGATCACGGTCATTATGCTCGCGGTTTCGGGGCTGTGCATCTTCATCGGCAACTACCTGGGCAAAATCCGGCGCAATTTCTGGTTGGGAATACGGACCCCTTGGACCCTGACAAATGCCGTCGTGTGGGAAAGGACGCACCGGCTGGGTGGCTGGCTCTTTGTGGTGACGGGCCTGATCGGCATTCCGTACAGCTTTATCCCTTCCCGGCCTATCTGGGGCGTTCTGGTCCCCATTGCGATCTTCATTTTTCTGTGCATCTATTCGTATGTCTGCTATCAGCGCGTTTCGCAGGAGCAGGGTGAATCCCTCTCACCGCCATTTGAGAGAGATCAGGAGTAAACGACAATACTGTCGGGAGAGCGCTTACCCACGCCAAGAGAGCAGAGGCAGGTGTTCTCCCGCGAGATCATTGCTCTCCTCTCTCGGGGGGCCTCTTCACCAGGTGAAGACAGCTGCGCGGAAGTGTGGCAAGGCCGGTTTCATTGGCTCCCACGGCCTTTTCCTCCAACGGGAAGTTGAAAAAGAACGGTTGCATGAGGCCAAGAGCGCGGCGTTTGCGGCGCGCGGGAGCTTTGTCAGGCACTCGCCAATAGAGTAACCATTCATCCGCGTTAATCGTCCACAGGGGTAACTGAGGTGTCAATCCCAGGATTGGAGCGAAGAGTGAGCACTGAATTTACAAAAATGATGCGTGGCGATCCGCATATAGAGCGGTTTCTTAGCCTACTACAAGCCTCATTGCTCATGATTGAGGGCAATTGCTCAACATTCAGGGCCAAACTTGCTCACATTTCGGGTCATTTACCAAGAACGGCTTCTCACGCAGGCGAAAAGTCAGATGGAACGCGATGCGGGCTTCATTCCTTTCGCCAGCATTACCGCAGCGGGACCAAATGCCAGCCGTTTTGACTGGCGCACCTATTACCGGGCGATCTTACGAGGACTCCAGGACCCCTTTGTAGATGGCAAAATTGCCAGAATCCGGGAACGCGAGTTGCGGGAAGCAATGGAAACGGCGTTGCTCCAGCGCAGACCCCTCGCCCTCATTGTGGATGAAGCCCATCATCTGGCGAAGACCACCAGCGGGCGTCATCTCCAGGATCAGCTTGATCATCTCAAGTATTTTGAAAATCTCACCGGGGTAAGCCACCTCCTTGTCGGCACCTACGAGCTTCGTCCCTTTCGGAAAATCAACGCACAACTGGCCTGCCGGAGTGTCGATATTCACTTTCCTCGGTACGATGCCGCCATCGATTCGGAGGCCCAAGCGTTCCGGAGTGTGTTGTGGGCACTCCAGCGAGAAGCAGACGGTGACCCTTTCGCATTTACGAAAGACGGCTCTGCCAGAAGCGCGAGTTGAACTGGCGCTCAGGAACGCCCTGGAAAGTGAAACAGAGCTCGCTGAAGCTGCTGGCGCGGATGAGCGGCTTCTGACCCTTTTAGGCTTGAGAGGACCGCGACCGAACAGGCCCCAAAGGACGCAGGAGGAACAACCACGTTCGGAGCCGATGCCCCGAGGGCGACCAGGCAAACGAGGACCGGCTCGCGATGAGATTGGTGAGGCAATCATCCCCGACGAGAAGCAGGTAGCAGGATGAATGAGATGCAACCGCCGCTTGAGGTGCGGTGCATCAGGAACTGCTGGCCGAAGACGCTCTCAGATGAGCATATGCTCCCTCGCAGTAGACTTTACGATCTTGCTCCCTACGAGATTGGAACCCCCTGGGGTGAAAGCCTGACAGGATATATCAACCGCCTGGGGTGGACTCATCATGTGCCGCCGCGTGCGCTTGTGACCCAGGAAATCGTTCCTCGGCTTGATGAGCGCCAACGCCTTGTCGCGCCAGTAGGAGTATTTGGAACCAAATGGGCAATGAGTCTCAATGGTGCTGGAGTAGCGACTAAACCCTGGACTCTTGTGTTAAGCCATCTGACCAGTCGTGGAGATTTACCGCTCTTGACGTTGCCGTCATGGGTTGGTGATCTTTCTCCTCGATGGCAGTTGCGGGAGACGCCAGCCTGGTGTCCCGCCTGTTTCTCTAACTGGCGGGAAAGTGGACAGCCACTCTATCAGCCTCTTCATTGGATGATTCGTGTCGTTACTCTCTGTTCTCGTCACAAAACCCCGCTGAGCAGTCATTGTTTCCACTGTCAGAAACCACAGCTCGTTTTTGCGTCGAGCAAAACGCAGCCGGGAGAATGCACTTCCTGTGGGCATTGGCTTGGGAAAGACAAGAAGACGCTCTCAAATCAGGAAATCAACGACGAACACCTTGCCTGGCAAGAATGGGTTTGGACGATCCTCCAGGAGTTGCAGGCAACCAGTTCTCATTCTGGGATGGTTCCGTGGGAGTCGTTTTTCAGACATCTTGCGACGTATCTTCAAGAGCAGAAAGGCCATTCACGACTCGCCCAAGCGACAGGCATTGACAGGACGGTTCTCTATCGGTGGGTAGATCCTGCTGATACCTACAGTCCAACGCTCGAAACGATCCTCAAGTTTTGTTATGTGTGTCAAGTCACTCCTTTACAAGTGATGAATGGTCAACTCGATCAGCTTCGGCAAACCCTTCAGGCAGGAACAGAACTTCGGTCGCCTCTGCCCCATCGCAAACATCAGCGTGTAGATCGAGAGCGCTGCCGGATAGCTCTTCAAGCTGCTCTCGATGGCAACAATGAGCCATTGGCGCTCTCTCAAGTAGCTCAGCGATTGGGCTGCGAGGCCCGCCAACTCGCGTATCACTTTCCAGAAGCGTGTAAGTTGGTCATACAGCGCGCTAAAGCATATCGTCAACAGCGCAAGGCACAGCGTCTTGCTCAAGTATGTGAGCAAGTCAGGCAAGCAGTTCTCTCGATCCATTCCCAAGGTTTCTACCCATCCCATCGGAGACTCAGAATCCTCCTTCCTGGCGCTTTGATGCGTCTGTCTGAAGCAAAGGATGCCTGGCGTGCGGCTTTACAAGAATTGGGCTATGAGCTTTGAAGTCGCGGCAACACTCATGTTGGTCAAACGGCAATACTCATGTTGAATCCGCAAGTTTTTATATGTAGGATGAGGAGCGAGTTTCCCAAAAACACAAAAAGGATGGCTTTTCGCTGAAAAGCCATCCTCATGCTACTAACAATGTGTGTGCGGACTATTTGAGCGCTTTCGCCATGTTGGGGCGCAGTATATGCGCATGGCAGATGGCGATCGCGGCAGCATCGGCAGCATCATCTGGCCTGGGGACTGCTGGCAGGTGGAGCAAGTGGCGCACCATATAGCCTATTTGCTCTTTGCGAGCAGCCCCATACCCCGTCACCGCCAGCTTCACCTCACTGGGTGTGTACTCAGCGATCGAGACTCCCCTCTGCTCCAGTAGCAGCATGGCAAGTGTCTTCGGCGTCATGACCGCGTCGCACACAAGCAAATCCAGATCATTGCCCTTCGCTAGAATAACTGCATAGCCCAATCGGCCAAAGCCAGGGTCAATACCCAGGATACGTCGTTCGTTCATACTCGTCTTTTCTCCTTGTTTGCTCTTTCTGCGGTATCCTCACCAGCCCAGCTATCGTTCGCGCATACTCATCCACACGCCCTGGCCGATGATCAGGTGGTCAAGCACCTCGATTTGCAGTAACTCGCCTGCCTGGATGAGAGACCGGGTCACGTCGATATCCTCGGGGCTGGCCTGAATCGTCCCCGAGGGATGGATGGTTGTGCGCGACAATGATGGCGGCGCTATTGAGCAGTAAAGGTAGCCGGAACAGTTCGCACACCCGTACCACCGATGAGTTCAGGCTGCCCTTGTACAGGCGATGGAGGCGTTGCACGTGGTTCTTGGTATCCAGGCACGCCACCCAGAACTCCTCGTGATCAAGATGCCCCATCTCCAGCATGAGCAGGGCCGCGAGATCAGCTGGTTGCCTGATGCACTCATCCGCAGACGGCGTGAGCAGCACCTGGAGCAGGCTCATG
>WNFI01126453.1_pt2 | contig 15022 bp, 18 predicted proteins | sample 5400471 | NCBI WGS metagenome assembly WNFI01 (sample SAMN13153348, study PRJNA577476) | soil metagenome | isolation source: 100 cm saprolite on Douglas fir-dominated hillslope | place: USA:California | collected 2013-09-17
CGCAATGTCTTGACCGAATGGTCGCCGCTCGCCGATCGCCGCGCCGGACGATTGGCCCTCATGTTCGGTTTGCTGTTGGCGGCGCTCGGCGCGCGCGCCGTGTTCGCCGTGGTGCTATCATGATCGCGCGCGGAAAAATGCATCGCGGCAGCGTGCTGTGGATCGCCGCCCTGGTGCACCGGCTGTCCGGTCTCGCTTTGGCGATCTTTCTGCCGTTGCATTTTCTGGCGCTCGCGCTGGCTATCAAGGGCGGAGCGAAACTTGAAAGCTTCCTGCGCTGGACCGATCAGCCGCTGGTGAAATTGGCCGAAGGCGGGCTGGTCTTCCTGCTCACGGTTCATCTGCTCGGCGGCTTGCGCGTCTTGGTGATCGAGAACCTCGATTGGCGCGACGGCCAAAAGCAATTGGCGACCATCGCGGCGGCGATATCGGCGATCATGGCGTTCATATTCCTGGCGCGGGTGTTCTGAGCATGAATGTCGAGCATCTCAAGACCGACATTCTGATCCTGGGCGCCGGCGGCGCCGGACTGTTTGCCGCGCTGCACGCCTTGAAGGCCAACTCCGATCTCGACATCACCATCGTCAGCAAGGGCCTGCTCGGCAAATGCGGCTGCACCCGCATGGTGCAAGGCGGCTACAACGTCGCGCTCAATCCCGGCGACTCGGTCGAGCGCCATTTCATGGACACCATCGAAGGCGGCAAATGGCTGCCGCACCAGGAGCTGGCCTGGACGCTGGTCACTAAGGCGATCGAGCGGGTGCGGGAACTGGAAAACGAGATCGGCTGCTTCTTCGATCGCAACCCCGACGGCACCCTGCACGGCAAGGCCTTCGCCGGCCAAACCTTCGATCGTACCGTGCACAAGGGCGACCTCACCGGCATAGAGATCATCAACCGGCTGATGGAGCAGGTCTGGGCGCGGCCGATACGCCGGCTGGAGGAGCATCGCGCCGTGGCGCTGATCCCGGCGAAGGACGGCGCGCTTTCCGGCGCGCTGCTGATCGACGTGCGCACCGGCGCGTTTCGCTTCGTCGCCGCGCAAGCCGTGCTGCTGGCGACCGGCGGCGGCCCGACCATGTATCGCTATCACACGCCGTCCGGCGACAAGAGCATGGACGGCCTTGCCATGGCGCTGCGCCTCGGTCTGCCCTTGCGCGACATGGAGATGGTGCAATTCCATCCGACCGGGCTACTCGCCGGACCGGACACGCGCATGACCGGCACGGTACTGGAGGAAGGCTTACGCGGGTCCGGCGGGCATCTCCTCAACGGTGCCATGCACCGCTTCATGGGCTGCCGCGATTGCGGTTTCGATCTCGCCGGCGGCCTCGTCGAAGTGGTGCCGACGGCGCATTATTTCATGGGCGGCGTGGTCTGCGAGGTCGATACCGCGACGGAGCGTTTCGGGCTGTTCGTCGCCGGCGAGGATGCCAGCGGCATGCACGGCGCCAACCGGCTCGGCGGCAACGGCGTCGCCAACTCGACGGTGTTCGGCGGCATTGCCGGCGACGCGATGCCGCGCTGGATCGCCGCCAATCCGGGGCATCGCGAGCCGGACATCGACGTGCTCGACGCCGAGCTTGCCCGCGCCCAGCACCCGTTCGCGCAAAAACCCGGCGATGTGAACGCGCTGCGCGAAACGCTGCTCGACACCATGTGGGACGAGGTCGGTGTGGTGCGCGACCGCGCCAGCATCGAGCGCGGCCTCGCGGCATTGGATCGGATCGAAACGGAACTCCTGGCCACCGGCGTCGCCGACGCCGACCGCCGCTTCAATTTGACTTGGCACGACTGGCTCAATCTGCGCTCGCTGTGCGAGATCAGCCGGGTCATTGCGCTCGCCGCGCTCAAGCGCGAGAATTCGCGCGGCGCTCATTTCCGGTCCGATTTTCCGGAACCTGGCGACTTCGCCACGTCGACGTTTACGGTGGCACAGCAGGCCGCAAGCGGGATCGAGATCGGTGAACGGCCCGTGCAATTCACCCACGTGAAGCCGGGCGAAACGCTGCTCCGCGATGCGCTTGCGGCCGAATAGACGATTGAGGCGAACATGATTCCGCTCTCCAGCATCCAGCGCACCGCCGAAGATTTGATGGCGAAGGCTGCCATCGAAATCCCGGAGGATTATCTCGACGGCTTGCGCCGCTGCGCCGATACTGAGAAGGGCGATCTGTCGGCGTTTGTCATCAAGGCGATGCTGGAGAATTACGAAGCCGCCAAGGAAGACCGCCGCGCCATGTGCGGCGATACCGGCCTTCCGCGCTGGTACGTCAAGATCGGCAACGACGCGCGGATCGAAGGCGGCCCGGTGGCGCTGGAAGCGGCGCTGCGCCGCGCCACCGCGCGCGCCACCACCAACGTGCCGCTGCGGCCGAACCGCGTGCATCCACTGTGGCGCACCGATCACAACAACAATGTCGGCATCGGCGCGCCGGAGATCGAATATGCGTTCCATCCCGACGCCGACTGGATCGAGCTCACCACCGTGCACAAAGGCGGCCTGTTCGGCTCGGACTATCGCATGCTGTTTCCCGGCGACGGCATCGAGGGCATCAAGCGCTTCTTTCTCGACACCTTGATCGGCTTCGGCAAGCGCGGGCTGGCCTGCATAATATCGGCATGGGCGCCATGGGCTTTGTCGGCTCCTCGATGGTGATCGATTGCCACATCGAGGTCGGCTATTGCCACACCGGCGGCATGCCGATGTCGGTGCACATGTTCTGCCTGTCGTCGCGCCGCGCCTGCGCGCGCATTTCAGCTGAAGGCAAGGCAGCCTTCCGCACCGATCCGATGTGGTTCACCGATTATATGCGCCGCTCCACCGTCGAATGGAGCCAGCACGCGGCGGAAGCGGCGGAATAGATCGATGTCTGCGGAAACCGCCGTACAGCGACAACTCGATGCGTACAACGCGCGCGACATCGATGCGTTGTTGGCCATCTACGCCGACGATGCTCAGATGTTCGAGCATCCGGCAAAGCTCGTCGCGAGTGGTTCGACGGCATTGCGCGAACGATTTCTCGTCCGCTTTGCCGAACCCAATTTGCACGCGCGGCTGCTCAACCGCGTCGTCATGGGAAACATCGTGGTTGACCACGAACGGGTCACACGGACGTTCCAGGACGGTCCCGGCACTGTGGAATTGGTGATGATCTACGAAGTGCAAGATGAAAAAATCGCCAAGGCATGGGTTATCGCCGGAGCGGCAAGTCTCGATAACAAAGTAAGTCTCGATAGCAAAGCCAAGCCCCCCGGCAGCTAGCGGCGGACGAATTCATGAGCGAACTGAAAACCGTTCACATCAACTTGCCGGCGCGAACCGAGGATTTGCGCGCGCTGGAAATCGGCTCGGTCGCCTATCTCACCGGCCGCGTGTTCACGGCGCGCGAGGGCGTCTATAAGCGCGCCATCGACGACGGCGCCGGCATGCCTGCGGGCAACGACGCGCTCGGTATCACCAACTTCCATTGCTCGCCGGCCGCGAGCATCAATCCGGATGGCAGCTACACCGTCGGCGCGGTCACCGCGACGGCGTCGTTCCGTTTCGCGCAATGGCTCGGCGGCTGGTTCAAAATATCCGGCTGCAACATCATCATCGGCAAAGGCGGCATGACGTCGGCGACCTATCGCGAACACTTCGTGCCGAACAACGCGATCTATCTCACCACGGTCGGTTACGGCACCGGCGCGCTGCTCGGCCGCGGCATCAAACGCGTCGCCGGCGTCTATTGGCTGGAGGAACTCGGCCTGGCGCAGGCGGTGTGGGTGCTCGACGTGGAGAAATTCGGCCCGTTTTTGGTCGAAAGCGACCTCGCCGGCAATTCCCTGTTCGAGCGCGAGAACGCCAAGATCGCGCCCGGGCTCGACCAGCTTTACGCCGGCACCAAGCCGGCGTCGGCGAGCGGATCACCACCGAAATGACGGAGTTTGCCATCATCGCCGCATACCTCTGCATCTGCTTCGCCGCGCTGGCTTATCTGAAAGCCGCCGTCCTTCACGCCCACGGCGTCACGTTCGCGCCGTTTGGCTTTGCCGCCGTGAAGGCCCTCATTTGCGCGAAATTCGTGCTGGTCGGTCGGGCGTTGCATCTTGGCGAGCGTTTCAAGGCGCTGCCGCTGATTTGGCCGACGCTGCACAAGTCGTTCATGTTTCTCGTGCTGTTGATTATCCTCAATGCTCTGGAGGAGATCATCGTGGGCTTGATGCACCATCGCAACGCCGCGGACTCGCTTGGCGATTTCGGCGGCGGCACGCTTGATCAGATGATTGCCACCAGCGTCGTCGTGCTGTTGATCTTGATACCCTTTTTCGCCTTCCGCTCGCTCGGCGAGGTCGTTGGCGAGCGCAATCTCGTCCGCGTATTCTTTTGGCCGCGCCATGACATCGATGCCGATTGAGGGTATGCGTCGAAACGACGGACCCGTTCACAGCACGCGGATGAACGGCCGCTCCGCGGACGGATCGACTTCGACAAGGGCGCCGGCCGGTATCGCCTTGGTGATATCGACGTCGAAACTTGAGATCATGGTGAAATCGGCGAGCGCCGCGCCCTGCACCATGATCGGATTGACGCGATTGAGCACCAGCGCCGCCGGCACGATGCCGCGCGCCTGCATTTCATAGAGCATCCACGCCGTGGCAACGCCGCCCTTGGCGGCATCGAGCACCAGCACGCGGCCGCGATAGCTTTCGCCGGCGAGCTTGTGCTCCGGGCGCGAGAAGACGCCGCGCACGCGGTCGAGATCGTACCGCGCCGAGAAGCCGTCGCTGGCGACCAGCGCCGGCGCCTGCACTTTGCGGCCCATGGCCGCGGCGGCGTAAAAAATTGCGGCCGTCATGGGCCGAGTTTCCCGCCGGCGCAGGCCGCGGCGACGCACGCTTGCATCGACAGCAGCGCCGGCTGGTAGCCGTAGCCACCGAGAATGTTGGTCAGCTTCGCCGAATTGGTCGCCAACCGGCGCCAACCGTTCGCTTCCGCCATTTCCCGCGCATAGCTTTGATAAAAGCACATCCCGGACAGTACGGTGCCGCCGGCGGCCTCGATCCGCGCGGTCAGCCCCATACGGTCGGCATCCGCCTTGACTTGCGGACTGGTCACGGCAAACAGCGGCACGCCGGCGCGGCGGCCGTCGAGCATCGCGGCCAGCGTCTGCATTTCCATCAGGCTGAGCTGCGGCGCCGCGAAAACGACCACGTCGACCGCGCCGATCATGTCGCGATAACGCTTCCGAAAAGCGCGCACGTCGGATTCGCCGACGACGTGCTTCGGCAATCCGGCAGGAACGACATCCTCGATCCGCAGCGCCTCCGGCGTGATGCCGGCCATATGGAACAGCGCCACCGAGCCGTAGCTCGCCAGCGCCGCCCCGAAATGTTTCATTTCATCGGACGACGGAACGTGATCGATGCCGGTCAGCGCCGGCACCTGCCAATAATCGCCGGCCAGTCGTCCGACGATTCCGCCAAGGGCGCCCCAGTCGTTCAACTCGCGCGGCGTCCATGACAACTCGACCAAAAGCGTCGCCAGACGCCGCCGCTCGAGATGATAGCCATAGCGCGGCGTGCGCCCGGTCATGGCCGCGCTCAGCGCCGACGGCCCGCCTTCGAAATTCGAGCGGGCGCCGCAGACGCTGTTGGCATAGATGACGACACCGGTGTCGCCATAGGCGCAGTGCTCGCCGCGCACCGGCGGCATGATGGTCTGATAATTGATGCAGGTGTCGGTCATCAGCACGCCGAGCGCCTCGAAAGCCGCGATGGCGCGGCGTTCGAGATCGAGCATCCATTGCTGGTGCTTGAGCCGCTCGGCCGCGGCGAAATCGGTGCCGCGCGGATCGGTGATGGTCGGGATGCGGACCAGCCGCTGCTCTCGCGGCAGCGCGGCCCAGCGTTCCAGCCATTCGACGCCGGCGAGCCCCAACGATTCGGTATCGGCCATGATGTGGGCCTGGCCGACCGGCACGAAATCCTCGGCGCCGAGATAATCGCCGACCTTGATCTGGTGCTCGATCGCCCATTGCCGCAGCGGACCGGCCTGGCCGGCGCGCATCGCCTTTTCCTGGTCGGTCAATCGCACGGATTACTGCGCCGTCACTCCCGCGGCCTTGATCAGCGGCACCCACTTGTCGATTTCGGCGTTGACCAGTTGGCGCAGCGCCTGGGGCGAGCGCTGCTCGGGCGGCGGAATATCGGCACCGATCTCGGCCAGCCGCTTGGCAATCGCCGGATCTTCCATGACCTTCTGCACGGCCGCATTGATGCGCTCGATGACTGCTTGCAGCGTGGTCTTCGGCACGAACAGCGCCGTCCAGGCCACGGTCTGCAATTGCGGCAGACCGGCCTCGTTCGCCGACGGCACATTGGGTATAGACGGCGCCCGCGCCGGGACGGTGACGACGATGGCATTTTCACTGGCGCTGAGGATATGCGGCGTCGCCGTCACCACTTGATCGAACAAGGTATCGATCTGGCCACCGAGCAGATCGTTGGTCGCTTCCGACAAACCGCGATAAGGCACATGGGTCAGATCGGCGCCGGTCAGGTGATTGAACAGCAATAGCGTCAAATGCGAAATCGAGCCGACGCCGGCGCTGCCCATGGTCGCCTTGCCCTTGTTGGCTTTGGCCCAGGCGATGACCTCGTCGAGCGTGTGGGCCGGCAGCGTTTTTCTCGTCACCAGCACCATCGGCGTCGACGCCACCAGAATGACCGGTTCGAAATCGGTCCGCGGGTCGTAGGCGAGATTCTTGTAAATGCCGAGGCTGGCGGCATGGGTGCCGAGATTGCCCATCACCATGCTGTAGCCGTCAGGTGTGGCGCGCGCGACTTTGGTCGCGCCGATCGTTCCTCCGGCGCCGGTGACGTCTTCGACGATGACCTGCTGGCCGAGCATCGGACCGATGGCTTGGGCAATGACGCGTCCGAGGATGTCGGTCGGTCCTCCGGCGGCGAATGGCACCACCATGGTGATGGCACGGGCCGGATATCGATCGTCAGCCCGCGCGGCCGCGGCAATGACAGCCAACATCAAGGCGACCGCGACGGACCGCATCCAGGTGCCGCTCATATTTTGTCCCCCCAAACGATGCAGCGGAAAGCAACCGCTTATCCGGCAACCTCATACGGCAACTTCATACGGCATTTGCGTCGGGCCGTAGCGCTCGATCACCGTGTTCGCGACGCGATCGTATTGGTGCTGCAGCACCGTGCCCTCGCCGAGCTTTTGGCTGCGCACGATGATCGCCACCGAGCGGGTCGGGCCGCCCTGCTCCGCATGGATGGCGCGCGGCGCCACCAGGTCGACCTTGCCCTGGGAGCCGGTCGTCACTGAAGCGAGCTTCACCTCGGCATGGCCCGGCCGGCTGCCGTCGTCGACGCGCTCGAAGCGCTCCAGGCTCTCGGTGCCGTCGAGCACGCCGTAGAGCACCCAGGCGTCGGCGTGATCGTGCACGCTGCCGGTGCGCCCCGGCATGCGCACGACGCCGTTGACGACGAAGGCGTAGTCCGGATCGACATAAAGCAGCAGATTCTTGCGGCCCTCGGTGGACGGCCAGCTCGCCGAATGGGCTTTGAGCGTGTCGTCCATAACCAGCCGCTCCAGCAGCGGCTTCGCCTTCTCCATGCGGCATTGATCGTCGGCTTCCGCCGCCCAGATCGCGCGCAAGTCGCCGATGAATTTTTCGAAAACCGGCAAACGTTGCGCGGCAACCACATTAGAAAATCGCCGAGCTTCCAGACGTGCTCGAAGATGAATTCGCGCCGCTCGCCGAGCTCGTAGAGCTGACCGAGGATGTCATCGCTCTCGTCCTGGCTGACGCCTTCGACGCGCGTGGTCATCAGCCGGTCGACGAACAGCGTCTTTCGCCCGGTGTCGGGATGGGTGATGAAGATCGGATGCGCGTGGTGCGGAATGCCGCTGATGTCGCCCGACGAATTGGCCTGCTTGGCGCGATTATATTCGTGGATGTGCAGCGCCGTCTTGCCCTTGAGCTTCTCCTTCAGCGCCGGCGGCACCGCCTCGTAGGCCTTGTACATGTTGGAGAACATCGTGTTGCCGCCGCGCGACGGCAATTCCAGCGCGTAGAGGAAGGTGTATTTGTACGGCCGCGCCGAATAGCCGGAATCGATGTGGAACCAGAATTCGCCGTCGCCGAAGGCGCCGATCGGCTGGCCGTCGACTTTGATGTTGGTCACCAGCAGCACCTTTTCGTTGTCCTGCCGGATGCCCTCGGCGCGGGCGCGCAGCGGCTCGGGCGCTTTCTTGCGGCTGCCGAGATCGCCGAAATAGGATGCAAAGCGCAGCTGATCGTCCTGCGAAACCTTCTGGCCGCGGAACACCAGCACCAGGTGCTTGCCCCAGGCGTCCTTAATCGCTTTGACGTCGTGCTCGGACAGCGGCTTGGAGAGATCGACGCCGCCGATCTCGGCGCCGCAAGCCGGCGATAGCGGCGTGACCTGAATCCGGGGTGTGACCTCGGTATCGATGGTGTCTTGCATGGGGCGCTTCCTCTGCGGCCGGGCGTCGGCTTCACGCCGGCCGACTTGATGTAAGATGTACCGCGGCTGGCCAGGGGTCTCAAGAAGGCGGTCGCGCCGACCGGAGGAAACTGCCATGCGCAAAGTGATTGCTCTTGCCCTCGCCTTGCTTGCGGCCGGCACGCTCGCCGCGCAAGCGCAGAGCTATCCGACGCGGATCGTCACCATCGTGGTGCCCTACCCGGCCGGCGGGCCGACCGACACCATCGCACGCATCCTCGCCGAACGCCTGCAGGGCGCGCTTGGCCAGAGCGTCATCATCGAGAATATCGGCGGCGCCGGCGGCAGCATCGGCGTCCGCCGCGTCGCGCACTCGGCGCCCGACGGTTACACGCTGAGCATCGGCCATACCCAGACCCACGTGTTCAACGCCTCGATCCTCAAGCTCGACTACGACGTCGTGACCGACTTCGCGCCGATCTCGCTGATCGCCGACACGCCGATCTGGATCGTGGCGCGGAAATCGCTGCCGGCCGACGACGTCAAAGGCTTCATCGCCTGGCTCAAGAGCGAGAACGGCAAAGCGACGATGGGGACGGTCGGCATCGGCAGCCCATCGGAATTTGCCGCGCGAATTTTCATGAGAGAGACCGGCACGTCCTTTCAACTCATCCCTTATCGCGGCGCTGCGCCGCTCATTCAGGACATGCTCGGCGATCGCATCGATTTGGCCTTCGGCCAGGCGGCGGGTTATTTGACCAACGTCGAGAGCGGTCAGTTCAAGGCGCTCGCCGTCTTGCAGCCCAAGCGCTGGTGGGCGGCGCCCAATGTGCCGACGCTCGATGAGCTCGGCTTCAAGGATATCGATGCGACCTTCTGGCACGGCTTGTGGGCGCCCAAGGGCACGCCGCCGGACGTCATCGCCAAGCTCAATGCCGCCGTTCGCGTCGCCTTGGCCGATCCGACGGTGCAGGACCGCCTCAAGAAAGTCGGCCAGGAAATCTGGCCGGTCGAGTATCAAACGCCCGCGGCGCTCGCGGCAAAACAGCAGGCGGAACTGGCCAAGTGGACGCCGGTCATTCTGGAATCCGGCATCAAGGCGGAGTGAGATGGGCGCGCTCGACCAGCTTGAACCGATCGAAAAGGCCAGCAAGGATGCGCTCGTTGCGCTGCAGCTCGATCGCCTCAAGAAGACGCTGCATCAGGCTTACGACCGCGTGCCGCACTACAAAAAGAAGCTCGACGCGGCCGGCGTGCATCCCGCCGACCTGAAAGAGCTTGCCGATCTCGCCAAGTTCCCGTTCACCACCAAGGACGATCTGCGGCAGAATTATCCGTTCGGCATGTTCGCGGTGCCGATGGCCGACATCGTGCGCATCCACGCTTCGAGCGGCACCACGGGCAAGCCGACCGTCGTCGGCTATACCAGGGGCGACATAAACACCTGGTCGTCGCTGATAGCGCGCTCGATCCGAGCCGGCGGTGGGCGCTCGTCCGACAAGGTCCATGTCGCCTATGGCTACGGCCTGTTCACTGGCGGCCTCGGCATGCACTATGGCGCCGAACTCTTGGGCGCCGCCGTCATCCCGGTGAGCGGCGGCAATACCGAACGGCAGGCGCAGCTCATTGCCGATTTCAAGCCCGATATCCTGATGGCGACTCCCTCCTACGCACTGGCGATTGCCGACGAGATGGAACATCAGGGCTTTGCGGCACACGACTGCAGCCTGCGCATCGGCATTTTCGGCGCCGAGCCCTGGACCGAGACGATGCGCGCGGAAATCGAGCGGCGCATGGGCATTGACGCACTCGATCATTACGGCCTGTCGGAGGTGACGGGGCCGGGCGTCGCGGCGGAATGCCTCGAAACCAAGGACGGGCTGACGCTGTGGGAAGACCACTTCTATCCTGAAATCATCGATCCGGAATCCGGCCGCGTATTGCCGGACGGCGAAACCGGCGAGCTTGTGCTGACGACGCTGACCAAGGAAGCGATGCCGGTGATCCGCTATCGCACCCGCGATCTGACAAAACTGTTGCCGGGCACGGCGCGCACCATGCGCCGCATCGAACGCGTCAAGGGCCGCAGCGACGACATGCTGATCATCCGCGGCGTCAACGTTTTTCCTTCGCAGATCGAAGCGGTGCTCGGCCGCGCGCCGCAGCTGGCGCCGCATTACGTCTTGGAGGTGCGCCGGCCGCACAATCTCGATGAGCTCGATGTGCTGGTCGAGATGCGTCCCGAGCTTGCCGGCAAGATGAGCGGCGACGAAAATTCAGCGCTGGCGCAGCAAGCCGAGCACCTGATCAAGGCCTATGTCGGCGTCACCGCGGCAGTGCGGGTGCTCGAGCCGGGCGCGATCGAGCGGTCGCAAGGCAAAGCCAAGCGCGTCATCGATCGGCGGCCGAAAAGCTGAATGTCGAATGGAATATTGAAAGGATTGGCGCGATGAGTGTCGATACCGCCATGCCTGCGGCCGAGTTGCAGTCCGCCGGCCTCGATCAGCGCGCAGTCGCCGAATGGACCGCGGCCGCGCCGAAGCGAACCGGCGATTACTATGTCGATCGGCCGCGCTATGCGCGGTACTGGCAGCTCGGCGCCGATCTGCTCGGCCGCCTGCCGAAGAAGCCGGCGCGAAGTCTGGGTGAGGCGCGCGCGGCACAGTCTATTTTCGCCGCCGCGCGCCAACAGCGCGAACAGTTCCTCGCCGCCCATGCCGAGGCGCTCTACGACGAGCTGACGCACCAACGCTCGCGATTCATTCGGTTGGAAGACCTGGTCTTCGCCGCGGCCATGGCCGTCCCTGGCCTGACGCCGACGGCCGCGCAAGTCGCGGCCGAGGCCGAGCACTTGCAGGGCGACAAGGACGGCGTCGAGATCGACCAGGGCATTTTCCTCGCCCGCGTATTGGCCAGCGAAACCGCCGGCCGCCATCTCTGCCACGCCATGCTGCTGCCGCGACGGGAGACTGCGGAATATTTACAAAAGTTCGACGCCGACGGCCGCATCGATTTCGGCAAGGTCGGCATCGAACGCCACGGCAAGGCGGCCATCGTGACGTCGAAGAACGAGCGCTTCCTCAATGCCGAGGACGACACCACGCTCGACGCCATGGAGATCGCGGTCGACGTCGCCATCCTCGATGCCAAGACCGACATTGCCGTGCTGCGCGGCGGCGAGGTCGAGCATCCGAAATACCGCGGCCGCAAACTGTTCGGCGCCGGCATCAACCTGACCCATCTTTATCGCGGCCAGATTCCGTTCGTCTGGTTCCTCAAACGTGATCTCGGCTTCGTACACAAATTTTTTCGCGGCGTGGCGCGGCCGGAAGCTTTGCCCGACGACGTGCATGGCACGGCCATCGAAAAGCCGTGGATCGCCGCGGTCGAGGGTTTTGCCATCGGCGGCCATTGCCAGATTTTGCTGACCATGGACTATGTGCTCGCCGCCAACGACGCCTTCATGACGCTGCCGGCGCGCAAGGAAGGCATCATTCCGGGCGCCGCGAACCTGCGCCTGCCGCGCTTCACCGGCGACCGCATCGCCCGGCAAGCCATCCAGTATGAGCGCAAGCTGGTCTGCGACAGCCCCGAGGGCCGCCTGATCTGCGACGAGATCGCGCCGGCCGCCGACATGGACGCAGCCCTCGACAAGGTCATCGCCGGACTGACCAGTTCCGGCGCCGTCGGCGCCACCTCGAACCGCCGCGCGCTGCGCATCGGCGAGGAGACGCTCGACACATTCCGGATGTATTTTTCGGCTTACGCCCGCGACCAGGCCTATTGTCATTTCAGTCCCGCGCTCATCGCCAATCTCGAGCGCGAGTGGAATGCGCATAACAGGAAGGTTTAAGCCTCACTCCACTTGCCGCAGGAACGTGCGTTCCTCGCAGACAATGAAGCGTTCCTTTTGCGCGAGCGCAAAGTTGGCGGCGCCCTCGCCGTCGGACTTCAGCCGCGCCCGGTAGGCCTCGTAGGCCGCCAGACTCGCGAACGAGATCAGCCCGTAGGCGATGTTGTCGGTGCCCTCATGCGGCATCCAATAGCCGACGACTTCGCCGCCACTTTTTGGGATGATTGTCAGCCAATTGCGGGCATAGGCTTCAAAGCCGTCGCGCTTGTAGGGATCGAGCTGGTAGCGAATGAACACGGTAATGGTCATCGCGGCCTCCTTTCGGTTGCCTGCGTGCATTCTGCGCGAAGACGATACCGCGATGCTTCGGCGAAGATCGTAGTTTAAAATTTCTCAGGAAGAGGCAATCCGCCTAATGCTGGCGATCTCGCTGCCGGCGCCGCGGATACGCGTGATCGCCTCGGCGATCGGCTCGATCGCGACCGCCATGTGATAGGCGTTGGCGTGCAGCAGTGAGCCGCGATCGCGCACCATGGCGACATGGCCCTTCCAGAAAATCAGATCGCCGCNNNCCGCCGTTCCCAACGCCTTTTCCTGCATGTCGCTGTCGCGCGGGCATATGACGCCGCACGCCGTCAGCGCGACCTGGACGAGCCCCGAGCAGTCGAGACCGAGCGCGGTCTTGCCGCCCCACAGATACGGCACGCCGAGGAAACGCTCGGCGACCGCGACGAAATCCGCTTCGTTGCGGTCGAGCGGCGCAAGGTGCGCAGCCGGCACATAGGCGCTGGATTGCGTCACCGCCATGCGGTCCTCGATGCGCGCGATGGCCAGGCGCGCGCCGAGCGGCAGCGCTTCAAGCGGCCGCAATTTGATCGAGGGGCCAGGGAAGGCCAGCGTGCGCAACGCCGTGACCTTGTGGGTCGGCGCCGCCGCGGGCGGCGCCAGCGCGTTGTCCGGCAACCAGCCGACATAGCCGTCGGACGCCAATTGGCCCCAGGCCCAACCCTCCCCGTTCATATCGTAGATCGTGACGCGCTCGCCCTTGAGCGCTTCGGTGTCGAGCGGCGCATCGGGCCGCGGCTCGCGGCGCAGCGGCGCCTGCGGCTCGATCACCTCGTAGACGCGGCCCGCGACGAAACGCGCCGCCGCCACTTTGCCTTCGAGATGCTGCGCCGCCAGATCGGCGCGTGCCGGCGTAACGCGGGGATCGAAGGCGGGCATTTTTTGTCCGATCAACCGTAACGGGCGGCGAGCAGCGCGTAGAGCGCGCGCGCCGCCTGGCAGTCGCCGCCTTCCGGCCGGCCCGGCTTGGCCGATGCCGTCCAGGCAAACAGGTCGAAGTGGAGCCAGGATTTGGCGGTGACGAAGCGGCGCATGAACAAGGCCGCGGTGATGGCGCCGCCCTGGCTGCCGCCGACATTGTTGATGTCGGCAACCTTGGACTCCAGCATCGCTTCGTACGGCCGCCACAGCGGCAGGCGCCACAGCGGATCGTTCTCGCTTGCCGCGCAGCCCATCAGCTCGTCCGCCAGCGCATCATCGTCGGTGAAGAAGGCCGGCACGTCGGGGCCGAGCGCGACCCGTGCGGCGCCGGTCAGCGTGGCGAAGTCGGCGATCAGCGCCGGCGTCTCCTCGTCGGCCAGCGCCAGCGCGTCGGCGAGCACGAGCCGGCCTTCGGCATCGGTATTGCCGATCTCGACCGTGATGCCTTTTCGCGAAGTATAGATATCGCGCGGCCGGAAGCTGCCGCCGGCAATGGAATTCTCCACCGCCGGTATGAGCACGCGCAGCCGCAGCTTCAAGCCGCGCGCCATGACCATATGCGCCAGCGCCAGCGCCGTCGCCGCGCCGCCCATGTCCTTCTTCATGTTGAGCATGCCGGTGTCGGGCTTGATGTCGAGGCCGCCGGTATCGAAGCAGACGCCCTTGCCGACCAGCGTGACGCGCGGATGGGTGCTGTCGCCCCACATCATGTCGATCAGCCGCGGCGCCGCGGTCGCGGCAGCGGCGCGGCCGACGGCGTGGATCAGGGGGAAATTCTGCGCCGGCAGATCGTCGCCGACGATGGCGCGGATTTCGGCGTTGTGACTCGCTGCGAGCTTCCGCGCCGCCGCTTCGAGGTCCACCGGACCCATGTCGTTTGCCGGCGTATTGATGAGATCGCGCGCCAGCGCCACGCCTTCGGCGACGTGCTCGAGCTCATCGCGATCGAGGCTTTGCGACAGTTCCAGCTTGACCTGATGCCCTTCGGACTTGCGGTAGCGCGTGAAGCGATAGGAGCCGAGCGCCACCGCGAGCGCGGCCAACCGCGCGTCGTGGGGGTCATTGGCAAACCGATAGACGCCGTCCGGCAGAAGCTGCGGCAGGCGGCCGGGGAGGAATAAATCCTTCACATCGTCGGTTGCCTCGATGCCAAACAGCACGCCGCCGAGACTGTTCTTTCCAGGCAGCAGCAGATGGCGCCCGGCTTTGGGTTCGAAACCCGCCGCGTCGGCAAAGGCGCGCGCATCGGCATCGAGACCAGCGCGCACGTCCGTGTAGGTCGCCGGCGTGACGAACCAGATCGGGACCGCGTCCGCCGCCCCGCGCGCAACGAAAACCTGATCCATCATCGTCAATGCCGCGATTGCGCCACGCCCCGGTGCAGTTTACTGCGTCGCCGTGCGTTTCACATAGGGCCCGAGCTTT
>WNFI01430971.1_pt1 | contig 15020 bp, 16 predicted proteins | sample 5400471 | NCBI WGS metagenome assembly WNFI01 (sample SAMN13153348, study PRJNA577476) | soil metagenome | isolation source: 100 cm saprolite on Douglas fir-dominated hillslope | place: USA:California | collected 2013-09-17
CCGCCGGCGGGGGAGACGTGGGCGCCGATTAGCATGGCGGCCGATTATGAGGGTTCGCTTCGCTCCATCGCCAACCGGCGCGCTGCACATCGGCGGCGCCCGCACGGCGCTGTTCAACTGGCTGCTCGCCCGCCACGAAGGGGGCGAGATGGTGCTGCGCATCGAGGACACCGACCGCGAGCGCTCGACGGCCGAGAACATCGAGCAGATCCTCGACGCGCTGCGCTGGCTCGAGCTCGACTGGGACGAGGGCCCGATCCTGCAGACGGAGCGCAGCGAGCGCCACCAGGAGGCCCTTGCGGCGATGATCGAGGGCGGCCACGCATATCGCTCGCAGGCGACCGCGGAGGACGTCAAGGCCTATAAGGAGCGCCACGGCTCAGAGCGGGGCTTCCGCGGCGAGGAGGAGGGGGAGGGAGCCGTGCGGCTGCGCGTGCCCGAGGAGGGCGCGACGGTCGTGCACGATGCCGTCAGGGGCGACACGAGCTTCGAGCACGTGCACATGGACGAGCCCGTGATCGCCCGTGCCGATGGCTCGGTGCTCTACAACTTCGCGGTCGCGATCGACGACATCGACTCCGGCATCACGCATGTGGTGCGGGGCGAGGACCACGTCTCGAACACGCCGAAGCAGCTGCTCGTGATCGAGGCGGCACGCGCGGTCGGGCTCACCGAGGCGCCCGATCCGATCTACGCGCACCTGCCGCTGCTGCACGGTCCCGACGGCAAGAAGCTCTCAAAGCGCCACGGCGCAGCCTCCGTGCAGGAGCTCCGCGACGCCGGCTACCTGCCCGAGGCCGTGCGCAACTACCTCGCACTGCTCGGATGGGGCGCGGGGGACGACAGCACGGTGCTCTCCACCGAGCAGCTGATCGAGCGCTTCACCCTCGAGCGCGTCAGCCGCAACCCGGCTCGCTTCGATGAGACCAAGCTGAAGTGGCTGAACGGGGTTTACATCCGCGAGCTCGACCCGGACGAGCTGACGCGGCGCCTGGAGGCCTATACGGGCCGGAAGGACCTCGGCGAGGCGGCCCGCATCAGCCAGGAGAAGATCCACACGCTCGCCGATTTCTGGCCGCTCGCGGGGTCGCTGCTCGATCGACCCGTCGACGATCCGGCCGCCCGCGAGCGCTGGCTCGGCGAGGAGGGCCGCGCGGCGCTCGCCGATGCGCGCGAGGCGCTCGCGGCACTCGACGGCTTCGACGAGCCCTCGATCGAGGCCGCGCTGGAGGGCGTTGTCGAGCGCCGCGATGCGAAGCCGCGGCAGGTCTACCAGCCTCTGCGAGTCGCAATCACGGGTACGACTGTCTCACCCGGGATCTTCGAGAGCCTCGCACTGCTGGGACGCGAGGAGTCCCTGCGGCGGATCGACGCGGCCCTGGCGACGGGCTGAGTCGCCCCGGGACCCTCCACGGGAGGGCCGCAGCGCCCCGAGGTGATGGCGGGATCCCAATCCTGGAGCCGATCTTCGCGAAAGCCTAAATTCGCCGGGCGGGGATGCCGATAGGGAATCCGACAGCGGACTCGCCGGCTTGGATGGCCGGCGAACCCAAGGAAGGGGAATCACCCGAATGCAGGCAACGGCTGCGGCGACGAAGACAAACGGACCCAACAAGACCAGCAGCGCCAAGAGCACGCGCGCGGCCGCGGCCGAGAAGCGTGGGGTCGCGGCTGCCCCGGCATCCGGTGAGCGCCACCAGAACGAGGGCCACGGCCGGCGCCTGACGATGGCCTTCGAGGCCCTGGAGGCGTTTCCCGCCCTCGCCGAGTCCCGCAACCGGCTGCTGTCAGTGATCGCCAAGGACAACGTCGCGACCGCCGACGTGGTCTCCGCCGTCGAGTCCGATGTCGCGCTGCTGATCGCCGTGCTGCGGCTCGCCAACCGCGCGCAGACCGCAGCGGGCAAGGTCGACACCGCGGTCGGCGCGGTCGAGCTCCTGAGCCCACCGACCGTGGAGGCCGTCGCCAATCGCGTCCGCACCTTCGACTTCTTCGAACGGGCCAGCGTCTGGGAGGGCCCGCACCCCCGAGGAACGCGTCCACGCCGAGCGCCGCGAGCTGGGCGTCGACCACGCTCTCGTCGGCGGCGTGCTGATTCGCCGCTGGGGCCTTCCCGCCTCGGTGGCCACGCCGATCGAGCGCCACCACAGTCCCGACGCCGAGGGCGAGGCCGCCTTCATCCGCCTCGCCGACATGCTCGCCCACTACGAGCAGGGCGGCCGGGTCAGCCCGACCGAGCTCCTGCAGACCGCACGCGCGGTTGGCCTCGGCCCCCAGGAGCTTCGCCGGGTGATGTACGAACTTCCCAACAACTTCGTCCAGCGCCAGCGCCACGTCGACCCTTGCCCGCTCTCGGGCCGGGAGCTCGGCGTGCTCCAGCGGCTGGCCGAGGGCAAGGTCTACAAGCAGATCGCGCACGAGCTGACCCTCTCCACGAGCACCGTCCGGACCCACCTGCACAACATCTACGGCAAGCTCGGCGCGGTGGACCGCGCCCAGGCCGTGCTGATTGCCACCGAGCGCGGCTGGCTGTGAGACGGTCTCAGCCGCGTAGTTCCCTAGCATCGCGCTGAGCGCGATGATCTCGATTACCACCAAGTCGCCCTATGCGGTCCTCGCCCTCGCGGAGCTCGGGCGCAGCGGCGGCTCGGAGCCGGTGCCGATCGGCGAGCTCGCACGCCGCCGCGACGTTCCGGTGCAGTTCCTCGAGCAGCTCTTCGCGGTGCTCCGCCGTGCGGGCGTGATCAACTCACAGCGGGGCGTGAAGGGCGGCTACCGCTTCGCCCGGCCGCCCTCGGAGGTCACCGTGCTCGAGATCGTCGAGTTGCTCGACGGTCCGCTCGGCCGCGACTCCGACGGGATCTTCGCCGACGCCGCGGCCGCCGCTCGCCGCGTGCTCGCGCAGACCACGATCGCCGACGTGATCGAGCGCGAGCTGCGCGAGGCCGGGGCGTCGATGTACCACATCTAAAAAAACGCCCTGCCATGATCCGCCGATGAGGAGCACCACGAAGAGGCACCAGTGCCAGGCCTGATCGCCGCCGCACTGGTCGCGCTGGCGGGCGCCACGGGCTCCCACCTCGCCCCCTCGGGCCTCGTCTACTCATCGGCGAACGCTCGGGTCATTCAGCGCCAGCCCGCAGCGGGCAGCTGCAAGCCGCTGGGCTCCGGCTTGAACGAGCGGCCGGACCGCAGATGCACTCCCGGGGCGGTCAACCCGGCCGTCACGCAGAGCACGATCGACTCGACGATCTGCAGATCCGGTTGGACCGCCACGGTGCGGAACGACGCTCGCAACCTCTGGCCGGAGCCCGACTACGCCAAGCGGGAAGGCTTCTACCTCAACCCGAAGGACCGTCTGGAGACGGCGCTGAAGCGGATGGTCTGCGCGCGGCGCATGACGCTCGCCGCCGCCCAGCACGCGATCGCCGCCGATTGGGTCTCGGCGTTCGCCCGCTTCGGCTGACGGGGTGCACGGCGGACGGGACGGGGCTCGGGCCCGCCTCGACCTCAGGCCTCCTGGGTCGCCAGCTCGTAATCGTCCAAAGCGTCCTGGCTCGTTCTCAGGGCTGCCCTGAAGGTCAGCGTCCAGCCGGCACGGGGCCGCCTGCCGAGCGCGGCCTGGCTGGCCCAGGTCTCCCAGCGCCACAGGCAGAGCCAGCGTTCCACCATCCTGCCCGGACCGGCCTTGCCCCACGGCGCCTCCAGCAGGCGCAGATGGCGGCGGCTTCGTGCGGGGGATCTGCCGGGGTATGTCGAGACGTTCATCGACGCGCTGCGAAGTATGCCCCGTCGGCAGACGGCCGTCTGCCGACGGAGACCTCGGTTGATTGTTGCCGACCCACTTAAAATCAGATGAAAGCGGCGATCGCAAGCCCGGCGTGTACGCAATCCCGCTATCTCTGGCCGTTTTGCGCCGCGGACGGTGGCTACATCAACGGGTCTCGCTACGCCATGACCGATCCCGGCGCCTGCCGGGCGCTAGTGTCATATTGACTATATGCCTGGTTGCAGCCACCTCGACACGATCACGGTGACCGAGCTGCCGGCCGAAGTGGCCGGCTGTGAGGAATGCCTGCGCGAAGGCGGCGAGTGGCTGCACCTGCGGATCTGCCTGGAGTGCGGCCAGGTGGGCTGCTGTGACGACTCGCCGAACAAACACGCGAGCCGGCACGCGCGCAGCGAGGAGCACCCATTGATCCGCTCGCTCGAGCCCGGTGAGGAGTGGTCCTGGTGCTTCGTCGATGAAATCGGCATGGTGATCCCGGAGATCAAGGGCAGCACGCGCATTCCGCCGTCGCCGATGCTGAGCTGAGCATGGCGGAGCGGCATCCCGCGATCCTCGCCGTCGACGACGAGCCCGCCGTGCTGGCCGCCGTCTCGCGGGATCTGCGGCGTCATTTCGGCGAGCACTACAGGATCCTCCGGGCCGGCTCCGGCGCCGAGGCGCTGGAGCTCCTCGGCGAGATGCGGACGCGCGGGGATGCCGTCGCGATGCTGGTAGCGGACCAGCGGATGCCCGGCATGGACGGCACGGCCTACCTCGTCAAGGCTCGCGGCATCTACCCGGAGGCCAAGAGGGTGCTGCTGACCGCCTATGCAGACACCGACGCCGCGATCTCGGCGATCAACGAGGTGTCGCTCGACTACTACCTGCTGAAGCCCTGGGACCCTCCCGAGGAGCAGCTCTACCCGGTCGTCGAGGATCTGCTGACGACCTGGGAGGCGAGCACCGCGATGGACTCGGGGGGCGTGCGCGTGATCGGCCATCGCTTTTCGCGGGAGACCCACGAGCTCCGGGACTTCCTGGCCCGCAACCGCGTCCCGGCCCGGTGGCTCGACGTCGAGCGTGATGCCGAGGCGCGCGAGCTGCTGAAGGTCGCGGGCGTCGACGAGGACCGCCTGCCCGTGACACTGCTCGAAGACGGCACGGTGCTCGAGCGCCCGACGGTGCTGGAGCTGGCGGAGCGCCTGGGCGTGGCCGGCCAGCCCGCGGCCGATCACTACGACCTCGTGATCGTGGGTGGAGGCCCGGCCGGGCTGGCGGCCGCGGTGTACGGCGCCTCGGAGGGCCTGCGGACCGTGCTCGTCGAGCGCGAGGCGCCCGGCGGCCAGGCAGGGCAGTCGAGCCTCATCGAGAACTACCTCGGCTTCCCGGCGGGGCTGTCGGGGTCCGACCTGGCCCGCCGTGCGACCGATCAGGCGAGGCGACTCGGGGCGGAGCTGCTGAGAGCTGACGGGGGCGGGCGTCTACTACGGCGCTGCCCTGACCGAGGCCCGCTCGTGCGCCGATCAGCACGTCGTCGTGATCGGCGGCGCCAACTCTGCCGGACAGGCCGCCGTGTACTTCAGCGGCTACGCGAAGCGCGTCTCGATGCTGGTGAGGGGTGACTCGCTCGCGAAGTCCATGTCCCATTACCTGATCGAACAGATCGCGGAGCTCGAGAATGTCGAGGTCCGTACCGGCACCCAGGCGATCGCCGCCCACGGCAAGGACGGCCGCTTGGCGAGCATCGACATCCGCAAGGCCGACGCCACGGTCACCAACGAAGAGGTCGACGCGTGCTTCATCTTCATCGGTGCAGCGCCCCGCACGGATTGGCTCGACGGCGTGCTGGCTCGCGATCAGGCCGGCTTCATCCTCGCCGGGCCCGATGTGCGCGACCACGGCTGGTCGCTGGCGCGTGAGCCCTACCCGCTCGAGACGAGCGTTCCCGGGGTGTTCGTCGCGGGCGACGTCCGCTCCCGGTCGATCAAGCGCGTCGCGAGCGCCGTCGGCGAGGGCTCGATGGCCGTCTCGCTGATCCACGAATATCTGGGCAGCGCATGAGCACCCCGACCGTCGCCGAGCTGCGCCCGATCGACCTGTTCGACTCGATCGACGACGAGCATCTCGCCGACGTCGCCGCCCACGCGGAGGTACGGAGCTACAAGCGCGGTCAGGTGATTGCCGACGGCGATCGCGAGCCCAAGGTGTACCTGCTGCTCGAGGGCACGGCCGAGACCTTCAGAGACCTGAACGGCGTGCAGGAGCCCGCCGGCGACCATGCCTCGCCGACGTGGCTGGGCGCGATCGGGGCGCTAACCAGCTCGCCCCTGGCGGTCCGGGTGCAGGCCAAGACAGATGTCCGGCTTGCCACGATCAACGCCGAGGACTTCCTCGAGCTGGCGGTCGCGAACCGCTCGATCATGCAGCTCGTGCTGGCCCGCGTGCGCCCCGTCGTCGGCCGGATCACGGCGATCGAGCAGAACCGGGAGCGGCTCGAGTCGCTCGGCACGATGGCGGCGGGCCTCGCTCACGAGCTGAACAATCCGGCAGCCGCGGCGAAGCGCGCCTCCTCGGAGCTGGCCGACGCGCTCGAGGTGCTCGGCTCGACGATCGGCATTTTCGTGGAGTCGGGCCTCGAGCGGGCGGAAGCCGAGCAGCTCGTTCAGATCCAGCAGCAGGTCCTCAGCGCCTGCAAGGCGAGGGCGTCGATCCCCCAGCTCGAGCTCGCCGACGCGGAGGACGCGCTCGGCGACGCGCTGGAGGATCTCGGCGTGCCCGAAGCTCACCGGGTCGTCGAGCCGCTGGCCCAGGCCGGCGTCGACGCAGAGCAGCTACAGCGCATCTCGGCGCTCGCCGGGCCGGCGACGACAGCGGCGGTGCAGTGGATCGCCGCCTCGCTGCTGGCCCGCGAGCTGGCCGCCGAGCTCGCCGAGTCGACCGAGCGGATGAGCAAGCTGGTGGCGGCCGTCAAGACCTACGCGTACATGGACAGGGGGGGCCTGCTCGAGGTCGATGTGAAGGAGGGCATCGACACGACCCTCACGATCCTCGGCCACAAGCTCAAGCACACGACGATCGAAGTCCGCAGGGAGTTCGACCCGGACCTGCCCCGGTTGCAGGCCTACGGCGCGGAGCTCAACCAGGTCTGGACGAACCTGCTCGACAACGCGATCGACGCGCTCGGCGACAGCGGCACGATCACGATCAGGGCGCGCCGGGACGGCGATTGCGCGGAGGTCGACATCGAAGACGACGGCCCGGGCATCCCGGCCGAGGCCCGCGAGCGGATCTTCGACCCGTTCTTCACGACCAAGGAGGTCGGCCGCGGCACGGGCCTCGGCCTCGACACCGCCAGGCGGATCGTCGTCGACCGCCATCGCGGCAGCCTCAACGTCGACTCCGAGCCGGGCCGGACCGTGTTCCGCGTGCGCCTCCCCGTCGACGGCGCGCGGGAGTGAGCGCGGGCACAGGAGCGATCCGCGTCGTCCCGGTCGACGCCGCAGCGGGACGGCCTCTCCGGCTCGCCGTGCTGCGTCCGCACGAGCCGCCGGACCGGCCGATGTACGCGTCTGAGGAGGACGCCGCGACGCTCCACTTCGCGGCCCTCGGCGCGGACGGGGAGGTGCTGTCGGTCGGCAGCTTGATGCGCGATCCAAACCCCCGCGATCCCAGGCCGCAGGACTGGAGGATCAGGGCATGGCGACACGCCCCGACCTGCGCGGTCGCGGTTTGGGCTCCCTCGTGCTGGAGGCGATCGAGGGGGCCGCCACGGAGCGTGGGGCGTCGCGGCTGTGGTGCAACGCGCGGGTCGGCGCGCGTGACTTCTACGAGCATGCGGGCTTCGCCGCCGAAGGCGAGGAGTTCGAGATCGAGGGCATCGGGGGCCATTTCCTGATGAGCAAGCCGCTGCTCTGAGCGGGCAACAGCGCCCGTCGCCACTGCACTATTGTCGGGCGATCACGGGAATCCCGATCAACATTGCAGAGCTTGTCGGAGAGACCCCGATGGTCGAGCTCCCGATCATGCTCGACGGCGCCGCCGAGGGAGCACGGCTGTTCGCGAAGCTCGAGGCCTTCAACCCCGGGGGGAGTGTCAAGGACAGGATCGGGGTGGCGATGATCGAGGCGGCGGAGGCGGAAGGCCGCATCGAGCCGGGCCGCACGACGATCGTCGAGGCGACCAGCGGCAACACCGGCATTGCACTCGCGTTCGTCTGCGCCGCGAAGGGATACGAGCTGGTGCTGACGCTGCCCCAGGGCATGAGCCGCGAGCGCGAGAGCCTTCTGCGGCTCTACGGGGCCCGCGTCGACATCACCGAGTCGCTGGGCGGCATGGCCGAGGCGGTCGCCGCGGCGAGGGAGATGGCGGAGAGCGAGGACGTGTTCCTGCCCGATCAGTTCTCCAACCCCGCCAACCCCGAGGCGCACCGCCGCACCACCGGCCCGGAGATCGCCCGGGCGCTGAACGGTGACGTCGACGTGCTCGTGGCGGGCGTCGGCACGGGCGGCACGATCACCGGTGTCGGCGAGTACCTGAGGGAGCACTGCAACCCGAAGCTGAAGATCGTGGCGGTCGAGCCGAAGGGCTCGGCGATCCTCTCGGGGGGTTGCCTCGGCCCGCATCGCATCCAGGGGATCGGGGCCGGCTTCGTGCCGCCGGTCCTCAACCGGGAGCTGATCGACGAGGTGATCGCGGTCTCCGATGACGATGCGATCCACACGGCCTGGCGATGCGCGCGCCGCGCCGGGCTGCTCGCGGGGATCTCCGGCGGGGCGGCGATGCATGCCGCGCTGCTGCTCGCCTCGCGGCCCGAGTCGGCCGGCAGCCGATTCGTCGTGGTGATGCCCGACTCGGGCGAGCGCTACGTGTCGCAGCCGTTCTTCGCGCCGTAGACCCTCGATCTGGAGCTGGGAGGCCGAGGGCCTCCGGGGCGGGTGTCGCGGAATGTTGTTCGCTCGGTGAAGGTCGTGCGCAATCGTAGATACGCGCGTAGATACGATTGCTATCGGTCGACCTTCTTCTTTCTTCTCCTTCCCCTCCTTCGCCTTCCTCGTCCTTCTCCTTCTCCTTCTCCTTCTCCTCCTCCTCCTCCTTCTCCTCCTCCTCCTCGTGGCTCACGGCCGCCCCGACCGCCCGGAACATCTGTTGCACGCGCAAGGAACCTCGCTACGCTTCTCCCATGGCCGGTTTCAGCGCCTTCGCTCGGGTGGCCAAGGAGGTCAGGCGCGATGTGATCGCGGCGCGCGACCGCGACCCGGCTTCGCGGGGCGTGCCGACGGCCGAGATCCTCGCGACGTGGCCGGGAATCCACGCGCTGCTTGCCTATCGCGTGGCGCACGCGATGCACTCCTCGGGCGTGCCGGTGCTGCCGCGGTTGATCGCGATGCTGACGAGGACCCTCACGGGCATCGAGATCCACCCCGCGGCGCAGATCGGCCGTGCGCTGTTCATCGACCATGGAGCCGGCGTGGTGATCGGCGAGACGGCCGAGATCGGCGACAACGTGACGCTCTACCAGGGCGTGACCCTTGGTGGCACGGGCTTCCAGACCGGCAAGCGCCACCCGACGGTGCAGGACAACGTCACGATCGGCTCAGGCGCGAAGCTGCTCGGCCCGATCACGATCGGCCACGGCGCGAAGATCGGCGCGAACAGCGTCGTGATCACCGATGTGCCCCCGAACTCGACGGTGGTCGGGAACCCCGGCCATCCTGTGCGGGTGGAAGGGCGGCGACCGGAGGGCCCGGACGTCGACTGGATCCACCTGCCCGACCCGATCGCCGAGGCGATTCAGGCCCTGTCGGGTCGGATCGCGACGCTCGAACGGATGGTCTCGGAGCTCTCCGACGAGCCCCAGCCGGTCGCCGAGGTGCGCCCGCTGCGCACCGTTCGCGGGCCGAACCCGGCCGGCGGGTAGCTCCGGCCGCTGCAAGCACGTCCTGGTACAGGGGGTGACAGGGCGGTCGGCCGCGCCCACACCTATGCTGGAAAGATGGCCGCGAACCCCCACGCAGAGCACATCCAGGAGCTGCTGGAGGACCTCAATGAGCCCCAGCGGGAGGCGGTTACGCACGGCGAGGGGCCGCTGCTGATCCTCGCCGGTGCGGGCAGCGGCAAGACGCGCGTGCTCGCCCATCGCATCGCCTATCTGATCTACACCGACCAGGCCCAGGCGGGGGAGATCCTCGCGATCACGTTCACCAACAAGGCCGCGAGCGAGATGCGCCAGCGCGTCGAACGGCTGCTGGGCCACGCGACGCGCGGGATGTGGCTGATGACCTTCCACTCCGCGTGCGCGCGGATCCTGCGCGTGGAGGCGGCGAGGCTCGGCTACACGCGGCAGTTCACGATCTACGACCAGGCCGATTCCCGTCGCCTCGCCAAGCGCTCGGCCGACGCCGTCGGGATCGATCCGAAGCGCTACACGCCCTCCGCGGTGCTCAACCAGATCTCCGCGGCCAAGAACAAGCTGATCGACGCGGACTCCTACCGGCAGATGGCGGCCTCGCCGTTCGAGGAGATGATCGCCGACGTCTACGACATCTACGAGCGCGACCTCGTGCGGATGAACGCGATGGACTTCGATGACCTTCTGTTCCGCACGGTGAACCTGCTGGAGCTGTTCGGCGAGGTCCGCGAGCGGTACAGCGATACGTTCCGCCAGGTGCTCGTCGACGAGTACCAGGACACCAACCATGCCCAGTACCGGCTGCTGCAGCTGCTCGTCGGCGGCGGGCCGCCGCCGAAACGCGGAGGAGATGAGCCCGGCGATCGGCCGGCCTATGCGGGGCCGGTGGGGCATCGGAACCTGGCCGTCGTCGGCGACGACGCGCAGTGCCTAGTGGCGGGTACGCAGGTCAGGATGGCCGATGGGAGCGAAGTGCCGATCGAGTGTGTCGCAGAGGGAGACCGGGTGATGTCCTGCTTCGGGTCCGGCAACTTCCGGCCGGGAGAAGTCACTGAAGTCTTTGAGACGCGAAGAACCGATGGAATCCGGATCCGTACCCGTGGCGGACGCGAGATCGTATCGACGCCCGAGCACACTCATTTCGCGGGCTACCGGGTGGGTCTTATCCCCTCATTCCACGCCACGTACGTAATGCGGAAGGGTGACGTTGGATGGCGCGTCGGGACAACGCGGACCGCCGTGAATCAGCGTGGGTTGGCTACGCCCGGGGTGCAGCTCCGCGCGATGACGGAGCAAGCCGATGACGCATGGGTCATATCGACACACGACACGGGCGACGAGGCGCGGGTCGCCGAGTCGATCTTGGCGGCGAGGTACGGACTGCCAACCGTCCCGTTCAGAGCGCGTGGGGCGACCGGCGTCTTGGGAGACCAGGCAAAGATCGATCGCATCTTTGCGTCCCTGAATACCGAGGTAGGCGGCCACCGGCTCTTGGACGACGAGGGTCACTCGTCCACCGCTCCTCATCACGTGTGGCAAGGTTTCGAAGGCAGCCGGCGTGTCGTGACCCTCACCCTAGCCGCGGACCGCTCGGGTGCCGACAAACAAGGATCTCCTCTGCACACCGTCTCGCTCGGGGGTAGGGATGAGGCGCTGCGGCGGCGTCTCGAGGATCTTGGCCTGAAGACTTCGCGTGTGCGCGCAGGCTCCACCGGCTGGCGAAGTGAAACCTATTTCAAGAGCTTCGGAGAGGCAGCGATGGCCGCTCAGCGGGTCGCCAAGCACACAAAAATCACCCTGCGCTACATCGCGCGATTGGGGCGAAACGAAGAGGGGCGCAGCAATGCGTTGCCGTTCATGCCCGCGGCCTCAGTGAGGCCTGGGATGGCGATGTTCGACGAGGCGGGCCGGTACGACATCGTGGAGTCGGTAGAACGCGTGACGCTGGAAGTGCCGGTTTACGACCTCAACATTGCCGACACACATAACTTCGTCGCCAATGGCCTCATTACCCACAACTCGATCTACGGCTTCCGCGGCGCCGACATACGCAACATCCTCGACTTCGTCGAGGACTTCCCGGACGCGCGCGTTGTCAAGCTCGAGCAGAACTACCGCTCGACCGAGACGATCCTGCAGGCCGCGAACGCAGTGATCGCGAACAACCGGGGGGCGATCGCGAAGCGGCTGTGGAGCGACCTCGGCCAGGGCGATCAGATCCAGCTCCGTGCTCTTCAGGACGAGCACGCCGAGGCGCGCTACGTCGTCGGCGAGATCCAGCGCCTAGTCGACGAGGGCGCCTCGCGCGCGGAGATCGCGGTGCTGTACCGGACCAACGCGATGTCGCGGGTGATCGAGGACGCGCTGGTGCGCAGCGAGATCGCCTACCAGGTGATCGGGGGCACGAAGTTCTATGAGCGCGCGGAGATCAAGGACGCGATCGCCTACCTGTCGCTGCTCGCCAACCCCTACGACGTGGTCTCCTTCACGCGCGTCGCCAACTCGCCGCGGCGCGGCATCGGGCAGACCTCGCTGGCGCGGATCACGAGCCACGCCACCTCAATGGACATCTCGGTCTGGGAGGCGGCCGCCTCGCCACGCGAGGTGCCGGGGCTGGGCGCCGCTGCCGTCAAGGCGCTGGACCGCTTCATGGCGACGATGGCGGAGCTGCGCGCGATGACGGGCGCCGAGCCGCTCGGCGGAGAAGCAGATAGAGAGGGGGGGAGGGTCGCGCAGCTCTCGACGGCGGCCGGTCCGGCTTCGCCCGAGGGCCCGCCCGAAGCCGCACCCGTCGCCGACCTGATCGAGGCGCTGCTCGCGCAGAGCGGCTACATCGAGGCGCTCGAAGCGGAACGCTCGATCGAGGCACAGGGACGGATCGAGAACCTCGAGCAGCTCGTCGAGGTCGGGCGCGAGTTCGACGCCGGGGGCGATGACGGCGAGGGCACGCTGGGGCGCTTCCTGCAGGAGATCGCGCTCGTCGCCGATGCCGACACGCGTGCCGATGACGCGGGCCTCGTGACGCTGATGACGCTGCACAACGCGAAGGGCCTCGAGTACCCGACTGTCTTCATCACGGGCCTCGAGGACGGCGTCTTCCCCCACTCCCGCGCGATCGACGAGGGAGGCCTCGAGGAGGAGCGGCGTCTGTTCTACGTGGGCGTGACACGCGCGATGCGACGGCTGTACCTCACCTATGCGCGCCGTCGCGCCGTGTTCGGCGCGCAGAGCTACGGGATGCCCAGCCGCTTCCTCAGCGAGATCCCGGGCGACCTGCTCGAGGAGGGCTCCGACGGCGGCTTCCGGGCGGGCGCGACGGTGACGCCCTCGCTCGCCAGGGGCGGCGGCGCGGCGATCGGCTGGGGGAGCGGCGGCGGCGCCGTGAGGGCCACCAGGACGCAGCCCTCGAGTGCGTCCTTCCGCCTCGGCGAGGACGTGGTCCACGCGGCCTTCGGGGACGGCGTGGTGACGGGCGTGGAGCCGGATGGCGTGATCGTGGTGCGATTCGCGGGCGACGGCTCGGAACGAAAGCTGATGGCCGAGTACGCGCCCGTCACGAAGCGCTGAGGCCGCATAGCATCCCGGCCATGGCGGCGAAGCTCATCGACGGCAAGGCGATCGCCGCTGGCGTACGGGCGGAAGTGGCCGAGGAAGTCACTTCGTTCGGGGTGGAGTACAGCCGGGCTCCCGGGCTCGCGACCGTGCTCGTCGGCGACGATCCAGCCTCGGCGGTGTACGTCGGCGGAAAGCAGCGCGCCGGCGCCGAGGTGGGGATCGAGCCGTTCGACCGGCGGCTGCCCGCCGACGCGAGCTTCGAGCAGGTTGCGGGCGAGCTCGACGCGCTCAACGACGACGGGGCCGTCAACGGCATCCTGCTGCAGCTGCCGGTGCCGGACCACCTCGACGGGCCGGCCCTGACCAACCTGATCTCCGCCGTGAAGGACGTCGACGGCCTGACGCCCGTCAACGCCGGATTGCTCGCGCTCGGCACCCCCGCGCTGGTGCCGGCGACGCCGTCGGGCGTGATGGTGCTGCTGCGGGAGAGCGGCGTCGAGCTCGAGGGCGCCGAGGCGGTCGTGGTCGGGCGCTCGAATCTGTTCGGCAAGCCGATCGCCCAGCTGCTGCTCGCCGCCAACGCCACCGTGACTGTATGCCACTCGCGGACGCGCGACCTCGCGGCGGTCTGCTCGCGGGCCGACGTGCTGATCGCCGCGATCGGCCGCCCGCGGGCGATCGGCGCCGCCCACGTCAAGCCGGGAGCCGTCGTGATCGACGTCGGCATCAATCGCATCAGCCCCGAGCAGGCCGGCAACAAGAGCGGCATCGTCGGCGACGTGGACCACGCTGCGGTGGCGGAGCTCGCGTCGGCGATCACGCCCGTCCCGGGCGGCGTCGGGCCGATGACGATCGCGATGCTGCTCCGCAACACGATGAAAGCCGCACGGACGCAGGCCGAGCTGGAGGAGGCGCGCGGATGAAGCTTCGCGTGGGAGAGCTGACGGCGCTCGCCGGAATCGGCTGCACGATCGCCGCGCTGATCCTGCCCTGGTATGAAACGCCGGCCGGCAACCTGGACTTCTGGGACACGTTCGGCCCCGGCGCGGTGCTGATGCTCGCGGCGCTCTCGGCGGCGCTTGCGATGGTTGTGGCGGCGCTGCTCGAGCGCGAGAGCGCTGCGCTGCCGGTCTCGACCTCGGTGTGGTGCGTGGTGCTCGGCCTGATCGGCGCGATCGCCGCGATCGTACGGGTGCTCGAGCGTCCCCAGCACGCGAGCGGCCTCTGCAGCGGCGCCTGGCTGGGGCTCGCCGGCGCCGCCCTGATCCTGATCGGCGCCTGGCTGACGATTCGCGACGAACGCCCCTCGCGCTATCAGCCCGCCCGGCCCACTCCGCGGCCGCCCGTGCCGGACAACGGGTCTCCACCCGCCCGGCCCTAGAATCACCGCCTGTGATCGACCGCGACGAGGTCCTGCATGTCGCCCGCCTGGCCCGCCTCGAGCTGAGCGAGGACGAGATCGAGCCGATGGCCCGGGAGCTGTCGGCCGTCCTCGATCACGTCGCCACGATCGCCGAGCTCGACCTCGAGGACGTCGCGCCGACCACGCACGTCGTGGAGCTGACCGGCCGCCTGCGCGCCGATCGGCCGCGGCCCTCGTGGCCGCGCGAGCAGATCCTGGCAGCGGCGCCCGACGCGAACGAGGACGGCTTTCTCGTCCCCAGTCCGCAGGCCTAGATGAGCGAGCTGCTCGAGCTCACCGCCGCGCAGGCTGCGGAGCAGATCGCCGCCGGCGAACTCTCCGCCGGGGAGCTGTTCTCCTTCTACCGGGAGCGAGCCGCCGCCGAC
>WNFI01324511.1_pt1 | contig 15017 bp, 17 predicted proteins | sample 5400471 | NCBI WGS metagenome assembly WNFI01 (sample SAMN13153348, study PRJNA577476) | soil metagenome | isolation source: 100 cm saprolite on Douglas fir-dominated hillslope | place: USA:California | collected 2013-09-17
ATCCGCTAATCGAGCAATGTCGTTTTCGGGATAGAGATACCCGCCACCCGCATAAACGCGCACCCGCGATGGGCTGGCGGCATTACGCCCGAGACGGTCCGCCAAGAAGCGATGCATCGGCAATCCGGCGATCTTCGCAGCAGCATCCCAAATGGCCATGTCGAGCGTGCCGACTGCGACACATCTCTCGCCGTGACCGCCTGGTTTTTCGCCCGCCATCATGACGCCCCAAGCCCGGAATGGGTCGAGATTCGTACCAGCATCGTCGGATAGCGCTTCGTCGGCAGCATTTGCCAGACGGGGAGCGAAGCGTTCGCGAATCAACCACCTTGGGCAAAGCGGCCGACAGAGGAAAAGCCATATCCCACCACCGGCTTGCCTGCGCGGTCGGCGTAGCGGGAAATCGCGATCGACCGCTCCCGGATATCAACGATTCGCATCCGCGGTTCTCCGCTCACACACTTTTTCAGACACGACAGGAAAATCTTTGGCGCAATCGCTGTGTCACTGTCAGGCCGCTCGAAAAGCACGGGAGCGGCCGTGGCTGGTTTGTCGCTATTTCGTCCGCCGCCAGACCGAGATCGGCGTATCGCCATTCGGTCGCGGGGGCACGCGATAGGTCAGCACGTCGTCTTTCAATTCATAGTGCCGCTGCTGCTGGGCTCCCTCCCAGTTGGGAAAAGATGCGTTTTCGATGTGGAACGTCAGCGTGCCGGCGGCGGGATCGACGCTGATCGTGCCAACATGTGTACTGGAGCCCATCACGGCGGTTTCGTATTCGGCCGGCGTTCCGGTTGCCTTGTCGCCGGAGGCGAAACGGGGGCGTTCGGCCTTGAAGATCTGAAGCGAGTAACGCCCCGAGACGTCGATCATCAGGAGGCCTTTGGGAGCGGCTCCGTAGTCGTGCGTCCGGATGCCGTCGGCGTGCAGGACATCGGCGGCTACGAGAGTCCAGGTCCCGGCCAGGGAGAGGGCTGCTTGGGGGGGCATCCGCGAGCGCAGCGGGAGCCGACAGCGCGTTGAGCAAACAGAACAGGCTCAAGATGCAGGCTTTTAGTACAGCAGTGACCTTCATGACGCGAAGTTCTCCAAGGCTTGGCCGCAGAACACTCCGACCGATTGTCGAGGGTTTGGCAGTACACGCACCGAGGCGATACCGGGGTCAACTTCGTGAAGATAGGCGATTGAATAGATAAGAAAATACGGTAATTCTAATATGACACATTCGAAAAACAGAACAATGGGTCGTATCAATCTGGACATGGACGTGCTGCGAACGCTGGTCACCGCCCAGCAGCTCGGCAGCTTCAATCGGGCGGCCGGGCAAATCGGCCGATCGCAGTCGGCTGTCAGCCAGCAGATCCGCAAGCTCGAGGAGCAGGTGGGAGAGCCGCTGTTCCAAAAGCAGGGGCGAGGTTTGGTGCTGACAGAGGCCGGCGACGTTGTGTTAGCCTATGCACGACGCATTCTGGACCTCAACGACGAGGCGGTTGCGGCTGTCCACGGCCGAGTCGTTGAAGGAGTCGTACGTTTTGGCTTGCCTGCTGATTTTGCCGAAACCTGGCTGCCGACCGCCCTCGGGCGCTTCAAACGGGCTCATCCCGCGGTTCGAATCGAAGCGATCGTGGATCGCAACCGACTGCTGCTGGAGCGCTTGGATAAGGGTGAGCTTGATCTGGTCTTGGCGCTCGGTAGCGATCGACGCGCCGATGCGGAGCGGGTGGCGACCTTGCCTCTGGTTTGGATCGGCCCAGCCTCTGCGGAACCTGTCTGGGTGCCTGGCGAGCCGATTCCGCTCGCGATGTACGAGCCGCCCTGCTTCTTCCGTCAAGGGGCGCTCACGACATTGGATCGCGCCGGCCTACCATGGCGCATCGCTTTCTCCAGCCCGAGCTTGCGTGGGCTGTGGGCCGCCGTGGAGGCTGGGTTGGGCGTAACCTTGCGTACCGCTGTCGGGCTGCCCGCCGGGGTACGCATAGTCGGCGAAACCGTTGACCTGCCGCCGGCTCCGGAGACAGCGCTTGGCCTCTGCCTGCATGACGGGGGACGGCCGCTGGATCTGGCTCTGACCCGACTACGGTCAGTTATCGTCGAGACGCTGGCAGAAAATCTACCAGTCTTGCGAAACAAGTGACGGCGTTCCGGAAGGGGCGCCATTCCACAACCATCCGATTTTTGACCCAACGCCCGTTGCGCCCCTACAGACGGAATCAGGTGCTTCCATCCTTCAGCAGCAATCGCTTTCAATTGCCGCGAGTTCGGAAACTCACGGAGAGTGGAGATGGCCTTGGCGGCGGAGAGATCGGTCAAGCGGACCGTCCGTCGGCAGCAATTGCGCGAATTGGTGCCGCTTGCCAACAGCACAATCTATGAAATGGAGCAACGGGGCGAATTTCCGTGGCGTTTTGCTCTCTCGCCCCGTTGCGTCGTGTGGGACCTGGCGGAGGTGGAGGCTTGGCTGGCTTCGCGTCGATCCACCCCAGTTGTCCGAGCGCAGTCTCCCGACGTCAGGCAACGGCGATACCGTCGTGTTCGAGAGCCGGGTCAGGTTCAAGCAGCGGCATCGAAGGCGGGATGAGTACCGGGACGCGCTTCTTCCCAGCGACCCAGGCGTCGATGATGTCCGACCACTCCTGCATCATATGGCGGCGCTGCACCTCGTACTCTGCCTTGTTGTAGACTTTGCGTGACAAACGGCCGTCCTCGTGCGCAAGGCACTTCTCGATCCAGTCGCTGTTGAAACCCAGTTCATTGAGCAGCGTGGATCCCGTCCTTCGCAGATCGCGAACCGTGAATGGTTCGAGGGGCAAACCTTCCTTCTTCGCCAGCTCGACAACCGAATAGGTGACACGATTGAACGTCGCACGCGACATCGGTGCATCCGCGTCGTACCGCGACGGCGCGACAGGTAAACGTTGTGCGCCTTCGAGCGCTTCATCCGCTCCTTCGGAATTGTCCAAACGGCATTTTCAAAATCGACCTCGTCCCATGTTGCGTCCTGAAGCTCGCTCTTGCGCACCATCGTCTGCAGATAAAGGCGCATGCCGAGCCTGATGGTCGGCAGCGTCGCCACCTTTTCAATTAGCCTAAGCATGATCCTGATCTCGGTAGGCGAGAGCGATCGGTCCTTCGGTACGAACGTCGCGATCGAGGAGGGCCCGACGTCGTCAGCAGGGTTGGCGACCTTCTCGCCATGCAGGATCGCGAAACCGTAGATCTGCTTGAGGAGGAAGCGTTGCCGCAATTCCCGTTTGGCGGTTTCGGCCGGGCGACGCCCGGGATGCGAACCTTCCGGAAATTCGCAACAGAAGTTCAAGAACGGGCAGCCCCGATATCTCGGCTGCGTCGTCCTTTGGGCAAGATAGCTCATGATCGCGCGCAACCGTGCGTGCGGATCGTCTTCATATTGGCGGAAGGCGTCGTCCCACTGCCCCCAGAAGTCAGCGCTCCGCTCTTCAAGATAGGCAACGACGAGATCATCTTTTGAGGGAAAGCTGCGATACATGCTGATCTTGGCAACGCCGGCTTGCTTGACGATTGCGTCGACACCGACTGCCTGAATCCCCTTTCGGTAGAACAGATCGGCGGCCGCATCGAAGACCCGTTCGCGCGCCAGCCTGCCTTCGGGCTCGTTTTTTTGGGTACGACTTGACCGTCCAGCCATCGTGCTCGCCTCCGTGGAGCTTGACATGTAACCGATCGGTTCGTAGTTGTCATGTCCTAACGAACCGATCGGTTACATCGGCGTCGACCGCCCGCCGCGAGCGGGATCGGAGGCATTGAATGAAGCACTTCATTGTCGAGGCTACGTACCTTGCGCCGCTCGAAAAAATCAGAGAGGTGACGCCGAAACATCGTGCCTGGTTGCAGAGGGGTTACGATGCGGCACTCTTTCTGTGCTCAGGGCCGCAGGAGCCCCCTGTCGGCGGTTTTCTGGTCGCGCGCGCCACATCCAAATCAGACCTTGAAACGATGTTCGAGGACGAGCCGTTCCAAGCCGGAAAGCTCGCAAGCTATACGTTCAGGGAGTTCTATCCGGTAAAGCGTCAGCCTTGGACCGAGGATTGGTTCAATCGCGAATAGGCGGCAGGATTCGTGCGTTATGATCCCGTTCAGAACCATCCGGGCGCGCGCCGAGCAGCGCAAAGGCGGGGCGAAGGCGCTGAACCGCCTGCTGCCGCCCAGGCCCGACCCGAAGGCGCTTGCAAAGCTCGGAGACGACCGCGTTCTCTCCGAGATGACCCGACGGGTCTTTCAGCCGGCTTCGCCTGGAGCGTCATAGAGGCGAAATGGCCCGCATTCGAAGAGGCGTTTCTCAGCTTCGGGCCGGGCCGGCTTTCGCTTCAGCCGGACGAGTTCTGGGACGCCTTAATGAAAGATACCCGCATTGTGCGCAATGGCGCCAAGATCATGTCTGTACGCGCCAATGCCACCTTCCTCAGAGACGTCGCGCAAGAGCATGGCAGCTTCGGGAAGCTCCTTGCCAAATGGCCGCCCTCCGACGAAATCGGATTGCTTGAGCTCCTCGCAAAGCGCGGCAGCCGACTCGGTGGCAACACCGGCCAGATGCTGCTGCGATTTCTCGGCTGGGACGGGTTCGTGACATCCAAGGACGTGATCGCGTGCTTACGTGATGCCGGCCTCGATGTGGCAGACGTGATCACCTCGAAGCGCGATCTCGCCAAAGTCCAGGCACAGTTCAACGCTTGGGCTAAGGAGACGGGCCTACCCTTTGTACACCTGTCTCGCATTTGCGCCATGTCGATCGGCGAAAATTACGACGCGGACAAGCTTGCAGGTTTCGCTGGCGCGGAGGACTGACGATTAGCTTGGACCACATGGCTAGCTGTCAGCTAGCCGATGGCGCGCCATTTGCGCACAAAACGAAACCCGGGCGTGACAACGCCGTTCGCCAAAGGCGCCTGTTCCAGCGCGTCTTACCGCATCGGGGTGAATGTCACGCGGATCGAGGATAGTCGAGTGGTTTCACCCACCATCCATTGGGTGAATGACTCGCAAGCTAGCGAGTGACGCGACGGCATAGTCGAGAAAGGCTCTCACCTTTGGCGCTTTGTAGCCTCTGCTCGGTGTGACGAGATGAACTGGCAGGGGAATAGGTTCGAAGGCGGTCAGCAGACGGACCAGCGACCCGGCCTCGAGTTCTTTGCTTACCTGATAGGACAAGACACGGGCGATTCCGTGGCCGGCTCTCACAGCGACGAGTCGGGTTTCTACCTCGTTGACCAGTAGCCGCGGCGACAACCGCACGACGGTGGTCCGCTTCGGTTGCCCGAAGCGCCATTCCGACGGCTCCGATCTTGTGGTTCCAAAGATCGTGTCGTGGGTGGCAAGATCCGCCGGTTTCCTTGGCGTGCCACGTTTCGCGAGATAGGCAGGGCTGGCGACTAGAATTCTGCGGACCTCGCCCACCCGCCTGGCCAAGAGAGTTGAATCCTCAAGAGGGCCGATCCGCACCGCGACATCAAGCCCCTGCTCGACGAGGCCGAGATTGCGATCATTGAGCACAAGCTCGACCTGCATTTCGGAAAAGGATTCAAGGAATCCGATCACGAGTGGCGCCACGTGGCGCCGGCCGAATTGCAACGGCGCAGTCACGCGCAACAGGCCGCGGAGCGGAGCTTCGGCCAGGCCGGTCACGGCGGAATCGTATTCGTTCAGAAGGACCCGCGCACGTTCAGCGAAGGCGCGCCCTGCCTCGGTCACCGAAAGGCGCCGCGTCGTGCGCTCGACAAGGCGCACGCCGACGCGGTCCTCGAGCGCCGCCAGCGCCCGCGTCACGGCGGGAGGCGATTGGCGTAGCCGGCGCGAAGCGGCAGCGAGACTGCCATGGTCGATGACCGCGACCAATACGGCTAGCTCCTGGAGGCGGTCCATCCATTATTCCAGTTTAAGGAATTCTGATTTCCAATCATTCGATATTTACAGATGTTTACGCAAGAACTAAGTTGACGGGGCCTCCGCAGCGCCTCAGCTTGAAGTTCAGCCGCCCCGGACCGGATGGAAGCCGAGGCGCCCGCCAAGGAGCGCAGGTCGTACAAGAAGATCGTTGCAAATCAGGAGGTTGCCGTGCTGACGGGAAGCTGCATGTGTGGACGCGTTGCCTACGAGGTCGATGCCGCCGCCGGACCGATTATCCATTGCAATTGTCAAACTTGCCGGAAGGCGCACGCAAGCGCGTTCTCCTCTATCTCTGGCGTGCCCCGAGAAAAATTCCGATGGACGAAGGGCGAGGAACTCCCGGTTGGCTATGAGTCATCCCCGGGAAAATTTCGTCGATTTTGCTCCAAATGCGGCTCGCACATTGTTGCAGAACGCGTGTAGTAGCCGACCGTGATGTTGCGGCTTGGATGCCTCGATACGGCGATCACGGATCAGCCCAAGGCTCACATCTGGCGATCGGATGCGGCAACCTGGTTCGATCCAAAAGATCGGTTACCTGAGTTTCCGGAAAGGCTCGCTTGAACAGTTTCGGGATTCGACCTTCACTGAGACACTGCGCCGAAATGAGATGACCATGAACCTCTCGCCGTTTCATGCCGACGAACTCGATGCTCAAGCACGCGCGGGCCAGTGTAGGAACGGAGCCAGCATCCGAAGCTTCATGCCAGAGCAGCATCGCGATTTCTTTGCGTTGCTGCCTTATCTCTTCGTCGCCACCATAGATGCCAGCGGGTGGCCGCTCGCGACCATGCTCACCGGGCAACCCGGCTTCGTAAATTCGCCCGATCCGGTCACCTTGCGGGTTGGTGCGCTGCCGGACCGGCAAGATCCCGCCGCCGTTACGCTCAGCGGTGGGCAAGAGCTCGGCATCCTCGGCATCGATCTGTCGACCCGGCGGCGTAATCGGGCCAATGGTCAAATCGCTGACCTGAGCGCCGCCGAGTTCACGGTCGCGGTCCGCCAAAGCTTCGGCAATTGCGCCAAATACATTCAGCGTCGCGATGTGCGTCATGCGCCCCAAGCGTCGGGAGGGATCGATGCGCTCGCCGGTCTCGATGCCGAGGCGCGGGCGCTGATCGGGCACGCGGACACGTTATTCGTCGCGAGCCGGTCGCGACCGGAAATCCGCGCCGCTGGCGGAATCGACATTTCGCATCGCGGCGGCCGCCCCGGTTTTGTGCACGTGGACGGAGACAGTCTCGCCATTCCCGATTTTCCCGGCAACCGCTACTACAACACGCTCGGCAACATGCTGGGCGAACCGCGCGCGTCGCTGCTCTTTGTCGACTTCGAGACGGGCGACCTCCTCCAGTTGCAGGGGATCGCGAAGATCGATTGGAGCGCGGAAGCGGCGAGGCTCGTCGAGGGCGCAGAACGGCTGTGGTACTTCGAGGTCGTACGGGGCTGGCGGCGGCACGCCGCATCTTCGCTCCGCTGGTCGTTCGTCGACTACTCGCCGATTACACTCAAGACCGGAAGTTGGGGCTCGTTCTCAGTCACGCCAAGTACTCTCGTCGAGCGGCAAACGACGAATTGCGTCGCTCCCAAGCCTTGAGTTCGACGAGTGAATAGCTGACCGTATCGGCGTCAGGGTCCTGCCGATTTCATTCTGATTCGTCGCCGACTTTTTTGATTTGGTGGGCTATGAGTTGGCATTCGTGGAAACTGACGCACCCGACATGCCTGATGCTCTTCGCACTTGCGTATAAGTCCTGAATGCCTACTGTTTGCGTCCCGGCAGCGGAGCATAAGTTGAGCAGCAATATGGACGTCGAGGCATTGCAAGTGGGGGCACGGATTCGGCATGCCCGGATCCTCAAGGGCATGCGCATGCGCGACCTTGCCCAGGCCGTCGGCTGCGATGAAAGCATGGTTTCAAAGATCGAAGCCGGCCGCGTGATGCCCTCGCTGGTGATGTTGAACCGCATGGTGCTCGCCCTCGACCGCGACATGGCCTCGTTCTTCGGGCTGGAGATCGACGAGCACAAGCTGGTGCAACGGCCGGCCGATCGTATGAAAGTGGCCGGCGACGCGCTGCGCGGCGGTAAGGGAGTGAGCTATGAGCGGCTGGTGCCGCTCGCCGCCGGCAATCTTCTGGAAGGCAATATCCACAATGTCGAGCCCGGTGGCGAAAAGACCGATTCAATAACTCACCAGGGTGAGGCGCTGGGCTACCTGATCGAGGGCGACATCGAGTTGGTGATCGACGGCACCACCTACCGCATGAGCGCCGGCGACTCCTTCTTCTTCAAAGCCTACCTGACGAACCAGTACCGCAACGTCGGCACCACCGTGGCGCGCATCATCTGGGTCAACACCCCGCAGATTCACTGATCCCCTTCACCGATCTCCTCGGCGCGATGGCAGGCGACGGATTGGTTCGCCGCGATCGTGCGGAGCGCGGGCCGTTCGGTGCGACAGCGCTCGATCGCAAACGGACAGCGGTTGTGGAAGAGGCAGGCGGCAGGTGGATCGATTGGGCTGAGCGGTTCGCCGGGCAGCGCCTTGGGACGGCCTTGCGCCGGCGCCGCCGCGACCAGCGCGCGGGTATAGGGATGACGCGGGCGGCGGAGCACGGTCTCGACCGGTCCCGTCTCGGCCAGCCGGCCGAGATAGAGCACCGCGACCGCATCGCACATGAGCCGCACGACATCGAGATCATGTGAAACGAAGAGCACGGTGAAGCCGCGTGTGCGCCTCAGCCCATCGATCAGCTTCAGTACCGTCGCCTGTACGGAGACGTCGAGTGATGCCGTCGGCTCGTCGAGGATGAGCAGCCGCGGTTGCGTTATCAGGGCGCGGGCGATGCCGACACGCGCCTGCTGGCCGCCCGAAAGCTGATGTGGCCGCTTGTTGAGAAGCTGTGCCGGCAATCCGACCTCGGTCGAAACCGCGGCCACTGCCTTGCTAGCGCGCTCGATGCCGATATGGCCGAGCCCGATAGCGATGTTGCGCTGCGCGCTGAACGACGGGTTGAGCGCCTCGCCGGCATTCTGGAAGACGAACTGGATGGCGCGGCGGGCGGGATCGCGTCCGAAGGTGCGGGCCGGCAGGGTGCCGATCTCGCGGCCGTCGTAGCGGATGTTGCCGGCGGTCGGCTCGGTCAGCCGTGCGGCGAGGCGGGCGAGCGTCGATTTGCCCGAGCCGCTTTCGCCGATGACGCCGAGACTCTGCCCGGCCGCGAGCGCGAGGCTGACGCCGTCCACCGCGTGCAGGCGACGGCCGTGGGGCAGCGGGAACAGCTTGCGCAGCTCGGCGAGTTCGAGGAGTGGCGGCGTCACAGCGCGTTCCAGCAGGCGGCGGCGTGATCGGCGCCTGCAAGAACAAGCGGCGGCCGCTCGACGCGGCAGCGCGGCAGGACCCGCTCACAACGCTCGGCGAAGCGGCAGGCCGGCACCGGTCCATTGAGATCGGGCAGGTTGCCGGCAACGCCGCACAGCGCCGCCGCCGTGGCGACGGTGGCCGGGCTCGCCGCGATCAGGCCGGCCGAATAGGGATGGCGTGGCCGACCGAAGAGATCGGCGGCGGCGGCTTGTTCGACGATTTGCCCGGCATGCATGACCACGACGCGGCTGGCATAGGCGCGGGCGACCGCGAGATCGTGGGTGATCAGGAGCGTCGCCATGTGCCGTTCGGCGGCGCGCTCCATCACGAGGTCGAGCACGGCTGCCTGGGTGGTGGTATCGAGTCCCGTCGTCGGCTCGTCGGCGATCAGCAGCGCCGGCCCGCCGGCAAGCGCCACGGCAATCATCACCCGCTGGCACATGCCGCCCGAGAGTTCGCCTGGATAGGCGTGAATGCGCCGCTCGGGATCGGCAATGCGCACTGCCGCCAGCGCCGCGACCACGGCTTCCCGGAGCGCGCCGCCGCGAAGGCCATGATGCTCGCGGATCACGTCGGCGATCTGCCGCCCGATGCGGCGCATGGGATTGAGTGCGGCCTGCGGATTCTGGAAGATGATGCCGATCTCGCGGCCGCGCACGTCGCTCCAGCCGGGCGCATCGCGTTCTGCGAGGTCCATGCCGGCGAACACGAAGCGCTCGGCGGCAAGGTGGGCCGCCGGGGTGAGGATGCCGGCCGCGGTGTGCGCCACCAGCGACTTGCCCGAACCGCTCTCGCCCACAAGCGCCACCGTCTCGCCCTTGGCGATGTCGAGGTCGATGCCGTCGACCGTGGCGGTGCGGCTGGCGCCGAAACGGATGGCAAGCCCGCGGAGCGACAGGAGCGGCGGTGGCGGGACGGCCTTCATGGGCGCCTCGGATCGAGCCGGTCGCGCAGGGCATCACCCACCAGGCCGAAGGCCAGCACCGCCATCATCAGCACCGCGCCGGGACAGACGAACAGCCACCATTCGCCGGAGAAGATGTAGGTCGCGCCATCGGACACCAGGATGCCCCACTCCGGCGTTGGCGGCCGGATGCCGAGGCCGATGAAGGAGAGGCCCGCAGCGTTGAGGATCGCCCAACCCATGTTGAGCGAGGACTGCACGGCGAGCGGTGCGGCGAGGTTGGGCATGATGTGCAGGCCGACGATGGTGATCGGGCTGAAGCCTGCGAGACGGGCCGCCTCGACATAGGCCGCATTGCGACGACGGTTCACTTCGGTCCGGGTTTGCCGGACATAGAAGGGCAGGTTGACGATCGCCGTCGCCAAGATGACGCTCGAAAGCGATTGCCCATGGCCGCGGCGATGCCGACCGCCAGCACGAACAGCGGAAAAGCCATGATGGTGTCGATGATGCGGCCGACGAGGCGGTCGGCCCAGCCACCGGCCCATCCCGCTGCCGCGCCCAGCAGCGCGCCGACAGTGAGCGACGCCAAGACGGCGACGATCGCCACCATGAGATCCACGCGCGCCGCCGCCAGGGTGCGGCTGAAGACGTCGCGGCCGAGCGAATCGGTACCGAACGGATGTGCCCATGACGGCGGCTGCAGGGCCGACAGCGGCTCGGTGGCAAGCGGATCGTAGGGCGCCAGCCACCAGCCGAAGAGCGCCATGACGACGACGATCGCGAGCAAGGCAAAGCCGAGCCGCTCCGCCAGCTTGCGCACGCCAGCCGGCGCGCGGAAGACAGGCACGGTCACCGGGCTAGACATCGTGCGACACCCGCAGATCGAGCAGTGTGCTCGCGATATCGAGCGCCAGATTGACCGCGATATAGAGTGCCGCCATCAGCAGAACGAAGCCCTGCACCGGTGCGAAGTCCGAGGCAAGCACGGCTTCGATGGCATAGGCGCCAACGCCCGGCCAGCCGAACACCTTCTCGACCAGGACATTGGCGCCCAGCAGGAAGGAGAAGACCATGCCGGCGGTGATCACGATCGGCACCGCGGCATTGTGGAAGGCGTAGGTCCACAGCACCTTGCGCGGCTTGAGCCCGGCCGCCCGCGCCGTGCGCACGAAGTCGCTGGCCAATACCTCGATCAGGCTCGCCCGTGTCATGCGCGCCACCGGCCCGATGCCGAACAGCGCCAGCGTCACTGACGGCAGCACAAGCTGGCCAGCCGCAGCGGCGAAGGTGGCGAGATCTCCGGCCAGCAGTGCATCGAGCAGGAAAAATCCGCTGAAGCGGGGTGGCGGCGACAGCGTGACGTCGAGCCGCCCGAGCGGCGCCGAGGTCCAGCCGAGGAGGTAGTAGAAGACGAAGATCAGCAGCAGGCCGAGAAAGAAGGTGGGCATCGCCTGGCCGATCATCGACACGAAGCTGCAGAGGAAGTCGAGGAAGCCGCCCGGCCGCCGCGCCGCGCCGACGCCGAGTGCGATGCCGATGACCAGCGCGAGGACCAGCGCGATCAGCGTGAGCTCGAGCGAGGCGGGAAGCCGTTCGACCAGATCGGCGAGCACTGGTTGACCGGAGGTCAGCGAGCGACCGAGGTCGCCCCGGGCCAAGTCGCCGACATAGCCCAGGAACTGTTCCAACCGGCCGCGGTCGAGGCCGAGCTTGTGGCGAATCTCGTCGATCGATTGGGCGGTCGCTGCCGGGCCGGCGAAATAGGCGGCCGGGTCGCCCGGCAGCAGTCGCGTCAGCAGGAAGGTGCTGACAATGACGCCGACCAGGTTCGGCACAGCAGACGCAAGCCGCATCCCGACCAGCCGGATCACCGGTTGCCTCCTCGAAACGCCCGGACATGGTCATGCGTCCGGCGTCCTGATTCCGGATCACGCAAAGGCGGTGCCAACCGTCGAAGGTCCGAAACCGGCTGCACATGGGGACAGGCTTCGGGACAGGCTTCAGGAATCTGCACGAAATTCATGCAAGTAGAATGATTTTTAGGCATGAATACAAATGAAGTTATGACGATCTCGATTCTCAAGTCAAGTCAAGCCAAATGGGGAATTTTCGTGCCTTTAACAATTGGCATGTAGCTTGCCTAAAAATCATGTTACATTCTAAGCCACAGGAGGCATCCCGTGCAATACGCCAATCTCGCATCAGCCCGCGTCACGGGCCTTACATCGGCGCTCCTGACAAGTGTCGCCCTGGCTTTCGCGTCTCCAGTCGCCCACGGCCAGACGCGCGCCGACACGTTGATCGTGGTCAGCGAAGAGGGGCCGGCCACCCTCGACATCCATGCCGCGACCGCCAACGTGCCGACGCACGAAATGTCGTGATGACCGCCTGATCACCCACGCTCGCATCAAGCTGCCTGACGGCAGCTGGAGCTACGACTACACCAAGTTCGAGCCCGAGCTTGCCGAGAGCTGGGAGGTGGCGCCCGACAAGAGTGCGATCACCTTCCATTTGCGCCAGGACGCCACCTTCCACGACGGCACGCCGGTGACCGCCAAGGACGTGAAGTGGTCACTCGAGCGCGCCATCGCTGTCGGCGGCTTCCCGGCCATCCAGATGGGCGCCTCGGAAATGAAGTCGGCCGACCAATTCACGGTGATCGACGACAAGACCATCAAGGTGAGCTTTCCCAAACCCAACAAGCTCGAGCTTCCGAACCTCGCGGTGCCGGTGGCGCAGATCGTGAATTCCGAGCTCGCCAAGAAGCACGCCACGACGACAGATCCCTGGGCGGTCGAATGGGTCGGGCGCAACGATGCCGGCGGCGGCGCCTATGCCGTCGAAAGCTGGAAGCCCGGTAACGAGATCGCCTTCAAGCGCTTCGATGCCTGGAAGTCGGGCAAGGCGCCAGCCATGCAGCGGGTCGTCGTCCGCCAGATCGCCTCGGCCGGAACGCGGCGCGCGCTCCTCGAAAAGGGCGATGCCGATCTCTCCTTCGACCTGCCGCCGAAGGATTTCTCCGAGCTCGCCAAGGCCGGCAAGCTCAAAGTCATCGGCACGCCAGTCGATTCGGAGCTGGTCTATATCGACATGAACGTCACCAAGCCGCCGTTCGACAATGTGAAGGTGCGCCAGGCGATGGCCTATGCCATGCCCTATCAGGCCATCCTCGACCGCGCCTTCTACGATCGCGGCTACGGCATGTTCGCCGCCAAGGGCCCGGTCACGACGACGGCCTGGCCGCAACCCTCGCCTTATGTGACCGATCTCGACAAAGCCAAGAAGCTGCTCGCCGAGGCGGGCTATCCCAACGGCTTCAAGACGACGATCAGCTACGACGTGTCGACCTCGACCACGCGCGAGCCGATCGCGCTGCTGGCCCAGGACAACCTCAAGAAGATTGGCGTCGAGCTGTCGATCGAGAAGGTGCCGGGTGCCGACTGGTACACGCAGCTCAACAAGAAAAGCATGCCGGTGCTGATCATGAGCTTCAAGGCGTGGCTGAACTATCCAGATTACTACTTCTACTGGACCTACGACGGCGTGAACAATTCGGTGTTCAACGCCATGAACTACAAGAACCCCGAACTCGACAAGTTGATCGCTGCTGCCCGCTTCGAGACAGATCCGGCAAAGTATGCCGAGGAGGTGAAGGGCGGACGATGGGGCCCTCGCACGAGTCATCATGTTGGCGTCGAAAAACGGCTCTGCGATATCTCTGGGGCGGGACTTCGCCTTCAAGCCGGCAGGTGACATCGCCGACGACGTTCGCCGTCGCGCGATGTCGCCGGTCGAGATCGTCGAGGCCGCCCTGGCGGCGATGGCCGTTACCGAGCCCGAGCTCCATGCCTTCGCGACACCGGCGCCCGAGCAGGCGCGCGCCGATGCTCTGGCGCTCGAGGCCGCGCTCGGCCGCGGCGAGCCAGCGGGCCCGCTCGCCGGCGTGCCGGTCGCCATCAAGGACCTGGTACTGACCAAGGGCCTGCGCACCACCTTCGGGTCGCGCCTCTATGCCGACTTTGTGCCGCAGCACGACGACGTCGTCGTCGAGCGCCTGAAGCAAGCGGGCGCGATCGTGATCGGCAAGACCAATGTCGCCGAATTCGGCTATGGCGGCGTCGGCCACAACCGTCTGTTTGCGACCACGCGCAATCCCTGGAACCCGGCGCTCACGCCCGGCGGATCGAGCGCCGGGTCGGCCGCCGCCGTCGCCGCCGGCGTTTGCCCAATCGCTGTCGGCAGCCACGGCCAGCCCTCATGCTCGACGTCATGGCCGGCTCCGACCAGCGCGATCGGTGGTCTCTGCCCGATGACGGGCTCGACTGGCGCGCCGCCGCCCGCCCGCTCGAGCGGCTCGACCTCAAGATTGCCTATTGTCCAGAGTGGGAGGGCGTGCCGGTGAGTCCGCCAGTACGCATGTTGGTTGATCGCGCCGTCGCGGCGTTCGAGAAGTTGGGCTGTTCCGTCGACGTCCTCGCCGCGCCGGTGTGCGGGCTCGCAGCGACCTACCGTGCCATCGTGACGCTCGAAAGCGACATCACCGGCATGCGCAAGTTGGCGGCGGGCCGGGAGGCGGAGCTGTCGGCCTCCGTGCGCGCCTTGCTCGAAGCGAGCTGGCATTGGGAGGCCTTCACCGACGCCCTCACCGAACGCAAGCGCGCGGCCGAGGCGATGCGACGCCTGATGGCGCGCTACGACCTTCTGCTCACGCCAACCGCGCCGTTGCTGCCCTTCGCGGTCGACCGCGACGGGCCTGGTTCCATCGAGGGTCAGACGATCGACGATGATTCATGGACCCCGGCACTGTTCCCGTTCAATTTGACCG
>WNFI01567752.1_pt1 | contig 15017 bp, 7 predicted proteins | sample 5400471 | NCBI WGS metagenome assembly WNFI01 (sample SAMN13153348, study PRJNA577476) | soil metagenome | isolation source: 100 cm saprolite on Douglas fir-dominated hillslope | place: USA:California | collected 2013-09-17
ATGCTCGCCTCGCGCAATGATCTGACCAACTTTGCGTGACATAAGGGTTCCTCCTTTCTCCGGAATCAGGCGCACGTCCGGCGCATTGGAAATGGGCTATTGGTTCTTTGTGGCAGAGTTCAGCTGAGTGGAAGCACAGCCGGGGGTCTGATTCTCTTAGCTTGGGATTTGCCGACGCCGCCGGGTACCAACGCCGCCGGGTGAGTTGCAGCAGCTATACGGTGTCGCCGAAACTTCGCACAAATTGCGAACGTTGCGTGCGACAACGCAGTGCGTGAAACTTTCGCGGACTCACTTCTGGACTGGTATCTCTGACCGACAGTCAGTCAATTCCCAGGTACAATTCTGCACCTTTAGCGGCCATCATTGCTATGTCGCGGAGTTGAGGAAAGCTGATGGATTTGCCCTCCAGACTACGGCGTCTTTGATGGTTATGGTAGGGCGTTGAAGATCTGATCGAGGAACTGCGCGTCCATTTTCCCTGCCAATTCAACCGTGACTTCGCGAATCGTATGCTGCGAGAGCGAACCGAAACTTCGCAGAATCAGGCTGGCAATGACGTTCGGATCGCGTTCCAAGTTCATGCTTTGGATCAATGTGACGATGGCTTGCGAATCTGCTGCAGGGGTGGGAGTAGCGGCGGTTGTCGATTGTGCTACTTTTTTCTTACCAAGAACCCGCTCCAGAGCTTTAAGGGCTTCGGCCTTGTGCCCTTCCGTCGCTTCGATGCGAGCACGGGTCAGTTGCCCGGGAATCCAATTGGGACGGTCTTGCCGAGCGATGTCCATGTACTTGCGAGCCTGCTTCAACCAGGGCTCCTTCTGCCCCGTGTCGCTTAGAGTGGCTTTCTCCCAAGCAACAGAAGCCAGCTTGTTCCAGTAGTCCGCCACAATATCCTTCATCGCCGGACTGGGGATTTCGTCCTTTTGGATTTTAGCGATGTACGTTCGCACGGTATCGCCGGGAATTGGGGCTGACTGGGTATCCTCGTCCGGAGCGCTCTCAGGCTCGTCCGTCTTCCCAGTCTTGCCAGCTTCGTTCTTGGCCCGGAGCGCCCGTGATTGCTCGTTCTCGGTATCCTGCGGGAGTTGTTCCAAGGTAAGGTGACGCTGCTTGTTGTAAATGGCTCTGCGAAGCTGAATAGCGTATTCCAGGACTCGAACCTGCAACTCGAAAGCCCGGCTTTCGCCGTGCGTGGATTTTAGGGGGACGGACACTCCTTCCGAGACTTCCTTGTCAGCGCGTTTCACATTCCTAAGCCACTCGTTAAGTGAGGCTTCAAACCCAAAAGCGCTAGCCAGGAAGAACAGCCGCGCCGTCAACCGGTTGAGCCCGGTGAGATGGGTGAGAACAAGATCTGGATCAATTTTCTGCAGGATGAGCAATGCCGCGTCCCAATGGCGGCCTTCGTCACCTGGTTCATTGCGCTGCGGTGGTTTGGAGATGGTTTGAGACATCTGATTACTTCCTTAGAGGGCCCATCTTGGCCAGGGTCTGAGCTTCGTTGTATTGCGCATAAACCAACAAGTCGCGACCGCCACGTCCTTTGCCCACCTGATCGGCGACGCGGGCGAATTCGGTGGCTGCTTTGCGGAACAAAATGTCTGCCAGGTCGCTGGTAACTTGAATCGCGTTTCCCGTCTCAATCTGCAATCGCAAAGCGCGCGCCTGCTCGACCTGGGCACGTATGCTCAGGACGATACCGTGGTAGTAACGGGGCAAGATATCTTTTGGGTAGGCCTCGACGCAGTTGTTGAAGAACTTCTCTGCTCTTTCGAGAAGTTTGTTCAACTCGTCTTCGTCCACCGGAGTGTCGCTCGCCCCTTTCTTGTCGTAGTGCTGGAGGGCTCGCACGCCTTCCATAAAAAGACGGAAGCTTTGCGCTGACTCGAATTTTCGAACACTGCGGCCAAACGGAAACATATCGATTCCTACACGAAGGCTTCACCCAGGATGAGTTCTGCCAAGTCTCTCGCCAAATCCTTCAGGGCCGAGCGGTCCGTGCCAACTTTGCGTTTTCGCCACCAGCTCACCCTAACGATCCAACCCCACTGCAACACAGCGTAGGCGTTGAGCTCGGCGTTCTGGACAATGACATCTTTGTCCGCAGGCGGCGTGGCCGGCTGATTCGGTGGAAAAACGGCCAGTCCCGTCTTCACAGTCCAGCGGAAGGCGCGCAGCAGCCCCACCACGAATTTCACCCATGCGGAGATGTCCACCGCTTCCACCTTGGGAATGGAATCGAGCAGCGAATCCATGGAGGAAGATGCCGGCGTCAAGAGAGTAACGTGACTGGCAGTCCAACCCTCTTTTTCCTGAACCAGTCGGTGCTTGACCTTGTCTGCCTCAGCCTGCAACCGGGCCGTGAATTCTTTGACTGGAGCTCCGGTCGTTAACTCCACGGTGTCGCTGATAATCGCGCGTCCGCTGTAGCCAAGTATCTTGAAGAACCATTTCAGCCCCCAATTGACAATGGTCAGAGCCACCAGCACCAGAACCAGAATCCCGGCACTGTACAGCAGTGGCAGTCCATTCAAATAGCACCAGCGCGAGAGTGGGCTCTGCCACCACCAGGAACTCATCCTTTCCTTTGCGCGCAAATAGCCGTTCAGAGCGGTCGCCTGCGTACGCGAGTCTGCCGCCGAGTTGCTGACAACGCTGAGGTAGGCTTTGGCTGCCTCATCCCATTGTCCGTCGCGTTCCTCCGCGCGCGCCTCGGCGAGCTTGTCATCGCCCACAGTGGCGGCTTTCTGGTCTAGCGTCGAATACCAGATCGCCGCCGACTGCACTTTCGGGTCGTTTGAAACTCGCGTGTCCCCATCGCCATTTACGCTGACCAGCAACATGCCTCGCGCTGTCTTTTCCGGCGGTGAACGCCACTGGTACTTCTCGGACAGGGGTGGAGCCAGCCATTGCTTCGCCATCGTCAGTTCATCGGGCGGCGAGTACGAGAAATTGTGCGGATAAATATCGCGATTCGCCACGTGGAAATGGCCGGCAAAAATCCCCAGAACGCCGCTCTGGCTGAGAACATTCTTCTTCCATTCGTCTTCCGCTTTGCCGGCTTTCCACGCGGGCTTTGCCTGGCCGCCAGCGACAACGTACGGATCCTTCAGGTCCGGGATGTGAGTGAATACGAGATAAGATTCTCCCGGCTTGATTTTCCCGCTGACCCATTTGATCTCTTCCGTGATATCTGCATCGGCGGATGTCTCCGAATTCTTGAAAAAAGCGGTGTCGAAACCGAGCAGATTGATGCCATTCACCTCGGGAGACTGAATGTGAGCGGGCGCCTGCCCCGCGGGAAACTTTGCCACAATGCGCGGATCTTTGCCTTCATGGAGTCCCTGGCCGTCGTAGAGCCGCGCCAGACTATCGGTAAGATCTACGACGTCGATCTGCGCCGGCACGACAACGGCAGGCAACTTCCCGCCCGTACTCTCCGTCAGGCTGGCGATTCTCGCTGCATGCAGCTTCACCAGAGCCTGCTGCAAGGCCGCAACGAACTCCGCCCAGCGTCGCAGGTCCTTTGGATTCTCGGCGCAAAGATCGTTGTTTCCCGGCACCAGGTAGACCTTCTTGACGACCAGTGCATCCAGCTCGCGGGCTACACTCGCCGCCGCGTCGGCCAGCGATACGTGATCGATCGGACCTTCGTCTGAAGCTTTGCGATTGGGACAGCCGGTGTTCTTGCCGGCTGTGATCTGCTCGTCGGGAAGTTGCACATTCTCGAGGCCGAAGTCGCCGGTAATGACGACGAAATCGATCGTCCGCTTTTCGGTGAGCACGAGCTGGTTGGTCTCGAGCACCGCCCAGTGGAACGCTGCCCAGTCGTCAAGTTCCTCCTCGCGCACGCCTTCGGCGTGGCGCCCTTTTCCGGCGTCGAAGACATGAGGGTCGGTCCACTGAACAAAGGTGACGTGCCGAGCAGCAGAGGGAGTCGGCGTGGCCGGCGCCGCAGGCGGCTTTGGCTTGCGGGAGCAGGCCGTCGCCCACAGCACGAGAAGAACGACCACATGCACCAACATGATTCGGGTTGGGTTTCGCCGCGACATCGCCACCCTCGATCACAACATCTACCCTAATCCGTCCCTAGCCGCCTAGATCAGCCTTAATTGCCTTATTGCCAGCAGCAACGTCGAACGTCGCTCGCACAGAATTCGGAGGGATGTCGGCGGCGTCGAGTGCGGCCTGTAGGCGCACTGTGCAATCTTGCCGGAGCAACTTGTGTACCCCGTCCCCATCCTCCGTGACTAGACCTTGTCCAATCACGCGAGCCCACGTGGTAACAGTTCCATTAGCCATAAGTCACTTCCTTTATCTACTTATGCGGGCCCTGCGGTGGTGCTGATGGTGGCTGTCCTGGCTGCGTACCGGGCTGAGTCTGCGGCGTTGCGTCCTTGGGAGGAAGCTCGTTCAACCCCGGATTCGACTCCGAGTCTTCCAACAATGACACCATCATCTGAATCGACGGATAGATCGTCGTCTGCCCGAAAATCACGCTCTGCTGGGCAACTGCATTGCTCCCTGCCTTACGCACGAACCAGCCGATCAACGGCACCCACGGCCGAACATACGGAATGTCCTTTAGTATCGGTATTCCGCCCCAGTACTGCGTTGGTATACCAAGGCGAGAATCCGATTCGAATCGCGAAATCTCGCGCGTCTCCAGATTGCTGAGCTGCACTTCTGTATTGACGGTGTGGCGCTCGATCTTCGGCAGTTGCGGATTGGTGGTCCCATTCGGCTCTTGCAGATTCGTGGTCCCGACGTAGTCAAACTTGAAACGCAGCGCCTGCCCTGACGGATCGAAGATCGGTGTTACGTCAAAGTTGCTGCCCGTGGTCAGAGCGTCAATCTCCGGCGCAGGCTCGCGCGGCAACGCCTCAAGCGCCCCCAAAGCTCCAAGAGCGCCTCCCGCCTGTATCTTGCCGTAGATTTGCGCCAGTTGCTGCACACCCTGGAGGATGTCTTCTTCCTCGCCGACTGCAAGTTGCGCCGAGGCGCGGGCATCCACGCGCGCTTTGCCCCGGTTAGTCGCCAGCATGGATTCGCGCTGCAAAATGCCAACGTTCGCTTTCGCGTCAGCCATCAGCCTCTTGCGCAAACCGACGATCATCGGCTGCATAAACAGGCGATCCAGGTCGTCCTCAATCGCGATAATCATCTGCTTCAGCATCTCGTCCGCTGCAGCTTCGCGGGGAGTCGCCGCACTGAGGATCGGTGTTGCGAGGGCGGTCACCTTTTCGGCAGCTGCCTTGGAAAGTGTGTCGCCGACATCGAATCCCCGGCGGCGCAATTCGTTAACAACCCCCACCGACTCTTGCTCGATAGTCCCTTGCCTCGCCAGCAGGTCGGTCAGTTGCGAGAACTGCTGGCTGTATGCCTCCGCATCAAGCGGTGAGAGCTTCGGCATTACCCAGTCCGCCTTCTTGCTGTCGTCCTGAAGGGCAGCCGGTAGTGGATTCCCTTGAGCGGCTTTGTCATGCCAAATCGCCAATTGGTGACGCGCGGCATCAATTTGCGATGTAAGCGAGGACAGGTCGCCAAGCCAATCATTCATTTTGGTAATAATCTGGCGCAGACTTTCCTGATCGTAGGCGGTCTTTAGCGCTCGTGTGATTTCCAATTGCTCTGAGGTGAAACCAGCTACCGGATCTCGCTCCCAGATTCCCAAGGCATGCCATGTCAGGGGCAGGAAGCACTCTTGATCTGTTACTGGATCCACCGGACAAGCGGCCAACTCGGATAGGCGAATCTGCTCCTTGATTTTATCGGAGATCGGCAATGCCTTCAGCCGATCCAGAATCTGGCTCTCGAACTTCTTGCGGATTTCCTTTCTCGTGTCCGGGGGCGCCAGACTCAGTACCAGCAGGGCTTCGCCGAGAGTCGTCGTTCCCGCTGGATCTGGAATCTCGCCGCGCAACCGCTTGACCTCGAGTTCCTTGCCAGCGACCATATTCCTTTCAAAATTCAGTTGCTTGAGCACCAATGGATCGTAGAAATTCAGCCGGCCGAGTTTCAGCCAATCGGCTTCTGTGCAAACCGAAACCGGACAAGCGGGCAAGGGGGTTGGCAGCGTCGCCACTGACCGCACTTTCTCATTGATCAAATCTCGCAAGAGCGTGAGTGTGGTGTTCTGCAATGCACGCGTGTCTGACAATTCTTCATCGATGATCGCCATCGACTTGTTCAACTTGTCGGCCGATGCTTTGTTCGCCTTCTGGCCAGCCTCGGCACTGAGTTGAAAGGTCCACAGTGTCAGCCGGGCCTGAGGCGCGGGTTGATCAAAGGCGGCAATGATCCTTTTCACCTCATCGAGATCAGTCCTCTTCCCACGCATGAAAATCGTCTTGTTGTCATTGAACGCGTAGAGCATCACCCGCTTGACAGGATTTTGGCTCGATGCGTCCGCCATGGCGTACATAAAAGGCGTGTTGTCGCGGGCAAAAGCGTACGCATCCGACTCGGCCTGTGCGGCCAACAGCATCTTGCGGCGCTCGGCGGCGACGGCGGTCTGCGCGTCGCTCAAGGCCTGCTGGGCGGCGGCCAGTTTCGCCGGTAAGCTGTCTTTCTGATTCTGGGTATCGTCGAGCTGGCTCTGTGCTTTCTGTTGATCAGACTTGGCCGCATCATAGTCGGATTGCGACTGGCTCAACTTGGTGGCCGACTGGGTTTGTTGCGCCGCGGCGCGGTCGACCGCGATCTTCTGCGTAGGATCGTTGGGAGCATTCGCCTGATTGTCCTGGGTTTGCTTGTAGTTGGCGTCAGCCTGATTCTTTGCGTCCTGAGCGCTGTTGAGCTTGTTGGCCAGCTTGCTCAGGTTCGTATTTAGCCCCTTGAGTCCGACCTGCGCCTGCCGCTGCTGCTCCTGCAGATCACCGACTTGTTTCTGATAGCGATTCACGGTGGCCTGCGCGTCGGCCAGGTCAAGCTCAGTTTGTGTCAGGGCAGTGCGCTGCGCGTCAGCCTTTGCCTTTGCATCCGCAACCCCGCCGACAGTGATGTAACCTTCATTCAGCACGTACATCAACCGGGCAACGTCGGTGAAGTAGTAAAGCGACACCTGGTCCGTTTCAAAATTGCTGAAATCACCAGCCAAAGCATCGTGCACGCGCGAGACAGCTGACCGTGCCACATTGGTCCATTTCTCAAGATCGTTTTCGTCCGCGCTTGTCGGTTTGAGATGGAAATCTGCGGGTTGCCCATCGCTCAGGAGCCCGGCAAGCCCCTGCCATGCCTCGGCAAGCGCCTGAGCGGAAGCAATCTCATCGGACCTCTTCCGAACCTCTGCGAGGGCTGCCGCGCTGTTTTTCCCCGGATCACCCAGGATGCCACTGATCATATTGTCGAGCGTCTGCGCGGCCGACTGCATCTCGCCCGCGAGAGCTTTGAACCACCCATCCAGCTTAGGCGTGATGCCGTCGATGGCGGACTGCAGATCTTTCACTGCGTTGTCGGGGTCGACTGCTGCCGCACCTGACGCATCTTTTGCTCCTGCCGTAATCGAGAGATCGCCTAACGCTTTCTTGGTGGCGCTCCACGCTGTTTGATAGGGGTCCTGGTTCTGGAGGACAAACCTCAGGTTCGGAAGCGCAGTCACCAAGACTTCGAGAATTGCTGAAGGGTCGGGGGAACTTGCCGCCAACCTCGGATCCGAAAACGGCTTGAGCTGGTTTTGCAACGCTGCAATCTGAGCACCAAAGTATGGCGAGACCGTCTGCAGCTTCTCTTGCAGATTGCTCAAAGCCGAGCTAACAGTTGCCAGCTCGGCGCTAGCATGGCTTGCCGCATTCGAACAGCGCGTGAGCACATCGCTGACGTCCTGCGGCTGAGCACCGGCGTTCTGCGACAGAGTACTGCACTCCTGATTTCTCGTGCTCTCCAAAGAGCCAGAGGAGCTTCCGTCGAGAGCTTTCTTGGAGTCGTTCAGGCTACCGATCAACGTAGTTTTGCTGATCGCCTCCACAGTGGTTAGAAGTTGTTGCAGGTTATCAATAGGTGAGCTGTTCTTAGGGGACGAGAGAGTAATTGCGGCGATTGTCTTTTGGTACTTGTCCGCCTCTCCCACCAGGCGATTCGCGTCAGCAACGGAGGCTTCCACTTTGTTGACATCATCGGTCGCCCTGCGAGCCTGGGGGCTCGCTTCGTTAGAGGTCGCTGGCATTCCCGCCGATGGGTTCGCAGCCGTAGAACTGTTGGTGCCGGTCCCACCCTGTGCTACCGCCGAGGCACAGGAAATTGCAACAAGTAAAGATTGCAAACACACCTTTTCGTAGGCCAGAATTCGTCATCGCACGCCCCTTTAGGCCATAAATCAACAAATTAGACGTCGAGAACGGTTTTTACGACACACGCATGCGCCCGACTCGACGTGCAGCGTGTTGGGAAGTCGCTACGCTCACAATTCCTCCGTACGGATGGATTACACCGCACAGGCCCTTCCCTGAAATTTTGGGGAACTCGGCGATTAGAAGCCCCCTCGGACGCGAAACTCGGAACGAGTCCCGCCCTTCCGTTTCGCCGATTTGACGCCAACCTACGCCACGAATACCAAAATGTCAATGGCAATAGATCATGATCACGTTCACAGAAACTGTTGGCTGGGGATGAACACAGACGGCGCGCAACGCTGTCGAAAACTCAGGCGCATAACGAATTCTGACAGTCCGACAGTCAGTCGGAACTAAAAACGCAGATATTAGTTACTAGGCAGAGAACCTGTAGACTTTCACAACTTTCTGCAGGATCCTTAGCCATAGGTTGCTGAAAAGGTTGTTCAGCGGCATCGGAAGACAAATCAGATTAGACTTTGACCTGCCATGGCGAATATCAACGGCCCCCTCTCGACCAAGGATGCGATCAATGCTGTTGGCGACATTCTGGGGAAGGTACACAAACCTTATGCTGGAGCGCAATTCAGGTTTGCGTTCGCGCGGGGTGAAGCAGACGCGTTTTTGACTGCCTCCATCATGTTCAGCCCAACTCAGATCTCGTCACGCACTACTGCAGACTACGGTAAGCTCGTGTTCGTCGAAGAATGGCGGAGCGAGCAGTTCGAGGCGCTCAGATTCCTCGCTAACATCGTCTCGGGACCAATCGAGATCGAAGGCTTCAAGATTCTGCCGCAATTCAGCAGTTCATATCTAAACCGCCGTCCGTCACCTTCTGGCGCCGAAGTGCATGCGGGATGGGAACTCACGTGTCACTCCGCAGTGAGGAATGACCACCCAACGCCACTGGGATCAATCGTGGCTGCTGGCCTGAGGCCCTACCTCGGAGCAAACCAAGCTATTCAAGATCGTATTTTTAACACCAATGCGGAGGGTTTCAGCCACGACGTCCCGAATTTTGGATGCATTCGGGCATTTCTTCCTGATACGCGAGCACGCTTCGTTAGCGCAATGTGGATACCCGGCAAGCTAAGAGTCGAGCTGGAAGTAAACATTCCGGCAGAACAGGTCGAACTCCAGATCATCCATCTCGAAAGTAGCGAGCCATGGCAAAGACATTCGGCTTTCACCGATACAAGGGAGCTTGTTGTACCAGACGATGCCGGAAAGATAATGTTGCTGTTGGTCCACGACTCGGGAGAGCTGATCACACAGATTCAACTCATCTCTCTGTATCAGTCATTCGGCAACGTGGATCGAACCTTCGCGGTCGTCAGCTCTGCAGAAAAGGATCTCGGCCAGGGCGAGAATGAGGAAGTGGAATACAAGCCGTTCATCTCCCCATCGGACAAAAAGGAGACGGAGGTCGTGGAGACGGTCGTCGCCTTTGCAAACACGCGAGGGGGCCGGCTGTACTTAGGAGTTCAAGACAGCGATGGCGCTCCTCTCGGCGAGGTTGAATTGAGGCGCACCTTTAAAGCGGATACTGATGAAGCGTTTGAAACCCAGCTTACCCGTGCTCGGTGGCTCGTGACCAACCGTGTCGTGCCGATTCCACGCTTCAGCGTTGAAAAGGTGCGCGTGTTTGGCGAGCCAATAGTTGCAATGACGGTGCAGGCGGGCCGCGAGACTCCATACGCCACCCGCAGCAATCAGATTTTCGTGCGACACGGTGCCAACAATTACCGTGCGACGCCCGAGGAACTCCGGGCGCTCATGAACTTTATCGAGTTGTAAGCGACTGCAAAATATACAACCTACCTAGCGTGTGTATGAAACATTCGCTTAGCGGATTCTTTGCTTGTGTAGCTCCCTTGGCTGCACTCTTGGCTTGGCAAGTCTCCGGGCTGTGCCATTGATGGCTTGGCAAGTCTCCGGGCTGTGCCATTGATCGGTAGGTTGATTCCCCCGGCGTCCCGCTTAAATGTTGGATAGAATGGGCCTTCGATGCCAATCGATCCGGCCAGAAACCGTGATGCGCGCGATGCCTTGATTGCGGTGCTGCGCACAAACAGGGCATTTGGTGTAACGGGTGCGGGCGTGTCCGCGTATGCGGGATACGGAACCTGGTGGCAGGTCTTGCACCGGCTGGCGGAGGAAGTGGAGAGACATTCCAGAGGTGTGGTGCCAGACGCGGACGCCATCATAAACGCCAATCCAGACCCACTATTATGCGCGCGAGAACTTGGGCGCCATCTTGGAGACACAAGATTTCAACGGTTCATACGGGACGAATTTCAGCCAAAAACTTCAACCCCGCACGACGTGCTGTTTCGAATTGCTAATCTTCCATTCGCACATTACTTGACATTTAATTTTGATACCTCACATGAGAGAGTACATGAGCAGATCCAGCAAGGATGCGATAGCGTGACGACCGCAAGCGATGCTCATCTCCTGGAGTTTCTGCGCAATTTTGACATCCCGACATACGGTCGGCAGTCGGTACATCTACACGGTCTGTACTCAGATCCGATTGACAGAATTGTGTTAACAAATGCGGGGTATGCGCGCCTTTATCGCAACAATAACTTCTTCAGGCAAGCTCTTTGGACTCTTGCAACCAGCCGTCCCATGGTTTTCCTCGGGTACGGCTTCAATGACACCACTTTCAATAATGTGCTCGCAGGTGCCGCTTGGGATCTTGGCGATGACCAGGACCCCTATCACTTTGCTGTAATCCCAGTCTGGCCAGCTGACGATGACGTACCCAAGCGGAACACGTACAACGGCAGATACCTCGTCGAGCCAATTTTCTACGAGATTAGGGGAAACGCAAACGCGCCAGATTATAGCGGCTTTGTTGAACTAATAACTGGGATCGCAAATGAACTCGGTGCAGCTGGTTTACCTGACAGACTCATATCAGCCGAACGACTGGTGCCTGCTGCTCAGATTGTCGCCCCAGGCGAGGATGAAGCTAGACGTGCACGCGAACTTGGAGACGCGATCCTCGACCGAGTCGATCCCGGAGGAAATGATGTTTAGGGTCAAGCGCTCAAGTCTCACATCAGAGATTTGGGAACTTAGCAAGGTCGGATCCGTCGTGCTCACGGGGCAACCCGGCGTGGGCAAGTCGTGGATGATTGCGCAATTGATTCGTCGATGCAGATCGGAGAATCGCCCGCACCTTCCAATCGCAGCTGAGGACTTCGACATTAAGGCAGTGGATGAACTCGGACCCGCCTTGAGTTTCAAGACGGACATTTTTTCAGTCTTACGCAGCCTTGGTGGCGAGCCGCTACTTCTGATTGATGGTCTCGATGCCCTGCGGGGCGAATCTTCACAACGCGCATTCCGAGAGCTGATTCGACGTGTGTCAAAGGAAGTAGGGCAGTGCTCGATCGCTGCGTCAATTCGTACATTTGATTTGCAGAATTCCGAGCAGTTGCAACAGCTGTTCTTCTCCGAGTGGCCGGGGCGATCCCCTGAGAAAAAGTTCACTCAAGTCGTTGTTCAGCCATTTTCGGACGAGGACCTTCAAGAAGTTGTTCGACAAGTCCCAGGACTGGAGGTTCTTGTCGAACGCGGGGAATCCGATCTTAAGCAATTGCTCCGTGTTCCATTTAACCTGAACTTGGCTGCGAATTTGCTGCAAGGTGGCGTCACCCCACAGGATTTGTCGGTGTTACAGTCCCAAATCCAGCTGCTCGATAAGTATTGGCGATTGCGGGTGGAGGAGCGAGGTGATTCGTCGGAGAGGCGTCAATTCCTAAGGCGAATCCTGCAAGACATGGTGAATCACAAATCTCTGTCTGTCTCGGAATCTGTGGCCGATACAGCACCAGCGGACCTCGTTTGGGGATTGCAGAGCGACGAAATATTGCGTAAAGGCGTAACAGGGCGCGTTTCATTCTCGCACAACATACTGTTTGACTACGCATCCGCTCGAGTATTGCTCGATGAGGAGAATGTTGTCGCCTTCATCAGGGATGATCCAACTAGGACGATCTTTTTTAGACCAACTTTGTCGTACTTCTTTCGGCGCCTCTGGGCATACGACAGAGATGCCTTTTGGAAAATGACGTTCTCATTTGTTGGGGCAGATGACCTTCCAGAGCGTGCAACCATAGTACCCGCCATAGTTATTCAGGAGGCTGCTACTCGTGCGGAAGATGTTGCAGTACTGTTGGAATCGTCATCGTCAGCTAGAAACAAGACTATCGCGCGGGTGCTCCGAGCTGTACAGACCGTTGGAGAACTGCAAGGTAGGCGTAGTCAGCTATGGTTGGGAATGTTGGATCAGCTATCGAAGCACCCAGACCTTGAATTTATCAATGAGTACATTGCGCTTTTGTCTATCTCCTCTGAGACCGCGTCCCCTGATGGTGCGCTGCCTGTTGCGAAGATGGCGCAACGCTATCTGCGTTGGATATTAGCGACTGCGGGGAATCTGCAGAGAGAACAAGCCATATCGTTGTCTGACGTTGGTGTGGCGCGTGTATTTCCGATCGTCGCGAAGTTCGGGGCAAGTATCGTAGATGACTTGCGCGATATTGTTCGCGAAATACTTGAGAGGCTGACACTTCCGAGTGCAGGCTCACACGAGGCGTTTTGGCTCGCGCATGAAATTAGCCGGATCGTTGATGCTGATCCCAAACTGGGCATAGAGGTATATGAGCGCACATTCGGCCACAAGGAATTGTCTGACGAGAAGACTAGTATGGGTGGCGGCATCGTCCTTCAAATGACGAGTACCCGGCGACAGGACTTTTCAACTGCGCTTTATCGACTTCAAGCCGGCTTCCCTCACTTCTTAGATGTTACGCCAATTGACGCGACAATGGCTGCGGTTAAATCAGTCGAGGCGGAAGTGGCACGTGAACATCCGATTGAAGAAGCGGAAGAAAAGCGTATCCGATTTCGGTTTGCTGATCGTGACGCGACATACGTGTCGGACAATAGTGAAATTTGGGATAGTGGTTCCAGGGAAAAACATGCTCTCAATCTCTTGGATGCCGCACTAGGAAGAGCGTCTGAGAAGTTTAAAGAAAACAGCGATGACCCAGTAGCTAAGGGAATGGTGCTGGCAGTCGTTGAGAACGCGAGCCATGCGGTCGTATGGAAACACTTGCTGGAGGTGACCGGGCTGAACATTAGAGAGATGTACTGCTCTGTCGCCCCCCTGCTTGCTGTTCCAGGTTTTATAGCGGCACCCGAGGTTACCGTTGCCGTAGGGAACGTACTAACAGCTGTCTATTCGGCAAAATTGGTATCGGATGCCGACGCCGCGAGTATAGAAAGCGCGATCACACAAGTGCCAACGGCCGAGCTTATCCTGCGGTACGAGAAACCTGAGTCGATTAGAAATCGCCTCCTCAGATGCATTCCCGACGGCGAGTTGCGATCGCCGGAACTGAAAATGTTGAGTGCTTCCCTTGCAGCTGAATCGGTTCGGAAGAATGAGCCGTTTTTCCGGACGTCATTTTGGTCCGGGCAGTACACGACAGAGGACTGGTTACGCGAGCAGGGAGTTGACACAGAAGCTCCGGAACATTCGAAAGTTCTTGAAGCGCTGAAACCGCTTCGGGAATATGAACACAAATACCTGAATGAGGTGCCTAGTGCGGAAGAGGCTGAACGCGCGGAAAAACTCCTCCGAGTTCTTCGAAAGCTGCTAGAAGGGGCTAATTTGCCCGAAGCGCTGGACAGTCAGATAGTTGGCACAATGTGCGCTGTTTCGGAAAGCGTCCTCAAGAATGAGAAACTTGACTTGAACTCTTCCGTGGTTCAATTGTGCAAAGAGATCGTTCTCCAAGGCGCCAAGCACTCTTCTCCAAAATACGACCCGGAGTATCACGACAAGTTTGATATGCCTGCCTGGGGCAGTCCGTCTCCACGAATCGAAGCGGCCCAAGGAATTGGCCATTTCATCTGGAATTGGGGCTTAGATCGCGATATCACGTCTTCGTTTGTGACTTTGAGTTTGGATCGGGTACCGGCGGTTAGGTACCAAGTGGCTACATTCTTGCCAGCATTTTATAAGCATCGCGCTCTGGATCATTTCTGGACGCTCGTCACAGGTATGTTGTCGAACGAAACGACCAGCGGGGTAGATCTTGCGCTTTTTGGAGCTCTCGGGAGAGTGGCTGGACAGGAACCTAAGCGAGTAATGGACGTCATTTCCTCAGTGCTCGATAGAGGGCTACCGACAACAGAACGGCACGAGTTAAGCCATGAATTGCTGGCCATTGTAGCCGGACTCTATATTGCGCAAGGTCAGGTAAAGGCTAATGAGATCCTTTTGCGGTTTGAAGGCGCCCCGGTCAAATTTCGCAGAGAAGTCACGGAGGAAGTGTTAGTGGCTACAGTTTACATCGCTCCTCCGGGCGGAAGTGATCCCGACACGCGAGCTCGGGCGCGCGAGCTATGGAAACGGATTTTGCTCGCCGTGTATCAGCATTTGAATGGCGTTATCGAAAGCACCCCCTCTGAGGAGAGAGCTAAGGCGTTTCGTGAACTCCTTAGTATTCAGGACGAAGTTGCGACGCGGGTTCATTTCGCGCTGGAATCCAACCGGACCGAAGCTGTTGAGAACACCGCAGAAATCGAGCGGCAGGCTCTATACTTCGAATTGAAACCTATTCTTGAATTGCTTACCACGCGGCCAGACGTTCCTGGTCC
>WNFI01659601.1_pt1 | contig 15017 bp, 12 predicted proteins | sample 5400471 | NCBI WGS metagenome assembly WNFI01 (sample SAMN13153348, study PRJNA577476) | soil metagenome | isolation source: 100 cm saprolite on Douglas fir-dominated hillslope | place: USA:California | collected 2013-09-17
TTGCGGCTTCAACACCCAGTGCCCTTCGTCGGGGAACACGATCAGTCGCGAGGGCACGTGCTGCCGCTGCAGCGCGGAAAAGAATTCGAGACTCTGCGTATAGGGGACGCGAAAGTCCTGCTCGCCGGCGATGACGAGGGTCGGCGTCTTGTAAGCGCCGAACTCGCCCGAGTACGTGTGCGGCGAGCTCTTTTCGTACGTGGACGGATTCGTCCACGGCGGCCCGAGGAAGTCGTGTTCCGGGAACCAGATCTCCTCGGTCGCGCCGTACTCGCTGGTCAGATCGTAGACGCCGGCATGCGAGATGAGCGCGCGGAAGCGGTTCTTCGCATGCGACTCCATCCAATCGATCATGTACCCGCCGTACGATCCGCCCGCCGCTGCGACCCGCCGCGGGTCGGTGAACGGATATTTGGCAAGCACGAAGTCGAGGCCACTCATCAAATCGGTGAATGGCCTCCCGCCCCAGTCGCCGGCGATCTCATCGGTGAACTTCTGCCCGAAGCCCGTCGATCCGCGGCGATTGATGTTCAGTACGACGTACCCAGGCGCAGCGAAGACCTGCGAGTTCCAGCGGTAGCTCCACGAGTCGCTGTGCTGCGTTTCGGGTCCGCCGTGCAGGACCATCAGCACCGGATATTTCTTCGCCGGATCGAACGCGGGGGGTCGCACCAGAAAACCCTGGACGTCCGTATTCGCCGCGCCTTTGAACGTGAACGATTCCGGCTTGGCGAGATCGAGCGGTGCCAGGAGCGCGGCGTTCTGGTGCGTCAGCCGCCGCGGTGCGCCGCCGCCGACCGGCACCCGCCCGTCGAAGCGATCGCGAACACCGGCATCTCGCCGCGATCTTCGGCACTGAAGTAGATCGTCTTCCCGTCGGCCGACCAGAGCGGCGTGTCGGCGCTGCGGTCGAACGCGTCGGTGAGGCTGGTCGAACGGCCCGACGCGCGGTCGAGCACCGTGAGCCGCCACTTGTCGGACTCGTAGCCGGGACGCGCCTGCGAGTGATACGCGATCGTCCGGCCGTCCGGCGAATACGCGGGCGCGCCGTCGAAGCCTGGATTGGTCGTGAGCTTTTTCGGCGATCCGCCATTGGCATCGATCTCGAAGAGATCTGCATTCGTGCTTGCGGCCTCGACCGCGTCGGTCACTGCCGTGAAGCAGATCGTCCTGCTGTCCGGCGCGAACGCGATCGGATGCGGCCCTTCGCGCTCGCGCGGCGGCACATCGTAGTCGGCGCCGGGATTCAGGTCGCGCGGCGCACCGCCGGTGGCCGGCACGACGAACAGGTGCGAGCGCTTTCCCTCGCTCCACGACGTCCAATGCCGGTAGAGCAGCCGATCGTACATGCGCGCCTTCACTTTGCTCGCATCACGCTCCTTGTCGCGCGCGGCATTGCACGAATCGTTCCCGCAGTCGGGAAACACATCGGACACGAACGCGATCGACCGGCCGTCCGGCGCCCAGACGATCTGATCGACGCCTCCGGAGATCGTCGTCAGCTGTTTCGGTTCGCCGGTGGCGTCGGCGTTCATCACAAACAGCTGCGTGCTGCCGGTGCGTGTCGAGACGAACGCGATGCGCTGTCCGTCGGGCGACCAGCGGGCGTTGCTGTCGCGTCCCGTTGTCGTCAGCGCCCGCGGCTCGCCACCGGTGAGCGCCGCGATCCAGATCGACCGCGCCATCCGGTTCGCGGCGATGTCGGGCACGGCGACCGTGTAGAGCACGCGCGTCGCGTCGGGAGAGACCTGCGGATCGCCGATGCGCTGCAACGACAGGAGATCCGTGACAGTGATCGACCGTCCGGAGGCGAAGACGCTCGAGCAGGTGCACGCGACGATCGCCCAAACGATCAACGCAGGACGCCCTCGTTCCGTTGCTTCCATGGCGCGATGATATCCTCAGATGGCGATGAAAATTCGTCGGCGGCGCATCGCCATCAGCACGGACGCCCACGCCGCGACATAGACGATCGCGTAGGCGAGCGACGCGGTTTCAGCGCCGCAGCACGGCCGTAACCACGGCACGAACGCGGCGCGATAGATCGAGTTCTTCAGCGACACACCATTCGTCGCCATCCATCGCGTCAGCACGCTGTCGAATCCCACAGAGAGAAAGTACGCCGCGAGCGCGTTCCGACCGAACGCGATGAACGGCTCCGCCCATCGCCGCCAGCGTCGAACGTCAACGATCCAATGGCAGATCGCGAGCGTCTGTGCCGCCATGCCGGCCGTGAACAGCGCGTACGAACTGGTCCAGAGATTCTTGTTGATCGGCAGCACGCGCGACCACGCGACGCCGATGAGCGTTGCCGCCGCGCCCGCCGCCCACAACCGAGCAGTGCGGCCCACATCTGCGCCGTCCTTCAGCCAGTTCCCGGCGAACACGCCACCGAGCGCGGTGGCGATCGCGGGCACCGTGCTGAGAAGTCCTTCCGGATCCCACAGCGGGTACAGCATGTGCCGGCCGAAGACGCGCTGATCGAGCATCGCGCCGATGTTGTGCTCCGCCGTCATCGGAGCGGCCTTCAACACGATCCAGTAGCCGGCCAGCATCGCTGCCGCCGTGATCATCTGCGTCCGTGTGCGCAGCCGCTGGGTGATCGACGACACGATCGCGAACACGATGGCGATGCGCTGCAGCACGCCGGGAATGCGAAGCGTCGACAGCGCGAGCGGCGGCGGCGTGACGATGGCGTTCAGCAGGACGCCGAGACCGAACAGCACCACCGCGCGCCGCACGACGTGCGTGTGCACGCGTCGCGCAGCCGCTTTGCGTCGCGCGAGGGCGAACGGGACGGCGGCGCCCATCGCGAAGAGAAAAAACGGAAACACCAGATCCGCGAGCGTCCACCCGTTCCACGGCGCATGCTCGAGCGCCGGGTAGACGGCGTCCCACGTCCCGGGCGTGCTGACGAGAATCATCGCGGCGACGGTCACGCCCCGGAACACGTCCAGCGAATCGAGCCGCGGAGGCGCGCCTAGCTCGCGCCTCGACCCGCTACTTGTCACAGCACGGACTGCGGCGCGTCGGCAGGACGACGCGAGTGGGCGCGGGGCGCGAGAAGACCTCGTTGCTGCGCGCGAAGCTCTCGAGGAACCAGCGCATGACGTGTATCTGGCTGCGATACTGCATGAGCGCCGCACGCTTCTGCCGCTGTTCCTCGCGCGTGAGCGGAAATCTGATCCAGCCCGACGCCCCGCCGCGCAGGCCCGTCGGCGGCGTGAGCGCGGAACCCTCGTCCTGAAACGGCCACGAGTTGAAGTGAATGATGTAGTTGACGACATCCGTCGAGTACTCGGGCTGCGCGCGTTGCACGTCGCCAACCGCGTCCATCACCATGAACCACGCGGCGCAGTGATCCGCGTGCTGATCTTCCTTGCGCGGTACGAGAATCAGCGTGGGACGAAATCCGTCGATGATGCGCGCGATCTCCTGGGACAGATCCTCGCCGCGATATTCGGTGTCGGGCACGATGACGTCGCCGCGCGGGGGACGATCGAGCTTCGTGAACGGCGATCGATACGCGCGCCGTTTCTCGGACCAGTACACGTGCGTGAGACGGCAGAGTCCCGCGTCGGGAAAGCTGAGAAAGTTCGTCGTCAACGTGGGGCCGAGCCGCAGCACGTTGAGGGCGGCGCGTGCCTCTCGCTTTCGCTGCTGTCCGTAACCGCGATAGTCCTTTGCCGTTGGCACCTCCACGTGATCTTCGACGCGGACGCCCTCGGGATAGCCGTCGCCGTCCGTCAGGTAGACGACACGGACGACGCCGCCGGCCGTGTGGACGCGCTGCATCAGGCCGCCCGCTCCGAGCACTTCGTCGTCTGGATGCGGCGCCACCACCAGCAGCCGCGTGTCGCCGTTGACCGTCAGCATCGGCCGCGGTGCCCGCTGTTGTCGCGAAGCGTTCACATCCGGTGACAGGGCGATACTGATCAGTACGCAAAAACCGCCTATTCGAATCGGCACAGGTTCTTCCCATTCTTCTTGCATTCTTCTTGCTGCGAGATATCTCGCAGCAATTTGGTTCGCAGCAATTTGGTTCGGTGGACCACGACGATCCGACTCAAGGTTGCAACTTCTTCAACCGCTGCTCCAGCGCCGCGACCGCTTTCGCCGCTTGCGTCGTCGGCGCGCGGTCAGCGCCTTCGACGACATCGTAGGCGGTGGCGAGGTCGGCGTTCAGCGCGACAAGTTGATCGTATTGCGGATTGCGGGTTGCGGATTGCGGATTGGATTGGCGAATGGCCGCAAACGTGCGGTTCATCATGCCGCCGATTGTCGTCGCCAGCGAGAACTGCCGCTGCAGGCCGAGCGCTGTAATCGTCGCGCGTGGATCCATCTTCAGCGTCAGCGGCCGCGACAGCGTGCGGCCGTCGACCGACAGCTTGATCGTGTACGTGCCGGGCACCGCGAGGACGCCGAGCGGCTCGCGCGGCGTGTCGTGCGGCACGGCGGAAATGGGGTAGTCGTAGCTGACTGCGCCCGGTGTTGGATACCTGAGGTCCCACACGAACCGATGCATTCCCTTGGACGCCGGCAACTTCTGCGGTGGACGAATCCAGTACGTCGGCACGTTCACTGCTTTTTCGTCGAACGGCTCCGGCGTGTCGTCGCTGGCATACCGGCGCACGAGAGCGCCGGCGGCCGTGAAGATCTCGAGCGTCACCGGACGCGCGGCATCAGCGGCGAGGTAGTAGTCGATGATCGCGCCGTCGGGCGGATTCTTCGCTGCCGGCACCTCCGGCGGCAGCGCCGTGCGTCGCGATCACGAGATCGTCACCGTGGACGATCAGATCGCGGACCGACGTGTGCGGCAGATTCAGCGTCAGCGGCTGCCACTCGTTCCCGTCGTCGAACGACACGTACACCTCCCGCTCGGTGCCGGCGTAGAGGAGTCCCTTCAGCGTTGGATCTTCGCGGACGACGTTCACCGGCGCGTTGGGCGCCATGCCGTGCGTGATTGACGTCCACGTCGCGCCGCCGTCATGCGTACGGAACACGAGCGGCGTCAGATCGTCCACTCGGAAGCGCGACACCGACATGTACGCGCTGTTCGCGTCGAAATGCGAGGCGTCGATCTGCGTCACTTTGCTCCACGCGGTCAGCGTGTTCGGCGTGACGTCGCGCCAGTGCGCGCCGCCGTCGCGCGTCACGTGCACGGCGCCGTCGTCGGATCCCGTCCAGATCGTGTCGACGCTCACCGGCGACGGGCCGATCGCGTAGATGACGCCGCGATGCTCGGTCTTGCCGGCGTCCGCCGCGTAAACGCCGAGACTGGACGGCACTGCCGGCCGCTCGCGGCTCAGATCGGGACTGATCGTCGTCCAGCGTTTGCCGCCGTTGATCGTCTTGTAGAGGAACTGCGTCGCAAACAGCAGCACGCGCGGGTCGGCGGGAGAGAAGATCACCGGCGCTGTGCGCACGAATCGATCCTTTCCGTCGCGGACGACGACGGGGCCGACGTTCTGTACGTCACCGGTCCGTTCATCGAAGCGCGTCACCTTGCCGCCAAAGATGATGCCAGGATGCAGCGGATCGGGCGCAGCGTAGCCGTACTCCTCGACGCCGACCGGATGCCACTCGCGGAACGTGATCTCGCCGTAGTCGCTGCGGACCGGAACGCCTGCGGATCCGCTCTCCTGCTGTCCGCCATAAACCCAGTAGGGGAAACGATTGTCGGCCGTCACGTGAAACATCTGCGCCGTCGGCTGGTTGTACCAGGAGCTCCACGTCACACGATGTCGGCGTTGGACGGATCGACGCGCACGTTCGCGAAATCGTCGCCGCGTCCCCAGACGCGGTTCTCCGTATTCATCTGCGTCCAGCTCGCGCCCGCATCGTCGGATCGATAGAGACCTGACGTTTTCGCCGTCACCCACGCGTAGATGCGATTCGGATTGCTCGGCGCGATCCCGATCCCGATGCGGCTCAGTCCGTCGGCGAACGCGGGAAGGCCGCCCGTCAGCTGCCGCCACGTCGATCCGCCGTCGGTCGATTTGAAGAGACCACTCGTCGCTCCGCTGTACGCGTTGCCGTATTCCCACGGCGCCTGCCGCGCTGCCCAGAGCACCGCGTAGATCGTTTGCGCGTTCGACGGATCGAAGGCGAGATCGATCGCGCCCGTGTTCTCGTCTTTGAAGAGGACACGCTGAAACGTCTGTCCGCCGTTGGTCGATCGGAACACTCCGCGTTCGTCGTTCGCCCCGTACGGATGTCCCAGCGCCGCGACGAAGAGGCGATTGGGATCCCTTGGATCGATGACGATCGCGCCGATCTGCCGCGCCTCGCGCAGGCCGAGGTGTTGCCAGGTGCTCCCTGCGTCGGTCGATTTGTAGATGCCGTCGCCGACCGCCAGATCGGGTCGCTGCAATCCTTCGCCACTGCCGACGTAGATCACATTCGGATCGGACGGCGCGACCGCGATCGCGCCGATCGACTGCGTCGGCTCATCGTCGAAGATCGGCGACCACGTGAGCCCGTAGTCGGTCGTCTTCCACACTCCGCCGTTGTTGACGCCGATATAGAACACGCTCGGCTGCTGGACGACGCCTGCCGCGCCGACGGTCCGGCCACCGCGGAATGGCCCGATGTGGCGCCATCGCAAGTCGCCGTATCGGGCAGGGTCCGGCGATTGCGCTGACAACACCGTCAGCGGCAGGAGCGAGAGGGCTACGTTGGAGCTGCCGGCGCGTTGTCCCCACTGTCGCGAGCCGATCCGAACGCTGAAAGTGCTGCGCCTGACGCGCACGCAGGTTACCTTCACCTCGAACCTCCCGCGCAGCGGACGCGTCCTCGTCTGCCCGCTGTGCGAGCGCATCATCTCCGCGGAACTCACCGGGATTCTCTAGACCGCTCGCGACGATCAACGTTCGCCGCCGAGATCCCGTCTAAGCGGCCATGGATAGCATCCGACAAGATCTTCGGTATGCCTGGCGCTCGCTCCTGCGCCAGCCGTCCTTTACGCTGCTCGCGGTCGCGACGCTGGCGCTCGGCATCGGCGCAACATCGGCGATTTTCAGCGTGGTGTACGGCGTGCTCCTGCTGCCGCTTCCATATCCCGACGCCGACCGCCTGGTCGCGATCTCGGAGGTCAATCGCCGCGGCACTTTCTCGCGCCTCGCCGATCCCAACTTCGACGACTTCCGCGATCGGAGCCACACGTTCGCGGCGGTGGCGAAGTACCGCGCCGGGGTCGCGAGCGTGTCGGGAACGTCCGAACCGACGCGTGCGCAGGTGGCCGTCGTGACACGGGACTTCTTCAGGGTCCTTGGCGTGCAGCCGGCGCTGGGCCGCAGGTTTGCCGTCGACGACGCGCGGACCGGGGCGGCGCCCGTGCTGATCGCGAGTTACGACTACTGGCAGCAGCATCTGGGGGCTCCACGCGATCTGTCGCGCCTCGCGCTGCGTATCGAAGGGCGGATTTATTCCGTGGCCGGCGTCCTGCCGCAGGGCTTCGCGTTCCCCGCGAAAACCGATTTGTGGACGCTTGCGGAACTCGATCCCGAGAACACGAGCCGCACGTCGCATAACTTTCTGGCGATCGGGCGGCTGAAGGACGGCGTGAGCGTCGCGCAGTCCGGCGCCGACCTGAGCGCGATTGCCAAGGACATCGTGCAGCAGTCGTCCGAGCAGGGCGATTACTTGATGAAGGATGCGGCCGCCATTCCGCTGCAGGCGTCGCTCACCGGACGCGTCCGATCGCCGCTCTTCATCCTGCTCGGCGCCGTCGGGTTTCTGCTGCTGATCGCGTGCGCGAACGTCGCGAACCTGCTGCTCGCGCAGGCGTCCAACCGCGCCCGCGAGCTCGCCGTTCGCAGTGCGCTCGGCGCCGGACGTGCGCGCCTCATACGCCAGTTCATCGCCGAGACCTTCCTTCTCGCCGCAGCGGGCGGCGCCGCCGGCCTGCTCGTCGCCGTCGCCGCGGTCGACACGCTCCTGCTCGTCGCGCCGGACGATCTGCCGCGCGCCGCCGAGGTCGCAGTGAGCTGGCCCGTCCTCGCGTTTGCGGCGGGTGTCGCATTCGTGGTGGCCATCGGACTCGGCGTGTTCACAGCCGTGCGATCCACGTCCGGCAATCTGCGCGGGACGCTCGTCGAAGGCGGCCGCGGAAGTGCGGGAACGCAGCGCGGCCCGCGCGTCAATCGAGCGATTGTCGGCGCGCAGATGGCGATTACGGTGGTTCTGCTCGTCGGCGCCGGGCTCCTGGGCCGAAGCCTGCTTCGCGTTCTGGCTGTTGACCCCGGTTTCCGCACCGACAATCTCGTGACGCTCGATCTGCAGCTGCCGTCGGCGCGTGCGACGACACCCGAGGCGCAGTCCGCGCTCAAAGCGCGTTCGGCGCAGATGTTGGCCAGACTCATCGATCGGCTGCACACGATTCCGCTCGTTCATGAAGTCGCCGCCGTTAACGCGATGCCAATGGACGGTGGACTGCCGGACGGGATGTTCCTGCTGGTCAGGCCGCAAGAAAATCCTACGACGTACGCCGAGCTCCGCGCGCTGGCCACGCACACCGAACGTCGCGGCGTCGCCGATTTCTGCGCGGCGTCGACCGAGTACTTTCAGGCGCTCGGGATCCCGCTGGTTCGCGGGCGGCTCTTCGACGCACGCGACGCCTTCGACACGCCGCACGTCGCGCTCGTCAGCCAGTCGCTGGCGCGCACGCGCTGGCCGAACCAGGATCCGATCGGCCAGACCATTCAGTTCGGGAACATGGACGGCGACCTGCACCTTCTGACGATCGTCGGAATTGTCGGCGACACTCACCAGAGCAGCCTCGAACAGCCGGCGCGGCCGACGTTATATGTCAACGTGCTGCAGCGTCCGCGGGCGTACCTGACGGTCGTCCTGCACACGAGCGCGGATCCGCGGCAGGTGACGGCGGCGGCGCGCGTCATCCTCCACGACGAAGCCCCCGAGGTGCCGCCGCGGTTCCGCACGTTCGCGCAGATCTATTCCGCCTCGCTCGGATCGCGCCGTTTCAACGCGATGCTGGTCGGCGCCTTCGCTCTGACCGCGCTGATGCTTGCCGTCGCCGGGATCTATGGCGTGATGGCGTACGGCGTCGCGCAGCGCACGCGGGAGATCGGCGTGCGGATGGCGCTCGGAGCCCGATCGTCGGATGTTCTCGCCATGGTCCTCGGTCAGGGGCTGCGCACGACTATGATCGGCGCGGCGGCCGGCGCAGTCGGCGCATTCGCCATCACCCGCTCGATTCAATCGTTGCTGTTCGGCGTGGAGGCGACCGATCCGTTGACGTTCGTTGCGGTGATAGGGCTACTCGTCGCCGCCGCCACGCTGGCCTGCTACGTCCCGGCGCGGCGGGCGACGAAGGTCGACCCCATGCGTGCGCTCCGCGCGGACTAGCTACTGCCGCGTGAGCGTGATCGTCTCGCCTGAGAACGGTGGCGTGCAGGTGCTCGACGATACCCCCATCGGCCCTACCAGGGTGGATGCGGGACCAATCGTCACGTTCATCGAACCAGTGAGCTGACCGGTGCAGGTTGGACGCGTCGGGACGCCCCCAGCGTTTACGGCGATCGTGTACGCGAGCGTCGATCCGTTCAGCGTGCCGGTGAGGGCTCCGTTCAGCAGCACTTCGCCCGTGCTCAGCCCGACGAGCACCGGGCCGGTGACCGCGCCGCCCGGCGACTGCATGAGCGTCCACGTCATGCGCGCTTCGATCCCTTGCACCGTGATGGCGCCTCTCCACGTGCCGGTGACATCGATCGGCATCGTGACTGGCGACGTCGGCGAATCGCTCGAGCACCCGCAGTAGAGCCCGAGGAACAGGAGCGCGGTGACCATCCGGCGCATCGATCCGTTCGCTTGCGAAAACCGTGCCTCAGCCCTGAAAACGCGGCCCAGAGGACGGCTGTGCTATCGTCTGTCACTGGAGGAGACTCGATGAAGAAGGCGTTACGCCTGCTGCCGCTCGCGCTCGTCGCCTGCGGTCTGCTCGCGAGTCCGGCCACCGCCCAGACGGCTCCCGCTGCGGAGCTCAAAGTGGGCGACATGGCTCCGGACTTCACGCTTCCGGCGACCGATGGCAAGACCTACGGCCTCAGCAAGGAACTGCGAGGCCACTGGGTCGTGCTCGGATGGTTCCCGAAGGCGTTCACCGCTGGTTGAACGGCCGAATGCAACTCGCTCCGGGAGAGCGGGGGACTGATTCGCAAGTTCGACACGGCGTATTTCATGATCAGCGTCGACACGCTGGACGAGAACAAGGCATTCGCCGAGAAAGAGCATGCGGATTTTCCGATGCTCGCCAATCCGGACAAGAAGGTCGCCTTCGCGTATCAGGTGATCAACCCGGAGGCGCCGCCGGACCGTCAATTCGCGAGACGCTACACCTACTACATCGATCCGACAGGGAAGATCGCGTTCATCGACAAGGCCGTGAAGCCCGCGACGTCCGGTCAGGACATCGTCGCGAAGCTGACCGAGCTGAAGGTTCCCGAGCGCAAATAACATCGAACGCAGGACACGCGGAACTCGCAGAGAAGGATCGCTCTGCGGGTTCTGCGTGTTGTGCGTTGATCGTCCTCACGGGCACGTCGCCGACGCGATCTCCTGCCGCTTTTTCTTGAACGCGTCCATCCACGATTCGATCGACGAGCCGCTCAGGCCATTCGGCAGCGGACGCTCGCCGAAGCGCGCGACGATGAACATGTCGGCGATCTGACGATCGCTCAACTGCGCGAGCAGATCCGATAGAAATTTCCGGCCGGCTTCGCTGATCACCGGATGCGCGAGCGTGCCGCTTTGCGACGGTGTGAGATTCGCGACGCAGTGCGCCGCATCGCGCCAGACCGGCGCCGCTGCCCAGCGTTCCAGGTTGACGCTTCCCAGTTCAGTGCGATTCAGCAGGTTCGCACGGCCGAATGTCTGGCCGACGTCATGGATCATCATGAAGGGCGCTTCGCAGGTCGCGTCCTTCGCGTCGTGCTTCTCTTCGTACTTGCCCTTCTTCCGGTCCTTGTCTTTTTCCTTATCGAGACACACCAGCCGCTGCTGCTCCGCTTTGCTGTCGGTGTGCTGCAGCATCACCGCGAGCAGCTTCAACGCGTCGCGCTGGGCGAGCGGCGCCCCGCCCGCGGCCTCGTCGACGCGATCGATCTCCGGCCACGCCCAGCCCGCGCCGACGCTCGGCGCTTCGAGATCGCGTCCGGAGAATTTCCGTTCGACGGCGGCGATGTCGAATCGCGTCTCGCCGCGCGGCGCTTCGCTGTCGCCGACGAGCTCGCGTGGACAGCCGTGACAGACGATGTGAACCGGATACACCGCATCGGCGCCGAATCCGAGCGCCCAGAGCAGCCGAGTCGCCGCGACCATGGCGTACGCTTCGCCGTTCTCGCGGCCGTACCGCACCTTGAGCCGGTCGTCGCCGTCAACGAGACAGGCGAACTTTGGCGAGTGGCCGCTGAATTGTTCTTTGACGTAGTCGCAGGTGATCGTCTCGCCGGGCGCGAAGGCGCCTTTACCCTGCGGTCCGGCCTTCAGGTCCATCGACGCGACCTTTGTCGGGTGCCAGACCTGCGCGCGCTTCAGTACGGCGAGCCGCTGATCCGCGGTGAGCACCGCGGAGGCGAGGAACGTTGACCACACGAGCTTCGTTACTTGCACGTAGCGACGAGGTGCAAGACCCCGTCCAACGTGTGTTCACGGACTCGTCCGTCGGTCGGCTTACCGTTGTGCTTCCGAGCGAAGCGCGGCCCATCGCGCCATGAGCTGCGCGAGCTCAGCGCGCCGTTGACCGACGGCTGCGACCAGTTGCGTCGTCGGCGCGACATCCGCACCTTGAAGCAGCCCCATCAGCTGACTCATCTCGCCGACAATCGAGCTCAGCGTCGGCGGACCTGCCGCGGCGGCGCCGCGTCCGCCGCCGGCCTGACCTTCGAGCGCGTCGAAGCGCGCGGCGGTCGTGCCGCTCGGCGGTGTGCCCGGCGGCGCCGGCAGTTGTTCGAGCCGGTTCCGCAGCGCGCGAAGATCCTTGATGGCGTTCTGCGCGTCCGTGACGCCGTCATACAGCTGCTTCGACAGCGTGAACTGCTGCGCCAGTCCGAGCGGCAGCGTCTTCACGCGTGGATCCATCTTCAACGTGAGCGGCTGCGTGTAGCTCTTTCCGTCGACCGTGAGCTTCACCGTGTACTGCCCCGGCGGCGCCCACGGTGCAGTCGGCAGCGGTACGGTGTCGTACGGCACGGCCGCGATCGGCAGCCCTCCACGTCCGCCCGTGATCGGCAGCGACTGGTAGTGCACGTCCCACGTGAAGCGATGCATGCCGGCGGTCGCCGACAGCTTCTGCGGCGCGCGATACCAGTAGAGCGGCACCGGTGCGGTCGCCGGGTCGATCGGCGGCGGAGTATCGGCGCTCGAGTAATGCCGGATCGTCTTGCCGGTCGCGTCGAGAATGTCGAGCGTCACCGCGCTCGACGCCCTGGACTCGAGGGAATAGTTGATGATCGCGCCGTCCGGCGGATTCTTTCCCGCCGCCTCGTCGGGCGGAATCGGCGTGTCGGTGTTCGTGTTCTGCCGGACGCGATAGGCGACCTGCGGCTTGAAGAGCACGTGCTCGGTCCCACCGCTCGATCTTGACGTGGGACGGAGGTCGGCTATTTGGCGGAGCGGCGTGATGTCGTCGAGGATCCAGATTCCGCGGCCGTGCGTGCCGGCGACGAGGTCGTCACCATGCACGATGATGTCGCGCACCGACGTCGCCGGCATGTTCAGCCGCAGCGACTGCCAATGCTCCCCATCGTCGAACGACACGTAGACCTGCGTCTCGGTGCCGGCGAAGAGCAGGCCTTTGCGTTTCGGATCCTCTCGAATCGCGTCGGCTGGCGCGCCGTCGGGGATGCCATTCGCGATCGACTGCCACGTCCTGCCGCCGTCGTGCGTGCGATAGAGATGCGGACGCATGTCGTCCAGGCGCAGCGTGTTGATCGCGGCGTATGCGGTCTCCGCATCGAAGTGGCCTGCTTCGACGATCGATGCTTTCATCCACGGTTTCAGATCGGGCGGCGTCACGTCGTGCCATGTTGCACCGCCATCGGTCGTGGTCTGAATCAGGCCGTCGTCGGTGCCCGCCCAGAGGCGATTGATGCTCACATGCGAGGGCGCGACCGAATAGATCACGCCGCGCTGCATCGGTTTGGCCGTGTCCGCGTCGCGATACGCCCCGACCGTCGCCGGCACGTCCCACGTTGTGCGCGTCAGGTCCGGGCTGATCTTCGTCCACCGTTTGCCGCCGTCCGCTGTTTTCCACACTGTGTTCGACGCGAAATACATCACGTGCGGATCGACGGTGGAGAAGACGACCGGCGCGGTTCGCAGCGTGCCGAAGTCGGCGGGGCGAACCGGCGTCGGCGCGATGTTCTGCACCTGCGCCGTGCGGCGGTCGTATCGCGTGATCTTGCCGCCGAAGACGATGTTGTCGTTGAGCGGATCGGGCACGGCGTAGCCGTATTCCTCGACGCCGACCGGATGCCACTCGCGGAACGTGATCATCCCGTCGTTGCCTCGGCTCGACACGCACGCCGATCCGCTTTCCTGCTGTCCGCCGCAGACGCGGTACGGAAACGCGTTGTCGGCGTTCACGTGATACATCTGCGACGTCGGCTGGTTGTACCAGGAGCTCCACGTCTGTCCGTTGTTCACGGAGATGATCGCGCCCTGATCGCTGGCGAGCGCGATGATGTCGGGATTGTTCGGGTTGATCCACGGCCGCTGGTAGTCGTCGCCGCCTGGCGCGCCGCGCAGCGCGACCCAGTTCTTGCCGCCGTCAGTCGATCGCCACGCGACGGTGCTCGCGATGATCACGACGTCCGGATTTTTGGGGTCGACCACGGGCACCGGCAGATCGCCGCCCCCGATGCGGCCCGCGGGGCGAGTGTCGGTCGTAATCCGCGTCCAGCTTTCGCCCGCATCATCCGATCGATAAATGCCGACTGGCTGGCCCGTCGCAACGGTGGCGTAGATGCGATTCGGCTCGCTCGGCGCGACGGCGACGTCCGCCTGCACGACGCCTTCGGCCGGCAAGCCGCGCGTCAACGGCTTCCACGTCGTGCCGCGATCCGTGGATTTGAAAATGCCGCCATGGGTACCGGCCCACGCGCCGTTTTCCCACGGACCCTGCCGCTGCTCCCACAGGCACGCGTAGACGATGTCCGGATTCTTCGGATCGAATTCGAGATCCGAGCCGCCGGTGTTCTCGTCCTTCGAGAGCACTTTTTCGAACGTGCGTCCACCGTCTGTCGATCGATAGATGCCGCGCTCGGCATTCGGCCCGTACGGGTGACCGAGCACCGCGACGAACAACCGGTTCGCGTCGCGCGGGTCGACGATGATCATCGGAATCTGCTGGCCGTCGCGCAGACCCAGATGCGTCCATGTCTTGCCGGCGTCGGTCGATTTGTAGACGCCGTCGCCGACCGACAGATCCGGCCGGGCAAGCCCTTCGCCGCTGCCGACGTAAATCACGTTCGGGTCCGACGGCGCGATCGCGATCGCGCCGATCGATCCGGTCGGCTGGTCGTCGAAGATCGGTGTCCACGTGCGACCGAAATCGCTCGTCTTCCACACGCCGCCATTCACCGCCGCCATGTAGAACACGTTCGGCTGGCTTGGCACACCGGCGATCGCTTTCGTGCGTCCGCCGCGAAATGGGCCGATCGCACGCCAGCGCATTTCTGAGAAGGCCGCCGGTTCGAACGGCTGCGCGACGAAGGACGGGGCCGAGGCGGCCAGCAGAAGCACGGCGACGGAAAACGCAGATATGGTTTTCATAATGAATCGGCAACCATCTTGCTGTTAGCTACCAAACAAGCCCGCCTGGAAGGGCAGGCTGTATCAACTCCAACGAACACAAGGAAGAAGTGACCGAAAAAAATACACCGGAAATCGCATCACGTGTGCGGATGTTACGTCTGCCGGCGGCCGGCGAATTCGACGAATTCGATCTTCGACGCTACCGCATCGGTGAGGTCTACGAGTTGCCGCTCCGGCTCGCA